>MDTC01203274.1_pt1 | contig 114239 bp, 87 predicted proteins | sample 811181 | NCBI WGS metagenome assembly MDTC01 (sample SAMN05326644, study PRJNA326480) | marine metagenome | isolation source: seawater | place: Pacific Ocean: North | collected 2011
AAGACGATTCACGTTGGCCTGAGACAATAATTCCTTGATGAATGCGGGCTCTCGTAGCCGCTCATCAAATTCAGGTGTCCGAATGTCGAGAAGAATCCGCTGGGTCAGAGCGACTTGAACAAGGTGCTCAAGAGACAAGAACCGCGTGTCATCTCCTATCCCCTCCAAGAGGCGTAAGCCGAGAGCGATTAACGAGCCACCACTCGACGGTGATGGCATTGTCGATAGAGTCCAATCTCGCATTTTCACTGAGACTGGATCTGCATACTCAATCTGATAATTCGTCAAGTCTTGGGTCGTTATGAGGCCGCCCTCCGACGGTCCAAAATGGCGCGCAAAATCAGAATAGAGCCCGTGTAATTCGGCTGGATTATCGGCAATATCTTCCAAAACCGTTGCAAGGTCGGCGTTATACATTCTGTCGCCTGCCGTGGGCAGCCGCCCATCGATATGGACCAAGGCCTTGGACTCCGGGGTCCATGAAAAAATGGGCGAAATCAGTTCTAGAATGTAGGCCATTGGTGCGCCGACGACAAATCCATCTCGACCGAGACGCACAGCCGGTTCAGCGACACGATGCAAGGGCAAACGGCCCCATTTTTTATGAATGTCGATCAATCCAGGGAGCGCCAGTCCAAGAGCTGCTGCCCCTCGTCCGACTTTGAAACTTTGAGTCGTCACCCCAAAATCAATGGTCTCTTCACCAAAATCCAATTGGTTGGGCTTAGGCCCACCAAGGCCTGGTGTCCGCCCAAAGAATTCCACCGCCCGAGTCGTTCCCGCAGCGGTTCTCGCTAACATAACCCCGCCCCCAAGTGGTCCACAGAGGGCGACCTCGCAGATAAATGCGGCAAAACCTGATGCAACAACAGCATCGAAGGCATTACCCCCTTGTTCTAAGATGATCTGGCCTGCTTGGGCTGTCTGGGCGTCGCCCGCAGAGACGACGCCTTTCGATTGGGGGCTTGATAGGTGTTCCATTGCGTTGGATGATAGCAATACTTCGCCTTGAAGTGGACCTTTGCTGAACAAAAACTTAGGGAGTTGTCAGTTTATGGACGTCAACGTTGCCAATTATGAGCGAATCGTCTTCTTCACTGGTGCTGGTATGTCCGCTGAAAGTGGCGTTCCAACCTATAGAGGCGCCGGTGGGATCTGGAAAGAGTACGACTACTTGACCTACGCATGCCAGGATGCCTTCGATCGTGACCCCAGCGCAGTTTGGGACTTTCACAATTACCGGCGCGAACTCGTGGGCCAGTGCCAACCGAATTTGGGTCATAAGTTGATCGCGGCATGCGAAAAAAATTATCCTGCTATGACAATTGTGACGCAGAACATTGATGGCCTACACCAACTGGCGGGTTCAAACTCGGTCATCGAACTCCACGGCAGTCTTTGGCGAGTGCGAGATGAACGGATCGGCGTGCGGAAGACAACCCGGGACAGTCCCTTTGACGCGCAGCAATCAAATGGTTCATTTTGGCGACCCGATATCGTTTGGTTTGGAGACATGCTTGACGAGGCGGTGCTCAGCGATGCCGTACGGGTGATCTCAAACTGCGATCTTTTCGTGAGCATTGGGACATCGGCCGTGGTCTATCCCGCCGCACAACTGCCGCTGCTCGCCAAAGATGCGGGCGCGCTCTGCATCGAAATTAACCCTGAGGAGACGCCATTATCCAGCCTATACGATCTGACACTGCGTACGGCAGCCAGCACGGCCCTCGAACAGCTCTGCTCATGAATTCTGAGGGTGATGAACGGGCTTAACTAGGCGACGTTCGGTGTATAAACCAACGCCTTCAGAGAACAGGTCTGAAAAAATAAGGGCGTTTTTTTAAGTGGATTTTGAATGACAGACACCAATTCAGAAACAGCCGAGCGCGCAGATGAAATCGACCCTGTCGAACTCCAAATAAACTGCGGTGAACAGCGCCTGCATATCCTTCGCTGGGGAGATGGCGCCAGACACATCGTTCTCTTGCACGGATTTCCTGATAATGCCTGGTCAATGGACGCCATGGCCAATGGGCTTGCGACCCTTGGTTGTACAGTTTGGGCACCTTTTCTAAGGGGGTATGCACCATCAGACTTTGCCTGGGATGATCGCTATGATCTGTCTGTGTTGGCCACCGACATCATTCACTTACTCGCTGAGATCGAAGCCCGTGATTGCACTCTTGTTGGCCACGATTGGGGGGCTGTCGTGGCCTATGCGGTCAGTGCCCTCGGCTGCGAACGGGTCTCTCAAGTGATTGCCCTGTCTGTCCCGCCCGTCCCCATTTTCCTGAAGTCAACCCTACCCGTATCGGCGCAACTCTATCGAAGCCGATACATGCTCTTTTTCCAAGCCAAGTACTGTGCTGATTGGTTCATTCGCAGACGTGGTCTTCGACTCATCGAGGACCTTTGGCACCGATGGAGTCCCAGCTGGACGCCACCCAGACCCCGCATCGAGCAGGTGAAAGAAGCCTTTCAAGACGCGGGTCGATTAGAGGCGGCGCTCGCGTATTACCGCCATAATGTCCCCTTGCTCCGTCCCCATGGAAAAGCGACTTGGATCCTTATGAATAAGCCGCCTCAACATGCCATCAGCTGCCTGGTGGGAACAGATGACCAGTGTATTCATCATTCCCTATTCGATTCGGTCACCCATCCGGTCATTAGACTTGAGTCGGTGGGTCATTTTCTGCCGCTAGAGGCACCTGATGCCGTGGTCGAATACATAATCAGTACTTGAATGAAATTGAACTCTGCCCTAAGAACCAGAGTCAAAGGAGACCTTATGAATCTTATACGACCAATCATTGTTTTACTGAGTGTATGGATCTGCATCGGATGCGAACCAGATGACGACTTTCTGGCTGGAACTGACGCAACCTTTGAGCTGGACATTTCCTTCAACGATGCTGGCACAGAATCTGGTCAGGACGATTCGGGTACCGTTATGATGTCGGGCTGTATGAACGACGAAGACTGCGGCGATCCGAGTCTGATTTGTTTGACGAGTGATGATGGTCTTGGCGGTGTCTGTGCCGAATGCTTGGACAATACCTATTGCCCTATGGAACGCCCATATTGTGGCATAGACAGCCTCTGCAGTGCCGAATCACAGGATATATGCCGAGACCCACTGGATTGCCAAAATCCGAATCGAGCACAGTGCTTGGTTCTGGGAGACAGTCAAATTGGAAGCTGCGTCGAATGTCGAGACGATGATGAATGCGTCCAGCCAAGACCTTTTTGTGGCAGTACGGGCATGTGCGTGGCCAGCCAAAACGAGATTGCCTGCGATGAAGCAATGGATGAATGTGGCCTATTGCGTACCTGCATCGATGGGGCGTGTGTAGAACGCTGAAGCTGATCTGACCCATGTTGAAGCCCAAATACCCAGACTCGCTCCCAATCCCGGGGCAAGAGCCTAAGACCATACATCGTGATGACGATCTATGGGTGGTCGAAAAACCTGTAGGTTGGCTCACCCATCCCGATGGGCAAAGTCGACGGCCAAGTGTCACGGAATGGTGTGCACTGCCAGTCGGAGTTCATCAGCGACTCGACATCGACACCACCGGGTTATTGATTTTGTCGACCAGCACCAAGGGGGCAAAAACCCTCCAAGAGGCATTGGAGCGGCGGATCCTAAAGAAACGCTATCTGGCCGTTGTTGATCATTGGCGATTGCCCAAGAGCGGTTCCATAGACAGCCCGATGCCTGACCAGGCAAAAAAGACAGCACTCACAATGTATCGGGTCCTTTCGCGCTCAGCAGCTGGGGTGATTTTAGAATGCCAGCCTGTCACTGGCCGACGGCACCAAATCCGGATTCATCTCGCCAGCAATGGTCATCCCATTCGAGGAGATGGACGATACGGAGATCCGCTGGATCGGCGAGCGCCAAGAACGTTGTTACATTGCCATTCATTGCAACTCCCCAACGGACCCGAGTGGGTGAGCCCACCGCCACCCGACTTCGCTCACGCGCACCAAGACGCTCCAAGCGCGTTGAGACGTGATTTGATAACAGATTCAGACACCACCTGCTTTAGAGAAGTTCACGGCGCAGCCGATGGCCAGCCTGGGTGGTATGTTGACCGCTTCGATGATTTTCTATGGATTCAACAAGATGCCGATGCCAAGCCGGGTTCTTTAGGTCAATCAAAAGGTGTCTATCTGACTCAGGGTAGAAAAGACAGATCTCACGGCGGCCAAGCCAAGCCGACCTTGATCAGCGGCTCTCCTGCACCGACAACCATCCAAGTTATGGAACATGGCGTCCCTTACTGTGTCACTCTAGGACGTCAACTATCGACAGGACTCTTCCTTGATCAGCGCCCTCAGCGGGCTTGGCTCGCGGAAAATGCAAAAGGAATGCGTGTATTGAACACCTTTGGACATGCAGGCGCTTTCAGCATCGCGGCTGCAGTCGGCGGCGCCGAGACAGTGAGCATCGATCTATCAAAATTCTGGACGGGCTTTATCCCCGAACAAATGGCCCATTTGGGCATTAATACCGACCGACACGACTGGATCTACGGAGACGTTTTCCAATGGCTACCCAAATTGGCAAAGCGCGGTGACCGTTTCGATCTTATAATTCTTGATCCACCCAGCACAAGTGTTGGCTCTAAGAAAAAACGGTGGTCGGCTCGCCATGACTACCCAGAATTGGTTCGGCTCGCAACTGAGCTACTCGCACCGAATGGACGACTTTGGACGTCGACCAATCACCGCGGTCTCAAACCACTACAGTTTGCAAGGTTGGTCCAGAAAGGCGCACCAGGTCTACAATTAGAAAGAGTGTGTCCGCCTGCGGTTGACTTCCCGTGTGCAGGGCCCCCAAATCAAAAGACATTGGTTTGGAGATGGCCGCACGAACGGAGCTAGGTTAGACTGTTAATTATGTCACAGAAAATCCCAATTCAAGCAAAGCTCTTACTGGCAATATTCATGGTTATCGCAACGTCGATCGGCCTCTATAAATGGAGTGAGTTCAAACGTGTCGAAGCCATGAAAGAGCGCGAGCAAAGTCCAAAAGCGAGAGTTGATAGAGCTCTTGAGCGGGCGCAGCGAGCAACCATCAACAAACAATTTCGACAGGCCGAGACTGAATACAAAACCGCCTACAGCGCCATTGTAGACGCGATTGGCGAACGTCCGGACAGCATTAAACTCAAACGCAGCAAGCTCGTCATTCTGAAACAATTGAGCCATTGGACAAAGCATCGCAAAGATTTTCAAGCGGCCTACAGATGGTCTGATGAGGCAGTCAAACTGGCAACGATGCTTTTGGAATCGCGACCAACAGACACTCGAGCGCGGCGCGACCGCATCTCAACTGCTGTGGCCTATGCTGAGGCTGGCCCCTTAGCTGAACCGGACGCCAGGGCCATTTTAAAATCGGCGATCGAATCTGTTTCAAAAACAACGGAAACCGTTCCCCCGTCAGCGAGCGTACGAGAAATGCTCGCACGCGGCTGGTTGCAAGTGGCCAAAGCTGCGGCGGTCGAAGACGATTACAACGCATCCTTTGAAGCCAGTCGAAAGGGGCTGAAGTGGTCACGGAGTGGAACGACGGCGGATGAGCAGAATCGACGCCTTAATTCATTGCCCTATCAAATCGCTGATTCAGCTGCCCAACTGGCGCGTGAAAAAAGTGATGTCAAACATCAAATAGAATTCGAAAAAGAAGCTCTGGTCGCGCTGGCAGTGAGCGCACGCTTGGATGAAAAAAACCCATCGATCCAAGGTATGCTGGCAGCGAGACGGGCGCGATTGGCGGATGTGTTCCAAAAGAAAGGCGATTTAGATCGCTCTAAGCGCCTCCACAAACTCGCCGTCGGTACACTCGCGGATGCGGTTAGCCAATACCCGAAGCGCAAAAAATTAAGACTATCATGGGTCCGCGCACTCAATCACCAAGGTGCGTTTTACTCGGATCTTAAAAAGAATAAACGAGCTCTAGCAGCATACGAATCGGCCTATAATGCGGCTGATTCACTGATGGGAAAAGGCCGTCGGGCCAAACTCATCTCTATGGGTAACTATGCTCAACTACTTGGCCGTTTGGACCGAACTCTCGACGCTCGAAAGATTGCTGAAGAGGCCTATAAGTTTGCAAATACATTGTCTGACGAATCGTCAAAGACGTGGTCTTTGCGACTCGATGTTGTCAGTGCTGGCCTGCGTTTAGCGAGATTACTTAGGGCCACACCGCGCCCGGATAAGACCCGTGCCTTAGGGATCGCAAAAAATGAATATAATATCCTTGTCTCGCGCGTCGAATTGAAGACCAAAAAAGCTCGAAAGTTAAAGGCGGCCCTCCAAAGTTTAATCCAAGAGTTAAGACGACGATGAGTCGACGGATCTACCAGTCAAAAGACTCGTATCGACGGGTACCGAGCCAGATCTTAAGCGCCCTCGATTCCATATACGGACCGCTGTGCGACGCGCACCAAGTTGCCAAAGTGTCTCAGGGCCTAGAAAAGCTACACCGGGGACTCACGCGGGACCGAAAACGATTTATCAAATCCAGATACTTAAAGGATAAAGACGTCTCGCTCGCGTACTCAACCTACATGGTTTGTGCTCAAGCACCCAAGCTGGACGCCATCGTTGACCGTCTGGGCCCACTGCCAACTTTGAACCGCCCATTACGTGTTCTCGAACTCGGCTGTGGCCCGGGAACGGGCATTGCATCTCTAGGCTGTCTCGCGGCCACCCAAGGCATTGAGATTGAGCATACGGCGACTGATCGTGTGCCCGAAGCGCTCGAAGCTGCACAGCGTCTAGCAGATGCGCTGAAGTTCAGTCATGTGGACTATAAGCTCGTGGATTTGTCCCGTGGGATCGCCCGCCAACTGGACGACCCACCTCCCTTTGATCTGGTCCTCTGCATGAACGTACTCAACGAACTAAACGCCGATCGGCTTCGGCTGATGTCTCGGGAACTCAAGCATCTCCTCACACCTGAAGGGCAAATCTTGGTCATCGAGCCAGCAGCCCAAGTCCCCAGTCGCCATGTGATTCAATTTCGTGATGCATGTGTCGAGCAAGGCTGGCACGTCGCCGCCCCTTGCCCTCACGATGAGGCCTGTCCCATGTTAGACGATGAAAAAGATTGGTGCCATGACACGTGGGGCTTTGAGAGGCCTGAATTCATGGAGCTTGTCGATGTTCGGGTGGGGACACGACGGGAAACACTCAAGGCGACATGGTTCCTTTTCAAAAAGGCTGAAATCCGACCAGCCCAAACGCTGATCCCTGCGCGTATCATCAGTGAACAGTTCAAAGAAAAAGGGCGAATTCACGCAAAGGTCTGTACCGACGCTGGACTCAAAACCCTTGAATTACAAAAACGTGATCGCACTCCAGGCAATCGAGCATTCTCCAAAGTCTACCGCTACGATTTGATCGCCTACTCAAACAGTTCAGTCATTGGTCGAAGAGAACGGCTCAATAAGGACAGCCTGTGTGAATTCTTAGCCGAAGATGGGACGCTATCAGAGACGGCTGCGGACCCAGACGACCACACCTCGTGACAATGAAAATCACCTTTGGCATGAGTCTAATGACTTATGCATTTTGCCTTTTAGGGTGCGAACAGGGGCCGGGTGTCTCTCGTGCTTGGCTCGCCGCAGAAGTGGGGCTCGAAGAATTAAAGCAAAGCTTCGTCAGAGACAGTCTTGTCTACAACGAGGGCCTATCAGCGGACCTCCTGGTATTTAAAACCCTCTCAAAAACACGGTTTACCCCGGATTACATCGCTGAGTTCATTGTCGTCGATGAGACAACACGAAAGGCAACCTTCGCAGCCAAATACGATGGTTGGCCACTTGAAATAGGCATTGAGATTAGACGAACAGCCAAAGGCTGGTCGATCGCGGAGTTTACGAATCGGCAGGCCATCAGAAACAGCTTGAGTCTTCTCAGCGAATCCGGCCTTCCAAACGTGACCGCAGGCACACCTTGGGCCGGCGGACTCATGGGTCGCGATGACCAAGGCCGCCCCAATTCCGCTGTTTTGATCCGAGCCGATGGCGACGCCATATCCATCGATGGCCGCCCATTTCGGCCGTATTTACAGAACGAGGCGATCGAGATCATTAAAACAGAGATTTCGGCGAGACGCCGAGCCGCAACGGAGGCCTTTTCGACCTACAGACCCCACACCGCAATCGCCCTAGCCAGCCACACACCCGTACAGGTCTTGCAGGAACTTGTGACCTGGTCCACTCAGGCTGGAGCCGAGAGTATCCAACTGCTCGCACGGTCTGAAAATGGCCCTGTATGGCTGCCCTTGGCCGTCATTGCCTTAGGTGAGCAGAGCGAGTCAAACTGGCGCCTATCACTGTCACCTAAAGTACTCTATTTACAGGATTATACCCATTCGAAGCCTGTGCAGATCGGGGGATCTCTAAGCCAAGTTAGACCCCTACTCAATGCTCTGGATGTTGATGGATCAAACGGAGGGATGCGCAAGGGGCTTATCATCGACATGAAGGATCAGCTCGATTATAGAAGTTTCATCGATTGGCTGGCACATCTCCATCGCCAGCGACCTGCTCTACGCATCGGTTTAGCGGTGCAGGCACGATGAATCGTTGGACGATAATAGTCGCTATTCTGGCTCTGCTCGGATGTTCAAATCCGATGGATAATAGCCAACATGAAGACGTGTTTGAACGCATTGCTGATGTCGTCTATAAAGCAGCAAAATCGCCAAGAGAGACCCGTTCAAAATGGTTCATTCCGGAGCTTGATGCAGCGAGTTTTCCAATTGGGCTTGAAAGCGTTTGGCGCGATCCCAGACTGATTCGCTTACGACGAATTGACGATCGTATGGTCGGGGACTTTACAGTCTCCGGAAATGGGCAATTCATCATAACCATCTGGTGTGAAAAACAGGCGCTTGACTGGATGATCGCCGGATGGGAGCCGAGCCTCAGACCGATTGTCGATATGGACCATGACCGAAGTCGTCTATCCACAATGCCAAAACGGTTTTCTGCGCCGATTCTGAGAGACAGTCCACCTGCTCGGCGGATTACCATTGCACGGAGAGCCGCTCGGCCCCTTGGTTCGGCTGATAGACAAACCCCAAACCAGATCATTGCAGATGTCCGGGCACTCGACTTCAGTAAAGGATGCAAACAGTCACGCCTAAAACGCTGGCTTACCCGAAGTGAGCTTTTCAAAAATTGCCACCGTGAATTCGGGCTGAGTAATCAAGACACTGGCCGCCTTTTGTTCTCTGTTGATACGAGCCCTCCAACCCCGCGAATCACTCTGGACGAATCCATGTTCAGACACAGTGGACCGAGAGACTGCATCATGCAACGGATGAAAGCACTCAGACCGCTGAAACGTGGATGTCAATTTTCGCTCCGGCTCGTCTATCGAAGTCCGTAGAGACGGCTCACTTTAAACTTGAAAGTTTGATTGAGACGGTGCGCGAGCGTGACCCATTGAGGACGCGCACTTGAAGGACATCGCCCGGACGATATTTTTCCAGGCTTGCGATGAGATCGTCCTCCGTTCGAATTCGAACGTCATCAACCTGTACGATGACATCGCCCAATCTCAAACGGCCCTGCCTATCATAGCGTGTCGATTGGAGCCCCGCGCTGTCCGCCGGCCCTCCGCGGTCCAGGGTCCAAACAAGAACCCCCTCGACACGTAAGCGGCGTGCGATGTGGCGGGGTGCCAAGCGAAGGCCGAGCGTTGGCCGTCGAATTCGACCGTAGGCGATCAGATCTGGGATGGCGCGTTTGATGGTATTTACAGGCACCGCAAAACCAACGCCCGCACTCGCCCCACTGGGACTCCTAATCGCTGTATTGATCCCGATCAATCGACCGCGAATGTCCAGTAGCGGACCGCCTGAATTACCTGGATTAATCGCCGCATCAGTCTGTATCACGTCCGCAATCTCTGTCCCAACCAGAGATTCGATGGACCGCCCGAGAGCGCTGACAACACCCGTTGTCAGCGATTGGTCCAGCCCAAATGGGTTGCCAATCGCCAAGACCAGTTGACCGACCTTCAGACCCAATGACTGCCCTAATTCGATAGGTCTGGTTTCGTTGGGCTTCGGTTTGATTCGCAGGACGGCTAAATCCATGGACGGGGCTGCGCCAACTAGCCGCGCGACATACGTTGATTGGTCATTGGTGGTCACCTGAATGGCATCGGCATCAACAATCACGTGCAGATTGGTCACGATATGCCCTGACTTATCCCAAAAAAAGCCGGTCCCTGATCCACGCTCAATGGCGTTGATATTCATGTTTAGAAAGGCACGTTCAACTTGAATCGCTTTGACCGAAACAACCGAGGGTGCAGCATCGGAAAAAACCTTGACGAGGCGTTCGCCTCCGCCAACATCTGGCACAGCCATTCGATTGGATATCCATAAGACGAGCAGAGCCGCAAGTGCTCCACTTACGCCCCCCATAAAGAGTGTCTTAATCGCCCGATTTGACATGGGAAGATGCCTACCCTTCTAAAAACCGAGCGACTGGACTCAGAGCGGGTACACGGCCGCAGACGACCTTAAGGCAAACCATGATTGGTACAGCTAAGATCATGCCGATTGGACCCCATAAAACACCCCAAACCATGACTGATAAAAAAACCACCAAAGGAGATACACGAACTGCATTTCCGACGTAGCGAGGGTCGAGAACAGCACCAATAAAGCCGTTTAAAATCACGAGTCCAAGGGCCACACCTAAAACGGAGAAACCTGAATGTGATGGATCGATAGATGCCAGTAAAATCGGGGGAATCGAAGCAACAAATGCGCCTACGGTTGGAATAAAATTTAGCGGAAAAGCGATGAGACCCCAAAAGGGCGCAAAGTCGACATCAACTAACTCCAAAAATATCCAAACGGCGAGGGCTGTAATCGCGCTGATAAACGTCTTTGCCACAACATAGCGTCTGACATCACTAGATATCCCTTCAAGGTCGTCTGCAAGATTTTCACTCCGACCGAAAATGGACACAAACTTTTCCCGAATCCGTCCGATCTCAAGCAACATGAATGCACTGAAGACCAGGGCCAAAAGGAACGTACCCAGTGCTGTCGTCACAGCCTGAATGCCGCGCTGAATATAGTCTGCGCTCTTATTCAAGACGCCCGGGACAACATTCTGGGAAATTTCTTTACGAATAGCCTCACGCCGATCGGGCGACCCAACACGAGTCAACGCACCGTCGATAGCCTGGCCTAATTGATGAACAATCTGATCTTGATACTTGGGCAATTGTTCGCTCAATGGACCGGCTGTGGACAGAAAAATTGTGATCAGTGCCATCACCGGCAACATAGCCACCAGCTCGGATACGGTAATCGCCAAGCCGGCGGGAACCTTGCGGCTGATGAGTTCTTCTGAAATGGGTCGAAGCAGAAAAGCCAAAAATATCGCAAGAACGAAAGGGATCAGCACGGTCTTCAGAGTCACCAAAATGACCCCGACCAAAACAAAGACGAGTAACCGACTCGACAGCCGAATGGCCAATTGCGTCCCTGGATTGAAGCCGGCTGAAGTCGATTTTTTATCGTCTATTTCTGGGTTGTCAGACATCCGATTCAACCTGATAAAAACGGGCGTAGACGAAGGTTACACCGCACATCTTTCACGTTATCACAAAATCTATGCACACCCGAATTTACTGTAAAAACAGCCCATTAACGAGGATGCAGGCGCGGGTCGAGCCCGTACGAAGCCCTTAAAAAACACGTCCAGGGGACCCATTCAAGTGTGGTAAATCAATTAAAACCAAACTAATTAGACGAACGAGCATTCATTGAAAAACTCATATTTACAGATACTTATAAGCTAAAACATGGTGCAGATTGAAATCTAAGGGCTAATTCAAGAGATCTTGCGGGTTTAGATCGGTATACTAGCAGTATAACGATGCACATAAGACGTGGATCGCGGCACAGACACGGAGTCAAGCAGATGCCAGGAATTAATCAACTCGGCGGCGCTCTCACGGCGACCGCGGCACCGATGCCAGAACAAAACGGGACGGAGAATCGAGGAGCAAATCCGCAATCCGCGTCAGGTTTGCAGATTGCACCGAATGATGGAGTAACAGGCGTCGCCGTGGCACGTGAGCCGAAAACAGACAACAACAATTCGGAACGTCGTGACTTCGCCGCTCTGGCCAAAGGGCGCGGATCAAAGCGCGATCCGAAAACGGGTGATATGGTCAATCTGAATCGCAGAGCGGAGACCCGGGCGACAGACGCGGATGAAGAGGACGCGTCTCGAGCGAAATCCAATGAAGGGCGGGCCAAGTTAAAGCGGCGCCTCAATGACCTCTTTGCTCCGGCCCCGCGCGTCAACGCAAAAGCTGATCAGATTAGAGCAAGTGAAGCAAAGGCGCAATCCATCGCAGCGGCGGCGGCCGAGGTTCGTGAGCGCGTCGCTGGCGCGATCGAAGAGCAAACAACCCCCGCCGACAACTAAGCGGGCCCTACACCATCACCCACAATGAGGCCGTCGCGTCCGTATTGAATCCGTTTGAACGCAACCGTTGAGGGTTATCCCTGATCGATGCTAGTATCCGGGTCCTGCTGTGGGGGATAGAGCATGCGAATTCAGATTACAAACGGGCTATGGCTCGTCGCCTATATCGCAGTGAGCGCAGGTTGTAGCGATCCTGAACAAGACTCAGTCATTGCTTTTTTACCCGCTCAGGATGGGTTTCAAACGCCAGAGGAAATGGATTTAGGTCCGACTGTGAGCGATGGGTTTGAAATGCCACAAGATGGGGCAAACAGCCGTCTCGATTTGGGACCCATTGAGGATGCTGAAGTCGCGCCGGCACCCATGCCAGAGCCAGATGCTATGGATATGGATCTGCCACCCGATCCAATGCTCAATGCAGGCTGGATTGGCGGTCCTTGTCAGCAAGATTCGGATTGCACGTACTCGGAGTCTTTCTGTCTGACCGACGCCGATGGATACCCACGGGGCCACTGTAGTCTTGATTGCGAACGCATCTGTCCGGACCGTGATGATATGCCAGTCACCTTCTGCATTGGCGACGTTGTGGCCGGTGGAGGCGCCTGCGTTCAACGCTGTGACTATGACGCCTTTGGACGCACGGGCTGTCGCCCTGGATATCGATGTCAAACGCGGAGACGATATAACGAGACATCCGTCGGCCGAGGCGTCTGCGTCCCAGGCGAGGATGAGATGCTGCCCACACCGATGATGAGTGAATGTATGGATCAATTGACAGCGCTTGGCGTTAATTTTGATCAGCTTGCCCCCATATCAGATGTGGTTGATGGCGCACCACACCTCATGTGTGTCGTAAATGAAAATGTGCGTGTCCAAAGCCCAGTCAACGGCATTACATTTCATTATGATGATCGCGCAGCAGGCCCTCTACCTATGTCCTGCGATCTGGCCTTGGCCGTTCATGCGTTGACTCAATTGCTCGCCGAGTATGACATCGTCCAAGTCGGACATATCGGGACCTACTCATGTCGCGGGATCCGATCCGATAATGGCACCATCAATCAGCTCAGTCAGCATGGATTATCCAGAGCGATCGACCTGCTGTGGTTTCGAAACTCGGAGGGCGTCGAATTCAACGTATACGACCATTGGGAACATGGCGTGACCCGTAATTTTCGAACACGTGAAGGTGAATTTCTCTACGAATTGGGCCAAGAGATGTGGAGACGACGCATTTTTAATATCGTGCTTACACCCGAATTTAATGCGGCGCATGACAATCATTTTCATTGCGATCTGACGGAAGGTGCCCATTACATTGGTCACCACGGTCAAAGCCCAGGGTGCGGCAACCACTAAACTGCCTGCGCCCGCTGACAGAGCGTGCGGCACATTTTGAGTCATCTGTTCGGGTTGTGTTTCTAGAGTTAAAAGGGATTTTAAGATTATGGGCCGAATCTACGATGATATAACCCAAACCATAGGACACACGCCGTTAATCCGACTCAATCGATTGACCCAAGATCTCGATGCAACCGTCTTAGTCAAGTGCGAATTCTTCAATCCCCTAAGCAGTATTAAAGACCGTATTGGGCTTGCTATGATCGAGCGGGCCGAAGCCAGCGGTCGTCTCAATGCCGGATCCGTACTCATTGAACCAACCAGCGGAAATACTGGAATCGCTCTCGCTTTTGTCTGCGCAGTCAAGGGGTATAAGTTAATCTTAACGATGCCGGAAAGCATGTCAGAAGAACGACGCGCTTTATTGAAGGGGCTCGGTGCAGATCTGGAATTGACGCCTGCCGCTGCGGGCATGCAAGGCGCCGTCACCCGCGCATATGAATTAGCAAAGAAAATCCCTGGGTCTCTGGTTCTTCAGCAATTCAAGAATGCCGCAGGTCCAGCAGCCCATGAAAATTCGACAGCTGTCGAAATATGGAATGATTGCGACGGCCATATCGATGCATTCGTGTCTGGTGTGGGCACGGGTGGAACCATCACTGGGACCGGGCGCGCGTTGAAGATACGGCGTGCGTCGATTCACGTCGTGGGGGTTGAACCAGCCACCAGCCAAGTCATCAGTGGTCGACGACCTGGCCCCCACAACATTCAGGGGATTGGAGCTGGCTTTATACCGGATAATCTCGATAAATCGGTGCTTGATGAAGTCATAGCAATTACGGACGAAGACGCCTACGAGACAGCTAGAAAAATGGCAAAACTAGAGGGCATACCAGCTGGCATTTCGTCTGGTGCTACATGCTGTGCAGCTTTGAAACTGGCACGTCGAAAAGACTTTGCTGGAAAAACCATCGTCGCCATCGTTGCATCTGCCGCTGAGCGATACCTGTCAACCCCACTCTACCGCGATCTCATAAATTGACCTGTCTTGATGAGGCGTGTTGCAGAATAATCTAGACACTACAAAATAGATGCGTTCTGGCGATGCGATAGCTCGCTGCACGGCAGAAACCGACCACATCGCCATCTTCTCCGAGCACGTGGACGACCAGCCGGTTTTGTTCTAACGCGATTGTCTCATAGGCATCATTCACATCTTTGGCGCTGATGACTGGATTCCACAATATCAGGCAGTCACATCCTTCAATACGACTGCCGACCCGCCCGACGTTAAGCTCTTCATCATCCCCAATCAGGCGCAGATCAATAGGCTGACCTTCGGCCAATTCCCTGAGACGAGAGCGGGTTTCTTCCCGGCCACCAATGACAAGAAAACGTCGGACACCGGCACGCTCTCCTTCGACAGCCAGCTGAGCGAACCAGCGTTTATCATGGTGACCACTGCACCAGACACAATTGGAATCTACCTCGACACCAATGGGATATTTCGAATGAAGACTGGCGACCTTCCGACAAATTGGATGACTACACGTAGACGCCAGCTGGTCTTTGAACAGGTCATTGAGAATCGACGGTTCAACTTGACGAATCGCCTTAATGAGACTTGCGGCCGTGGGTTCTTGGGCAAGCATCGCTCTCAAGGCTCTGGTCTGCAATGACAAGGTGTCAAGCCCGTTTCCACGAAAGATCGCGCCGAGATCATCGCCCTCATGTGCCGCCCGCTCCAATTTGAGCGCGCGCGTTCGCCAGGCGATCTCCCGCTCCCGCGCCGTATTCAAATCATCGAGTACGCTATCGTGTTCGGAGACCAATGATTCATTTTCGTCTATCATCGAATGGGCATCGGCCAGCTCAGACTGTAACTCTGCACAAGTTTGCTCCAAAGTTTGCCACTCCTGATTGGCCTGTTCTAAGTTTTGCTTGAGCTGAGTTCTCTCCAAAAGTAATGCATCCATCTGAGTCTTCAAGCTCTCGACTTGAGACAAAGTCTGCCCCTGCTTCGCAGCCTCTGACTGAGCACGTTCTAGTAAGCGTTCAAGTCCGGCGACTTTGGCCCGCTCGACATTCAGTTCCTGTACGCGCTGGTCGCTTGCGAGCCGAGCCAGCTCATCTTCTACGACTCTGGATGATTTTGACTGACCCACCATTGACTGTGTCTCAGGCTGGAAAAGTGCGTTCATCTGCATCGTCGGATCATCGGCGAGCGTTGCCTGCATGTTCTGAGAGAAGTCGCGCCTCGGCTGACGACCGCGAGGCGCCGAATCATCCGGTGGTAAATGGTCATCGAGTAGCTCTGCAAGACTGACGCTCAAGGATTCATCTGGCGTGTCGGGCCCCGTCTCATGCAGGGCAGGCGCCTTCGAATAAGATTGAGCGCTTGGCTTTGCAGCCATGTGACGCGAGGCATCCAATCGGCCGGAGCGGGCTCGACCTCGTAGCGCCTTTCGCGCTGCCTGAGCAACGTCTGCACGGATCATGTCAGCCCGCCGAACATTCGGATATCCATTGGACCGCAACCAGTCTAAGACCGGCTGCTCATGTAACCCCAGTTCAGCGGCCAATTTATAGGCCTTTGTCTTCACTCAGCAACCAAAATCTGTTTACACATACATCATAAGCCGCAAGTCGCATCTTGTCACGCCAACGACTCTTTTTTGTACTTAATGCCCGCCGACCCGGCTTAATAAGGTGGTGGATTGCTGTCCCAACAAGAAGACGTCTCCTGAATCAAGAATCTTGAAGCGGGTGGCCTGACCGGAGTCACCGATGGCCATGACCTGCAGATCGTCACCGATACGCCAAATGACACTCTGGTCCAAGACGAGCCATCGCCCGTCTTCAAAGCGCCGATGTGCAATGGCGTCCCCAACCAAAGCGTGGTCAGAACTCAACCACTGCCATTGCGTTGACCCGCTCGATTTCCAGGCTAAACGCCCACCGGCGGTGCGTAGACTCAAGGTATCGCCAACTGAATCAATGGCGACGATTCTCTCCTCTGAATCAAGCTCGACCGGAGTCCAATTTTGACCGTGGTCTACCGTCGTCATTAACTGCCCCCCATCGAGGTTCATCAAGATCAAACTCGCAGACTCTGATGACCAAACCCCCTGCGTGGCAGAGGCGCTCCAGGGGAGTGGTAAAACACGCCATCGGTCGTCAGCATGACGCCAGCTGAGAACATGTCCGTCGTCGCAACCCATAAAATGCGTCGTCGCCTGTCCGGCCAGCCAATCCACTGTGCATCCATTATCTGTCGATTGGAGAGACCAAGTTGAACCACCATCGATACTCGTTCCGACCAACCCGGCGCCAGCCGCGATCAGTCGTTCGTCTTCCAAATGTAGAAGATGCGTGAAAGGCAAGGAATGACTCGGTCCTGCTGGATACCAATTGACTCCGCGATCATGGGATCGATAAACGCCTCCGAAAACGCCAAGACCTAAATATTCAAATTGAGAGATGGCGACCACGTCCTGCATCGGTTGGTCAAGACCCAGGCGATAAATGCCGCGCTCATGGGGTGCCACTGCGATGCCTCGGGTCGTGCTCAGTATGAAGTCATCGCGGAATGACGCAATCGGTCCAATGGACGTCTCACGTGGGGCCAATTCGACCCAGTCGACACCGAGTGGATCAGCGACGAAGACATGGGCACGGCCAGAGGCTTTGCTCACGGCAACACGACCATCTGTCGCGCGAGCGATGAAGTCAGCACGCGAGTCGCGACCGGGCCAATTTGCCGGCTGGCGCCAAGACGCACCAAAATCGTAGCTAATGGCGACTGGCACGCCACCCGCAGGCGCCTCACCAACAACGATAATTTGACCTTTTTCCGTCACCAAACCATCGCGGACTGGACTGAGTGCAAAGTCTTTTAGATTAATCTCGTATGTACGCCCTGCATCCCTTGAAACAGCAACCTGCGTCTGCCCTATGATGACCAAGGCCCCCGGTCCAGAAAACAGGCATTCTGGATTGTCTACAGGTGCGTACCGCCACTGAATACGGTCATCAAAAAAACCGCCTATCCGGACACGGCCACCATCTAGAACGGCTGTAATTTCAGACGTGTTAACAACCGACCTTGCCGAGTTTCTGGAACAATGAAAACCACCGCGTATCCAAGTCTGCCCCGCGTCTTGACTCAGGAGGGCTCGCCGCCCAGACATGGGGCAAGCAATCCATGCATCTTGACCGATATAAAACCGACTCAACGCTGGCAGCTGAGTCGGCATCGCTCGCCAATCACCGTATGAGTCAGTTAAAAACAATCCACCGCTTTGAGACGCAGCAACACAGCCTATCTCGGTACATTCGAGTCCCACCAACACCTCATCGGTGAGTACTATCCGCCTATAGTCATTTCCTAAAAATGGACTCTGGTCCGGGAGATCTAGGCTTCGCCAAAGGGTGCGTGTTACGCCCGTTCGGACCGGATTGTGGAATTGCACTCGAGCCCGTTCTAAATCAGCCTGTCTCTCTACTTCGCCCCGATGGTCCGAATTCAAGACCGACTCACCGGCATTCGGCTCTCTGGCATGGACCGGCTCCGGGGGCTCGATAAATCCAAATGGTGTCGGTGAGGGTGCAACGCCCTCGCAGCTGAGGACAAAAACCAAGCCGATAATGAATGAAAAACGACGCATAGGCCTCAAGGATAGCCAGACCGACGTCACTGTGCAACTTGGGTGAGTCTTGGTCACCAATGGGGCTTCAATCGATTCAGGGTTGCCCGACCGCGCTGGTCCATACCCGACGTTCATAGTCTCTGGACCCATTCAATCCAGTGCGCGCCCCGCAGCGGTATCCGCCGTTCAGACGTCCACCACTGGTGTGCCAACAGAGTCTGAATTCCGATTGATTGTTGGCCGTATCGCAGGAATTTCGAGATACGCCTGAATTTGGCGCGACGAAGCCGATGGAATAACTGGTACTGAAGTACCAATCTACACCGTTATGACTGTTGAGGTTATTTCCCCGATCACCGGTATTGGTAAACACGGCATTGCGCTCGCCCATGGCGATCAATTGCCAAGTCGGTGATCCCACTTGCCGACAACCCAACATGACATATGCACCATCACAGTTGTCTTGCAGTTGTTGAACCATGGTGTTGCCGTCACCGTAGAGGTCATTGTGACATGTCTCCCACCCCCCCAAGATATCATCTGAGATATTTTGCTGAATCCCCTCGAACACGTATAAGCCACCACAAAACCCGTCGATGCACTCGACGTCTGCCTCGCAGGTTCGATTGCATGCACCACAGTGGTTGGCGTCACTGATGAGGTCGCGGCATTCGCCATCACAGAGACCGTGACCCAGTTGCTCACACTGGGCACCTTGGGCTTCACACCCATCATCGACAGGCCAGTCGATCAGCCCATCGGCATCATTGTCGATACCATCGCTACAGTGGTTGTCGGCAAAGACATCGGTCTCATCATTATCCCGTGCATTCTGACAACCAGAATCGGCTAAATCGACCAAGCCGTCGTCGTCGTTATCGACCCCATCAGCACAACGCTTCGGCGGATTGCCCTGTAATTGCTCTCGAGTGTCTGCAGCAAAGCGACACCCCGGATCATCAGGCCAATCGATGCGGCCGTTATTGTCATTGTCACGACCATCTGAGCACTGGGTGGGAAAATTGGGATCGGCCTCATCCGTGTCTCCTGCGGACGCACAACCGGGTTCCCGTGGAAAGTCGACAATACCATCATCATCATTGTCTATATCATCGCTACATGCGGCTGGCATATCCAGGGGTTCTTCAGTTGAATCACCGGCCGCCCGACAGCCCGGGTCAAATGGAAAGTCAACTAGACCATTTCGATCATTGTCGACCTCATCGGCGCATTGTGGCGGAGTTGGGGGATCACCTTCACTCAAATCGCCGACCCCGCCGCAGCCCGGATCTAAGGGATAGTCTGTCAGTCCATCCTCATCGTCGTCGATCCGATTGTTGCACTCCGGTCTGCCTTGATTAGCCTCGTCTGTATCGCCGCGACTGATACAGCCTGGCTCATCTGGAAAATCAATCACGCCATCATCGTCGTTGTCCAGCCCATCTCCGCAAGCGGGCAGTTGCATAGGGTCTTCTTCCGAGTCACCGCCACGATAATTGCAGCCCAATTCAACTGGGAAATCGACGAGGCCATCTCCGTCATTATCGATGCCATCTGCACATGCGGGTGCAACTTCATCATCCACCTCGTCTTCGTCATCGGGGCCGCTACACCCAACATCATCTTGATCGATTGAGCCATCGCCATCATTGTCGCGGGCATCGGAACAGCCTGGTGGTAATCTCTCCGCATTAACAGTCAACCTAAAGGCACCGCCGATGCCGATGCCCGTGTCCACGAACACGAACAGCTCGCCGGGCGCGACATTCGTCAGCTCGATTGTCCCTTTCGGATTCTCACGATCACCCGTATCGCACGCGATTTCTGTCTGCGCTGATGCGCAACTCGTTCGGGCATACACCAAGGTGTTGGCAATCGTCTCTTCATTGTTCACGCTAAACGTCAGGTTCGCGTTAAAGGTATTCACGTATCGATAAATGCGCTCGACGCGATTGTCACCACCGCAACCGCCCTGAAATTGATTGGTCCCACCGTCCGTATTGCCATCGACAAAGAGTTCATCAGATGGAAAATCATCGAACGCAATCCCCTGGCCGCATGAATCTATCTCGTCGCTATCGCTTGCTGCCCGACAACCGATGTCTAAGGGATAATCAATGAGTCCATCAGCATCGTTATCCATACCATCAAAACATGCGGGCAATTGCTCAGGGTCTGTTTCATCCCTATCGGATAGTGACAGACATCCGGGGTCTATTGGATAATCCGTTCGCCCATCATCATCATCATCAATTCCATTGCGGCATTGAGCTAAAGGCACTTCATTCACTTGGACTGCAAAGGCCCCATTTTGGCCGGTGGCCCCATCGATGAAAATATAATAATCGCCTACAATCGGTTCATCTAATCTGAGTGAGTTGGCCGCTACACCGTCGTTTAAGGGTTCGCGCTGACAGACCAATTCGGTTGCCTCATCCGCACAATTCCGTCTGACATAAATTGCTGTTTCCAACTGGTTGTCCGGTAACTCGGTTGTGATTTCGAGAGCCTCCACCTCGTTGGTCAACCGGTAGTAAAAAACCAGCTCGGCTGCACCTCGGCCGCCACAGGACCCTTCGAAATTGAATTGGCCAGAACCTGAATCTCCGCGGTACACCTGACCTGTCCGAACCTCGACAGCATTAATGCGCGCCGTGCATTGTGCTTGCTCATTGCGGTCAGCTCGACTGACGCAGCCAGGGTCGGCTGGATAATCGATTTCACCATCACGATCGTTGTCTAAGTTGTCAGAACACGCAGTCGACGTCATGGGATCGGTTTCGTCCATATCGCCAACCCCCATACAACCTGGATCAAGGGGATAGTCGATCTCGCCATCGTTATCGTCATCGAGACCATTACCACAGGCCGGTTGCCGAGCGCCGTCTTGTTCGTCATCATCACCCGCAGCACTACACCCGGGCTCCAAAGGAAAGTCGACCAAGCCATCGCCATCGTCATCAAGTCCGTTACTACACGCTGGCTGCTCTTCTGTATTTTGTTCCCGCGGGTCAGCCACACTGCTGCACCCCGGATCGGCCAGATCAAAAAGGCCATCTCCATCGTTGTCGCGCTCATCGGCACACTGGGGCAAAATGCGGTTATCATCCGTCTCATCTGAATCGAAAGCCGAACCACATCCCGGATCGGCTGGAAAGTCGATAAAGCCGTCATTGTCGTTGTCTAAGCCATCGTCACATTGGCTCGGTTGTGGTTCATCGGATTCATCGTCGTCCGCTGCATTGACGCAGCCATCGTCATCCAAATCGATGTCGCCGTCTTCATCGTCATCGAGACCATTACGGCATTGCGAGAGTGGCGCTTCGTCACTTTCATCATCGTCATCTCGATTGGTGCAACCACGGTCATCGAGGTCAATCTGACCATCTTCATCGTTATCGAGGCCATCCGTGCACTGGGGTGCACGTTCATCTGTCTCGTCTGTGTCGTCAGGACTCATGCAACCTGGATCAGCCGGATGATCGATGACACCGTCACGATCATTGTCCTCACCGTCTTGGCATTCAGGAACCTGTGGACCGACGCTTCCATCGGAGCCACTTGAGCTGCCGGTACTCGAACCACAGGCAACGAGAAGGCACACCGCGAAACTGAGCATCCAAAAAGAGCCATTGACTTTATTCATAGCAGCGCGTTCCCCAAACTTCCCAAACAAGACATCCGCTTTTGCTGGCTATGTGACCACAAAGGGTGCATTTTTTCAAAGCGATGTAGTAGTTTCCCTCCTGTTTTAGAACATAAGTCGCTGTAAAATTGTGTCTCCATCGCACCACGGGCATACTCTAGCTAGTGAGCATGTGGCTTTCAAACACACATGAGCAGCGCAGAGAGAGGGTCGCCGAACGTGATTTCAATCAAGAATCTTGTAAAAAATTATGGAGACCTGAGGGCTGTCGCCGATGTGTCCTTCGATGTCCAGCGAGGCGAAATTGTCGGTCTTCTGGGCCACAATGGCGCCGGCAAGACAACGGTGATGAAAATCATGACCGGCTTTCTGGAACCCACATCGGGATCGATCTCTGTGGGTGGGATTGACGTCCTTGGCGATCGGATTGGTGTTCAGCGGCAAATTGGATACATGCCTGAAAGCGCACCGCTATACCGAGAAATGCTGGTCCAAGAATACTTGCTGATGATGGCCCAGTTCCGGGGTCTTGACGTGTCCGCGCAAGTACCTGCTGTCGCGGAAGCTGTAAAGGCGACGGGCCTGCAGGCGCGTTTGCTACAGCCTATCGGAACCCTTTCGAAGGGCTATAGGCAACGAGTCGGTTTGGCCCAAGCCATTCTTCATAAACCCGACGTTTTGGTCCTGGATGAGCCAACAAATGGACTGGACCCAGTCCAAATTTTGGAAATCCGGTCCTTGATCAGGCGGTTAGCGGAGACCACAACAGTCATTCTATCCACCCACATTTTGTCCGAGATCGAGGCGGTCTGCAATCGGGTCGTCATTCTGATCGATGGCCATTTAGCCGCGGACGCGTCTCTTGAAACCTTGCTTACCAACTCCGTTGTTACCTTGGGGCTGGCCGATGACGTCGACCCAAGGGCCGTCCTTGACGCGGTCGATGGTGTCAGCAGCATCCAGGAAGCCCAACCCAGATCAGCGGGCGTTTTCTGGCGGATCGAGTGTGCCGACCCGACACACGCACTTCCTGGGATTGCGCAAGCCGTTCACCAGGCTGGCTGGCCGCTGCTCGAACTCAGATCGGAGACACCGAGCTTGGAGCAGGTATTTAGGGATTTGATGTTTCAACATGCTCAGGAGCAGAGCGGCGGCGAGGCGGCGCAATGAAATCCATTAAAGTCATTGTTCGGAAAGAGCTAAGCGCATACTTCCTATCGCCCGTAGCGCTGATTTTTCTTGGTATTTTCTTAGGCGCAACGGTTTGTATTTTCTTCACCTTTGCAAAGTTTTTTGCTCGAAATCTCGCCGATGTCAGACCGCTGTTTAACTGGCTTCCCGTCCTGCTTATTTTCCTGGTCTCTGCCATCACGATGAAGCAGTGGAGCGAAGAGCAGAAGCTCGGCACCCTTGAGATCTTGTTAACGCTTCCGATGCGCACCCGAGACCTGGTGGTCGGTAAGTTTATAGCGGGCATGCTTCTGGTCTCTTTGGCGCTGATTTTAACGCTCCCGATTCCCCTTACAGTGGCACAACTTGGGTCACTGGATTGGGGACCGGTCATGGGTGGATATGTTGCGGCGCTGCTGCTCGCATCAACCTACATGGCCATCGGTCTCTGCGTGAGCGCTCGGACCGACAACCAAATCGTCGCGCTCATGGTGACCCTACTTATCGGAGGCGCATTCTATCTGATCGGCGCCAGCGTGTTCGTAGATTTCTTCGGGACCCAAGTCGGGGAAATCCTACGGGGGATTGGAACAGGAAGCCGCTTCGAGAGTATTGAGCGCGGTGTTCTCGATTTTCGCGATTTCTTCTACTACGCGAGCCTGACCGTGTTCTTTCTCGTTTTGAATACCTATTTTCTTGAATCCAAGCGAATGGATGGCCAACCCAAAGACACTGAGAGCCGAGCACCTGCTCTGAGATTCGGTATTCTGCTGACCGCTTTAAACGTCATCGCCGGCAATCTTTGGCTGGCGCCCGTGACGAGCGCACGGCTCGATTTAACGGACGCACAAGAATATACCATCAGTGAGACAACAACTGAGATTTTAGGAAACCTGAAGGAACCGTTGACCATTACGGGCTATTTCTCAAAGACACATCCAATGCTGGCCCCTCTGATCCCTAGAATCCGTGATTTCTTACGAGAATATGAGGTGAGAGGTGAAGGGATCGTTCAGTTATCCTTCGTCAACCCGACAAGCGATGAAGACTTGCAAGCCGAAATCAATGAACGATTTGGTATTCGGAGTGTCCCTTTTAAAATCAAAGGTCGAAACGAACAATCCATCGTCAATTCATATTTCCACATCTTGGTTCAATACGGCGATGAATACAAAGTCCTCTCGTTCTCTGACTTAATTGAATTTCATGCTGACGAGACCGAAGTCAGCGTTCGTCTGCGTAATCTCGAATACGATATGACCCGCTCAATCCGCGCTGTCTCCCAGGGCTTCATGAGTCTAGAGTCGGTCCTCGCGACGACGGATACCCGCATCAAAATTACCGGCTATATCAGTCCGGCAAATCTGCCGAGGGAACTCATTAAAATCCCCGACTTAATCGCGAAAGCTGCCAAAGATGTCAGCGCACGAAGCGGCGGTCGAGTCACCTATCGGATGATCGACCCGTCGCGAAATGCGCCGTTGGCCAAGCGGCTTGAGACAGAATACGGATTTAGACCGATGTCCAGCGACCCCTTCTCAAAGAAAAAGTTTTGGCTACAATTGCTGGTCGAGAGTGGCTCGAAAGCCTTTCCCATCATACCGCAGGGCGAATTGGGCAAAGCCGAAGTCCAAAATTTGATCGAGTCCGGTGCCCGTCGGATGGTGCCTGGCTTCATGAAGACGGTCGGCATTGTGACGCAGGTTCAAATCGATCGAACGCCAAGCATTCCAGGCCTACCCAAAAAGCCAGACAAACGAGATTATCAAGGGTTGCAAGCCGAACTGAGTCGAGAGTTTGAAGTCAGGCACCTAGATATTAAAGATGGGGTCGTACCCGCAGACATCGATGTCTTGATCGTTTCAAAACCGCCCGTTATGACGCCCAAACACCAGTACGCGGTTGACCAGTATCTCATGCGTGGTGGCAAAGTGATCTTCATGACCGGGATGTATCAAATTCGATTTGAAAACGGACGGCTGCAAACGAAACGAGTCGATGATACCGTCTTCGACCTTCTCAAGACCTATGGTGTAGAAATCACCGATGGCTTCGTTATGGACCCACGGAATCTTCCGTTTCCACTTCCGGTACCAAAGCGGCGCGGCCGAACTCAAATGAACTCCATCGAATACATGCCGTATCCGTTCTTTCCAGCCATCAGGCAAGACGGTTTTAGTCCGGACAGCATCATCATGAAGGGCCTACCGAACTTGGCTGCGCTCTGGTCATCACCGGTGACGCTCAGAGCACCTGTGGACAAAGACGGCAAAGCCAAGCTCGACGCGCGCGGGCTTCCTATCATTGAGACGCGTGAGGGCATCGATGCCGATTATCTTGCCTGGTCGTCGGGAGAGTCATGGCTGAGAATCGATACGCGCCTAGATCCAGACTTCCGTGCCTTTCCAGAGAAAGGGTTCGGACCACCACCAGACGCAGAGATTGGTCCAAAACCAATTTCTGTGAGTTTGGTTGGTACATTCAACAGCCACTTTCAGAATCGGCCCTCTCCATTGTCATCGGGTAGCAATGGCGTTCGAGCTTTGGACCAGCCTGGCCACACCATTCAGACCTCCCCGGCAGATGCTCGCCTGATCGTCCTGGGCTCCTCGGAAATGGCATCGGATTTGGCCGCGGAATTGGCCCGTCAGATGACGGGGGGTGCCTTTAGAGGGAACCCACTTTTTGTGCGAAACTCAATCGATTGGGCCCTACAGAACACGGACCTGCTCTCGATTCGCTCGGCCGGTGCATTCGCTCGGACTTTGAAGTCGATGAAACCGGACGAAAAGGCTCGCTGGGAGCTCGGAAACTACATCGTGGTCTTACTCGCGTTGATCATCGTCTTACTGATTGCAATGACGCGTAGAAATATGATTCGACCGATTCCGTTGGATTCAAATTCAGAGGAGTCAGCATGAAACCTATGAATCGAAACCTCATGGTCTTACTGCTGCTGCAGATCGGCATTGCTGGCTATACGTGGTCATCCAAAAGGGTGATTGAAGTCGAGACACGCACACTTCTCGACTTTGCACCTGAAGAGGTCACCGAAATCATGATTTCGCGTATGGCTGGAGAGCGTAAAACCGATGATGGCCCGAGTGTCACCATGCGTCGCGGAGAGTTGGGATGGGTGATTCCCACGGCCGAGAATTTCCCCTTGGATTCGGGTAAGGTCAACGACATGCTTGGTCGACTGAGCCTGGCCAAAATCAGACGCCCAGTTGCGAGCAAGCCTGAAAATCATAATGCGCTACAAGTCGGTGTTCAAAGCTACGATAAAAAAATCCGCATAAAAACCAAAGCAGGACAAGAGGTGGTTATCTATGCTGGTAATGCAAAAGGCCAATCAATGCATGCCAGATACGATGGACAGGACGATGTCTATTTGGCTCGCGGCGTCCAAGCATGGAATTTAAGCCACCAAATCGACGACTATGCCGATACCGATTATGTCCGTCTTGAGGGAGCGACCGAAATGCGGATCCTCAACCAGCATGGCGCCATCGATGCCCAGCAAAATGAAGACGGTACATGGTCCGTCGCACAATTGTCGCCCGAGGTGGTCATCGACCTGGCTCGAGTGCGCTCCCTAGTCCGAGCCGCGCAAACAATCAAACTCAACTTACCGGCCGGGCGAGAGATCAAGCCAGAGTACGGCCTGGGCCAGAATGCACGCGCAACGGTTTTCTTAAAGGGCCCATCCGGATCGGTGAGCTACGCCGTGGGCGCTGAGACGGACCGATATGTCTACCTCAAAGCTGAAGGTAAAGATTTTGTTGCGTTGATTCACAAATTCAACGCCTCGGCTGTACTGAAGACAAAGGCCGATGATTTAATCGACCGGAGTAAGATCGAGAAAGGGGCGCCGGCTCAGGGTTGGCCCCTACCGAGAGATCAATGGCCCAAAGATCCACCGAAGACACCATCCAAAGAGTCACCTCAAGCGCCTTAAAGGTTGCGTCAATGATGTCATCACCCATCGTTTTAAATACACCTGAGATCGGTGCTGGGCGCTTCGCTCCAACCCCGACTGGACGGTTACATTTAGGCAATGTGCGGACCGCGTTTATCGCTTGGCTTGGTGCCAGATCGTCCAACTTGAGAACGATTTTACGCATCGAAGACCTAGACCCAAAAGCCATTCCAAAAGGGTGCTTGGAAGGGGTTTATGATGACTTAGACTGGCTTGGGCTAGACTATGACGAATGTCCAAGGCTGGGAGGACCTGTGGGTCCTTACCGACAATCAGAGCGCTTCGAGCAATACGATGGGATTTTGGAAAGACTGAATCGTCTAGGCTGTCTTTACCCCTGTTGGTGTTCAAGGAAAGAAGTCCGCGAAGCGGCCATTGCTCCGCACGCGAGCGATGAGGGTCCCATCTATGCGGGTACGTGTCGGCCCGCGCAGTTCAGTCCCGTGAAAAATCTAAATGACCTTCCGAAAAAAAACGGCCGAACGCCAGCGCTCAGGTTGAGTGTCGATCGAGCGATCGAGCTTCAAGGAAGCCAAACCGTGACCTTCACTGATGCGGTGGCAGGTCCACAAACATTCGATTTGAGGAAATCGATTGGCGATTTTGTCGTGCGTCGGGTTGACGGTGTCGCAGCCTATCAAATCGCCTGTGCTTGGGATGATCTATCCATGGGATGTACACAGGTATTGAGAGGAAATGACCTCTTGCCATCGACGGTTCGTCAACTGCTGGTGATCCGCCTATTGAATTTACCAGAGCCGCAATATGGGCATGTCGGCCTCGTCCTCTCAGCGAATGGAGAGCGCATGTCAAAACGCGATGGCGCAACGGCGATAGAGGAACTCCGGCGGACGGGGACAAATCCGGCCACCGTCATCAGACATCTGGCTCGCATGACCGGTCTACCGGACACATCTGATCTTGATCACTTGACTGATGCCTTCAGGATCTGCAATTTACGCCAAAGCTACTTTCAAGCAGATGTTCGTACCGGGTCGTTAGGGGAGAACAAGCGATGAATCAAATTCTTGTGTTTTCGAATGGATTGCTCGCCAAATCAGCCGGCTTCGATGTCATGTGGACAAAATTTGTCACATGGGCTGACGACCACAATTGGCAACAAACGCTGATCGTCTTAGCCATTACCATTATCACCGCTTTCGTTGTCAGAAAATGGCTCGTCAATCTGCTATTGAAGGTGGCTGAAAGAACTCAGACGCCCATCGATGATGAAGTCATCAAGCAGCTGGGAACGCCTCTTTACATTACGGTTCTTGTCATCGGGGTCACGTGGCTTATCATCGATTTTGCCACCGGTTCGAACTTTGTCGAAAAGTTCCATATCGTCCCCCTTGCTCAAACCATCGCGATCGTCGTGTGGGCTGGCATCGGAACTAAGGTGATGACGCAGGTTCTCACGCTGATTGCGGACCAAGCAAAAAACCGCGGGATTTTATCAGCTAATTTGGTGCCGGTGTTCAACTTTATCATCCGCATCGCGGTTACATTACTGGCGGTTTATCTACTTCTCAAAGCATGGGGAGCTGACGTCAGCGGCTGGCTCGCCTCTGCTGGTGTTCTCGGTGTTGCTCTTGGTTTCGGCGCAAGAGATACCCTAGCCAATCTCTTCGCGGGCGTGTCCATCTTGGCTGATACTCCCTTCAAAAAAGGTGACTTCATTACAATCGAAGATGGGACACGGGGAAAAGTCACCCATGTCGGCGTGCGAACAACGCGCATTGAAACGTCGGATAAAATCGAAGTCATCATTCCTAATAGCATCATTGCAAACTCGAGGATTTTGAATGAAACATCCGGTGTATACGGCGACAAATATCGGATTCGATTGCCCTTCGCAGTGGCATACGGAACGCCAACTGACACCGTCGATGAGGCATTGCAAACCGTCTCAGACGACATACAGGGTATCGATACGACACGGCCAAAGAAGATCGTTCTAAAAGAACTTGGCGATTCTGGCTTGATTTTTCATTACATCTGCTGGCTGCGCGATCCCAATGTCCGAGAAGTCACAACAGACGAAACAAATCGGACCATCTACAAACTACTCAATGAGGCCGGGATTGAGATTCCCTACAACAAGCTCGATGTCTATATGAAGCCTCAAGACGCCGGCTGAAACGCTTCTTTACTGCGGCTCCAGAAATGCGCTGTGATGCACGCGGACACGATACTCCAACCAGTATAGACAAAGACCGCATGGCCTGGCTCTGCTTTTAAAGCCAGGGCGGTCATGGTGCAAACCACGCATTGTGCGGCCCAAAGAGACGCAAGACCTGATGCATGCCGAGGACTGGGGCTTAGCTGAACGCGCAGCAATGAAAGTCCACGGAGGCAGATCACAAGGCCCAAGGCCTGTGGGATATAGAACGTTGTCCGCACGAGAGCACCAACTGTAAGTTCATGAACAAAACCGCTGGCGAAGAGGAGACATAGGCCCACCACAAAATCATGGGTCAGGGCACCGAGCGAAATCATTTTAGAACGCGCCATCATGAACGCAACCATAGTCGGGTTAATGGGGTGCAACAAGTCTCCCGTTACTGCATCGACTATTGAGAGAGACAATAGGGTGAATTGGGCTCGACCTGAAGGAAGCCTAGACTACGCTTTACATCTCCGCGTTCAATGGATATCCCTTAGATGTCAGGAGACCGAGTATGCTGCGAATCACAATACTGTTCATCTTCGGATTCAATCTTGTCTCCGTCGCCTGGGCTGCACCCGAGGACCGCGGCCGCAGAGGCAGCTATATCGGGCTATCAGCTGGGGCGTCCCTGGGTACAGCACTCGATGACGCTGGTGCATCCGCCGGTTCGAATACGGGGCAAGCATTCCAACTTCGATTCGGGGAAGAAGTGTTCGATGGATTTACGCTTGGCTTGAGTGTTGTAGGCGGGTCAGCCGAGGGCAATCAAGGTCTCTACAGCAGCTTCCACGGGGGATTACTCATGGACTTCAGTTGGCAAATCCATGAAACGGTTCCGGCTTTGCTGGTAGGCGGAACCGGGCTTGGTGTAGGTCGCCTAACCGAAAGCAATGCCCAGGGTTTCTCCGGGTCAGTCGCGGGCGGTATCCACATGGTTGGTGTTCAATACGACCTGCGTTGGAGACAAAAATCCGGAAGCCAATTCACAGCCTCCCCTTTCGCCAAGGGCTATTTTCTTCCGGCAACCGGTGACGCAAAGGCATCGATGGTGGTTTGGTCCATCGGCGTTGAAACAGCCTGGTTTTTTGGACGCAACTAAACTGCCCTGCGTTATTTCTTTTTAAAGAGAGCTTCCAAGTCGGCGAGAGCCTGAGAGCGGCTTACATTCGCGGCTGGTCGGCCTCGATTGATACTTGGACGGTTCTGCGGTCTGGATCGGCCGGGAATGTCATCGAGCGGCTCTCCCCGTCGCTTCGGCGGCCCATCGATGCGTTCCGGGTCATGTCTGGGTTCCTGTGGCCGAGCGACCGTTTTATTGGTTCGCATGGACAGAGAAATGCGCCGCCGCGCGATATCAATTCCCAAGACATTAGCCTTTACAGACTGTCCAATGGTCACGACTTCATTTGGGTCTGACACGAAGTGGTCGGCCAGTTCTGATACGTGGACCAGCCCCTCGTGAGGCAGGCCAACATTCACGAAAGCTCCAAATTGAGTGATGTTGGTCACCACCCCATCCAACTGCATACCTGGCCGCAAATCTTCGGTGTTCTTCACCAGTGGATTGAGGCTTTTGAGACTTGGACGGGCTTGCAGTTTCGCCCCCTTAGACCCGGAGTTTTCGAGCTTTAATGCGTTCGGGGGGATGCCCGCTCGCGCGAGTGCCTGCATCTCCTCAAAAAATGCCCGCAACGCCTCTTCATCTAATTCTCGCTGATACTCAGCGAGATTAAGGCTAACGGGATCGAGTTCGAGCCAATGATCCTTCGGGCAGACAGTACGTCGTCCTAGAACAATGGCACCCTTCGTCGCTTTCGGCACATCGTTGACGACGGCGAGCATCGCAACTTTCATCGCTTTCGTCGATGTTCGAATCACTTCGAGCGCGCTGAATCCATCCGAGATTTGTCGAAGGACATCAGGTCGTTTCGAATCACTCGGTAAGATGACCGCTTCGACAGGGTGTGTTCCAATCGCTTTCTCCAAATCAGCGACCAACGTGTCCGAAACAGGAATCGTATCGTGACCGACAACACGCCCATCACGCAGCAGGATCGCCAAACCAACAGGCCCGGAAGTGGGCACATTGATGGCCGCAAAAACTCTATTTTGCGGCGGTTTCGCCGAGAGCATATTGAGATAGGTATCACCTGCACTGCGCATGGCAAGAAACTGGGCTTCGTCATCTTTGAGTGCGAGTAGCCATTGGATCAAGTCGGTAAGGACCAGGGCATCCAAAAGCGTTTCGTCATCTCGTCCGGCCGCAACGGCTGATAAACTGCCACGACGGGCTTCAATTTGAGCTTCTAGTCGTTCGAGGGGTAACTGAAATTTCAGTCTTAAAATGCCTAAACGCCCACCCCGTCGAATACCCAGCCAGCGATGGGCAGGCACATCGTTGACAAAAACCGTATCAACGAAGTCTGCGTATTCAGCTGAAAGCGCCGTGTCGTCAGTATCTAGACTAATTTGTAATTTCGCTTCTTTACGGGCGATCGCCAGGCAAGAGTTCCATAAGGTAATCGCCGCCTTGACCGCATCTCTACGCCGATGTTCTGCCGAGCGTCCTGAGGGCGCCAACGCTTCAGCGCGCTCAACGGCTGCCACTTCATGCCGGGCGGTCGTGGCCTTGAGAAGCGCCCACGCAATCGGGTCGCGACGTTCGGCTCTACGCCGTTCAGCAACGGCGTTCAAATAGACTTGATGTTGGCCATGTCTTTTTGCCGCTCGCCAAACACCGAGGAGCAGCAAGGGGCTGACGCGCTCAGAGCGGAGCGCAAGAATGTCATCAAACGTCGTGGACGAATCATCCATTTTTTCTGCAATGGAGTCGATGGTATGCTCATCGACCTTAAGCGACCCCAGCACACGCGTTCTCTGAATATAGGTTGACAACCGCATGGTTCTTGTACGACGGCCTTTCTTTGTCTGAAAATAGCCTCCGGTTGGGCTAAAATTAAGCCACCCGTCCGTCGATCCACTGGTGCGAAAAGCACAACGACGGCCGGTTTTTCGGAGGAAAGCTTGCTCGCTTGACGGGCCACTGGCTCAGTCACTTAGAGAGCACCTGTGGGCACATCATCTCAAAAACATACCTTAATTGCGAGTATTTTTTGATTTTAGACCAAATATAGCATGGTTAGCTGTTCTCTGAATTATCCGACACCATAAAAAGCGGCAATTGAATCGACAACATATTGCTGTTGGTCCCGCGTCAGTTCCGGATAGACGGGGATGGCTAAGACCTCGTTCGCTGCACGTTCTGCATGAGGGAAATCTCCTGGACCATACCCCAGCTGCTCAAAACAAGGCTGGATATGGAGTGGCTTCGGATAATAAACCATCGTTCCAACACCTCGATCGCCGAGGAATGACCGTAATTCATCCCGTTGCGTGACGCGTAAGACGTACTGGTTGTAGACATGGGTTGCGTTTGGAAGTTCAAATGGCGTCGCCAGTAAGCCGCGTGAGACTAAGCCAACATCCCTGAAGGCCTCATTATACCAATGCGCGTTTTGCCGACGTGCATCGGCCCAAGACTCCAAGTAAGGCAATTTGACACCGAGGATTGCTGCTTGTAAGGCATCCAATCTAAAATTACCGCCGACGATGCGGTGGTGATACTTTGGCTTAGCCCCATGGAGGCGAAGAATACTCAGTTTCTCGGCAAACTCTTGATTCTGAACCAGCAGGCCACCCCCGTCACCGAAACCACCCAAGTTTTTAGATGGAAAAAAGCTGACACAGGCGCAGTCACCGTAGTGACCTGTCATTTTGCCATCCAGGCGAGCGCCAAGTGCTTGGGCCGCATCTTCAATGATGGGCGGTCGTCCAACACTGTCGGCAAAGTCGGAGATGTCGGCCATCTGTCCATAGAGATGAACCGGAATCACCGCGCGAATCTCATCGGACATGGCCGATTGAATCAGCGAACTGTTCAAATTATAGGTTTGAGGGTCGATATCGACGAAGACAGGACGCGCACCCAAACGTGCGATCACGCCCGCTGTTGCAAAAAAACTGAAGGGCGTCGTCAACACGTGATCGCCCGCGCCGATATCGAGACCCATGAGCGCGGCCAACAACGCATCGGTACCGGACGAGACTCCCAAACATCGGGAGACTTCGGCGTATTGAGCGAGATGAGATTCAAAGCGTTTGACTTCATCACCCATAATAAACTGCTGATGGTCAACCACTCGGGTCATGGCAGCCAATGCGTCCGAACGATACGCTTGGAGTTGCGCTTTAAGATCTAAAATTGGAATTTTCATAGCCGTATATCCTGTCTAACCGCAATCGGGGTGCCAGCCTAAGAGAGCCCGTTCAAGCATATGAATTCGGTCTTGGCCCCAGAGCAAAAGCGGATCATGTTCAGCCTTTGGATGAATTAAATGAAATGTAGGTACACCACAGGCTCCGATCTGCCGGGCCTCTTCGGTATTGTCTCTCAATGCAGCCTTGACTGTCGCGTCCGTTGTCTTGGCTAAAACAGACTCAGCATCGAAGCCTGCCTCCGCGATAATATCTGCCAACACAGCTGGATCGTCAATGACTCGCCCTTCGGCCCAAGCGGCTCGATAAATAGCACCTGTTAAACTCGGTTCAACAAGTGCAGCTCGCAAAGGCTGCACAGTTCGAATGGGAAAACTCGAAGGAAAAGAAAAGTCCACGCCCCAGAATTGTGCCCAATCTCCCAAGTCCGTCGACATGTACCTTCGCTTTGGCTCAGACATCTCAAACAAAGGGACATCTGGCGTACCAATCTCACGAAAAAGCGCACCTAACAGGATCGGGCGCCATTGCAGCGTGGCCCCATGCCCGGCCACAACCTGCTCGATCTGCGTGGCTGCCAGATAGCTGAAAGGGCTTGAGAAATCATGGTAGAATCGAACGATTCGATCCCCTTTTGTGTGGTTTGTTTCGGACAGCGAGGGCACGCCACCTAGGGCCGCCTCGACAAAGTGAAGCCGATCCTGCCCCCACCATAATCGACCATCGATGACAAACGCAGGTACGCCAAACGCACCGTGTTGAACCGCCTCTGCCGTACATTCAAAAAGGCCATTCCGGGCGGTCTCAGTCGCAAAAAGCCCCGCTTGATATCCCATCTCTAGGGCAAGTTTATCAAGGACGGCACGATCTGAGATATCCAAGCCCTCGATCCAATAGGCTCGAAACAAACGCTGGCTCATGTCAATCCGGTCCTGGCCCGACAGCGCCGTCAGTAATCGCATGGCATCCACCGAGCGTCTGGGATGACCGTCAGCAAATGAAAAGGGGACGTTCCATAGGTCGGCCCAACGCTCCAAATCAAGTAAGTTGAGGCGTGCGCGTGGCTGGCTCATGGTCGACATAGGCACTTGTTGGCCTCCGATGGACCGAAAAATTCCACCCAGCAATACGGGTTTCCAACTAACCGTTGCACCATTTCGTTCAGCGAGCGCTTCGATCTGGGTAGAGGCCAAGTAGGCGTAGGGACAAACAATGTCATAATAAAACTCGATGTTCATGCTCTCACGCTCCTACGTGCCATCATCGGTCAAAGCCCAACCAGTGAGACCAACGTCACTAAACACCATTGTTTCAACACAATACAGACTAACAACACAAGCTATCCGTTGAAAAACAGTCCTTCGATCTGAGACCGTTGCCCGGCCACCAGAGACCGAAGTCAGACAGTCGATTGCGAGGTCATCTTGGGTCTGGTAGATCCCAACGGTAACCGAAATACTCAGGAGTGCTTTCGATGGCGACACATCACGGTGTATTACCGGTCGTATTTATATTGGCCTGCTTCACCCATGGGTGTGGTAGCGAAACCGAGAGCACAACTGTGCTCAGCATCGACGCTGGGATGGTGGACACTGATTCGAGCAGTCAATTAAGCCCGTATCAGGACTATTGCCAGCGCGTAGCTGAGGCCAAATGCAATTATATTTTTCAATGTGTCAGCAACGGTATAGCGATCCAATCATACTTCGCATTGCCGGGTCGCTCAGCCGAGGCGTGTGCGGAGCAGGCAGCATCCGACTGTCTACGTGATGTAGACGACCGGTCGAGCCGCGGCACCTTAGATTTTACCGAATCAGCAATCGACAGCTGCGTCCAACAAGTGAGCAGCCGACCTTGTATCGATTCAGACCCCAGTGAATGGGCTCATCAATGGCACGATTTCATCGCAAATTTCTGCGGTGGTGTTGCCCGTGGAAACGTCCAAACTGGAGACGGGTGTGTGGTTCGATCGGACTGCTTTAACCGACACGATGTCTGCATATCCGGACAATGCCGTACCGCGGTGGCCACCGATCTACGTCAACCATGTACGGCGACAGGGACGCTCGGCAACGTCAACGAGTCAGACGTATGTCCCACCGGTCTCTGCGTCAACGCGGGCTATGGCGGCACATGTACAGTGGATTGCCGCAACGGGCGGGGCTGCGTCGGAGATGACGTCGCGTGCCTTCGATTGAGTGTAACCGGTGGCGGAACAAACTCGTTTTGTGTCGTGCCGTGTATGGTAGGCGACACCTGTGGAGATCTCGCATGCCGTGAGGTCGATGTCACCGACCCGATGAGTGAAACCTACTGTCTAGGTGCATCCGAGTAAGGGACTCGGCCGCAATGCAACTTGAAGATTGATTTGTAACTCCATTGTCTGCCCGTTACCGTGCGCCTATGATCCAACCGTTTAAAATTGGCACTGTCAGCATTGATCCACCGACGATCCTAGCCCCTATGGAAGGCATCACGGATCGCCCGTTCCGACGAATGATTCGAAGTTTGGGCGGTTGCGGACTGACGGTGACCGAGTTCATCAGCAGTGACCAGATTTCAAAGAAAACACGTCGGGCTTGGAAAATGGCTGAGTTTGACCCGGACGAACACCCGGTCAGTATCCAAATTTATGGTCGTCATCCTCACAAAATGGCCGAAGCAGCCAAAATCTGCCAAGACCTCGGTGCTGATTTCGTCGATTTAAACTTGGGCTGTCCAAGCAAGAAGGTGACCGGCGGTTTAAGTGGGTCGGCTCTGATGCGCGAGCCGTGCTTGGCCGATGAAATTTTCCGCGCGGTCAAGGCGGCCATCTCTATACCCATGACAGTCAAAATGCGCCTTGGCTGGGACAGTGACTATTTCGCTGCCCCTGAGATTGCCCGACTGGCCGAGGAGGCGGGTGCCCAAATGGTGACAATTCATGGTCGGACGCGCATGCAGATGTATCGGGGTAATGCGGATTGGGCCGCCATTAGAAAGGTCGTCGAGGCTCGGTCCATACCGGTGATCGTCAATGGCGATATTTTGACAGTCGAGGATGCGGTTGCTGCAGCTAAACTATCAAATGCTGCGGGTGTCATGGTCGGACGAGGCGCACTGCGAGACCCATGGATATTGAGACGCATTGGTGACCACTTTGCCGGACTTGACCCATACGAACCCACACTCGACCAGCGCCAAGCACATTTACTCAACTACTTCGAGTTGATCGCCTCGGAAAGTCAGACGGTTCGTGGCGCGACTGGTCGAATGAAGAAGGTCACAGGCTACTTCACTCGGGGACTCCCCTATGGCGGTGACCTGAGAAAGTCGATTTATCACTCCCATGATGTGGAGCCTATTTTTGATGCCGTCCGAAATTGGTTTGAGCGCTTGAAGGCGGAAGACATTAAAGATGGCTTTGTCAGCATCTACAGCGAGCCTGCTGTACCCAATACGGATGGGGACTCACGAACGTTTGTCGAACGGACCTCCACATGAATGACTTACTGGCGGGCCTCCTAGATCAGGTCGGTGCGGTATCCGGCACGATCCATCAACCGCGTGATGGCCATCTTATATTGACCGCGTCCATCGGGCTGCCTGACTCCATGAAACCTGCCATAGGCAAGATCCCCAAGGGTAAGGGCATGGCTGGCATGGCATGGAAGACTGGACGCAGCGTGACGACCTGCGCACTCAGAACAGACCCGAACAACACAATTCAAACGGGGGCGAGGGCCGTCGAAGCGGATGCGGCGGTCGCTGTTCCCGTGATTAATTTAAATCAGGAGGTCATCGGTGTTGTGGGCTTTGCGTTCCAACCTGGGACCGACGAGGTCGATACTCGAATAGACCGGTGCAAGCGCGTCGTTGAACGCGCTTTGGCTCAATTTGGCGAACTGAGCGAGTGATTTGTGATCTCGACGACCAAATAAACAACAGCACCTCCGGGCGTTTTGATCTTCACCTCATCATCAACGGCTTTGCCAAGAAGTGAACGCCCGACCGGGGATTTCCATGAAATCCAATTTCGCTTTGCATCGGTTTCATCTGCGCCAACCACTCTGAAGACCGTGCTCGTCCCGTCCTCATCTTCGACATGCACCCAGGATAATAAACGAGCTCGATCGGTGTTTTTCGGTTGAGGGACAACTTCTAAGATGTCGAGTCTTTTAGACAAAAACTCAACACGCTTATCGATCTCACGCAGCCGTTTTTTGCCGTAAATATACTCCGCATTCTCACTGCGATCACCCTCAGCGGCAGCCGCGGCAACCTGGTTGACAACCCGCGGCCGTTCGACGGTCAGCAGATGCTCAACTTCACCCGTGAGTTTTTTGAATCCGGCTTCGCTAATGTAGTCTCGATCACTCATTAACGGCGCGGGGTCAGGGGACGAAAGACATCGCCATCATCGCGGTTATTTGAGCGATTTTGCGGCCTTCGACGTTCACTTCGCTGCGCAGCCCGCGTGAACAATTCACCGGTCATCGCATCCAGTGTCGAGGTCAGCTCATCGATTCTTAATTGCTTAGACATCTGCGTCGCAGCATCCCGCGGCGGATTTAAGATCAGATCGATTTGTAAGCGACGGCGGGTGTAGTAGAGCCGGGTCACTTCTTTCAACACGCCTTCTTGCAAAATCGCAAGTGAGCCGACATCCAGCACCTCCGAGTTAAACACCAACGAGGGCAGATTAAAACGAAGGCCAACCTGGAATTCATGAACTGTTCCATCGACGGCATCGAATAAGAATGGATCATCCTGAATGGTCGTGTTCCTGGTATCAACGCCTAGATTTGACCGATTCTGTCGATAGCGCGCTTCCACTTGCGGCATGAGTCCTTTGACAGATGCTCTGCTTCGCATCGCCTGAACAGACCTGGGATCGATGTTGAAGAATCCAAGGGCTGCGCGCTGCGCCTCTTGAACCGTCGGATCTCGCTTTCGCAATGCCTGCAGTTCAGATTGAACCTCGGGACTGAGTCCACGCTGGGCAAATGCGAGCGGAAGCGAGCAGCCGAGGCACAAAATGATACATATCAAACGACCAGTGTTCATTGGGTCTCCATTATTTGAGTGCCTCTACAGGCGGATAGACATTACCAGCCAACGCGTTCAGATGCGCGGTTAATTCTTCGAGTCGAAGGTTTCTCAAGAGCTGCGCCCTCGGCGAACCCGGCGACACATAGGAATCGAACTGCAAACGACGGCGTTCTTGCATGAGAGTGATCACCGTATTGGTCAGCTGTCCTTCGCCATACCGGTTCATACGACCGATTCGTCGGCCAATGCTCTCACGGGAGGTAAAAACCAGTTTAGCCAGATTCCAAGAGGCGAAAACCACACCCATGAATGGTTGGCTGGCCCCCCCACGTAAATTGATGGGCTCGAATTGGTAGAGCTGATTAGAAAATGATCTGTCCGTATCGTAATCAGCCCAACGGAATGCGGCGACAAGGTCCGGTAGTAAACCCATCAATCGAGAGTTTTTCCGATATTTTACTAACTGGGGTCGAAACAAACCCGCTCGCTTCAGCGCCTTGTGTAAGACTGAAATCTGATCGGGTTCGGAAGCGATTTGACGCCGATAGGCAACCAGATCATCGCCATCGATAGGCCGGCTTGCCTTAGGCCCAAATCGCAAGACTTCCGCGGTCGTAGCAATGAGTAAACTATTGGCCCGACTTTGGTCAGCGATCATGGTGCGCACGTCCCATTGGATCGCACCGAAGTACGCGACCTGCCATGTCTCACCCGCATCACGGCTCTCCCAAAGGTCACGGATGGTGGCGATGATGACGTGGCCTGGTTCCATGCCGAAGGAAATCCGTTTGATGTCTTTACCAATGAAAAAACCTTGCCCAACGCGTTTGAATTTAAACCCATTATCTCGACTGACTAACAGTCCATCGGCCGTCGCCAACCAAACGCGCTCGGGAGACGCGGGCTCAACCCGTACTTGTCGAACAAGGCTCAAGTTTGGCCAAGGACTTCGGTGTACGAGTTTGAAATCTCGACCGCCATTTTCAGTTCGCAGCAGACCCCAATCGGCGCCCACATAGATTACGTTGGGATTGGCTGTGTGTTCCTCAATCCATCTGATATCGCTGCGGGTTACAAATCGATGGGTCGCCCGTTCGAAACTCTCGGCTCCGTCGCGAGAGATATGTAAGCCGCGCCGCGAACCGACATAAATTAGATTTGGGTCATAGCTCGACCGAAGAACGTGGTTCATTTGACGCTCTCTGCTTGACACGCCCGACAAAACCAGGGGCCAAGAATAACCACCATTGGTCGACAGTCTAAGTCCATCATCGGTCGCTGCCAGAACGATATTTGGATCGGTGGGATGGATATCTAAGTGCCTGATGTTAGTGCCGGAACTGCCTTTGAGCACAAGATTTTGCTTCAGACTGATACCAACCGCCCAGTTGCGTTTGCGGCGCACCTGATATGCGAGCCAAGGCGCGCCAGAACGCAAACCAACGGCGAGGGAATTCCCCCCACCCGCTCCACCACCACTGCCCCCCCCATCAACGGGGAGAAAAAGTTGCGTCTGTAATTCCTGCAAGGTACCACTGGCGCTTGAATTTTTGGCTGATTCAAGGCCAGTCAAATCGCCAACAAGGGGGTCGCCAGGATTTAAGTCGCTGCCAGTGCGAACCCCCAACGTGTCACCGCTGTTTGCATCAAGATTGGTCAGGCGGCTGGGCAGCCTGATGCCTGATAGACGGCCGAGAGAAACGGGCTTAGGTGACAGCCATCGATCGAGAATACCGGTCATCGACCCACTGGGTCGAATGGACCCAAAAAAACGACCTCTGCTGGTCAGAATCATAGACTCGGACCACGTTTCCCCACCGTCTGTGGAGACATTCACCCGGCCGTGCTGGGTACCAAGATACAAGATGTTTGGATGACTTTTTGATTGAGCTAAACTGAGATGAGCCCCACCGAGGCGTATGCCTGTTGTCAAATTCTCAAGCCCCCTGGGCGCGGGCGGCACGCTCGACAGATGCACGGCCGGCAGCGCCATACTGTTCTCGTCCGACCGAGTACGCGAGTCCACTGGGCTTTGGGCCATTAGTGCATTTGCTGACAGCAAGACCAGAGAGGCGGTCATTACGTAAATCAGCAATTTCGATAGCTCTGTTCGCATTGGGGCCTTTGCGACTGTTCCTCACCTAAACCAGGTGCACTATGCACGGAGACTGAGTTCGTCGGAAGATTATCGCGAAACGATCCAATCCGGGCTATAGTCTTAACCGTGGTCCAAGCAACAGTGTAATCGGAAAGAACTTCATTCGACCAGAGCAGAGAGACAAATATTCTTTGATTTGATCCGCTAACTTCAGGCATCAATATCGTAACATGGCCAATATACGACTAATTTTTTTGATTCTTTGCGTCCTTGGATTATTTGCCAGTTGCGCGAGTGGAGACTCAACGGTCAGCGCGCGCTGCACATTTACGAGCGATTGCCCGACAAGTAACCATCGCTGCATCGATGGAACATGCGTCATCGTGTTTAACGATGGAGGCACATGTCCGCCCGGACAACGGTTCGTCGACGATCGCTGCCAACCCATCGAAGATCGGTGTACGAACAATGCAGACTGTCCCAACGGACGCTGTGTCGATGGAGAGTGTTTTGCCAACCAATGTAACGATGGCGACGAACGCCCATGCGAGAATGGCTGCGGGGGTAATCAACTCTGCAATGGTGGCGTTTGGCGCCCGTGTCCGCAGGCTGTCACCGAGATCTGCGGCGATGGGCGAGACAATGATTGTGACCAATCTGTAGATGAACAATGTCAGGGCTGTGTCGATGGAACACAACGGGATTGCATGACTGAATGCGGTGTCGGACAAGAAGCGTGTGCTGGAAATCAATGGCGTTTCTGTGATGCACCGCGCGTTCATCCCGAGGTCTGTGGAAACGGCATTGATGATGATTGTGACTCTCAGATCGATGAAGCCTGTGCCAATTGCCAGGATGGCGATACCCGATCATGTGGAAATGAGTTCTGCCCGGGCGTGGAGACCTGTAGTGAGCGGACATGGGGAAATTGTACGGCAACGCCCCCGAACGATGAGGTCTGTGATGCGACAGATAACGACTGCGATGGCGTCGTCGATGAAGAAACGGTCCGAAGCTGTAACAACGCCTGCGGAGGTGGGAACGAGACCTGTACAATGGGCAATTGGGCAGCCTGCACAGCACCTGAGAACTGCGCGTGTGCTGATGCTGAAAGCGTCGATAGTCAAGTCTGTGGTCGGTGCGGAATTCGTCAGCGAGAATGCAGAGGAGGCATGTGGGCCGAGTGGGGTGCTTGCGATGAGGCTCAAGCTCAATGTGTACCCGGAGAGGAAGAACGTGGTGCCTGCGGCGCGTGTGGGACGCAAACACGCCGCTGCGCAGCAGAATGTCGCTGGGGTGACTGGCAACCGTGCTCAGATGAAGGCGAGTGTGAGCCTGGAACGACCCGCCCGTCTGGACAAGCCGAATGCATGGAATTACAAGCCCAGTGCAACAATAAATGCGAATGGACCACGGATTGTAGCCAAGCCGGGCCGACCGCATGTCCGGCGCCAGGAACCGTTGAGACCGAGGCGTGCGGTAACTGCGGTATTCGAACCCGGACCTGTACGGACTGCTGTACATGGTCTGAATGGTCAGGCTGTGATGGTGAAGGCGTATGCAGCCCTAACGCTGAGGAAGCCGATGTATGCGATGCCAGCTGCTCTGTCCGAATTCGGACCTGCAGTGACCAATGTCAATGGCTCGACTTCGGCGAGTGTAGTGCTGGAGGGCAATGCGCTCCCGGCGTTGTAGAGGAGCGAGATTGTGGTTTTTGTGGTCGCCAATCCAGACGCTGCGGCGACGAGTGTATTTGGGCTGAATGGAGCGCATGCAACGACGGAGGCACTTGTGCGCCAGGCAATATTGAAGAACGTGCTTGCGGCCAGAATGTGGGCGAATGTACGCCGGGTGTAGAGACGCGTACGTGCGATGCACAATGTCGCTGGAATGATTTTGGGCCCTGTCGCGACGAGATCGGTCCAAGACGAGAAATTTGCGGCAATGCGCTGGATGAAGATTGCGACGGCGATGACCTCAGAAACCCTGATGAATATGATGTTCAAAGACCCAATGACGTCTGTGCCAGCTGCACCTACTTGAATGGCTTTGAAGCCAACGGTAATCCAATTCCAGATGTTGAGAATTTAACGATTCGAGCGACCCTCGACCACATCGGTGATGTCGATCACTACTGTATCGTCGCAAGTGACGGATTCAGCGTCCCCGGGTTTCGGGAAGACTTTGAGATTACACTCACACAGATTCCCCAAGGCAACGACTACGACATCTATTTGTACCGCTCGATCGGAGACTGCCAAAACAACAATTCTCTCGACCAAAGTTTGAATATTTCCAATAACGATGAGGACATACATTGGGATGAAGATCTGGCCAGTGCCGACGATGGGACGTACGTGATTAAGGTTCGGGGCGTCGGTCAAGCACATGCTTGCTATGACAGCTACACGCTCACTGTCGATGGACTGCGATAAAGAGCTTCTGTAGACGGCTGCGGATCATCGTGGTCCGCACAACGGCTCAGTGACCCCCAAAACAAAGCACAGCTGACGGACCGAAAGGCCGCATCGCGGCCCGTCGTAGTGGTCGATGAATCTCGCCATTGGATACGCCCCTCGAATTGACCTGATACAATTGACTTTATCTGTGCTTTCGTGGCATATTCGGCGCTGGCATGCGCTTTGCTTCGTTATGTCGTGACGACCAAGGGGTGACCTTGGACACCGTGACGGCGGGGTCTGTTGACCGGGGCAAAGTGTCGCCATTTTAGGACTTTTGACTACGATTTGGAGGATTGAATGCAAAGGCCAATCAGTACGCTGGCATTCATCACGTTGGCGGTCTTCATCGGCTGTGGCGAAGATACGCTCGATCAAGGCGCCGCTGGGCCAGAGCTCACGGGGGTTTCATCCAACGCGGTTGTTGTTGGGCAAACCGTAGAATTTTTTGGGAATGATATCATTCTGCGCGATGGCAATGGCCGCATGCTTATGGATGTGGGGCATATCCGCTTGCATTTCCAAGGTGTCTTTTACGCAACCGATGGAACGCAGACCAATGTTGATCTGATGATGCGTCCAAGTCTGAGTCACTCGGTCACCAATCCGAGTGAACAAGTTCTGACTTGGCGACGGTTTGGTCCCTTTGCCAACCCGTTTACTGGCGATGCTCGAATCGGCCGATTTGAAGGCACCGCCGAGGTGATTCGCGAAGATGAGTCGGGACTCGTCACCAAGAGTGCTCGAATGCCGCTGGAAATGGAAATCAAACCCTCCATCGTGATCGAAGGCTTCCAGCCACTCGGCGCAGAATGTGCGTCACCAGCGCCGAGAGCTTTGGCGGGCTTAGCCTATCAACTACAAGTCAGAGCGACCGGAATTCAACCCACTAAATTCGTCTACGAAATCAGTCAGATCGGGGCCAATGAAGGCTTGACTCGCATCGTTCATGAATTCGGAACTGGCAACCCAGTGGCCACCGACATTCTGGGCCGCGAAGAAGCGGTCATCTTCAATCCGGTCAAGGATGATGTTCAATTTTACGTGACCGACCTGCGAGTCATCGCAATAGATGATAACGGACGTTCAGTCGAAACGGCCATTCCGCTGACCGTTCATCGCCCGATCGAAGTTCGCTTTAATGGAGAGCAAGAGTTAGCCCAGGTCTACGAGCCAGAGCCTGTATCGGGTTGTATTCCAGGCTCAATCGGAGCGGAAGTCAGTTACGAGGAAAGCCGAACAGAAACGAAGCAACGGAGCGTTCGGATGACCGTCAGTTCAGACTGGCAGCGAAGCTCTGGGCGCAGTGTCTCTGAGATGCTCAGGGACGGCGTAAGCGTCGGAGAGAGTGTGAGCCAAAGTTTAGGCGGCTCGGAGTGGGAAGGGTCGACCAGCCAAGAGACGATGGGCGTGAGCTTTTCGAGGAATACCGCCAATGACGTCAATTTCAGTACGCGTGATGGAGAAACATGGGGTTGGAACGTCAATGAAGGCGAGAGCAACGAAGATTATGAAAGCCGAATGAACATGGTCTTCGGCGAGGGCAGCTGGACTGGGACGGTCGGTGCATCTGCAGAAGGCTCGGTTCCTGGTTTTGCGAAAGTCACCGGCAGCACGGAGACAAGCGTGGGGGTCACGGCAGGGGCCAGCACCGCGGGTACCAACGGCACGCGAGCCCGTGTCTCACGAGAGTCCGGCTACAGCATGGGCGGCAGCAGAGACGAGACCCGCAGTTACGGCACAACGAGTTCCGAGCGTGAGAGTCAGAGCATGAGTGGGTCGTATGCACTGAGTAATTCTCGGCAACGGCGCTTCAATGACACGACAGCCAGAAGCGAATCCAGGACCTGGAGTTTCGGCTCAGGACTCGCCCAAAGCCAAACGGTGAGCGAAGGGATGAACGAGGCGGAATCAAGCACATGGCAGACGTCGGAAAGCTTGACGACCACCCAAAGTTACAGTGGTCGCATTCCGAGAACCAAAGTCGGTATGTTTTATCGTCAGACCAGTCGATTCGTCAGGCGGGCTGAGGTCCGAACATACGACCTGTGTGGACTTGCAACACATGCCGGAGAGCTTCAGTTTAACGAATGGGAATGGGCGCCGGACCTCGCCATCGGAGATGACTGTAGCGTCGAGCCTCCCGAGTCTAAGCTGCCGACAGCACGTTGTTATATTCCGCCCTGTGACGGCTGAGTAGGAGAGTCTAATGCGAACGGGAAGACGGATACTGACACTGGCATTTGCAACAGGACTGACCCTCGCTTGTTCAGACGGCGGACTCTCAGAACCTGCCTCAACTGAAATTGGGTTTTCGACTCACGAGTTGGTCATCGGGCAAACCATGGAAGTGTATACACGGAATGTGGATACCGAGGGGCTGGGCTATCGATTGACTTTCGAAGGTCTTTTCTACAACGACCTGGGTGACGTTGAAAACGTGTTGGTCAATCAAGCTGTCATCTTAGACGGTGATGTTGAAATTGACGGTAATGCATACCAAGTTTTGAGGCTTAACCGCTTTGGACCGTTTGGCAATCCGTTCAGTGAAAGCGACCGCCCAGGACGCTTTGAAGGGCAAGTCACCCTGGCCGTAGAAACACAACCCGGACAGAGTGAAGAGACACACACGACCCGAAACGTGGCTTTGACCATTGCCCCCTCTCTGGTCATTGAAGAGTTCCAGCCAATCGATGCACAATGCGGAAACCCCGCCCTGCGCGCACTGCCAGGTCTCGCCTATCGATTGCAAGTCCGGGCCGTCGGACACAAGCCGGTCCGCTTCATCTACAAGCTCGATCGAATCAACGGCGCACCAGGCACAGTCGAATACATCAATGAATTTGATGCACCGGTCGACCGAGACTCCATCGGCGATAATGAGCCCATCATCTTCAATCAAATCGACGATGAAGAGCAATTCTACGCGACGGGTATTCGCGTGATCGCAGAAGATGAAAATGGACGGCGTATCGAAACGGCCCTTCCCATGACAGTGCATCGGCCTCTAGAAGTCCTGATGTTGTCAAAACGGGCAGAGATCGCTGAGCGTTATGCACCTGTCCCTGTTTCGGGCTGTATACCGGGGAGCATTGGCACACGGGTTCGATATCGAGAAAGTAAAACAGAGAGCCGTCAACGGAGCGTTAGTGTATCCATCAGCGGAAACTGGTCTCTCAGCAATGGTATGACCAACACGCAATCGTTCCACGAAGGGATTGATACGGGCGAGAGTTTTTCTCAAAGTCTCGCCGGCTCCGAGTCCGAAACGGAAAAAACCCAGGATTCATACGGTATCTCTTATGATTCCAGTGAAGCGAACCGGGTCAGCATGAACACCAACGATGGAGAGAATTGGGGCTGGTCACGGCGAGAAGGCGAGAGCAATACGGAGTATGAAAACCGAGTGAACCGGCTGTACGGTGATGGCAGCGTACGCAATACCGTAGGCATGTCTGCTGAAGGCAGCGTTCCAGGCTTTGCCAAAGCCACCGGGCGGGCATCAACATCCGTCGGCGTTCGAGCAGGTGGCGCAACCGCCTGGGACAATGGCGCTAGCCGAACAAATGAGACCAATCGAGGCTACAGCATGAATGGGTCCAGCGATGACAGTTCAGGATTCGGCTCAACGGTAACCGATGGTCAGTCTCAAACCATCGACGGTTCATTCGCCTTGTCGAGAGCAAGAACCCGTGAGTTAGAAGATCGAACAGCTCGTGAAACGGGTCGGACATGGAACTTCTCGGGGAGCGCAAGTGATTCGAATTTAGTGAGCGAAGGCATCAGCGAGTCGGAAGAGTCCACCTGGTCTACGTCCGAGAGTTTCCGCACCGTTCGCGATTTTGGCGGAACGATTCCAAGAAATCGGGTGGGTATGTTCTATCGGCAGACGACGCGCACTGTAAAACGCGCGGAAGTCCGTGCGTACAACCAATGCGGACTTGCAGAGCATATCGGAGAAATTCAATTGAATGAATGGCAGTGGGCACCTGACCTCGCCATCGCTGAGAGCTGCGATGACGGTCCCCCACCCAGTTCTTTCGAACCTAAGGTGTGCTTTATCCCGCCCTGCGGATAGGCATTTAACGTAGCCCGTCCCAAAAGCCCCTCTTTCTCGAGAAAATAGATCGAAAAGAAAAGCGTAACCCTTGACGTAGTCACGCATGTGGTGGATAGGGTGTTCTCGCTTGCACATAAGCCTAAAGGTTGAACGACCCGATGAGTATCAAAGTTTTTATTGTCTCCGATAGCACCGGCGATACGGCAGACAAGGTCGTCACGGCTGCACTGCGCCAATTCGACGAGCAAGGCATCATTACCGAGATTTTCTCGCGGGTTAGAACCGATGATGAAATCGAGAGCATTATCGACCGGGCGGTGGATGCCAACGCGCTGGTTGTTCACACGATGGTCGATGCCCAAAAACGGGGCCTTCTTCAGCACAGGTGCTCAGAAGTCGACCTAGACGAATTAGACCTGATTGGACCACTGATGGGTAAGCTTGCCAGCCATTTAGGGGCTGAGGCTAAGGCTGAACCTGGTGGTCTATATTCGGTCAATGCCGAATACTTTCGCCGCATCGAAGCTGTTGAGTTCGCGGTCAAGAATGATGATGGCCAACACCCGCGTAACCTGCGTAAGGCCGATATTGTGTTGGTCGGTATTTCACGAACGAGTAAAACGCCCTTGAGCACATACTTAGCTCAGCGAGGCTATAAAGTAGCCAATGTGCCCTTGGTTATGGGCATCGAGCCACCGAGAGAGTTATTTAAAATCGATCAGAAGAAGATTTTTGCTCTGAGTATCGATGCACCGGCTTTATTTCGTATCAGGCAGTCTCGTTTGCAGAGTCTGGGTATGCCCGCTGACACAGCCTACGGTGTCCAAGATCACATCATCAAAGAGATCGAGTATGCGAAGCAGATTTTTGAGGCGAATCCACATTGGCCACAAATTGATGTGACCGACAGAGCCATTGAAGAAACCGCTGCGGAACTGTTTAGCCTTCGAAAGAAAACATCCGCAACTTAGGGTCCAACTGGAAACGCATCTGAGCCACCAGTAGACTACACAAAACCCGTCCCACCTGACCGCCAAATTACTTTTCTAGGGACTTACGCCGTCACACATTGCCAGATGGCCCAAAACCAGGTTAAATCAGCCACCACAGATCGACTCGAAGAATGCAACCATGGCTGGGCCAAGATACAGTATCTTAGAGAAAATTGACGCTGGCGGCATGGCAGAAGTCTGGAAAGCTCGGGCGACCAGCATGGAAGGTTTCGACAAACTCGTCGCAATTAAGCGCGTTCTGCCCAATCTCTCCGAGAATCAAAAATTCATGTCAATGTTCTTGGATGAAGCACGCCTTGCTTTGACCTTGAATCACGCAAACGTCGTTCAAACTTTTGATATCGGGGTATCGGATAACAGCTACTTCATCGTGATGGAGTGGATCGACGGGACTCAACTCAAAATGGTCAGCGAAGTGGCCTGCCAAGATGGATATTTAATCCCCAAGCAGCAGGCCGCCTTCATCGCAGCAGAAATCTGTAAGGCGCTTACGCATGCCCATCAGAGACGTGACGAAAATGGCGTCGATCTAGGCATTATTCATCGAGATGTGTCTCCTCCAAATGTCTTGCTGAGCCGGGAAGGTGAGGTTAAGCTCGCTGACTTTGGGCTCGCCAAAGCTCAAAGTCAGATCACCGCAACCGATCCGGGTGTTGTTAAAGGTAAATTTGGTTATTTAAGCCCAGAAGCAGCCAGCGGTGATCCTGTCGATCTGCGTGCGGATGTTTTTTCTACGGGGATCATTCTTTGGGAAACACTTGCTGGACGGCGACTGTTCGAAGGAGACACGAATTTAGACACCGTTAAACTGGTCAGAGCGGCCAACATACCGTCTTTAAAAACCTTAAATTCAGACATCGATGATGAGCTCGAGGTGATTATCACAAAAGCCTTAGCTAGGAATCCGGATGAGCGCTACCAAACCGCTGAGGAGCTTGGTCATGCACTGACCTATTACCTCTTTTCCAATCGGCTCATGGTCACCAGTTACGATATCGCCGTTCTGGTTAAACGCTCGCTTGCATCCCGTGACCAAACAAGACCCATGCTGGCTGTCACACCTGAGTTTACCGCAGATGCTCAAGAGCTTCAGGGTGAATTAGGTGGGTTTGTGTCTCTTGAGGAGTTAGAACGACAACCCTTTGTGTCGGTGTCCGCATCCTATTCTCAAATCGACGCCCATGATGACCAGCTCGAGGCAGGTCCGAGTTCGGGGGCAATCGATCCACGGAGCTGGGCAGACGAATTTGAGTTACCGACAGATGTACCCGCGCCCAAAGCGCCCATGCGCAAAGCGGCCGATCAAATCATTCTCGCTCCACCGTCTGATAAGCCACCGGCCCACCCGATATCTGGAGCAGCTCATTCGTCTCCTAGTGAATCAGTCAATCACTTGTCGATACCTGACCCCCTGGTCCAACGCATCGACGAAGCTGAAAGGAATGAGGGTGCCGGTGTTCAAACACGCACGAGTCTGATGGAGTTTTCAGCGCCACATATACCAACGGTTACGCAGTCAGAGTCGACACGATTCGATCCAACGATTTTGATTGGTGTTGTAGGTGGTTTAGTGGGCGCCGCCATCATCATTGGCCTCACCTATTATCTAAACAGCTAGTCGGCGAAAGCGCCCATCATCACACCATATGAATGACCCAGAGCAAAGATTCGGCTGCCTAGCTTAAATAAGGCAATGGTCTTACCTGGCATTTTAAAGCGACCGTGACGAATCGGTCCCGCTCCCCCCAAGTACCACAGTTCAAGAGTCTCGCCGCTCGACGCAATGACATGCGCTGCCGACAATATGAGGAGCCGGTCCACTGATTCAATCAGTCCGGTCGACGTCGCTCTCGTCCGAAAAATAAGCTGGTTTTGCGGCCCCATCCAACTCAATTCACCACTCCCAATGGGCATTTTGACCGCCTCCGACGCAAGATTAACTTTGCCTGGGGCCGAGAGCGGGTATGCGTAATGCCCACGTATGTCCAATGGCTGAGCTGAATTGCTCTTATCTCGAAGCCACAAAACACGCCCATCCATAAACAGGCCCGACAGGCCACGTTTAATGATCTGACCGGGGAGGGCAATAGAGACCATTGTACTGCGATTTAAGTCGACTCGCCAAAGGGCTCTATCACCGATGGCCCAGATCCGATCTCCATCGACGGTCGCAGCGATAAGGCCGCTGGCTTTAAGCCGCCAATCGAGCACGACATTATTTTTCTTGATCAGCCAGCCCTGGCGCGACACCTCTAAAATACCACCCGACCCGAGAGGGAAACTCATGGAGCGGTCTGTCAATGGTTTGGCCTGAGCCCAACCGACCTGTGTTGACTCTTGCCCATAGATCCTCTTTGAAAGTCCTTGAGCTGAGCTCAATCGAATGGCCTTCGACTGGCACTCTAAATGCTCCAAATCAGACTGATTCGGTCTGACGAACCAGTGCCTGAGCTGGTCCTTATTCAGACGGCCATTGTTGGCGGATAAGTCAAAACCTTCAGCCCGATCAACGGAGATGAGCCAGAGTGTCTCTCCAGATTTGCAATAGCCGACGAATCCTCCGCCAAAGCCAGTCTGCCACTTAAATTGGCCGAGACGTTCTTTAATCTTTGGCTGACCGCCACATGCGCTGAGTAAGCACAGCATCAAAAGAGCGCTCGTGATTCGGTTTATGGTATGGGAGACCCTCATGTTCAAATGAATAACACGAACATCGACGAGCGCGAATAGGATTGGCCGACGTGTTGGTAATCGAACTCTTCCAGCGTCCAAACATTGCATACTGAAACCGGAATAGGCTAGAAGTGCTTAGGCGCTGTCGTCAGCAAAGCCAGTGGGATAACGTATTCGTAAAATGGCCAACATTCTCCCATCCCCCATCAAACGTAGGCGATGGTTAATCACATTTCTTCTGATGTGCTGTGCACCGATTATTGGCTACATGGTCACGCTATCTCCTCTACTCATATTAGCTGCGGGCCTGGCTATATTTGCTGGCATATGCATGCTTTTCAAACCAATTATCGCTGTCTACTTGCTCGTCATTGGAACCGCTTTTGATAGCATTAATGTCTCCGTCGGTTTTGCTCTGCTCGGAATGGGAGACCTGGCTGCCTTTGCACTCTTACCCGTTTGGCTCGCACATCGATTGATTCGGCTTAAAGATCTCCAGTGGCCCATTGGCACTCATTTCTTAGTGGCCTATTTCGTCTTGTGCGCGGCCAGCATGCTCGTCGGGGTTGAACCCGCTCGCGGATACACAACCTTCGTGCGCTCAGCCTTCTGTGTTGTATCTCTTTTCGCCATCGTGGATCTGATCAGAGACTCTGAACAACTCGAAAACATTTTGCTCCTGATCGCCGGCTGCGCATTTTTACACGCCGTATTCGGATTAAGTATGCCAATGGCAGCAACTGGACGAATCGGCGGACTTGAAAACCAACCAAATTTGCTCGGTGCAAAAATTGCGTTTGGTTTGTTCCCAATGGCCGCCCTGTACTTTCGTCAACGAGGTGCTCTCAAGCGCCTCTTAATCTCGGCTGCTGTGTTGACGATGATGGCCGCCATTATCTTAACCATCTCTCGCGGAACATATATCGGTGTCCTTGCCGGCATCTTGTTTTGGCTGAGACGGTCACCACGTTTGATGTTTCTTATGGCGGCGGTCAGTGCATTGACGTTTTTTTCCTTGGATCGAATTACAGAAAACAGAGTCGAGCGTATCGAAAAGCGCCTCGCGTTTGATGGGACCAGCGTAACGAACCGTGGAGCGGTGGCAAAAAACGCCCTTCGGGTCGTGGCCCAGCATCCTGTTTTCGGTGTCGGTTTCGGGCAGTTCACGCAGCTCGATGAAGCCATTGATGTGACGGCTGAAGCGGGTCGAGGTGGCCATAGTTTCTACTTATCAACAGCCGCGTCTGCAGGTCTACCCGCTTTGTTTGCCTTTCTTCTTTTTGCGTTGAGTCAGATTCGGCAATTCGGAGCAAATCGCATCACTTTAATGAAAGACCTCAACCGTCAAGGTCCGACCAATGAACGCAAACTTTGGGTCCTCAATGTCTTTCAAATCATGTTGGTCTTTCACGGCGTGCATTTGGTTGTGCGGGGCAGTCAACGCTGGATGGACTGGGTGATGTTCAGTCTATATGCCGCGACGGCAGTCGTCATAAAGCACAGTTGGCGCGAACGCGAGGCCGAAACGGACACGAGGCGCGCCAAGAGCAGCTAAGGCGTTAGAGCATCCGTCTTAGGGCGGTCTCGTGGCGCTTTCTCTGCTTTTTTGACCGACCAGCTCGGAATGCCATCGATGGTCGACTTAGCCCGACCCTGATTACCGTTGGGCCAGAGAGTCTTGGCACCAATGGGCGTCCCCTGCTCTGGTGCAATGAGGTCTTTCTTTACGAGACGCGCTAAGAGCGAGTTTATCTTCTTTACCCGACTGTAGCTCAACTGACCGCGTCTGAAGGACCGATAATACAGTCGCGGGCCAGGCAGAAGACGGACAATCCAGGCGATTTCTACCGGGCTGAGGGCGGCCGGTTCTTTATCGAAATAATGCCTGGCCGCTTCCTTGATTCCGTAAATATCAGGGCCGAGTTCGACGATGTTGATGTACAGTTCAAGAATCTGAAACTTAGTGCAATAGACGCCGTCGCCATCGAGCATATAGGCCATAATGATCTCTTGAAATTTGCGCGACAAGGTCTTGCTCTTTGTGAGAAATAGATTTCTTGCAAGCTGCATTGTAATGGTCGAACCACCCCGCCTAAAGCGACCCGCTTTGAGATTCGAAATCAAGGAGCCTCGAATGTGAAATTCACTGATCCCTTTGTGGCTAAAGAAGCCGCCATCTTCCTGGATGCGAATGGCTTCTGGCAAGACACTCGGAACAGTGTCAATCTTGACCCAATTTTTGGTATTTGGACCGACTCGTCTGGTTTGTTTTACTTCGATTCCCGTCTTCGTCTTCAATGTATGTTCCAGCTTAAACGAGCTTCGTAAAGATCGAAGTTTGCGCATAATGTCGGGGTTGATCCTTTTGATCCGGAAATGTTTGCGAGGCATTTCAATTTTTAGACGGGTTGCGTCAAAATTTGAAAAGTCGATGAACAGACCTGCTTTTAAGCCCAACATCCCCGTCGCAGTGATGGGTTCTAATCGGGGTAAAAGGCCCTTTGGCAACGCCTCATTGAGAACCGTCGCTTGCACCATTGGACTCTCCAAGGCCAATTGCATTTTTGTGGTCTCTAGGCTGCCATCGACGCTACCGACTTCCGCTTTGATATTTGTAACTAATTGACCGACTTTAAAGTGGGCATTGGACAATCGCAGACCGAACCCAGGTTTCTCTAGCTGGCCAATCTCCGCATCCAATTGGCCTGAAAAGCTAAGGGGGACCCCACCGACGGGTTTTTCACTCAGCGCCTTATGGAATAACCAAAATTCGTCAAGACGCCCATCCGCTGTGATGTTAAGCACACGCTCAAGGAGATCGACGTTGACCTGGTATTGTCCTGACAGACGTCCACTTTGAATATGTGAGCTGAGTCTAGCGAGGGGCAGCTCACTTACATTGGCCGCGAACTCAAGAGTCCGCGGCTGAAACCGATCTCGCCCGAGACCTAAATGACCTGTTCCTGTGACCCGCCCCCCCCAAGGAAATTGCAAGGCGATCTTTATAGGCAGTTGCGTCGCACTCTCCGACCAATCCAAATCGAAATCGGCTTTTAACCCAGCCAATAAACTGAAAACATCGTTGAAGGTCTCATCCCGGGATAATTCTAGGCCCCGTAATTGAAGAGCAATCGATGGCTTGAGTCGTATTTTGACCTCTGGCACCTGCACTTGAAAACCCATGCTAATGTCATGTTGGTATGCACGGTCACACTTGAGATGAACTTCACTTATATTACCCATGAGAATGCAGCGTCCCTGATCTGGACGAACAAATACAAATGAGCCTGTAAACTTGAGTCCTTCGAAAGTGCCTGTCGCCGATTGGATCTGAACCCGATTTGATGAGTCTTTAAAGGAACCATCAACGACGATAAGTGAGGGGAGCTTACGCGCTTTAGTACCAGTCGGGGCAAAAGTCTCACCATCCGATTTGCCTGCGGGTACGAGGTCTTTGAGCGCTCTGGCAATCCCGCGGAATGAGCCGTCAGTTTTGAGCTGAACATCAGGCTCGTAAATTCGAACTTCCTTGGGAACGGCTTTAAATTGGCTATAGACGCCATCGTCCAGGTCGACTTCGATACGCTTGATTTGTACGAGAGCTGACTCGATTTTCCCGACGGTGACGGACCCTAAAACAACGGTTTTTAAATCAACAATTTCGACAGTTTCGTAGTCGATAGCCTGACCGACTCTCGTCTCGATGGACGGCAATTTCTCACGAATTAAATAGTCAGCAATCTGGTCGAGGAGAATAAACCCGGTCGCAACACATGCAACGAGTAGAGTAACAATCCCGACAAAGGCTTTCTTCAAGCTACAGGCCCAATCAATTCAAGTTGTTCAAGCGAGTGCTGACTATATAACCGATGTGCGTCTGAGTCAGAAAAACAAACGAAATTGTTACGGCTGGACCTTGAGGCGGCTCAGATTTAGAGCCCTTACTTGCCTTGGACTTCAGCGCCTGACTCATCGGTTTTGACTTTTTCAGCTGGCGTCGAATCCGCCTCCTGAGTTGATTTTACAGGTGTGTCAGCCGGCGTCTCTTTCGTCTTTTTGGTCGCATTCGGTCCCATCGGCACATACTTGACCTCAGGCGCCTGTTCGGCTTGCTTAGTGATGACAAACTCAACTCGGCGGTTCTTGGCATACGCCTCTTCGGTATCACCCTCAGCAACGGGCTTTGACTTACCGTACCCCTTTGCGGTCAAGCGGTCTGCAGACACACCGCCTGTCTCGATCAAGAAAGTCCGAACGGCATCTGCACGCGTCTGAGACAGGGTCTCATTATACTCGTCGGTGCCCCGATTATCGGTATGGCCCTGGATCTCTACAAGTTCGACGAAGGCATACTTAGTCATGACGGATGCGACTGCGTTGAGAACACCGTAGCTTTCTTCCTTAATGACCGCTTTGTCGAGTTCGAAGAAAACCCGCTCCTTAATCACGATCTTATCCTTTGTGATAATCACCTTTTTCTCTGGGCAGCCGTCTTCGTCTTCTATGCCATTTTTGAGTTCCGGTTGCTTTGGACAGAGGTCTTTATCATCGGGAATGCCATCTTTGTCCGTATCCACGACAACCGGCTTGACAATGGTCTCTTCGGGACAACCGTCTTCATCAGCATCGCCATCCATGTCTTCCGGCTTCAAGGGACATTTATCGTCCACATCGAGGATCTTATCCTTGTCGTTATCGAGGTCAGGGCACCCGTCAGTATCTTCGAACTCATCACGGTCTTCGGGCTTGTACAGACATTTGTCGTCCGCATCCTTGATGCCATCGCCATCTCGGTCGTCATTACCAAGAAACCGGACAAAGACACCCGCTGATGCACCGATATGGTGGAATCGATCCGTCGATGGCGCATCACCTGAGAACCAGCCTCGAATATCAAGTCGTGCGCCGACCCGGTCGTTAATGTAGTACACCGCACCTGCGCCGGCATTGCTGCCGATGTAGCTTTCATCATCGATGATGCCAGCGAGCCCTGCGACGATGAATGGCACAAACCGCCCATCTCTCAGGTGAATCACAGCATCAAGGCCGATCAAACCTAGGTTGGCGTCACGGGGTTCACTGATTGCGGCTTGCTCTCTCTCCAGTGCCCGAGACAGAACCGTATGGTAACTGGCCTCTAGTCCGAATAGATGGGTCAGATTGTATCGGAGCTGACCACCAAACATTGGACCGGACTCGTAGACCGAGTCCCCTTCCCACACGCCTGCGTTCGCGCCGACTTCAAAACCAAGCGGCCTCACCTGGCTGTGAGCAGTGCTTAAAAAAGCGGTAATCAGAATGGAGACGTATAATGAACGCATGTCAAAGCTCCCCTATAAAGACGTCGAGAGTATCTTGATAGCAACGGCGCTCGATAGCAGCCTGGTGCTTCGCTGTCAATGATCGTGGGCGTCTGGGGCCGCCGTTCAGTCGGGAGCGTTTGAACTCAATCAGCGGGCTCGAATTTATTGATGAGCCCATTGACATGAATTTTCCGACAGCCGTATTGTCTGCGACTGTAGCTCCCAGCACTGTGGAGCATAATTGATTCGTGTCAAAAGGATGTGTCCCTATGAAGACTGCTCATATTCGCCGCTCGGCTTTTTCTGTTCTTCTGTGCGCGCTTACGATGCTTGGGGGGTGTGAGACAACCGCACCCAAAAAGGCGAGCAGCACCGCCTCCACTGGGAAAGAACTCAAAAAAGCAGACTTGACCGTACCTGAGTCACTCTTGGTTTATGCTGGGATCACAGCACCAAACGACACGCTTAAATCTCTTTCAGCGATTGCAAACACTGTGCAGCCTGGAATGCCCGACGCAACGATGGTGGCACCTCCATTGATACAAAATGAATTCCGCCTGATGAGCCCAGCGGGGATCGACCTATCCAAGTCCATTGGCTTTGCGCTCTTCGAACGGAAAACCTACGGACGAGACCCATCAGCAACACTCGTCGGCATGACAAGCAAGGACCAATTCGTCCAATCACTGCCGAAGAACAACCAAAAGCAAAACGACGCGGGCAATGCCTACTCTTACTTAAAGTGGGCAGGGGCCAAAACACCGGTCTTTGTGAATTTCATTGGTCAACATGCTGTTTTGACACGCCACCCGGACCTCTTTCCGACCCACAAAGCGTTCCTGAGCCGTCTCGCGGGTCATCGGTTTAAAAAGGCCGGTAGCGTTTTTGTAAGCCTAGACAACGTCTATCGTGCCGAACAAAAGGAGATCGATAACGCTCTGGCTCAGGCCAAGGCGAAGTCTGAGACGGACTTGGCAAACTCACCGGCAGCCGCCTCAGTCGGCTTCTTCACGGATGTTTTGGAGTCGATTCCGACGTTGATGAAGCAACTCGCCAGTGCCGAATTTATTTTGAGCGCAGACCCGTCCGGCCTTGGTCTTAATTTCCTCTTTTCCGCTAAAGACGGGACACGTTTGGGCACATCTTGGGCAAAGTTAAAAGGCGCCGAGCACACGCTTTTGAAAACAGCGCCGATGGACACAGTGGCGTTCGGCTCTGTCGCTTTTGCCGCCAGTGCGGAACCAAATAAGTTGCAGGAAACGGTGCTCAATTTTGCAATGAATGCGTTGAAGTCGGTCGCCAAAGTCGATGCGGCTATAGCCAAAGAGGTCGAAGAGAGTGGTCGAGCGATGCTCAAGCAAATGACCGGCCATTTTCTGGCCATCGTTCACCCTTATCCTGGCTCGAACGGTCTGTTGCCCAGTGTCATCACAGGGATTAAGGATGCGAGCGTTGCAAGAGCCGCATACACAAAAAGCGTCAAGGCAATGGCTGCACTGACTGCAAATGCCGAGTTGGGTATCACATCTAACTTCAGTGAGTATAAAATCGGTGATGCACCCGTGACTGTCCAAAAGACAGTCCAGGCAAACGCAAACCCGATGATGGCTATGCTATCGGCCTTCAACGAGACCCACACCGTGATCACCAAAGGCAAGAGCATTGTCGCATATGGCGCGGCTGCCAAACCAGAGCTTGAGCGGGCGATGAACGGTGCAAATGAGGGATTTACCAAGACGGTCGACGTGAAACGACTGACCAAGAAAGGGGTAGCCAAGGCCTTTATGTACGCGTTTGTATCCCCTGTAAAGTTGATGCAGCGGGTGAGTTTAGGCGGGATGAATCCCTTTGCTGCGACCCTGACGGGCCTCGAGGCTCAAGGGGGGCTTGGCTTTGTCTTGGGTGCTGAAGGCAACAAACTCAACTTCCTCATCGATATCCCAACAACCTTACTCAAAGATGGAATGGCCGTTTTCACTCGCGTCAAAGGTGGCCTTTAAAGCCGGGTCAAACCGGTGTCATCGCCCGTCGGGCTCTTGCTGAAGCGTAATGCCTGATTCATCGCTGCTCAATTGATACGTGGTCATTTGATTAGCGATGACAGCCACCTTGGTCTTCAGACGCTTACGGGTCTTCGGGTCAACGACAACGATGTTATGTAAACCCGCCTTTCTCTGTTTGGCCAGTTGTGGCAACGCATCAAGTTCTTCGCTGTCTAAGAACACCATGAGGGTTTTTGCCCCATTGAGTTGAAGGTCGCCCCTCTCAACTTTGAGTTCATTGAGGACCAAGTTGACGGTATAGAAAGGCGCGTCTACATCGAGAGTAAAGACTTTGGTTTCATATCCGTCCGCGCTCGCTCTAAATGAAATGGGCATACCGATGTTTTGCACCAGTTTAATTCCTTCGAACCCACTCCGACCCGCTTTAAGCCACAAGCCCTCCAAGTTTTTGCGCTCGATCATCGCATTTTCAGGCTGGGTCACAACGCTTATATTGCCTTGAGTCCGGGGGGTGACACCCGCTAACAAGGTCTCGCCGATGTTTAGGGCATCACGGTCGCCGATGGGTACAATGATGACATGTGGATAATGTCCTTTAGCCTCCAACTTAAGAGCAACTTGCGCATGGCGCTCTATCTTCGTTTTGAGAGGACTCTCGCCTAAGGCAATGCCGTCAATGAATATGCGAGCACCGAGCGGGCGACTCTCCACCTGAAGTTCAAGGGCTTTGTGTTCGGTCTGCTTGAGGATGCCATCGATTTTTGTCTCACTGTCTCGAAAGGATGCAAACGTGTCAGCGTAGCCAGACAGAGAAAACCGAACTTGTCCGCCGATATCAGATGACACTTTTGCCTGTGTTGGGGTCACCTCAGGCAGGGGGTTTCCATTCAATATAACCCGAGCGCCAGGAGGCTGACTTGTAAACTCTATTGTGCGTTCAATCACTTGACGCGACTTTGTGTCTACAGGTCGGTCTAGTTTTTGGGTCGATGATAGCAGAACGGGCTTTTGGTTTTCGAGAGCTGTCGTTGGATACATCTCGTACCCGTAATAAAGACCACCACCCACCAAGACCACCGCACCAAGCACAAGTAAACCCGTATAGCTGCGATAGCCTGTGGGTTTAAAATCGATCGACTGTACATCTTGTGGAATCGAATAGGTTTGGGCCTTTACAGTCGACGTGCTTGCATCGCCTTGCTTTATCTCCGTGGGTTGAACGGTGTTGATCGCAGCCCAATCGCTCATGTCTGCTGAGCCATTTTTTCGGCCATCATCAGATTGACTCATTCTATTTTCTCCTCGCCACACTGGGGTGTAGGATAACCCGAATATAAAGTCGGCGCATCCCCCTCGACGATCAACGCGCATCCGACTATGCTTCCGACGTGTTCTCGATACCGACTGTCGTAGGGCCATTACCATCATAAACGTGTGTATGCCAAATATGGAGACGAACACGATGCATGTCGAACTACTGATCATCGGAGATGAAATCCTAGATGGAACGGTTGTCGATGAAAACTCAACGTGGCTTGGCTCGTTCCTTAATGACAAAGGGATGCGTGTTCAAAGGCAAACCACTGTCCCCGATAGTAGAGAGTCCATTGCCAATGCTTTGTCGCAAATTGTCGACCGTGCCGACCTATGCATTTGCACGGGCGGCCTCGGGCCAACGGACGATGACCTAACCCTTGAGACGGTCGCGGCGGTTGCCCAAGACGAACTGATTTTTGATCAAAAGATCTGGAGCCAAATCGTCTCTCGATATGCGGGCAAACCGGTTCCGGAGAACAATCGTAAACAGGCCTATGTCCTTAAGAACGGAACCGCTCTCGAGTCAGAAGTTGGGACCGCTCCAGCTGCGCGAATCCACATTGCGGGTTGTACAGTGTTCGTCTTGCCGGGCGTTCCTATGGAAATGAAATGGCACTGCAAGACCCATCTGATCCCGTATTTAGACGGCCTCAATCGTCCAAACTGGACCAAGCGAACGCTCCGATTTTCAGGGATTGGTGAATCCAAATTAGCCACGATGATCGACGCACTCAGGCTGCCCCCGTCTATATCGCTTTCATATCGCACCGCGTCGCCGGAAAATCATCTGCGCCTGCGGTCTCTTGACGCAACTGGCTTAGATGAAGCCATCGCCAAAATTACGGATTCGATCGGTCCGGCGTTCATTGGGTTTGATGAGATGAGCTTGGCGCATGCCCTCGTGGCACGTTTAAAGTCTAAACACCTGACGATCGCTACGGCTGAGAGTTGTACCGGTGGTCTTATCGGAGCTGAATTGACCTCCATTCCAGGCGCGTCAGCTGTGTATCTTGGCTCAATAGTCAGCTATAGCAACGGTGTTAAATCGGGTCAGCTTGGCGTAAAAGAAGGCGATATCGTAAGACACGGTGCGGTCAGCGAGATTGTCGCCGCACAAATGGCCAAGGGTGTCTGTGATGCGCTGAGTGCGGATGTTGGCGTGTCTGTGACAGGCATTGCGGGTCCCGGTGGCGGATCAATTGAAAAGCCCGTAGGCACTGTCTGCTTTGGCTGGTATGGTCCGGGTCTAAATGAGACGACTCGTGTCCGATTTCGAGGTGACCGAGACCAGGTCAGACGACGGGCTGTCGGCTTTGCTATGGATAGATTAAGGAGAGAATATGCTTGACGAACACCTTCAGCGCCGCGCCTTCATCGCCATCGCGGTCGGCGGACGTGTATCCGATGTCCTGTCCCGGACGCAGCGTGCTCTCTTTAGTGCGGCCAGAAGCGAAGACCGAACCGTTCAATCAATTCCAAGGCGTCTGATAACAATCCCACTCTTTGATCTAGGCTACCCATACGTCGAAGCCTTAGAAGCCGCGCAATTGGCCATTGACCGAGTCATCACTAAAATGACGCCCTTCTCTATTGACATCGACGGGCTCGATGCTTGGCCTGACTTGACGGCGCCCCAATTATTAAGCGCGACCATCAAGGGTGGCTCAGAACAGATCTGCCAACTTCGATCCGATCTGCTCGGACCACTCATGGAATTCGGTTTCCCTGTCCGTGGTGGCCATTTCGTACCCACTATTCCTCTGGTCCGCGTGCAAGGATCGGGTCCGGAAATCAAACTCCCAAACGCCCCCTCGATCAGCACATTTGAGGTTAAAGCTGTTGGTGCATTTGTGGAGCAAGAGCGATTCGAAAAGTTTTCAATCCGAAATTTATGGTATCGAACCATCGGCGGTAGCGACTCAAATCTCGAACACGTATCAGTCATCAGTGACATCGATGCCTTAAGACAGCAGCTCGAGGAAAAGCTCAGCCAACGAACCACTAATTTCCGGTCTCGTCGCGTCCGAACCCGAGTCGACGATCTGACCACAGATGTCGATGCCGACGACAACGATGACCCATCGACAGCCACCGAAAATACCGAAAGTCCTTGATCTCGCGAGACGATCTGTCGTCTATGAATCTCGACGGATTTGGCCAGCGTAGTCACCAAACAGCGACCTTCGCAGAAATCTTGGCTCGATCAATAAAATTACTGGACCTACGTTCAGTGCATCACTATAGTGCCACTGAACAGACGTTCTCTTCTTAATTTTCAATACAGGGGAAATCCAGCACATGGCTAAACGACGGGAAAACAACCAACAAGATCGCGAGCGAGCAATCTCACTCGCTCTCGGTGCAATCGAAAAGCAATTTGGCAAAGGCGCGATCATGCGTCTTGGTGAAGGCGAGACACTCGTTGGCGATGTTCCTGTCGTTCCGACCGGGAGTACAACACTCGATATCGCACTCGGTATTGGAGGATATCCTAGAGGGCGGATCATCGAGGTCTATGGTCCAGAATCGAGCGGTAAGACCACATTGACGCTTCATGCTGTCGCACAGGCTCAAGCCATGGGCGGCGTTGCTGCATTTATCGATGCCGAACACGCACTCGACGTCACGTATGCCAGAAAACTCGGTGCCAAAACTGATGAGTTGCTCATCAGCCAGCCGGACACAGGAGAACAGGCACTTGAGATCGCCGATATGCTGGTTCGGTCTGGAGCTGTCGACGTCTTGGTCATCGATTCGGTTGCGGCCTTGGTCCCGAAGGCAGAACTCGAGGGCGATATGGGAGACACCCATGTTGGACTTCAAGCTAGACTCATGTCACAGGCGCTCAGAAAACTGACCGGCAGTATCAATCGAAGTCGGACGGTGGTCTTTTTTATTAACCAGATCCGTATGAAGATCGGTGTGATGTTCGGCAGTCCTGAAACGACGACTGGAGGCAATGCGCTCAAGTTCTACGCATCACAGCGAATTGACATTCGTCGGATTGGAGCCATCAAAGGATCCGATGGTGTTCTTGGGAACCGAACGCGCTGTAAGGTTGTGAAGAACAAAATGGCCCCTCCCTTCCGAGAGGCTGAGTTCGATATCATGTACGGAGAGGGGATCAGTAAGGCTGGGGAACTCGTCGATCTGGGCTCGGCAGCAGATATCGTCCAAAAATCGGGCGCTTGGTATAGTTTCGATGGTGAGCGCATCGGTCAGGGTCGAGAAAATGTTAAAAACTTCTTGCGAGAGCATCCTGAACTGATGAAGGAAATCGAACGCCGTGTCTTAATCCACCATGGGATTGCTCAGCGAAATACCAGTGCCGTGCAAGAGGCTGAAGACGCCTGAACAAACCACCCACCTGGGACTGAATCCCATCTCATAGTCGGGGCCGAGTCGAGCGCTTCACTTAAATCGCTCGCCCGCCCCCCCCCTGTGCCTCTGATTCATTAATTTTCTTGGCGTGTGTCAAGCAGCACCTGGATACTTGCGATGTGTGCAAAGGCCGAGTTATGGTCTGGCATACAGGGAGATCTGAGTGACTGCATTTTGTTCAAACCTAAGTCTGTATCGGTCTGTGGGACAGGCTTTACTGGCCTTTTGTTTGGTGTTGGACCCCAGTACGGCCTTTTCGCAGAGCCGTTCCATGGCACCCGGTGCCGACGACCCGATTTACGTTGTCATAGGTCGCATCGATGGCATTAGCCGAATTCGGCGAAATCAACAGAGATTTGAGCGAGCCTTATCGGCACAGGCGGGAATTCGGGTGACCGATTCACGTAAGTTTAATGATGAGGCGCAAGGTCTCGGCGTTCTCGATATGTTACCTGAAGATGCAACCAGCCTGGAGCGTGTGTGTGAACGCGTCGACATCGATGCGGCCGTCTATGTACAAGTGGAACCAGTGGGCGCTGATAGTCGGGTTACAGTCACGGTCTATGCCGCACTCGAAGGCCGATATGTCGGTGAGCAGGTCATCCGTGTACCCAATGGGCGGATAAACACAGAGGTTTGGCAAGTCGCGACAGAGGCAATCTTACCCGATCTAAAACGTGTGCTCGGCCAACAACAACCCGCTGTCATCAAACGACCCATCCCGATGGGTCGGCAGCCTCGTGCGCGCTTCGATAGACGCGATCAGCAGCGAAGTGAAACACGTACACGGAATCGACGCGGCCGGGAGCTGGGTCGACGTATCGATGAGCTACCCGTAGATGACGCGGTGATCTCGAATCGACCAAAACCCAACTCAAACCAAGTCATTGGTGACATAAGACTCGGTCTGATGAGTTTGGGTCGCAACTTTGTCTATACAGCCAGTCCCGAGTCTCAAGTCTTCAATCGAGGCGGCATTGATTATCAGTTAGGCCTTGTACCCGGCTTTGCCGTGGACGCACACTTCACACCATTCAGTCGGCGTCGTAACGCCACCAAAGGCGTGGGGTTTCGCCTGCTTTATGAAAAGGCTTTTTTTCGGACGCAGCAAACGGTCACGCAGCAAGACCAGAGTCAAACAACGACGCTACTGGATAGCCGTCACGACCATTTTGCAGGGTATCTTACCTACACCCATAGCTTTGGTAAAAAAGGAGAGCTTGGCGGATATTTGGGCGTCGGTCGACTGATCTTCGAGCTATCACAAAATCAAGAATATACCGGCTCTAGCTATACCTATATGGATACGGGCCTCAGCGGTTTCGTGCCATTCGGAACACAATTGCTCGGATTCAGTGGTCGGGCGGGCTTGATTCCCTATGCGTCTCTTGGTGATACGGTTCAAGAACTCGGTGGCGAAGCGACGGTGTTCGGCTATCGGGTCTACTTAGGCTTAGAAAGCCGATTTGATTTCGGCCTCACTCTCTCCGGTGGCTTCGAGTATACTGCCTTTGGTAGCACGGTCACAGGCACGGGTCGAGATGGACGAATCGGTGAATCGGCCGATGACCATTTTATGGTGTTGCGGTTCTTGGGAGGATATCGATTCTAATGAGTGCAAACGGTGATAAACCAGATACACCCGAATCACAGCTAGACGCACTGGTGGAAGCCGCAGGCGTCGCCGAGGTGCAACGCGCGAAGCATCGAAAACTCTCGGTCGATAAGGCCATAGAAACCCTCGATGAATTGATCAAAGAATCGCGAAGCGAGCTAGACGCCAACCCAGAGATACGTGATCATCATAATCGGTCGACTCGTTCAGCAATGGACGCTTTGTTTGAAAACCCAGGCGAGACATCGCCAGCCCCGATCGAATCCGATGCAGGCACCAATTTCGACGAGGGTGAGACAGCGGATGGACCGCGTCTAGCTGGTGCACAGACGGCCCACAGGGCGGTACGTCCCATACGACAACTTGAAGACGGTATCGATTTTTGGGACGAATTAGAGACCCTAGATCGCGACGATTCCGAGTAGTCCTCGAACCCGAGAACGTTGAGCGCTCACTATACCAAGCGCGTTGCATCCAGAAGACTGTCAGGTTGTTTTTTAAAGGTCTCAAGCAGCTCATCAGCAGGTGAAGTTCGCCTCTTGGCCCGGTCAAGGAATGAGTCTAGAAAGACACAGGCGGCCGGTTCCCAACGGCTTAGTCCGTCTATCGCCTGCTCAACCAGATGCTCAGCCAATGCACCGACATCATATGGTCCAACGCGAGCCCGAAGACCGTCGCGACACACAGCCATGCGGATGGCGTTCCAAGTCGACTCATCGAGTCCAGCAAAACAGTCGATAACAGAATCCAGAGCCCTGGAATCGTAGAGGAGGCCCGCATGAAAGGCAGGCAACGCCATCACGGACTCTCGGTTACCCATGTCTGCCCCCCTCACCTCAAGAAACTGTTTGAGACGAACATCGGGAAAGAGCGTGGACAAGTGCAGTCCGTAATCCCCTAAGTTCGCCGAATGACCGGACCAACCATGCGTCATGAACTCATTAAACGACCGCCCACGACAATCTAAATATTGACCGTCGCGATGGATGAAAAGCATCGGGACTTGGCAAGTCCAAGACACGTATTCAGCAAGGGTGACCGTTGGTCGGAGAAGTTCATTGGGCAGCCGGCAACGTGCATCATCTGTATCGAGCCAAATTTTAGAGCGAAAGGATAAATGATGTCCATCCGCACCGTTGACGACCGGGGAATTGGCAAATAGGGCCATCACGATGGGCTGGACCATCACCGATGCATACCATTTGCGCATGGCATCAGCTTCGGATCCGAAATCAAAATTCGCCTGAACGGTTGCCGTCTGTCGCATCATATGGATGCCAAGTTGCCCTGCGTTGAGCAAACGGGATTCCAGAATGTCGTACCGCGGTTTTGGCATTCTCGGCGCGTCGAGGGGGTTGCCATAGGGATGCAATCCAACCCCACTCCATTGGAGGCCAAGGGTCTGACTGATTTGCTTTAGCTCATCCAAATGCTGATCAAACTCAGCCGCTGTTTCAAAAAGTGACTTCAGTGGCGCGCCGCTCAACTCAAGTTGTCCACCAGGCTCCAACGTGATGGTCGCCCGCCCTCGAGACAAAGCCAATAGAGTCTCGTCGGCCGCGTTCGCGACCCATCCGAATTGTTTGAAGCCCTCGAGAACAGAGCGGATACCCCGAGGGTCATAATAGTCGGGCGATCGGCCTCTATCAGGCCACCAGCCAATCTTTTCGTGCTCAGTCCCAATAACCCATTGAGATGTCGGCTTGCAGCCGGCCAGAATATAAGACTCAAGGTCCGACTGGCTTTGAACCCGCCGACTATCCGTCGCAACATGTGAACTCAAGACTGACTCCCACTCAAGGTGCTGTCGAAGCCTACTTTGGCACAATTCGTACGTCAATTTGCATGATCATTCAGGTTATTCTTGCGATCATTCGCTCAGCTTGGTACATGGCACCGCTTTTATGTCTCACGTGGCCGGAGCGGTCCCCTGCGTGCTCTCTGACGAGATTGGGGGTTCAGCGACGATGGACACGGTGGTTTAACGCTAAACAAATTGGAAGGAGAATCGCCATGGCTGCGGTCTCAATTCGCGACCTGTTAGAAGCAGGTGTACATTTCGGTCATCAAACCGCTCGCTGGAACCCACGGATGAAGGATTACATTTACGGTGTCCGTAACGGTATCCACATCATCGATCTTCAAAAAACTGTGCCCTTGTTCGACGATGCATTTAACTTTGTATCGGCGGCTGTGTCTCGCGGTGAGTCGGTCTTATTCGTCGGCACCAAAAAGCAAGCACAAGAAGTCGTCAAGACCCAAGCGCTTCGCTGCGGTATGTACAACATTACACATCGGTGGTTGGGTGGAACACTCACGAATTTCCGAACCATTAAGCAGTCCATTGAGCGATTGAAGAAAATCGATCGCATGCTGACTGACGGAACAGCTGATTCCCTCACAAAGAAGGAAACTCTTAAGCTGTTCCGCGAGCGCGAGAAGCTTGAAGCGAATCTTGGTGGGATCAAGAACATGGAGTCGCTCCCCGGGGTGATTTTCATCGTCGACACCAATAAAGAGCATCTGGCTGTCGCTGAAGCAAAGAAGCTCGGCATCAAGATCGTCGGTATTCTAGACACAAACTCGGATCCAACTGGGATCGATTATCCAATCCCTGGTAATGATGATGCCATTCGTGCAATCGAGTTATTCGCAAGTCGAGTGGCAGACGCCGTTCTGGCCGGTAAGCGTCAGCACAATGAGCGTTACAGCGGTTCACAGGCTGAAGGTGATTTTGACGCAGCGGGTGTCGCCGTCGCACAGATTGACGGCGAAGGACCCGAGGTGGCTTTGAAGCCTGCAGGCATGGAAATGCCGACTCCGGAGGCAAGTGCAACACCAGATGCACCAGCCGCCACTGAAGAATAAGCTCTATACCCTTTAAACCCATTGCGATCCCCCTCGGGATCGCTCAACCAAACCGGAGATCGAAATGTCGATTTCAGCAAAAGATGTAGCTGCTCTGCGTCGCCAGACAGGAGCAGGAATGATGGATTGTAAGAAAGCCTTGGTCGAATCTGAGGGTGACATCGGTAAAGCGAAGGAATATCTTCAGAAGAAGAGCCTTGCAGCCATCGGAAAGCGCGCTGACCGAACGGCAGCAGAGGGCGTGGTTGGAAGCTATATTCATAATGGACGCATCGGCGTCCTTGTCGAGCTGAACAGCGAGACTGATTTCGTTGCTCGAAACGAAGATTTCCAACGGCTTGCAAAAGACGTCGCCATGCACATCGCGGCCACGAATCCCGAATATGTCGACTCATCTGAAATCCCGGCCGCATACGTCGCCAAACAGAAAGAAATCTTTCTCGCTCAAATGGAAGATGCAGGCAAGCCAGCCAACATCCTAGAGCGCATCGTTGAAGGCAAGCTCAGGAAGTGGAAGTCGGAAATCTGCCTTCTCGACCAAGCCTTCGTCCGCGACACCGACAAAACAATCAACGAACTTGTCATCGAAGTCGCCGCTGTCGTGAAAGAAAACATCAAGATTCGCCGCTTTGTTCGATTCGAATTAGGTGAAGGCATCGAGAAAGAAGAAACAGACTTTGCCGCAGAAGTCGCCGCTGCGACGGCCGGGTAAGGACTGACTATGACGGGCGATAAACCACCCTATACGCGTCTCCTTTTGAAACTTTCAGGCGAAGCCTTGATCGGCGAGGGGACATACGGAATATCGCCTAACGTCATTTCTCAGATTGCATCTGAAGTCAGCCAAGTCCGTGCTCTCGGTATCGAATTAGCTGTGGTTATCGGTGGTGGCAACATCTTTCGAGGTGTTGCCGGTGCTGCCCAAGGCATGGATCGAACCAGTGCCGATTATATGGGTATGCTGGCCACAGCGATCAATGCCATCGCGATCCAAGAAGGTTTTGAGAAAGTCGGTCTGAAAACGCGCGTCATGAGCGGCATCGAAATGCCGCGCGTGGCTGAGCCGTTTATTCGACGCCGCGCCATGAGACACCTTGAGAAAGGGCGGGTGGTGGTCTTCGCCGCAGGAACCGGCAATCCCTACTTCACCACCGATACAGCCGCCGCCCTTCGGGCCGTAGAAATTGGAGCAGATGCCGTTCTCAAGGCAACCAAAGTAGACGGCATCTACGACAAAGACCCGATGATCCATTCAGACGCCATTAAGTATGACCACGTCACGTACAGTGAATGCTTGGCCGAGGACCTTCGGGTCATGGATGCAACGGCCATTAGCCTATGCCGCGAAAACAAGATGCCAATCGTCGTCTTCGAGTTGGGTACACCTGGCAACATTGTTCGTGTCGCTAAGCGGCAGAGCGTAGGCACAACGATCACAGTTTAGGGTGCCCGTTCGCCCCACGCTCTCCTCTCAAATATAGAATCCCGCAAATGACTCCCAAGGTCGTATTTCGTATGCTATCGTCGTTACGTTCGACCAATCCAATAGGAGTGAATGCGTTATGGAAGACGAAATCTACGAAGACTTAAAAGCGACTTTTGAGAAGACCTATAGCGCCCTGCGCCGGGATCTCGCCAGAGTGCGTTCGGGTCGCGCGAACGTCAATTTACTCGACAACATTAGGGTATCCTACTACGGACAACCGACACCGCTCAATCAAGTCGCATCGCTGCAGATTCCAGAGCCGAGAACAATTTCTATAAAGCCCTGGGAGAAAGACCTTCTGGGAGATGTTGAGCGCGCGATTCAGCAGTCGAATCTGGGGCTTAATCCATCCAATGACGGCACAGTGATTCGTCTGTCGATTCCTCCATTGACGGAAGAAAGACGGAAAGAACTGGTCAAGACAGTTCAGAAATTAGGTGAAACGGCTAAGGTGTCGGCACGTAATAGCCGACGAGATGCCAACGCAATGCTCAAAGCCCTCCAGAAAGATGGCGACTTAACAGAAGATGAGCTTAAGAAATCCTTGGACAAGGTTCAGGGCTTGACGGATGGCGCAACAGAGACCATCGATGGCATTGTTGGACGCAAAGAAGACGAACTTATGGAAGTGTGACGCCGCTGGTCCTAACCCACCCGTTCGAGAGACCGTCAGAAATGATAGGCGTAACGAAATAATCCTGTGTGAATAAACAAGGCTGCGTCGTTCCGCTGGTCGATCAGGTCGGTTTCGTAGACACCGTCGTAGGTCAAACTCAGATGATGTGCCCGGGAGGGCCGCCAGAATAAAGAGCCGCCCATCAGATAAATACGTTGCGCTTCATCGAATGTGCGCCCCCGCTCCGTAAACCGGTCAATAGTACGCCCATCGAAAACCGTGACATGGCCATTCAGGGTCAGTTCCAAAAAGATGTCTTTCTCCAAATCACCGGCGATCAACCAGGAATCACTCTGAAAATTATTTCGAATGGTTGTCCGCAGGTCGAACCGTGTCCCCGTCGAGAATAGGTCGCTATTACGAAGTCCTATGGTGTAGGCCCAAGATTGCCTCCGGTCTTGGCTCCGCCTCTTGTACTCGATGGTCTGATAGTGATAATAGCGCCGCCAAAATCGATAGGAACCAGACAGACGGACACGATTGTAGACAAGGTCGATGATTTCATCACCGAGCAGTAGCGCTTGGTTGAGGCGAACGACATTTCGATAGATGGCCTGATTGCGGTACGCTTCAATACTGTAGCGCGTATAGTTAATGGACAGATTAACCGCCTTTGTGGGGGTATAATCAAGGGTCGACAATAGTGTTACAGGCTCAATTTCATCGAGTGTATCGACGACCGAATAGACGTTTACGTAAAGGCCTGGGGCCAATCGATAATGGGTTCGCCCATACAGAAACTGACGATCCAATCCGTCCCTCAAAATCAGGTTGTAGCCCAGTTCGACGTTCAGTCCGTCTCGTTTGTAACTCGAGTAACTGCCCACCGTCTGGTACGTCGTTGTTGGCTGATAGCTGTTCGGGTCGGGCCTCAGCCCACCGTAGGCACCAACCATCATCGTCGAATTCAATTTGAGCTGAACATCAAGGCCGTCAACCCAAGCATTTCCAGCCTGAAAAATAATGCGCCGACCGGCCGACACGGTCCACTTTTGAGTGAAAGCCTGTTGAAGATAGAGTTGTCTGAGCTGCTGAAATGACTGAGTCTCGCCAAATCGTCGTTCTTTGACTTCGCTGATATCCCAAAGAAGCGTGGCATCTAGTGTGAGAGCCGTGTCAAAGGGGCCCATATTCTCAACATCTAAATCCAAATCTACAAACTGGAATAGCACATCTTTGGAGACGGGTCCGTCAGCTGTTGAGTAGAGACTACGTGACGCAACGCGGCCATCGATTTTCAACTCTTCGCCCCCAGCGGAGGGGATAGAAAGCAGGAATAATGAGAACACGAGAATCCACTGCTGCATCGATTTCATCGGCCATTGACCTCACAGACCCCACACCCTGAACCGGGTCTCGCTGGGACAAAACTGGTCGATCGATGACAGTTGTGACAGGAATCCAGCCCACCCGGAATACAGGCCGTATGGTCGCAGAGCTTGCTGCCGGCCGTGGCATTGAAATCTTGTGTATGGCAAAAGAAGCAATCATTGGGGAGTCCGCCGAACACACGGCCTGGATGGCAATCACGACATTCAACAAAGCGGTGCGCCCCGGAGAGTCTAAAGCCCGTTTCCGCATGTAGAAAGGTACTGGGCAAGAATGCTTGCTGATTATGGCATTCGAAACATTGAGGGCCAAAACTCCCAAAATGGGGATCGCGATGGCAATTTACACATTCTGGACCTCGCCCGGCTTGCGTCTCCTTGCGGTCTGGACCATGACACTCCTCACAGGCCAATAGGTCATGGACTCCTCCCAACCGAAAAGCACCAAAATCATGGTCTTGCATGGTGTTGATTGACCAGTCTTCGACGCCATGACAGCGATCACAGCCCGGGCCCAACTTGCCCTTGTGGACATCGACGTGACACTCCGCGCACTCTTTCGGCGTGTCTGTATAAATATTGTTCGTATGACACTTGCCGCAATCAACCTCTTCATGACGGCCATCCAGTCGATATTCAGTCCTCGTATTGTGGTCAAATTCCTCCAATGGCGACCAGGCCTTGGTGGTATGACACTGGTCACATGGCTGACTAAACTGACCCTCATGAAAGTTGTAATGACAATTGGCACACGCCGCATCAATGGGTTTGAAATGACCCTGAGTATGACAGCCTGTACAGGGGACCGTCTGGTGCTGACCGGTCAGTGAAAACTGGCTTATGGTGTGATCGAAAAACGGGATCTTCCAGGACCGGAAACCCGCATGACATTTGTCACAGCCGTCCGATGCTTGTTTCGGTTCAAGGGCCCGATTGAGCTGGTCCAGCGGGGCTTCGAATTGGCCTTGATGAACGTCTGTATGACAAAATGAACAGCGCCTTTCCGTGTCGTCTTCGGTCTCTGTCCCATTGGGATGGCAACGATAACATGGCTGTTCGGCATGACGTTCTTCGAGAGCAAATCCGGTGACACTGTGGTCAAAGCGCGTCTTCATCCAATCGACCGGTGAGTGACAATTGCTGCATGGCGTATCACCAAACTTATCCCCGTGTGGATTGTCATCTTGGTGGCAATCGGCGCATTCCATGGGCAAGGGTTTGTAATGACCACCAGGGTGGCAGCTCGCACAATCGACACGCGTATGACGGCCCTTCAGAGGAAAGCGGCTCATCGTATTGTGATTAAACTTCAAGTGCCGTCCCGTGAAGCCTGTCTGTTTGTGACAACTATCGCATCGCTGTCGCCCAAATTGCCCCTTATGGACATCGACATGACACCCTCGACAATCGTTGGTTGGCGGCCGCCATTTCTCCCAGGAATGACAGTCCGTACATGCATTGACCGCGTGCTTACCACGGAGGGGCCAGCCCGCCGTTGAATGGTCAAAGACATTTGTTTTCTTAAATCCGCTGGTCATATGACATTCCTCGCACTTGCGGGGTGATCCAAATACGCCGATCGGATGGGGATTTTTATGGCAGGATACACAGCCGGAGACCTCAATTGGTCCGAAATTACGCTTGCCGAGATGACACTTATCACATGACGCGTCTCGATGAAGACCTGTCAGTGGAAAATTGGTTTGGGTGTTGTGGTTAAACTTTAACTTTTCGTTAAGAGAGGCCCAATTTTGGGTGTTGTGACAATCCTGGCACCGATTCAACTCAGCTTTTTGGCCCTGTCCATGATAGCTACCGTGGCAGCCATTACAGCTGGTCGGCGCACCTAGGTAACTGTCTCGATTCGTTCCAGGCCTCTTTGCACTGTGGCATTCCCGGCATGGAACACGGGTATGGCCACCCGTCAGCGACCAACCCGTGGTTTTATGATCAAACGTTCGCCGGTTGAGTTGGGTAATCCCGTAGCCACGCCCACGATGTTCGCGATGGCAGTCATGACATTTGGCACCGGCTGCGTTACGCCCATGATAGCCTTTTCGAGCACTGATCCTTTGGCCAATTCTCTTATGGCAATTGAGGCAGTTTCGATTGGGCATACCACCAAAGATGTCATGGCACTTCGTGCAATCGTTGTTATTGTCATACCGCGCATGAGGCGTCGATAGGGGGCCGACAGCAAAAACCTGTGAATTGCAAAACAGAGTAAAGAGTGCCCAAACGGTAATGGTTGGCAGAATAAACCGACGAATGACTGACCTAGTCTGTGCCGAGGGGCGCCCCATATAATCGTGCGTATCCTGTGATAACTTTACCGGACATCGTAGCTACTTTTTCAATTAGGGTCATTATCGGACGCTAATTGACTCAAACAGTCCCCGTTTGACTCTGATTTGACAGAGCCGAAAAACATCCGTCCCAGCGTCAGTTTAGCCTCAATTCACCTGATACATCAACGCGAAAACAATATGTAAAACAAGCGCTCCAAACATGATGTTACTGCTCGTGACATGGACAATTCGATATCTTTTTAAGACCTTGGACAAAAATGCATGCTGCATAATGGCCCGTTCCAAGCGGCTTTTCTCGGTCATCAGAGTCTCGACCTGGGCGCTCTGATTATCGTCTTCAAGGCCATGACTCAGTTCGCTCGCAAGGTCTGAGACGCGTTTTTTGGTGAGTGCATCACGCCGAATTAAATCGACTAAAAGCGCAATGAACGGCCGCCACCCACGAGACTCTGTGGACACCAGCGCTCTCTCGCTTTTCTCCTGACCCATGATATCTTTCAATCTGACGATGGCCGTATGACCGACACTTGGGTCGGAAAAAACGCCCTCGATTTGCCTAGTCACATCACCAATACGGTCATTGACTTCGTCTAGGAGAAGTTCATGACCATGTTTGTTCCGAGGCACGATATAGACAACATAGCGTCCGATGGTCCCCGTGAGTACGGCCAAAAACATGGTCAAAAACGTGGCCACGGCAATGGGATCACTGAAGACGAAAGCGGTGTGAAAAAACGCCATGATAAACCCGATCACACCCATCCAGATATGAGCCTCCATCAAGACAGGTGTTGTACTGAATCGACCCCTCAATCGATACACTTGTGTCCCGATCATCAGACCGCCGCCAATGTAACCAAGGGCATGACTGAAAAAGTCACCCGCACGAAAGGGCACAACTGGGTCAACCCCAGATTCAGACCAGCCGAGCTGGAAAAAGAGTTCTGCGAAAGTAACTTTGGGCCAGTACAAACGGCCGAAGCATTCCCAAGACAGAAAAACAGTGACGAAAACCGTCAGCGCCACCCAGAATTGTCGCCAGCCATGAGGAAACTCATTGGGACTCTCGATGGCGTCACCATCGGGCACGGATTGCGGGGAAAATTGTCGCCAATTATCAAATAACTCAGCGCCATCCAGCTGAAATAGAGCCCCTGTAGGACACGCCGAAATGCATGCCTTGTCTTCGTAGCCAGTGCAGTTATCACATTTCTGAGCAATGGCTTTACCTTTGGCATCGGGCGACCGATTTGGAAAATACTTTTCCATATCCAGCTCAGCGATCGGGTGCATCCGAATGGACCCAAAGCTACATCCCTTGCTGCACATTGTGCAGCCAATGCAATTATCGTCTATGACAATTTCACCGGTGACAGCATGTCGCCCGATGTGTCCAAACTTACATTTGTCCATACATTCAGGAACCACACAGTTGTGGCAGTTCTGGGGAACCTCAGTGAGTCCATATTTCACCTCACTTGGACCCAGACGATCAGTCCCATGACGATCTTTGCATGCCGAATAGCAGCCATCACATTCGATGCACAAGTCCATGCGCTTGAGTTTCACTCGCCCGGCAAAAGTGAGTCGTTCTTGGACTAAGAAACGAGCGATCTCTTTTTGGAAAGCATCATCAAATCTGGATTTTTGGCGATCGACCACATCTCGGATGCGGTCGGAAAAAGCGCCGCGAAGGTCATCGTGAGCCCGCAGCAAAACATTGAAGTCAGCGTAACTGACCTTCAAAAGCCGCACCGGACACATGGCGGTTAACCGTATAGATTTTGTATCGTCATCGACGATAAGTCTTTCGACGAAGAAATCACCGACGGTGAGGTAATTTACTGTCTCCTCTGGGCCCTTATTTTGGGTTCTGTGAACGCTTAGGTCTCCGAACAAGACCAGGAACAATGCCATATCTTGACCACCGACTGGACGGGCATTAAATGCGTCGTCGCCACGGGCCAACTCAACATGCTCCGCCCGCGGAACCAATGCATCGAGATAGTCTTTCGGCAAGTTGGCAAAGAACGGCGTCGACCGTAATAAGTCCGCGGTTACGGGTACCGGCTGGCGCTGTCTGCGCTTGCGTCCTGACTTAGGCGCTGCTTTCGGGACTCGTTTGATGCTCTTTGATGATGATGAACGGAGGTTCAATTTCGCTCAAGACCTACGACAAATACAAGATAGACTTCAGTATACACGATCACTGCGCCGGACCGTTATAATCCGCGGATGAAGGGACTGAGTTTCCTTTATTGAATATGGATCATCAGGTGAATCAATAGGTCGAAACACGGTCCTGACCTGCACCGAGTGACAAACGGCCCTCAAGCTCATTAGACAGATCAAGATAGGCTTCTGCCCCCCTGGAACGAGCCTGAAATTCAAATATGCTCAGACCCGCCGCCTGGGCTTTTGCTAGGGCCGAATTAATCGGGATAATGGTGTCCAAAAGAAGGTCGCCGTAATTATCTCGAAGTGCCCCACCAATGGCATCATTAATTTGCCGGGTCCGCCCATCGACGCGGGTTCGAATAATGCCCGCAACGTCGAGATTCTGGCCGAGCCGCAAATTGACAGTTCGAACAGTGCCCAGTAGGTCCGCAACACCTTCGAAGGCGAGAATGCTCATATCACAGGGCACCAGGACATGATCAGCTGCCACGAGCGCATTGAGTGTCAGGTTGCCCAAATTGGGTGGACAATCGATGAGAATAATATCGAAATGGCTCCTTGCGTTGGCGATGGCACTCTTAAGAATGTATTCACGACCAACTCGGCTCGCCATCTGGGCATCAGTTTCGGCGAGCCCCTTATCAGCGGCTGTTAAACTCAAATTGGGTAAATTGGTTTGAAAGACAGCGTCCAAAATATCCCGTGGTCTCTCGGCCAAGAGAATATCCGTCAACGTCGACGAGGCTGGCTTGATGTTTTCCCGGAGCGAGGACGACACGTGCCCTTGAGGGTCAATGTCGATGACGAGAATGCGATACTTAGACTGCTTTGCCCATGCGCATGCCAGGTTGACTGTGGTGGTTGTTTTACCCACTCCGCCCTTCTGCGCTGCGATGGCCATGACCAAAGCACGCCGGCTTCCTGTAATCGGGATCTCATCTGTCGGTGCCTTTAACTTGTTAATACCCGCCGAAATGAGACTGCGTACACCAATTGAGCGATTCATAAAGGACCTCCGAAGAACCTATGCTGCCTTTGAATACCTCTGGGTACACTAAACCACATGATTATTAAACCGTCCACGGCAAATTAATCCCATTCCCCTGGGGCTTTACGGAGATATAGTTGTCAATTTGCCTAAAAGATGAGACTGGCGATTCGATGGGACGCGTTGCTCTAAATTTTAACGATGGGCATGGGACCCGTCGCCTGTCGAACGGCACCTCGGGCGAGGGGTCGGTGCAGCACACGATCGACCGGCATGTTTGCCGGTGTTTGCTCGGACGCGATGCCAACCACCCGACAATCGCGTAAATCGGCGTCGTGGCGAATGGATGCGATGAGACGAACAGGATCGGTGCCGGTCAGGTCTAGGTCGAGAAAAATGATCTCCGGCTTTAAATCTCGCATCATCATACCGGCATCGAAGGCATTGTCTGTGTGAGCAATTTTGAAGGTGACCATTGATTCGTCACCTTCAGCATCCAAGAGCGCATCCAAAATTGAATTGACAGACTGCTCATCGTCATCGATGACGAGAACACGCTTTGGCCCTTGGTTAATGCGCGTGTCCCATTCGATAGGGATCCCGGTCGCCCGACAAAACTCATCCAAATCACCGCGCATGATCCGACGATGTCCACCGGGTGTTTTATACGCTTTGATTCTGCCCTCTTCGATCCACCGAATGATGGTCATTGGGGTGACACGGCAATACTTCGCCGCCGAATGCGTCGAAAAAACATCTGGAATCTTGAGATTACTCATCGACCACTCAAACCGTAATTCTGATTAACGATACAGACATAACACGCCTTTGGTTCGACTAAAACGGGCGGAATTTCAACAAAAATCGAACTGAATGACCTTTGAATGAATATAAGTTTGAACAGAAGGCTTGCCTCAGCCCCCCCGAGTCACATATATTCCGGCACCTTCAGAAACCATGGTCGTGCTCGATACAAGCCTATTTAGCGGCGATTGAGCAGCGTAGCCTGAGGAAAATAGAACCATGCGTAGCTTATTTTCAGTCAAGACTATCATTCTACTGGGCGCCCTAATGTCTGTTGCGACGGGTTGTTCAGACGATGAGCCCCAGAGCTGTAACGTAGATGCTGACTGCGGCCGAGGCCTCATTTGCGATGATGAGTCGAAAGAATGCGTGGCCGAACCCTGCCAGAGCTTAGGCGAGTGTCCCGGATCCGGTCGAGTTTGCCTCCAGGCGACCAATAGTTGTACGCGTCGAGAATGCGGGGATGGCATCCTCATGTGTCCCGCTGGTCAAGTCTGCGTGGACGACGGTCCTTACCTTTGGTCTTGTGTACCCGAACCCACGATGGTCGCCGATGTACTTATCATAAATACTGATATGGGGATGAGTTCGCGAGATGCCGGCTCAGTGCAGACCGATGCGGGCGGGTCCACGTACCAAGGCCTCTGCCAGACCTGTAGCACAGACCGGGACTGCAATGCCTTGGGCGAAGGTGCTGAGTGTACACCGATTGGAAATACGGGCAGCTTTTGTACAACCGCATGTGGCGAAGGCCTCGAAGACTGTCCTGAAGGCTTCACATGTCTCGAACAACTCGGTCAATGTGTGCCCGTTAACTATGATTGTACCGTCTGCCCTGGCCGGGGTTGCGACGCCGGTTTGGCCTGCGATTTGAGCAGTGGGCAATGCGTAATGCCCCGGGGGACTTGTGAATCTTGCACCAGCGATTCAAGCTGTGCAGACAACCATGTCTGCCGACCCGCCCAAAATGGTAATTTCTGCTTACAGACCTGCGCCAACGGGGGTGGGTGTGCAGGCGACTATACCTGTACAGACGGCGTGTGTACGCCCAATGGAGGTCGCTGTGATAGCTGCGGAGGCCGATGCCAAGACCCAACACCTGCCTGCATTCCAGAGACGGGTATGTGCGGCGAATGCAGTAATGATACGCCCTGCCCAATCGGTGAATTTTGTGACCAGATGACAAACACGTGTACGGGCAGTGAGCCGTGCGAATGCGGGAATGATTCCCAATGTGAGACATGTGGTGGGCGACCAATTTGTCTTCAAGGTAATTGTGTCGAATGTCTCGATGACACGGATTGCCCAGCTCGTTCGGCCTGTAATTTGGACACATTTGAATGCGAGAGTGCACCCTGTGCTGGACTGACATGCCAGATGGGGTCCCAATGTAGCGTACAGACTGGGCGATGTGAGCCCGGTTGTAATAACGCTGCAGATTGTACAGATGCTGAGACCATGGACTGTAACGTACAAACAGGCCAGTGCTTCTATCGTGATGGAACCTGCGATCCAGGTGCTGGAGGCGAAGGCGTCTGCGCACCAGGTGGTACATGTACCTTGAATCCACTATCGATGAGCGCCGCGTGTTCGTGTCGGAAGGTCAATCCCGATGATTTCTTCTCTCCCGACGTCCTCGTCGGCTGCCATCCCGGATTCAGCTGCTTCCAGATCCCGAATACCCCTGAAGGCCTCTGCATCGAGCTGGGCTTCTAGGTTTCGAGCAGACGGTCATCTCACCCATCAGCTCATGACAAAATGACCTGAGGCACGAGGACGACCTGTCGAGGCCCGGCCTGCGACTTGTTTTGCTGGCCGAACGGCTTCAAAGAGACTATGTTGTGCCGAATTTTCTCCCCTGGAGTCCCTAAGCGACATGACAGACCAACAGCAGACACCCGGCGGCTTGTGGCCGGCCCGCTTAGATCCCCTGATCGGTGGTCTATTGGCTCTGGGGATCTTGACCGCCGCCGCGACCCAATTTGGCGTCTGGGAGCCCTGGGAGGCTAACATTTCCGCCGTAGCGAACCATATGGTCGATAATGGTCGTTGGCTCGAAGTGAATGTTGGTCAAGGCAGTGGGGCTAAAGAACATGCCGTATCAGACTTACCATTTGGCTATTGGCCTGTAGCCGCAAGCGTCTCTTTGCTCGGCACATCAACCCTATCACTGCGATTGGCCGGACTCATCTTTGGGGCCTCAACCCTATTTTTTCTGATGCTCACCGTTCGCCGATTCGCGGGCCGCGCTGTCGCCTGGTGGAGCGCGATCATTCTTCTAAGCCTGCCCCTCTTCTGTTTTCATCACTGGCTGGCCCTGGGTCAGTCGACAACATTGATGGCAACGACAACCGCATCTCTGGCCTTTATACATAGTCGATTTTCACCTGGTCGGGCCATTTGGATAGGCGCTTGGGTGCTCACGGCACTGTCAGGTTTGTCTGGAGGCGTGCCGGCGTTAGCCATTCCAATGGCCGTTCTCTTCACATTGTTTAGCTACAGGATTGGCAGAGATTCGCGTTCGACTGTGATGCGCTGGAGCTGGGCTGTCGTCGCTTTGCTCATCGTTGGCCTTGGCTGGTGGCGAGCCTCCCTATACATGCCTGGAGATGCCGCTTTGGAGTCATTGTTTCTCTGGGCTGACAACATCCATTCGACAACAGGCACAACCCGCCCTTCCTTTAATGCATTCGTCCACCAAATTGGTTTTGGCCTCTTTCCTTTCGGAGCGCTGCTGCCCCTGGCGTTACTGACGCTGCTTTGGAGCAAAGATACATCCAATGAGGACTCAGGCCTGGGAGCGGTTCTATTCGTTTGGATCTTGGCTGGGTTTATTGCCCCGGCTTTGGGCGCAGGCTACAGCCATTTCGGTATTTTTCTCGCTGCCCCTGGAGCCGCATTTGCCATTGCAATCTACCTTGGTCGAATGCCTAAACAGGATGCAAATCCAGTCCTGGCCATCATCGCGGTGCTGATTCTGGCGCTCTTAGACAGTAATCTGAAACATGAAACGCGCTTATTCGCCGATACGATCGTCGGGACATCTATCGACTCATTTCCTGCTTATCTGCCCTATTGGAAAATCGCCCGATTCTTAAATTTCGCTCTCATTGCGTATATCTTGCTCTACCAAGCTCGACTCCACCATTGGCTCTCTGGCTTTGTTCAATACTTCGCTTATCCAGTTCGTCGACGCCCCTACTTTGATTTGGCTATTTTCGCCATGGCCGCCCTGGTTCCTCTTCTTTTACTGCAACGCCGAACCACATTGGACCCGCTGGTACGGGGCGATGGCTGGGGTAATCTACAGTTCTGGTTCAGACGTTTGATCATCGCATTGATACTCGGTCTGATCACCTACATCAGTGTCTGGTTGGTTTGCTACATCCGTAACAAAATGCTGAAGGGCAGAACCTCAGGCCTCCTCTCGAAAACATCGCGCTGGGTTCGAGACACAATCGATGGTCGTTCAGCCCTTTCCGGCCGTATCACGCACCTGACTGGCGCCCCGATGTCCACGCTCATTCTAATGACTGTGCTCATGTCCTGGCTCTTTTTCTTTAATGTACCCATCGCCAGTGAACTCAGTACGAATTTCTCGCAAAAAGAGGTTCTCAACGTCTATAAGAAAGTGGCCAGTGGAGATGAGAAACTCTACACCTATAGACTCTCTAATCAGACGAATTCATTTTATTCCAGAGACTTACCCAAGCTGAAGACGTCGACCGATTTTGCTAAATTGGCGAAGGGGACCGAGCGTTTTTTCGCGTTAATCCCGAGAAAAGATCTCGCCTCTGTCAACGTCGAGTTTAGACGGGCCACTGGCCGCACTCTCCCTGTTCTCGATGACCGAGGTTCGCGGTATTTCCTTGTCTCCAACAAAATCGACGAGGGTGTCGTCGACAAAAACCCGATTACCAACGCCTTGATCGATGAACTGCCCGATGGCGTGACTAAAGTGAATATTAACTTCGAGGACAAGATCGAATTAGTCGCTTGGAAAATTGAGCCGAGTCAGCCAAAGAGCGGCTCCCCTGCTGAATTACATATGTTTTGGAAGTCGACAGCCAAAACACAGTCTACCTGGAAAGTCTTCGTCCATATCGATGCACCCGGTCAGCGTATACACGGCGATCATGACCCCGTGGCGGGCCTTTTCCCGACCCGAAATTGGAAGAAAGGCGACCTGGTCCGAGACATCCATAAGATCAATATCAAGCGAACCATTACGCCGGCGCGCTTTACCTTCTATGCCGGTCTATACCGATCCAGCACCCGGATGAAAATTAAGTCTGGTAAAAGCGATAAACAAAATCGCGCTCGACTCGGTTCAATACAGGTTCGATAATGATCGACTCCCCTGCCATCACGTTCTTATTCCTGATCGCGTTTTTCTGGGGGACGGCATGGGGTAGTTTTCTAAACGTCGTGATCTATCGCCTTCCAGAGGGTTTATCTTTAGTCAATCCAGGCTCTAGATGCAGCACATGTGAAGTGCCTATCCGCTGGTACGATAACATTCCCTGCTTGAGTTATCTGATCTTGCGTGGCCGATGCCGGGCCTGCGGTGCGACATTTAGTCCGCGCTACGCGCTCATCGAATGCGCCTGTGGCATCATGAGCCTTGTTCTGTTCCGAGCGATTTTCAAGACCTTCGAGCCGGACACGATCTGGATCAATTTTGCTCATTGGATGTGGTTGCAGGCCTTTATTTATGCCCTTGTGGTGATTATTTTCATCGATCTGGAGCATTTCTTCATCCCAGATGAACTGAGTCTCCCCGGTACCATCATCGGCATTGGCGGCGCCTACCTACTCCCCATGTACAGTGGTCAGACCGCGCTTATTGGTGCTGCCGTTGGCGCAGGATTCATGCTGGCTATTTTTGGCCTTGGCTGGTTGATTTTCAAGCGCGAAGCGCTGGGTCTTGGCGATGCTAAGCTGATGGCGTTAATCGGGGCTTTCTTAGGCTGGAAGCCACTTGCATTTGTGATTTTTGCCAGTTCCGTCCAGGCACTCCTAGCGGTCTTCTTGGTCCGTTTGTATAGCAAGATAACGGGCGCAGAAGACACCCTGACAACAACGACGGAGCAATTGGATGCTTATTTCGGTGAAGACGAGAAATACGCAGATCAAGGCCATCCATCTAGAACGGTTATACCCTACGGTCCCTTCCTCTCGCTGGCCGCACTGGAAGCACTTTTTTTCGGAGACGATTTCTTTTGGGCATTCGCAAATCAATGCGCTCAACTGCTCTATGGATGAGGTCAACCTACCACCAACGGGAGCGTGACTGTGAAACTGGCCCCTGGCGACTCTAACTCAACAAGTTCGATCCGACCGCCGGCGCCTTCGACAATTTCCTGAGCAATATATAGGCCTAAACCTGTCCCTACACCAGACGGTTTGTCAGAGACAAATGGGTCGAAAAGCGAGGTGTGGAGTTCCCTTGAAACTCCTGGACCGTCATCGCGTACTGTCGCTTTTACAAGGGGGCCCTCAAGACGAATGTCGACCTCTATCGACCCGCGCCCTTCGATTGCAGCTGCAGCATTCAGAAACAGGTTAGTAAAGACCTGTGACAAGCGATTGGGGTCGATATAGACACGCTGGTCATCTCCAAGGACAGCCACACCGACGTGTTTCATTTGGTTGTGATAGCTGAGCAGCTTGAGGGTGCGCTCGATCACCTCGCAGAGACTTACGGTCGTTGGCTCATCGGGGGCCGGTCGGCCAAAGTCCAGAAGTTGTCTTAGGGTCAGTCGAATCCGCTCGACCTCTCGGTCCATGCGCTGCAAGAGGTCAGCACGCAACAGGTCATCGATCTCAGTCTCCGATTTTAGATAGTCGAGAAATCCCACGATCGCTGCCAAAGGATTGCCAATTTCATGAGCCACGCCTGCAGATAAACGACCAAGCGTCGCCAGCTTCTCAGCTCGAAGTAGGTCGCGCTGTGTTTGCTCAAGCATCCGCATATTGTCGGCTAAAATTTCATTTTGCTCGCCTAACTCACGAATTAAATATCCAAATGCGCTGGCCAACTGCTGAATCTCATCAGGCCCGTCGATTGAGTCAAGGTCTTTTGTCCACTCCGCATCTCGATGGGATTTAGACACATGTTGCGTCAGTGTTTTTATGGGACGCACGATCAAGCGGCCGCTGAGATAAGCACCAAAGATAAGCACGGTGACCAAACCAAACACCACATAGAGTAAAGTCATCTGCTGGCGCTTATCAAAGCCGCTTTGCAGGCCGTCCAGACTGTATGCAGCGATGACCGTCAATTGGCGGCCATCCTTGTGTCTAATCCCTTGTGCAAAACGAGATTGGCCCGCCCCATCACCGGGATGGTGCCGACGCCACGTCACGCCACTCGATTGCTGCGCTGTCGCGACGACCGCGTCACGCTTAAGTGACTCCGTTTCACCAAACCGATAGAGGGGTTTAAATCGGTGATCCACCAAGACGAGACCATGTACGTCGTGGGCTGCTGTCCGCCGGACGAGCTTCGGCTGAAAATTCCTTATCTCTGTGTGTCTGACGGTCTCAACCAAAGATTCAAATCTGAGCCGATGTTGCCGTAAGAGCTGCTCTTCGGCTTCCTGACTGGCAGCCCCCATCAAAATCACGCTGGAGAGTCCGCCAGCCCCCGCAAGAATGATGGCAAGACCAACCAATAGGCGCGAACGTACACCGAGTCGAGATGCGCTCTCAGGAAGTGGATTGAGTTGGGCCTTGGTGTCCATGGATACCAAGGTGGCCTGAGTTGGCCCAAAAAGCAAAAAGGGCCGCAAATGCGGCCCTTTTCATCGTCCTAAGACGCGTTGCTTACTTGCCTGAAACGGCAGCAACAAAGTCACCGACCTCTGGCACCTTCAAAACGAGAAGGATCGCGATGACGAACGCGTAGATAACCAAAGACTCGATCAGAGCAAGACCGAGGATCATAGGTCCGTTAAGCTTGCCTGCAGCACCTGGGTTGCGTGCAATGCCCTCGAGTGCGGCTGCTGCAGCACGACCCTGACCCATACCGCCACCAGCAGCGGCAATACCGATAGCAAGACCGGCACCAATGCAGAGGTAACCCAAGTAGTCACCGGCGGCACTCGCAGTTGATGCGTCACCTGCGAAAGCAGGTAATGCGATTAATGTCACGAACAAGAAAGTAAGAGCAGATACGACCTTCATATGTCATGTCTCCTAGTTGATTGGGCCGTTGGCCGAGAACAATCTCTCAGGACCAGCCACCCTGTTTGTGCCGTCAAACGGCGTTTTTTAGGTCACAGCGCCCATCTGCCTTTGATGTCCATTCATGAGCCGACCCTTGCCTCTCTCTCTCTACCAACACCGTACCCAGGTAGACCATGATGGATATGTCAGACAACTGTTCGCTGCGTTGGCCTGAGCTGCGCCCATGCCTAAGAAATCTTTTTCTAGCGCCTCAGTGCGCCTCTGCGTGGTCGTGGTGTTCGATGGCCATACCGATGTAGACCACACTCAATAAACAAAAAACCAAAGTCTGAACGACGCAAACGATAAAACCGAGGCCAAGCAACGCGATGGGCACACCTAGAGGAACCAGCATCAGGAAAATGCTGACCGCTTTATGGTCACCGATCATGTTTCCAGCCAAGCGTAAAGATAAGCTAACTGGGCGGGCCAAATGACCGATAAACTCGATGACAAAAATCAACGGAGCAAGCCACCAGACCGGACCCATGAGATGCTTAACATGCTCCATCCCATTTTCTTTAAGACCGTAGATATGAGTGGCCAAGAAGACAAGCACAGCGCATGGAACCGTCGTATTGAACGAGTCGGTCGGCGGGAGAAATCCCGGGACCAAACCGATCAAATTACAGGTTAAAATAAAGAACGCGAACGTACCGATGAACGGAAGGAAATGCCGAGCCGCTTTATCGCCCATGATTCCGGTCATGACACTCATGACATAGTCGAGGATTGTCTCAAATACCGATCGCAAATTAAATCGAGACTCCGGTATAACACCGCCAGTGCTGTCTTTCTTGAGTGCGCTGCTAAATCGAAACGCCGCAAGAATGAGAAGTACAAAGACGACAAAGCCGACCGAGACATGATGTACATCGGTGACTTTCTGGCCAAAGAGAAAGGAATCACCGACACCATCGGCAAGCTTCTTTTCTAGGTCACCAAAAGGAAAACTCATCCATGTCTGGCCATGTTCTCCGGGTATGATCTGCTGTCCATCAGCCATTATCTGACTCCACCTCGATGCCATCAGCAGCATCTTGATCGTCTTGTCCCATGGCTTTGGCGCCTCCCGTCGAGATGACAAGAAACAAAACGCTAAAGCCTGTTACCAGTGCGATGGCATCCAATCCGAGGACCCCAATCAACACGAACAGAAGCGCGAGTAAAGCGGTCAGCTTGAAGACGTAAAGCCACCCAATCGACGCGCGTTCGCCGGCGAGTAAGCCACCGACTGCGCGTTGGATCAACCACAAATTTACGATGGCTAAGATAATCCCGGCGAAGACACCTAAACTGATGGACCAAGACCTAAAATAAAGGCTACCCATCACGAGGATAAAACCAAATAAAAACGAGCGTTTATATATTTCTTCCATGCATCTAACCGTCGTCATCCTCGCGCTTTATTACAGGCTCGGTTTTCGAATCATTTTCTTGGGCCAAGGACGCCAATGTTCTCGATATTGAACGAATGGCCGCCGCGAAGCCTAAACCAATGCCAAGAAGAACACCCCAGGGGGCTAAATCCCACGTCTGCTCAGCCCAACGACCGATGAGTAATCCAATGACCACCGAGACGCCCAGTTCAAGTCCGATACTGGCATATCGACTGGACCGATAGACGTCTCGCGCCTTTCGCTCCAGCGGATTCTCGGTCATGAGAGGAGAGCTGAGCGTGCGATGTTCAGTGTCGCCTGAACTTCAGCGTCAGTGTGGGCGGCCGAGACAAACCAAGCTTCATAGCCGCTGGGTGGTAGATAAATGCCGCCATCGAGCATAGCACGATGAAAGCGCCCAAACTTGTCGTGGTCGCAGCGGGCAACCTCAGCAAAATTTGTGGGCGCCGCCTTGGCGAAAAACAAAGTCATCATTGTGCCGACCTGTTCCACGACAGCCTCGATACCCAACTCATCGATGAGGACCCGCAGGCCATTGGCAAGTTGAGTCGCGGCATGCTCGGCCCGGTCAAAGACCCCAGGCCGACTGAGCACGTCTATGGTTTTCAAACCGGCGGCTGTCGCTAAGGGGTTTCCACTTAGGGTGCCTGCCTGATAGACGGGACCGAGGGGAGAAATAGACGCCATGACCTCCGCGCGGCCCCCATAGACACCAACGGGTAGACCCCCACCAACGACTTTGCCTAGGCATGTCAGGTCAGGTTTGAACTCAAAAAGCCCTTGGGCGCCGCCCACTGCGACTCTGAATCCAGTCATCACTTCATCAAAAATCACCAGGGTCCCATACGTTTCTGACACGGTGGCCAAAAAGGCGAGGAACTCGTCGGATGGCCGAATCACGCCCATGTTACCGGTCACCGCTTCAAGAATGACGCAGGACAAATCGGTCCCTTTTGCCTCCAAAAGACTCCGCAAACCATCGACATCGTTAAATGGGACGGTATAGGTATGGCGAGCCAAATCAGCGGGCACGCCGGCGCTGTCTGGTACGCCAAATGTGGCGCCGCCACTGCCAGCCTTTACGAGTAAACTGTCTGCATGTCCGTGGTAGCATCCCTCGAACTTCACAATGCCGTCTCGACCAGTGAAGCCGCGCGCGAGCCGAATGGCGGACATGCAGGCTTCGGTTCCACTGGAGACCATGCGCATCATCTCGATGCTGGGATAGAGCCCTCGAACGGCACGGGCCATGTCGACCTCGGCCTCGGACGGGGCGCCAAAACTCATGCCACGCTGAGCGGCCTCACAGACGGCCTCGACAACCTCGTGGTGGGCATGGCCCAAGATTGCAGGACCCCAAGTCCCACAGTAGTCCACATAACGATTACCGTCAGCATCGGTGATGTAAGCGCCTTCAGCGGACGCAATGAACGGTGGATTACCACCCACGGAACGAAAGGCCCGAACCGGGCTATTTACGCCGCCAGGCATTAAAGTCTCGGCTGCTGCGAACAATGCGTCGCTTCGGTCGGTCGCACGACTCATGAGAACTCCTTAATTTTTGGGGTCGAACGTCGGGCTACCTCAAAAACTGAGCTTTCAGTCTTCGCTTGGCTCATCGCGACTGTCGGCATCAGGCGCGACAGCGTCAGGGCTTGTCTCACCATCCGCATCAGCGGCGCCGTCGGCATCCATACCCTCGTCTTCCTCTTCATCACCAGCTGCGTAACGAGCCAAGCTCACAACTTGGGTGTTCTTGTCCAAGTTGATGAGTCGCACACCCTTCGTGTTTCGATTGACAAGGGAGACTGTCCCCGCGTTCGCACGAATGATGACCCCGGAGTTGGTGACCAAGAGATATTGGTCTGTTTCTTCTTCGACTTTGATGACGCCAACGACTTTACCGTTACGTGCATCTGTTTGAATGTCGATTAAGCCCTTACCACCGCGGCTCTGCGTATTGCCGCCACGGAGATATCCATCTAATGTTGTCTGCTTTCCATACCCATTCTCGGTCACCGTCAGCAAAGTGACTTGTCCGCCATCTGTCTCTTCGCGGTCGAAAGTCACACAGCCGACGACATCATCATCGCCCTGCAGATCAATGCCGCGGACACCAGCGGTGTCACGGCCCATGGAACGCACATTATCCTCACGGAAGCGAATGGCCATTCCGTTGGACGTCGAGAGCAAAATATCACTCTCGCCTGTGGTTGGCCTGACCGCGATCAACTGATCGCCGTCATTGAGTTTGATGGCGATAATGCCCGTTGACCGAATATTGGAGTACGCCATGAGGTTTGTCTTCTTGACGCGGCCCATAGCGGTCGCGAAAAAGAGGTAATGGCCTTCTGTAAACTCATCGACGGCCAACACCATGGCAAGTTTTTCGTCCGCGTCAAAGGGTAGGACGTTGACGATGGGCTTGCCTCGCGCCAATCGACTCCCCTGCGGTAAGTGAAATACCTTCCGACTAAACACCCGACCTCGGTCGGTGAAAAACAGCATGGTGCTGTGTGTCGAAGCGACAAAGAGATTTTCGACGAAGTCTTTATCCTTCGTCGTCATTCCGCTCTTGCCACGACCGCCGCGGTGCTGCGTTCGATATTCAGTGAGCGCAACCCGCTTGACGTATCCTGCATGCGATACGGTCACCACCATGTCTTCCATTGGAATCAGGTCTTCTAAATCAAAGTCACTGCTGGCAGCGACATAGTTGGTGCGACGCTCGTCTCCGTATTGGTCTCTGACCTCGACTAATTCGCCCTCGATCACCTCCAGCAATAGACCTTCGTCTTCGAGAATGGCACGTAGACGTGCAATCTCGGCTCGGACAGTCTCCAGTTCGGCGACGATTTCATCGCGCTCCATACCTGTAAGACGTCGCAGTCGCATCTCGAGAATCGCTGAGGCCTGCTTCTCGCTCAGAGAGAAGCGGGACATCAATCCCTGTCGAGCTTCCTCGGTGGTTTGACTGCCGCGGATGATTTTGATGACCTCATCAATATAGTCCAGCGCGATCTTGAAGCCTTCTAAGATATGCGCTCGGGCCTCGGCCTTTCGCAGTTCATAACGGCATCGTCTCAGAGTGACATCGCGGCGATGCTCCACAAAATGGCGAAGGATTTCGTGCAGACTCAAGAGTCGTGGTTCACCGTGCACGATCGCTAACAAATTGATACCGAAGCTCACTTGCAGGTTGGTCAATTTGTATAATTGATTAAGCACGATTTGGGCTTGCGCATCGCGCTTCAATTCGATGACAACCCGCATCCCGCGGCGGTCACTTTCATCGCGTAAATCGCTGATCCCTTCGATGCGCTTATCGCGAACTAACTCTGCAATTTTCTCCAGTAACTTGGCTTTGTTGACCTGATAGGGCAGCTCGTTGACAACGATGCGCTCACGGTCGGTGGTCATCTCTTCGATGTCACATACGGCACGAATGCGGATAACCCCGCGCCCTGTTCGGTACGCATCGAGTATGCCAGCGGTGCCGTATATGGTCCCACCTGTGGGAAAATCGGGTGCTGGAACAATGTCCATCAATTCCGCCAGTGTAATCTCCGGTCGTCGCATCACCGCAATGGCTGCGTTGACGACTTCCGTCAGATTATGGGGCGGTATGTTGGTGGCCATACCAACGGCAATGCCTGAACTGCCATTGACCAGCAGGTTTGGAACCCGAGCAGGTAAGACCAGAGGTTCTTTCGTGGTCTCATCATAATTCGCGCCGAACTCGACTGTGTCTTTATCGATGTCTTGCAACATCTCATGGGCAATGCGCTGCATACGGACTTCCGTGTAGCGCATGGCGGCCGCTGGATCACCATCAACACTCCCGAAGTTTCCCTGCCCATCCACGAGTGGATAGCGCATGGAAAAATCTTGCGCCAAGCGAACGAGCGTGTCGTAGACGGCTTGGTCACCGTGGGGATGATACTTACCAATACAATCGCCAACGATTCGAGCCGATTTCTTGTAAGAACTATTCCAGTTGTTCTTTAAGTCATTCATCGTGTAGAGCACACGGCGATGAACGGGCTTTAAGCCGTCTCGGACGTCTGGTAAAGCACGTCCGATAATGACAGACATCGCATAATCAAGATACGAAACACGCATCTCATCTTCGATGTTCACGGGTAAGTACGACTTGGTCGTTTCAGTCATGACGACAGGGTCCTCAATTTCAAGAGTACGAACCGCCGTGGAGACCCAGATTGGTTCCAGACGGAAAGCGTGGTTTTACCCTGAAATGATAGAGAAATCAACGCGCCATTAAGCGCATTTGGATTATACAATGCCGCCCGTGGAAAAAGCGCGTTTTAGGGCATCGACACAGCGGCCATCATAGTGCCGATTTCGGCAGCGATCTAACTCCGAGATCGCATCGGGGGGTGCCATTGCTTTGCGATAGGTTCGGTCACTCGTCATGGCATCATAAGCATCGGCTACGGCGACGATTCTCGCCAGCAAAGGAATCTCATCGCCTTTTAAACCGAACGGGTAGCCTGTCCCATCAAGGCGTTCATGGTGCCCAATCACAGCCGGAATCAAGGCCTGAAAACACGGCATTGACTTGAGTAATTCAGCACCTGTGAGCGTGTGTTTTTTCATGCGCTCGTATTCATCATCGGTCAAAGGACCCGCTTTGTTCAATTCGGCATTGTCGATGGCAAGCTTTCCGATATCGTGTAAACGCGCCCCTTGGAAAACCAAGTCTTGGACGTGTTCGTCACAGCCCATGCCTTTTGCGATCAATCGTGCGAGGTCAGCGACGCGTTCACTGTGGCCTGCGGTATATTGGTCCTTTTCATTCAAAGTCGCCAACAAGACGTCAACGGTCTGTTGAAACGTGACCTGGAGGGCCGTCTCCTGCTGACCCGCGAGAATCGCAGAACCGATTCGGTCACCAATAATCGTCAACAAAGTCTCATCGGACCCATCAGCTCGATTATTGAAGAGACAGGTCCCGATTAACCATCCCAGGCTTTCATTGCGAGATAAGATCGGAACCAAGATGAGCGAGTTGATGATCTCTGTCCTGGATGTCAATTCGACGAAATCAAAAACGCCGCTACCGTGATACGCTATGGGCTCTCGCTGCTCGATGGCTAAGCGCGTTAAATCATCGACATACAATCGCATCGCGTCCCCACGGTGCAGGTCACTGACTCCGCTCGAGGTGGATCGTAGAATGAGGGTCAGTCCATCGCATGCGGTTCGGCGAAGACCCATTGAAAGCATCAGGTCAAGACACGCATCGACGTTCAACGCCCGGGGTAACGCATCTGCCAAACCATACAAAGACTCTACAGACGAAGCAGGTAAGGTCTGCGCATCATGCTCATGTTCGTCGCTTGCACGTTCAACGGCCGAGACTAAATCACCGATCTTACACGGTTCACCAAAGTAATCGAATCCGCCACGTCGCATCACCTCAACGGCATCTGAAATGCCGGCCACCTTATGGGTGATGACACACCGGACTTTTGGCTGGCATGCGCCCAACCAATCTAACCAATCAACCCCGTCGACGGTCTCGTAATCAGCAACTACTACGCCAATGGGATGACGGCGCAATTGGGACTCGCCTTCGAGCCGGGTCGATGCACTGAGCACGGAAAAGCCAGCCATGGACAGCATGTCGACCAACAATCGTTGGCGTGAATTGTCTCCATCGACCAGAAGAACAAAACGGCGCTCGACGCGTTTTTTTGCGTGGGCGCTGGGAGTCGTCTTGAGCGACGTAGACGGAAACCGCCCTATGGAAGAATCTAACGCGTGCATGACGGGTTAAATACTACACTACACCACATGTAGTTGTACATTTTTTCATCAGGAAAAATGCCGCTCAGAGACGGGAGACGTCAAAAAAACGAGTCCTCAGCCGCAAGATGGGGCGTCAACCTGAGAACAAACGTTCGACTCGAGCTGCGTCTCCATCGTCGATAATGGTTTTCGAACTCGACACCGTGACCCGCCCAGCGGGTCCGCCTTTGACAGGCCTCAAATACTTGCGCTGCGTATGCATGACAGCAACCCCGGCCTCCCCCCTCAAACGGCTGTAATGAACGGCCAGGGCTGCCGCATCTTTGAGAGTTTCAGGATGAGGCGACTGACCACGAGTCGGACATGGCACGACCACATGAGCGCCGGGCACGTCGCTGGTATGAAGCCAGTGGTCATTGCCCCGTGCGTGATGAAATGTGGTCTGATGGTTGTCGGCGCCACCACGCCCAACCCAAATGGATTCCCCGCGCAGACTGCTGAATAACCGATATGGTTTTCTGACGTCGGCATTTTGTCTATTGGGTGCCTGCGTCTTTTGAAGAAGGCCCATGGACAATAATCTGCGTTTAAGCTCATCCAAAGTCAGGGCTGTTATGTCCATCTGTTGTAAGACCATCAACGCCTCCTCAGTCTCTTGGAGGCGTTTACGCGCCTTGGATTCGCCGTCTCTGGCCTTACGGTATCTCTTGAAGAATTGCTGAACATTACCGGGTCCATCGAGTTTAGGGTCGAGTGAGAGGGCGACCTTGGGTACGCCCTCCGCAAACCAGTCGTCGACAACAACCTCGGTCATGCCGGGTTGCACCAAATGCAACTGCCCCTTCAAGAGTTCGCCTGCGCGTTTTAATTCATCTAATTTATCCGCCCGTCGCAGGTCAGCATCAACGTGTTTGTGCCGACGCTCAAGTCGTCGTCTAGCCCCCTTGAATACCCGTCTTTTCTCAGCCAAATCTCGGTCTTTTTCGTACTCTATTATCAACGACTGATACTGGATCTCTGTTTGCACAGCTGAACGAATAGACCCACGAGAATCAGCGAGGACAGCCGCCGGGGGAGGCGCCGGTGGCTGATAAGCTAATCCATGTTGAAGTGGTGTCCGCAGTGGAAGCAGCGACACGCGCACGATATCATCGTTGTCAAGAGCGACTAGATTTGGCGATCGGCTGGATAATTCAGCCACAAGCAGTCCGTCTGGAAACCGAACGCGAACCAGTCGATCGTTGGGTTCGACTTGGCAATCCAAGATAGGCCTATTTCTCCCATATTTGCGCAGCCACATAACGAGCGCAGAGGGCTGCTTGCGTGTCGCTGTCTGCGTCAAACTTTCCGAGATGCGTGCGAAACCAGCACGACATGAGATGAGAATAAATCGCGTTTGACGCTGCTTGTGTACAGTCAGACTGAGCGTTGTGTCATCTGGCTGGCGAACCTTCTGGATGCGGCCACCGATAAGATGGTCGCGAAGTTCATCCACCGCAGCAGTGAGTTGGAGCCAAGTCTGGGTCATAAAAACAACCAAAATATACTGATAGAACGCAAATACCGTACACACTGAATTGCAGCGGGTCGATGACGGTGATACAACCACCCGTCAATAGATGCAATTGGAGTCATTATGAAGGTCAGTCAATCAGGTTTAGACTCGCTCAACTTCGAGGGCGATTTATTGGTTCTTGGACGATTCGAAGATCAGGACCCAAGCGCTCAAGAACTCGCGATCGACGCCGCGCTCAGCGGTGCCCTTTCAGCAGCAAGCGAGCGACTCTACTTCAAAGGCAAACCACGACAATCAGTTGCCCTTGATACTCTCGGCGGCATCAAGGCTGGTAAAGTCCTGCTGCTCGGATTGGGACGAGAAGATGAGCTGACGCCGGCTATCATTCGCGATTATGCCGCTCTTGGAATCGATGAAGCCCTCAAGGGTCGGCATCCTAATCTTGGGATTTTTTCGCCGACCCCAAGTCCCGACCATGCACTCCAGGTGGTTGTTGGCGCTCAATTAGGCGCCTACCGCTTTCACGACCTGCAGGCGGCGCCTCAGGATGCACCGAGGCCAGCTATCGAAAGCGTCGATGTGCTTGGAAGCGATAGTTCACAGGAAAACCTCGACGCTGGGATACAGATCGGCGACTCGGTCAACCTGGCGCGAACACTGACAAACGAACCAGCTAACATTTGCACACCGGAACGCTTCGAAGCACTCGCCCAAGAGATCGCCAAAGCACCTGGTTTTGAACTTCTTGTCCTCGACAGGGCAGAGATAAAAGCACGCGGCATGGGCGGCATCGTCGGCGTCAGTCAGGGCGCAAGTCGGGAGCCAAGATTTATCCATTTGACCTACACGCCCTCGGGCGAGGCCAGTGCGGAGATCGCCCTCGTCGGCAAAGGCCTGACCTTCGATAGTGGCGGGCTCAACATCAAGCCGGCATCGGGCATGGAAATGATGTACATCGACATGGCCGGTGCAGCCGCCGTTTTGGGGACCATGAACTTGGTGGCCAAGCTCCAACCCAATTGTAAAGTCCATGGTATCGTCGGTGCCTGCGAGAACATGACCGGTGCAGATGCATATCGTCCAAGCGATGTACTCACGATGTACAGCGGAAAAACCGTTGAGATATTGAACACTGACGCTGAAGGTCGACTGGTCCTCGCTGACTGCATTCATCATGCAGTCCAGCTCAAACCCGATTGTATCATTGATTTAGCCACTTTGACCGGCGCCTGCATGGTCGCACTCGGTCCAAATTATGCTGGATTATTTAGCGATAACGACGCACTGGCAGCCAAGCTCCTGGAGGCTGCGGACTCAGCGGGAGAGAGCCTTTGGCGCTTACCGCTTGATCCAAAACTAGCGGAGGACCTGAAGAGCAAACGTGCGGACATCACGAATCTGGGTGGCCGATACGGTGGTGCAATTACAGCCGCGCAATTCCTCCAACATTTCAAAGGCGACGCCACGTGGGCCCATATGGACATCGCTGGTCCGGTGCTTGCGTCGAAAGATGATGGCCACATCCGAACGGGTGGGACAGGGTACGCCGTTCTCACTTTATGGGCGTTCATTAACGCCCAATAAGGTCTTTCTTGGCGGAGAGTTCCTTGACCCACAGGACAGCATGACTCACAAATAGGGTGTAAGCCACTTGGGTATGATCGAGGGGTCAACGTAGCCCATTAAGGCCGTCGCCGCTCCAGCGAAGACCAAGAAGCGCGCAAAGCGACAGGTAAAGACAAGGCTGATAAATCCGCTGAACCGGGGCTCATAGAGGGGGCCAGCCAGCGCCAATGCTGTAAGCGGGGGCATGCCAAACAAGCTCGCAAAACTTGTAAACAACTGCCTTTTATGAGCGTACTCTTCAACATTAACCCGCCTTAATTTCTGTGCAAGCCAAGTCCATTTGGCGAGAAAAAACTCACCGAAGAAGTACATCAGTGTGAACCCAATCGTCTGACCTGAAGCAAGGCACAGGGCGACCAGCCACCATTCAACTTTTGTCGATAAACCGGCGATGACAGCAATGGGTTCAGCGATCGCCAAAACAGGAGACATAATCGCAAGTGCGGTGATGATGAGGTACGTCATAAAAAGGAATCGTATCCACGAAGGCTTAACCGTCGACTTGCAAATCGTATCCGCTCACGCTGACTTCAAGTAATCCAACTTTGACCATGTAGTAACCGGGCTTGTCGGCTGAGACAATTTCACCTCGCTTACCGGCAAAAAGCCCCCGACTCAGAATGCATGACTGCCCGGGTTTAAACTCAGGTGCGGGCCCGGATCGCTTAGCATTTTTTGTGGATTTGCTCCCATGTCGCGGGGCAGATTTCTTAGAGGTCACTGCCGCTGGACGCGTTGATTTTCGACGCTGCTGTTTTTGAGGGTCCGCATCGCGACGGGTCGGAGGCTTACTGGCCTTTGGGGCTACAGTGTTCTTTTCAGTGTTAGACACGGCTTGCGTAACCCGACGCTTTGCCTGCATTTGTCGCCAAGCCTCTTCGGCATCCATTTTAGCCGAGGTGCGATCTCGCGCTTTCTCAGCTCGTTTTGCATGGGCTTGCTGTTTATTTTCCGCAGCATTGCGAGCCGCCTCGGTGCGGGCTTCCGTCTGCTTGGCAAAGGAACTAATCTCTTCGCTGACATCGATGTGATCATTCTCTGGTGACCATAATATGTAGCGTAAGAGCGGCAGGAGAGAGCGTGCCGTTTTCGCCAGGATTTCGGTCATGTCGAGATCACCATCGATAACCGACTCGCGGCCGAGTATATGAACGAGGTCTATCCATTCACGATCTCCGACCTTTAAATCGCCAGCGGCGGCCAATAGACTCATTCGATCTACAGACTCCCCGTCCAGCTTAACCTCATCGGCAATGGACTCAATGGCGGCATCTAATCCCTCGAGTTCGGTATCGGCATGGCTCAAGAAATTCTCGAGATCAATGGTTGCATATCGACTCAACCTCAGACCGATCGCCAGGGATTCATGGGATAAGCGAATACAAAAAAGCAGGTGCTTAAAATGATCGGCTGGCGCCTTAATCCGCGTCGCCAAATCGAGCCGCTGCGTTAAGATCGGCTGGAGTGTTCGTTGTGCATTCTCATCTCTCAGCCAATACCCCCATTGATCTTTAACCGTACGGCCATTCCAAACACTGGGTATCTCCGATGATGCGTCGAATTTAAAATCGATATCTTCGAAGAGATCAGCGAGCGACTTCGTGAGCTGGACAACGCGCTCCTTGGTCCGCATTCGGGGCAAGTTATAGCGATTGCTCGACCAACACTCTGGTCGATAAACATCAAAATCTTCATCTGAAAAACCAGCATTTTCAGCATTGAGTATCGACATCGAATCTCTCCAATAAACATCGCTGCGAGCGTTTATAACCAAGGACCAGCCTCAGGCGCAATGAGACACTGATTATCGCCTGCGTTTGCGCCGTTTTAACCGCCTTAGCACCCTCTTAGCCTTATGGCCCCAAATCCCATCTGGCTCAAGTCTAATCGCCGACTCAAGTGGCCGTCGAGCCCGAACTTCAGCATCCACAACCATACTCAGTACCCGGCCCAGATGATAGTGACCTTTTGCATTCTGAGGCGCCACAGCAACCAAACGCTGAAGCCAACCGATTGCTTTAGAAAATTTACCGCGCGCTTCTGAGACTAAAGCGGACGCAAGAATCGTGTCTGGATGATTTTTGTCCAGGGCAAGTGCACGTCGTGATGCGATGTGTGCGCGCCGAACACGACTCTTTCCTGGCCGCATCAGCAGCGCTTGCGATTTCAAAGCATATGCACTGGCAATCGATGATGGAGATGCGTGAGTCTGTTTAGCCTTTTTGAGCCCACTTTTGACGTATCTGAACACAGACTTAGAGTCTCCAATTTCGGCTGCAATCCGAGCCGATAAAACATCGAGCACATGGTAATTTGACTGCCCCGAAAGACCATTTAAAGCGGCTAAAGCCAGATCGCGCCGACCCTGAGATGCGAAGAATTGAGCATAAGACGTCACCACAGACTCGTCTTTCGGATAGGCCTCCAAGGCCTTTGAGAACCCGTCTTTTGCTCCCTCCACATCTCCTTTCTTGAATGCGATTAATCCATCAACGAATGCATGGTCACGACCGTTCCATTCATCACCAACGCCACTCTTGAGGTCTTTCAAGTCGACTATGCGACCTCCGGCAGCAAGACTGGCTGCAAGCCGCCGGACACTGGCATCGGTCGCCCGCCGATTGCGGGCCAATGGCATCAGCGCATCGATGACATCACCATGCGCAGCATATTTCATTGCGATCTGAGACATTTTGACACGGGCTGGTTCAAAATGTGGGTTTTTTAGAGCAGAACGACAATGCGATATGGCGTCTTTGGACCTCAGCATGAGGTCGTAGAGTCGGCAGAGCGCCCAATGCGCTTCGTAGCGTTCAGGGATCAATTGCTGAGCACTTTGAAGTTGTGTTCTTGCCCGCTTATACAATTGATGAGCCATTAAGCCTTCCCCGTACGCCAAGAGCACAAAAGCTCTGGCTTCCCGGTCCCAGGCATTGCCAATACCATCACGCAATTGACCCAATTGACGCAGTGCGTTTTTGTTCTCTGTCCCCCTCAGAACAGCGACTAATGCCAATCCAATTCGGGCCCGATTAGCCGTTTTACGCTCGGCGGTCATGAGAGCTTGGTAAAGTTGCTCTGCGGCATCGAGATGACTCTTGGCTGCCCTCGGCTGTCGTCGAGCGATCGCCAAGTGAGCCTTTGCTTTCAGAAGGCGTGTTGAAATATCAGCGACCGATCCAGACCCCAGAACTGTAATCGCGTTTTCCGGAAATCCTCGCAGATATTGAAGTTCGGCCAGTTGTGATGAAACAGCGGGGGTTAACTGATCTTTATAGGTCTCAAGCAAGCGCCCCGCATCGTCTAAACTATACTCCCGCAGGAGCAGAGCGACCAAAGGGCGGGCAAATTCAAAGCGCTTTGCCTGAAGTTCAATGGCCGTCTCAAATGAGCGTTTAGCCGCATCGGGCTGGTTGCTGTCAACGAAGTACTCTCCAAGGGCTCGATGAATCGTCGCTTCCTGTAAGCTCGACAGCTCACCATCATAGGTGAGCAGTTCCCGCAAACGCTGAGTTGCTAAAGTTGTATTTTTACCCAATCGAATCCGAAAGGCCTCAAAATCAATCTGGGAGGAGATGTGATTTGGTTTTTGGTCATTGAGCAGCCTTCGATATGCCTCCAACGTCGGGATTGGATCACGTAAGGAGCTGATGAGCTTAACCAGCATCGGCCAGGCATGAGCATGATGCGGGTTCGCTCGAGTTGAGACACGAAGTCGATCAATTGCACTTTGAATCTGCCCCTTTTCAATAGAGATGAGGGCTGCAACCCAAGCATTATCATCAGCGAGTTCCGGACTGTCTTTCAATTCATTCAGTCGATTTTCGGCCTCGTCGATTCGCCCCGCCTTTAAATCCGCCAGAATGCGTGCGACAACATGGTCATTGCGACCGGACATGGACGGGAAAAACGTGCCTGTCTTTGACGGAACGGCCGCCGGTGTCACCTCTCCGAAGATGTAAATTAACTCCTGGGTCAGCCGCTCTCTCAACGCCTCTTGATCGGCCTTGAGTCTATCGAGTTCGCTGGGCGCAAACCAATTGACGACGTGGCGAGCAGAGGCAGCTAAAAATGGCAGTTGCTGTTGATTTCCTAGATAATCGAGAGCACGTTTGCGGCTGGCGTAGTTTCCATCCTGAAGGCTGGATCTAATGCGTTCATTCTCGCCCAGAGCAGACCTCAAAGTCGTCCGATATTGACTCACAGCAACAATGGACGCCAGCGCCGCTAATCCGATCAAGCAAATCAGGCTTATTCGCACCGCAAAAAATGCATCATGGACGACCCGGCGTTCGGTGATAACTGGGACCTCATTTGCGGCTATACGCTCAATTTTACTCGGCTCTTCGAGGGCCGGGCTGGCCGCAGATGGCGCCTCCGATCCAGAGCGTCGCGATTCTTGCAACGGCGGGACCAAAGGTGCGTTCCGTGCCTCCTTGACAAAGTTTTTGGTCTTTTTGTCGAGAGGGTGGCGCGGTTCTGTTTCCGTAAAATCCGAACGCTGAGCCTCTTTCACGTTCTCAAATTTTTGACCGGACGAGAGGAAGCTGTCTGTGATCGCCTCACCAGCCATCGAGTCATCAGCGTCTAATCGAGCCGTTTCTTGAGGGTAGTCGCCTCGGACTGCTGGTGGCTCGAGACCCTCGGAGCCAGCTTGTTGATCAGCGACTGCATTCAAATCTCCAAAATCCGATAGCGTCGTCGGATCAGGCACAGGCTGAGCCTTTAAATTCAGCGCCTTGACGGAGGCCTGCTTCATCGGAACCGTCGGTGAACCCTCCGTTGGAGCCAAACCGACGCCGCCAGCACCAACACCAATTTGGTTTGTGGTGTCCGGGTCGCTGAGTGTCGGGCGACCGCCCCCATGACTCAGCCCAGCGTAGGGTACATCGGATTCAAGCTGCTGCGGGCTTGGTGTCGTCTTTCTTCCGCTCACCGCAGCCCCAGATCGCGGTGGTTCAGTGGCGTTCATCTTGTCTTCATCGGCCTCTTTTCTGACCAATTGATTCGTGAGAGTATCAGGTGCTGCAATCTCTTCTGTCGGTGGCTCTCCGGCCGCTGCGGAATCCAAGCCCGGCCGTTTCGACAGCGACTTTACATAGTGTGACATCTGAGTAGCCCCCCCAGTAAATGGGTATGACATACTCACCTGACCGGACCCGGTCATCTCCTGCAATTTTGAGACAAAAATCGAATCTGAAAATAGCCTAATCTTTGTTCGTAATAAATCGACGGCCTCTTCTTGACGTTCAGTGAGGCTCAGGAGGTCAACCAATAATAATGTTGCATCAACATTCTGAGGGCGAGCCTGAAGAATCTTGCGCAGCGTTGGTTCAGCGCGGTCATAAAAACCAAGCGTCAGGTCAAGTTTAGCGAGCATGACTTGACCCGCAATATGTCTTGAATCCAGAGATAAACCATCGAGCACCACGCCGCGGGCGGCAACCAAGTCTCCCTGGTCAAAATACAGCTGTGCCAGCTCTACATAGACGTGCGAGCCGGAATCTTTCTTCAGCACATCGCGCAGCTGCTCGATACGCTCGCTCATATCGTATGGTTCTTTTCCGTCACTCAATCGATCATGCCAGCTCGTTCGGACTATTTAGACTATACCGAGAATGCCAACAGTGCGAGGATGAATCGACCCGCAGCTCAACTGACTGCAGACAATAAAAAGTCACTGAAGGCAATTCAATCCCCTCATGGAGGGTAAGGACGCAGCGACAACGCCTCGATACACAATGATCACATCTTCGACCCGACGGGTCGCCGACCCCACGTGTAAGATGCTGAAGTCGCCGTCTGCGCGATGACGCCATGTATGGACCTCACCGTTCGTAAAACGAAACTCTATACTCACACCCTCGCTGAGTCCTTGGACCGTACATTGTGTATCGGGCGATAAATCAAAGGGAAGCGAATTGAGCAGCAGTCTCACGTACTCGGAACTGGGGCTAAGAGTCACATCAAGACCTGTAGTTCGTCCCTCGACCATCAACTCACTCCGTCCGACCAAGGCGGTTTCAGAGTCAAAAAAAGAGACAAAAAGGCCTTGTCTTGACCGGGCAGACAATCGGCTGGTCTGGGTCACACGCTGGTCCCCATACGCTCTCACCAATCGACCACCTGTCAATCCCACAGGCCTCATCGTGTCCGAACCAAGAACCGAATCAAGCTGCCCATCATTATCCCAACGGCCGAGCCCATCGACCATGAGCCGGCGCTTATTCTTATCGCTGGCCCATCTGGCTTCAAGCAGTCGATTTGCAAAATTAGACTCAGCAGCCCCTTGACCCGAGGGTGGCTTGGGTCCCACACACGGGATTTGCCGCTCGTGGACAACTTGGTTCTCCCCGTGACAGGTTGCCCAAAAGCCACCAGCTTGGGGCGGCGCTAAGTCTGGGTCGGACACTCTCGCCCACACGACAAATCCAGTGGTCGTTTCGATGAGATTAAAAATATCATCCGTATAGGGCTCTAGATGACCGCTGAAGTCGATGGCGAGTAGCCGTTTGCCATCGACTCGGTAGGGAGTCGAACGATTGAGGAGCCACTCGAGAAGATAGCGTAAATTTGCCAGCGCTTCATTTTTGTCCACGGTCGTAACATTCGTATCCGGACGGTAAAAAGGAATGACAGGCCAACGCCGGGTCGTCAGGGTATTGAGTTGTGCATCGCGGTCCGTCCCGGGACCATCCCAAACAGCGAGCAACGCCGTTGGGTTAATATCATCAAGTTCGTTTAGGTGCTCGTAAGCGGGTCGGTGTGGAGGCATTAAAGCCCTACGAAAACCCATCTCATAGTGCTGATGACCAACGATGAGCAAAACCGTTCGATTCGCCCCCGTTGGCTCGCTGGCGTTCAACCCGTCTCCAACCCCGGCATCGGCAACCCCAAACTCAAAGGCAGGCCTCAAATAACCATCGCTATGCGGACTTGAAATCTCCATAAATCGGCGCGGTTCGCCAGATGCGCAAGCAAGACAGAAGATCGCCAAAAATGAGTAAAATGAACCGTTGCGCATGATGTCCATCATCCTAAATTTTGTCAGAGACGTACACTCAGAAAGCAAGCCCCCTTTCCTGACGGACCGAGGATGAGTACTGTGAGACCCATGAAGACACCTGACTCTAAGCCAACACTCGCCGTCCATGCTCTCATTCTACGGTATGACCGAGGTCAACTCGAAGGCCTTTTTATTGACCCCGCGGAGGAGACCGCAAGTGGATTGTGGACGCTGCCATCCGCGGTCTTGCAAGGAGGGGAAGGACCGCTCCAGACACTCGAGGGCGTCTTCGGCTCTGAAATCACCAAATGTGCCATCCAATTTGCCGAGTTTGGGTCTTTTTGGTCAGCTAACGAAGACGAACATGACGGCTGTATCAGCCTTGGTTTCCTAGGTCTCATCAAGCCCGATTGCGTCCCTCAACTGTCTCACCAAACAGGTGATTCCGCATGGCATTCGTTGTCTTGCAGACCCGGTCTAAAAAGTAATTGTGGAGAGATTGTAGATGCGGGTTTGGAGCATCTGAGACAGCGGATCAACGTCGACACCTACCCTCTTGCGCTCCTTCCGACAAAGTTTCGCACCAAGCAAGCGAGACAACTCTACAGTCAAATCTTGGGCCAATCGATCGCACCGCGACCTTTCAAAGCTTGGCTCAGGCGTAGACAAGCCGTAACGCGCACAGGTCCAGGGCGATTTAAGCGAAATCACGCCCTAAAACACGATTGGTGGCTGGATTAAACAGTCTAGTTGGTCTTGGACGGTTCTTTTTGAGCCGATTGATTCCTCAGAATGCGGTCATAGATCCAGTTAGGTACAAAGCGTGCGAGCTTAACGGTGAAAGCAAGTGGCCAGGGAAAGGCATACTCCGTGCGTTTCTTATCCATGGCCTTGACGATACGGCGTGTCGCATCGTCAAGCTCTAAAATGAAAGGCATCGGGTGGTGGTTACGCTCGGTCAAAGGTGTCTTGACGAAGCCTGGACAAATGGTTGTGACCGCAACACCTGTGGTCTGTAGTTCGATACGTAGCGATTCTAGAAGAGCCGCGAGTCCGGCCTTTGATGCACAGTAACCAGCCGAGCCAGGTAGGCCCCGATAGCCGGCCAAACTGCCGATGCCAACGATGTGACCGTGGTCACGCTCAAGCATGCCGGGCAACACATAATCGATGCAATAAATCACCCCCAACAGGTTGACTCTTATGATTCTTTCGACCTTATCTGAATTGAATTTCTTCGCCGGGGTCGAATCGCCGATTCCAGCATTGGCGACAAGAGTCGTGATAGGGCCCATCTGTGTTTCAATCTTATCCATAGCATCGACAACCGCATCTTGGTCCGAGACATCGACGGAAAAAACCTCTGCGTGACCACCAGCCTGAGTAATCTCTTCTGCGAGCCTTTTCAAAGCCACTTCACGCCTCGCCAGTAGGGCCACGGAGTGACCAGCCGATGCCAATTGTCTAGCGAGTTCGGCCCCAATCCCTGATGACGCGCCCGTGATAACCGTAACGTGATTCATATTGTCCGCTCTCCTTCAGTCGATGCACCTTTGTTACTCTGAAAGAGTTCAATGGACAACTCTCTGAAGCTGGTCGATAATGAACTGTGTCCAAACAAACGCGTTCTGTTGTCACTTAGACCAGGCTGAAACCCATGCTCAATCATTTAATTCATGACGAGGTGCAAACCCGTTTAGACAGCCTCGACTTGGACTTCAATGCGTACGGGCATGATCCGGTTGGGATATCCCGTGAACACCTGGGCGTTTTCTACTCAATGCTCGGTTTTTTCTATAAACAATATTTCAAGGTGACCCCCGTTGGCCTCGACCATATTCCACCGACGGGTCGGGCCATGTTGATCGGGAATCATTCGGGCTCACTGCCTGCGGATGGTGGGATGGTTATGGCCTCCTTGTTCTTCGACTTAAATCCCCCGAGATACATCCACGGGATGGTTGAAAAATTCGCGCAAACCATTCCGTTTCTGTCTTCCTGGTTCTCTCGTATCGGTCAGTTTACAGGGCTCCCTGAACACGCGGTGCGCATGCTCAAAGACGAGCGCCTGCTGATGGCTTTTCCCGAAGGTGTTCGCGGGATCGGCAAATTGTATAAGGACAAGTACAAACTGGTTCGATTCGGGACTGGTTTTATGAGAATCGCACTCAAGACACAAACTCCTATCGTCCCATTCGCTTACGTAGGCGGTGAAGAAGCCTTTCCTGCGATGTTTCATGCCAAATCATTGGCCAAGCTGGTCGGCGTACCCTATTGGCCGGTTCCACCCTATCTTCTCCCCGTCCCGCTGCCGATTCGCTGTCGAATACACTATGGTGAACCCATGTTCTTCGAAGGCGATGGAACCGAATCGGACGTCGTTATTGATGGCTATGTCAAAGACGTCAGGTCTCGGATAGCAGAGCTGATCACCGAGGGCCGACAGGCACTTGGGGACACGACATGAAGGTTGTTGTTACCGGTGCGAGTGGCGCCTTAGCCCGTCAAGTTGTCCAGCTCCTGGTCAATGACGGACACGAGGTTTTGGGACTGGATCGGCGCCCATGGCCAGATTGTCCCGAACGCGTGCAAATGTTTCGTGTGGATATGCGTAAACGCCCGGCCGAGGATGTTTTCCGCACATACAAACCGGATGCCTTGATCCATATGGCGACGGTCACCTATGTCAGCGCGGGGAGCGAAGAACGCTATCGAATCAATCTGGGCGGCACCCGGGCCGTCTGGGAGTATTGCGAAAATTATGGCGTAAAACACGCGATATTTGTGGGTCGGCATACCGTTTACGGTGCCGCTGCCGATGCACCGCTCTACCGAAATGAGGACGAGCCATTGATGGCGGGCAGTACCTTTCCCAATCTCGCAGATTTAGTCGCAGCGGACCTCTATGCAGGAAATTCAATTTGGCGGCGCCCGAGCGTTGAGACCGCCGTACTTAGACTAGCCTATTCCCTAGGGCCGTCTAAAAGAGGGACATTGGCCAACTATTTACGCGGTCCAAAAGTCCCGACTGTCATGGGCTTTGACCCCCTGTTTCACTTTATGCATGAAGCCGATGCGGCCCTGGCTATCTTCACCAGTTTAAAAAGTAAATTAAGGGGGGTGTTTAATGTATCAGGTCCCCCACCCGTTCCCCTGGCCCTGCTCTGCCGCATCGCAGGCTGCCGTTCGGTGCCAATCCCCGAACCCGTATTTCCAGCAATACTTGGCCGATTCGGCTTCTCAAGACTACCAAAGGGGTCATTGAACCATATCAAGTATCCTGTCGTCATCGACAATCAGCGCTTTGTTGAGGCCACAGGTTTCAAAGCATCCTTCGACGAAATCCAGACCCTAAGAGCATATAGGTGGCCCTAAACCAGTGAGTAGTCGACTAAAAGGCGCATCGCGAAACACGTCTAAGAACACCCGTGTATCGCTCATTTTGTACCTGCTGACCTCATTGTCTGCAGTTCCATTATCAGCCCAGCCGACGCGCAAGGAAAACCTGATCAATTGCCGAGATATAAAAGGGATATCTCAGCCCGTGCTCAGAAATTTAAGCCCTCATGTACTCTGTCGCTTAGAAACGGCAGACGTCATCTGTCTTCCAGGCCTCACGTTGATGGTCGATGCCACCGAGACAGAAGACTTGTGTAGCAACAATGAAAAACGTGTGGTCACGGTCCCATCTTGCAAAGCCAAATCCCATCGACGATACAGACAGCGTGTCATCAAACGCGGCGGCTATTTGATCGAACGGGCCAAAGGAGACGCCAGAGTCGAGACCATCGACATCCCATTCACGCACGTCGGCCGGGTCGAACTGCTCGCGCAAACCAAGCCCATCAAACTAAAAGGACCTGACGCATGTGTCTATTTGCGACAGACGAAGACCGTGTTCGTCGATCCAAGTTTTCCACCTAAGGCGGCCCAGCAACCAAAACTGAAGACACCATGAGAACTCTATGCAGGGTCTGCCTCATCTGCCTGGTCTTGACTGCCCCGACGCTCGTCCACGCCGAGGACGACCAGATCACTGTCAGAGGGGAAAGGCAGACACGGGACCAACGTAACTCAGCCGCCACCGTAGACGCCATCAAACTCGATGATGATCCACGCATGAGGTTAGACATCGGTCAGCACGTTGACCGCACCCTAGGCGCACGGGTCCAACGCAGTGGAAGCTTAGGTCGCGGCCAAGTACTCCAACTGAGAGGGGCTGGCTCAAACCAAGTCTTGGTCTTGCTAGAGGACATTCAATTTAGTGGACCACGCGGCGATGCCATCGACTTGAGTACCATGCCCATTGGCTGCTTGGACCAGATCGAAGTCTTGCGTGGATCCGCGGGGGCGAGTTACGGCAGCGGCGCCCAAGGCGGTGTTCTCAGGCTCAGGTTACCCAAGCAAAGAACGGCTGATCGACTGGAGTTCGGACTCGGATCCTTCGGCTATCGCTATGCCAACGGATGTGCCGATTGGAACACTGACTCTATTCGCCTACTTTTTAGCGGCCGCTATTCAAGCGCAGATGGAGACTTCGCATACGAGGATACCAACGGCCGCCAGCAGATCCGGATTAATAATGACCACATGAACGGGGGGGGAGCCATTCAAGTAGAATGGCGTGCAACTCCGTCGCGACGCTGGTCACTGCTTACAGACCTTTATCTGGACGAACGTGGCGAGCCCGGCTCAGGAGAAGCGCCCAGTTTAACCGCAGCCAGCCAGCAAAGCCGACAGAGCGCACGATTGACTCTTGATGACACCAACGTATTCGACAACGCAACCCATTTGCGAGCATCCATTGGAACCAGTCTCAGGTCTTATGAATTTAGAGACACACGCTCCGCTTTTGGCTTGATGCAAGACGAATTCGAACTGAGGGATTATAATATCGATACGCGCAGCGAAATCACAGCCTATCTGACCGAAGCAATCCTCGTCCAAATGAGCGGTGATGCCAGATACGCGCATGCACAAACCGGTGGTTCTGAACAAGCAAGGCAAGAGGAACGCATGACCGGATCAGTCGTTGGAGGCCTGGGCTGGCTGCCTGTAGATGACCTCGAATTTATGCTCTCGACACGGCTGGATATGCGGAGGGGCCGAGACTTTGTCGTCGCGCCACAATTCAATGGGATATGGACAGCCAGCAAAATCACCAGACTCAGCGCCCAAGTAGGGCGTAACTTTAGAGATCCCAGCTTTGACGAGTTGTATTTTCGGGGTCCGGGTATTTCTGGTGACCCATCGCTGCGACCAGAGGACGGCTGGAACGGCTCTCTATCGGTTCGACTCCAATCACGTGAAAGTCAATTCTGGCTCATCGACATAAGTGGCTATCTCCAGCGCTATGACCGCTTGATCGTGTTCCTACCAATCGATGCATTCAGGACCCAAGCGAGCGATGACTTGTCCGCCGACATAGCCGGTTTAGAGGCGCGAATTCGGCTCAAAATCGCCCGGGCGCGCGTCGAGCTAAATTACCATTATCAATGGCATCAAGACCAATCTAAGCGGCCCCTTCCCTATCGGCCGAATCAGCGGCTGAATTGGATTCTAGATTATCCCCTCAGCGCCTTAAATCTCTATGTGAGCGGCCTTTATCAAGGCGTGATGAAATCAGATCGATTCGGGCATCGAGAATTGCCAAGCTATACGACCGTCACAACGGGTATGAGCTGGTGGATCGGTTACGGCTTTACCATGGGCGCAGAAGTGCAAAATATCTTCGATGAAAAGCAACTTTTCGATGTCATTCATCGTCCTCTCCCGGGTCGGGCAGGATTTGTAAATCTACGCTGGATGGCACTAGACAATAAGAATCAACGATGATCTGTAGCATAGAGCTGAATTTCGGTGTAGATATGGACCATCAATCAATGGAGCCAAATGATTATGAACGGTGGCGTCAAAGCAGTGTTTGTTGTTTTCGGTTTATTCGGATTCTTTTTTATCGCGGTTGCAGGACCTCTTCTGGGTGATGCTGGAAACGATAGCGTTCAGCTTGTTCTCGGTTACGATGACGAAAAGCGCGTCGAAAACAGAAAAATTCGTGAAGATCCAGGTTATGGTGCGTCCGGTGATTTGAGGATTGCAAGAGATTGCTGCACACAGTGTAACGCTGACTGGAATCACCATGAAGACCGATGTGAACTACTCAATCAGGCCATGTCCAAATGCTACGTTAACGCCTGCTCCAAGTAAGGGCGGCACTCCGGTCGTGACATGATTCGCGAAGAAATTCGACCTTTCTTCGCGGCTACGACCCGTCTTAAGGCAGCCAAGTAGCCATGCGATTAGGCCCCCGAATCCTAGGTACGATCGTCATCCTAGCGCCTTTCGCCATGGGCGCCAGCCGTATCGATATTCAGATGCTTTTCGCAGGGCTGATTGCAGCGCTAGGCGTGATGCATCTTCTGATGCGATGCGGTGACAAGGTCTATCAGCCGCAATTCATATGGCTTCTTTTAATCCCGTGTTGTGCAACAGCGCTTCAGTTAATGCCCATGCCAATGCAGTGGCTTAAGGTGCTATCACCGGAGGGGGCAACGCTCTATCTGCAGTCCAACCCCGCCCGTTCATGGGCCCCAATCACAGTGGATTATCTAGCCACACTCGCGGTCCTTTTTCATCAGCTCGCGTTTGTCTTAGTCGTCGGAATACTCTCATCGGTAAAACCTCGGCAATGCCGCTCGCTCGGACGGATGATTCTGGCCATGGGCTTCGTAGCAAGCCTCATTGCCGTCATCCATTTTATGACGGGAATGAAACAAATCTACGGGGTCTACGAGGCGATTCATAGAGACTCAATGCAGGGTTTCTTTGGTCCTTTCGTCAACGCAAACACGTTTAGTACATTGCTCTTGTTAGCCGGTTTCACTGGGGTCGGACTGACGCTCGATGAGACCAAAAATGGTCGGCTCAAAATAACGATTATTGCCGTTGTGGTTTGCTTTTTAGCAGCTTTTTCAACGGGCTCGAGGGGGGTCGTTCCTGCTGCGATAGCCGGTTGGCTCATATTCGTGATTTTACTCGGCGCCTCGGCCTCCACAGATGCCACCAGTCTGAAGAATCGTTTGAAGGCCGTGGTCATATTTGTTGGCGGAGGCCTGTGCCTTGCGGTGAGTGCGTCTTTAGTGCTTGTCAAAGAATGGAATATTTGGTCGCTGAACCATGTGCTGGATGATCCAAAGGTGACCGTTTGGTCCAATGCAATCAACTCTGCAGATGCCTATCTAATGGCCGGCAGCGGTCGAGGCACTTTCACTCACGTGTTCAACCAATTCCAAGCCAAATCCGTCGACGGCACCGTCACCCATGCCGAAAATATACTGATTCAGAATTTGATCGAGTCCGGCATCGTCTTAGGGCTGATTACGATGGCTGTAGCCATACTGATTTGGGGGCTAAACCTACGCCAATTTACGCGTCGGCCAAGCGGTCTCGCCGCCGGCAGTCTCGCTGCGCTTACGGGCGTCGGTATCTATCAACTCTCAGATTTTGGCATGAGCGCGATGGGACTCTCTCTGCCCACTGCAATGGTCTTGTCCATGTGCATTGTGTCCCTCGGATCATCGAGTTCGCGACGGCCCATACGCAGGGAATTGGCGCTCATCTCAGGCGCTCTAATTATCGGTTTGCTGACTCAGTTTGGCCCCTTGGTTTCGCTGACAGGCGACCAACATTTAGATAAACTAAAAACCTTGGACAAGGGCAGTGACATCAATGCGGAAGCCAGCCGTCTTGCAAAACGACATCCGGCGGATTGGTTGATTCCGACCATCGCATCACAGCGGCTTTTAGCGGCAGAAGACAGCCCATTGAAAACCACGCTATCCTGGGCAAATCGAGCTCAGCTCTTAGCGCCTCAGAATGCCACCCCCAATTTGGTCTCCGCGCACGCCTTATACCGTGCCGGTTTTCTCACTCAATCAGCCGGTGAATACCGTCGTGCATTAGAGAAGTCGCCGTGGGACGAACTCACTTTAATTTCCAAAATTATTAAGAACTACCATTCACTGGCCGATTTATTGGTGGCCATCCCAGATAATCCCAGATCTCAACGCCGGTTTGTCGAGGCGCTGTTCCGTTTAAATGAGATCGACAAAGTGGAGCAACTGGCCAACGAACTTATACGATGGAAGCCCAATTCACGCTTTGGCCATTTGACTCGGATGCGCGCGTGTCTAAATCAAAAGAATACAGACTGCCTCGTCACTTTGGCTCAATGGTTCAGTCAAGCGGGTGACCCACACTTGGCATCCGCGATAGACGCCAGACGGCTGTTTTTTTTGGGACAACCCCAACGCGCGCTCACTGTACTCAATCAAGCTTTTGACACAGGTGGAAAAAACAATGAGAGCTTTCTTAGACAAGCACTGCGAACCTATCGCCTACTCAATGCAACAGATCGAGTGGCGGACAGTCTTGGTGCCCTTTGGACCGTGTCGAAAAGCGATCCATCGAAGGCATTTAATGTACTGATTTTAAAAGCACGATTCCATCAACATCAGAACCGATTAGAGAGCGCATTAATCGCCTATGATCGAGCCTTATCTCTCCGACCCGCCGTCGAATACATCATTCAAGCGGCTCAACTTGAAGGGAGGCTGTCTCGATGGGATAGCGCGTTGAAACGAGTCGAAAACGCATTGGCAGAAAAACCTAGAAATCGCCGGCTAAAACACGTCAGAGATGAAATCAAACTCGAAGAAAAACGGAACCGATTAGGGAACGATTGACGATACGGCCGTTAAGGCGCAAGATGCGCCGCCAAGGCTAAAAGGGGCAACCATGCACTTGCTTTTGTTAGGACTCAATTATTTTCCGGATAAACTCGGAAATGCACCGTTGATGACCGGGCTGTGCGAAGGCTTAGTTCAACGGGGTCATAAGGTGACTGTGGTGTGTGCATTCCCACATCATGAGACTGGGCAAATCGAAGCGGACTATCGCGGCAAGCTGTTCGAGCGAGATCATCACAATGGTGTGGACATCTTGAGAGTATGGCTCTACGCCCCACAGGGCGGAACTCTAGCGAAAATGGCTAATTATGCCTCTTTTACCGCAACCGCCTTGGCGGCTGCGGCTTCAATTCGAAATGTCGATGCAATTTTTACCCCATCGCCACCATTAACGCTGGGCCTGGTCGACCAACTTTTATCGACGATCAAGAACATCCCCTTCGTGTACAACCTACAAGACCTATTTCCTGAGGCTGCAATCCGCCTGGGCGTGATGACCAATCCGGCCATGATCGACGGATTTCAGCGCTTGGAAAAGCACGTTCTACACAAGGCGGATCAACTGTCTGTAATCAGTCAAAGCTTTCGACAGCACTGCCTGCGACTGGGTGTACCGGATGACCGAATTGCCGTCATCCCCAACTATACAGATGTGGACTTCATTACACCGAGGCCCAAGAATCGAAATCGATACAGGGAGACCCTTGATTACAAAGGACAGTTTGTCGTTCAGTTCAGCGGGCGAATGGGCTACAGCCAAAGTCTTGAAACAGTTGTCGCCGCATGGAGGCAGCTAGATGACCTACCCAATATTCGTTTGATGCTGGTCGGCGATGGACAAGCAAAACCAATGCTCCAGCGCGAACTTGGGCATGACCCAAGAGTCACTTTACTGCCCACACAAGACCGGTTGGACCTGCCTGAACTACTGGCCGCGTCAGATTTGGGTCTGGTCCCTCTTCGAACGGGTATGGCTGCAACCAGCTTACCCTGTAAAATATTTGGAATCTTAGCCGCCGGCCGTCCGGCGATTGCCAGCCTTGATGTCGACAGTGATGCGGCGACGCTGATACGGACAGCCGATTGTGGTTTGGTCACTGAACCTGAGAATCCGACCCAGCTAGCCGATGGCATTCGCCATCTCTACAGAAACAAGAAAGACGCGAACCGGCTGGGCCGTAATGGTCGACATTATGTTGTAGACCAACACAGCCATAAAGCGGTTGTTGACCGATACGAAGACATGCTTCTCAAGGTCATCGATCGGAAAGCCTCTACGATTCAATAATATGTGCGGATTTGTTGGATATGTTGGCGAAACGGCCCCGGTCGACCGGACTCGTTTGATTGCGATGCGCGACCGTATGACCCATCGGGGACCCGATGATGCTGGCGTATTGATTCGCAATGGAAACCTATCTGTTGGCCTGGCGCATCGGCGATTATCGATTCTGGATACACGCAGCGTCGGGCAACAACCAATGTCCACCCAAAACGATCGTTTTCATATCGTCTACAACGGTGAATTCTACAGTTTCATGACCGAGCGAAATCGACTTAAAAAAATGGGCTATGGCTTTCAGAGCCGAACCGACACAGAGGTTATTTTGGCTCTGTTCGCAGAATCGGGCGTGGCCTGTTTTGACCGAATTGACGGCATGTTTGGGTTTGCCATTTGGGACAGCCTGGAACAAGAACTGACGCTTGTACGTGACCGTCTCGGAATTAAACCTGTTTTTTATTCTACGACGGCGACCGGATCTCTTTTGTTCGCCAGTGAGGTCAAAGCGCTCCTGGAATCGAAATGCATCGATGACAGCATCAACCTACAGGCTCATCACGACTATTTGGGCCTCAATTACGTGCCCGGCGATCAAACCATGGTCAACGGCATTCGAAAACTGCCTCCCGGGCACTATTTGACATGGAAAGCGGGACGCATTTCCATAAAGCGCTATTGGTCGCAAACCTTCGGAACAGATCAGGACGTCTATCAGGGCAACTTTGAAACCGCCGCCGAAGACATTATGAGCTGCTTCGATGCCGCGGTTGAACGACGCCTCGTCTCCGATGTCCCTCTCGGAATGTTTCTCAGCGGCGGGATCGATTCAAGCGCCATTTTGAATTCCATGTCCAGACTACACTCTGGACCTGTTAAAGCATTTACGATCGCATTTGAGGAAGCCAGCTATGATGAATCAAACTTCGCGCGTGTGGCAGCAGGAAGCGTAGGCGCCGACCATCACATCGAATTGGTGAAGCCGGATCCAGATACTGTGCTGGCACCATTGATCCAAAGCCTTGACGAACCCTACGCCGACAGCAGCGTAATTCCCCTGTGGTATTTATGCCGTTTGGCCAAACGTCATGTAACCGTTGCCCTGGGCGGCGACGGCGGAGACGAACTTTTCGCCGGCTATCGAACGCATTATGCATGGAAACTTGCACGCCTTTGGAAGCGAGTACCCAAGCCGATTAGAATTAACTTAGCCAATCGAGTGGTCGGTCTCTTGCCGACGTCTCACAAGAAAATGAGCTTTGATCTCAAGGCTCGCGCCTTCATTCGCGCTGCGTCGAGACCCGCCATAGACGCCCACTACGGTTTCAAGGAATTCATGCCTGAGTCAGTGAGACGCGCTATGCTGGACTCGTCCGATGAGTTGGACGAAACGGTTCGGTTGTTTAGACGAGCCACTGAGTCCATGTCACAACCGGGGAGTCTGGATGCCATACTCGCGGCGGATTTTGAGATCTATTTGCCCGACGATATATTGGTGAAAGTCGATCGAATCAGCATGTTACATTCTCTCGAGGCGAGGGTGCCGTTCCTGGACCACCGTCTTGTCGAGCTGGCTGCTAAAATGCCTGGGCATTACAAACTCAAGGGTTTGAAAACGAAAGCTGTCTTGAAACAAGCACTTAAAAACAGGGTGCCTGGCCAATTACTTAAAAGGCGGAAGGCTGGCTTTAATGTGCCCATGGCGCAATGGTTGTCTGGCCCGTTACAACCACTGATGATGGATTTGCTCGACACTCAAAGCGTGAGCCGAGTTGGTCTGTGGCGTACCGATGACGTCCAGTCGCTCATTTCATCCCATCTCAACCGCAGCGAGGACAACAGCCGTTCGCTCTGGGCAATGATGTGCTTTATGCTCTTCAACCAAGAATATCGAGAAGGCCGAGCTGCATGAAGCAATCACCTCAGCCAACCACGAACGCGGCTCCCGGTCAGCACGATGGTCACTTAGCCTATATCCGAAGGCGTGGCATCTTCCCGACTCGCGTACAATTTGATCGCCAGCATGTCTACACCCTGGTCACGGCCCTGTATAACATCTCGGCTGCAACCCTTGGCCTACTCATCTTGGCGCCATTCATGATCGTCATCACCCTCTGTGTGAAGCTCTCAAGCCCGGGACCTGCCCTCTACAGAGGACGACGGGTGGGCTTAAATCAGCGAGAGTTCGATATCCTGAAGTTTCGAACCATGCAAGTCGGGTCCGAGGCAAAAATTGGTAAGCGGCTGGTGAGACAAGATGAAGATCACTACACATCTATCGGTCGTTTCTTAAGAAAATACAGACTCGACGAATTGCCCCAATTATTGAATGTGTTGAAGCGGGATATGAACCTG
>MDTC01070614.1_pt1 | contig 113997 bp, 91 predicted proteins | sample 811181 | NCBI WGS metagenome assembly MDTC01 (sample SAMN05326644, study PRJNA326480) | marine metagenome | isolation source: seawater | place: Pacific Ocean: North | collected 2011
GCATGGTCCGTTTGGCGTTTCAATAAAACGCTTGCAGATCTAGAACCACACCAAGGTGTTCCTAGATACGTAACGGCTGAAAATGAAGAGCATTCTGACCGTTTATTGCGCAGAGGTTTGGCATTTATCATAGAACACGGTTTTTGGCAAACAGAACGTGGCCGTAAACATTATTTAATGAATTTAGAACAGATAACATCTGCTGTGCATGAAACTTGTTACTACGGTGTTTTACATGCTTTGTTAGCCGGTAAGAATCATTGGAAGGAATGGGGACGTCAGTATGGCAGAAGGGTCCATCGAATTGACGATTTGTTGCGTCTAGAACGTAACCGTTTCGCTACAGCGCAAAAAACGGAACGTGGTATGTATCTATTGGACGCTGAGATCAAAGATATGATGTTGCATCAAAATATTTCTCCAGATACGATTATATTGCCCAGCAAGATGTCCATATATCTTACAATGGTTCCTTCAACAGAAGTTGAATACATTCGTGCAGGTAACAATGCAGCAGTAGCAAACAACAACGATATGAGTGCTCAGCCACGTGACATGGTTCGTTTCCGTGGATCAACGGTCTGTGAGACTAGGCCATTCGATGTTGATTTTACTTCACAACCGACTGAGCTATTAAAAAGAGAAAAAATGATAGGCGAATATTATACGTTACTAAGTCATTGTAGCCCAACAAACACGGCTTACACAAGTGATCACCGTAGTATTTATATTTTTAACATGGACGTAGACAGATTTGAAAAGATTGGATTAGAAGAATGTTTGAACAACTGTTTCCGTTTCGATTCTTCCAACAGCCTTGCCGGTAACGTCGATCGCGCGCATCATGCTATTTTACAAGAATATGGTATGCCATCTGCAAAAGATATTAGCAATCTTCATGATCCATTAATGTGTCATCATGACAACGATCTTAGAGATCAACCAGATGGTGTTTGTACGATGTTAGGCGATTTGCCATTGCAACATTTCCGTAATTTAAATATTATGGAATGGGCTGAAACCTTACGTCGTTCGTTTGTTGATCGCGTCGGAGCCGCTGATCCAAGTGCTGTGAATGTTTTATTGTGGTATGCTAGTGTTGTATTAGGTGATACAGACATTAAAGGTAACACTGCTACTGGTTCGTTTGGTGCAGGTGCTGTTACTTCTGGTGCAGATTCAAACGCCAAAGTAGCTAGAAAAGCGTTTGAAGAATTATTAACAATAGCAGGAAATAACACAACTGCTCAAACAGGTTGGACAGCAGGTCAAGCTAATAAACACAGAGGTGGTAAAGGTAGCAGTGTAACTACAACAATTGATACAATACAAGTAAATCATAACTTTGCAGCTGCATCTGCTGGTAATTGGGACCCATCCTTACCACATGCTGTATTTGGTGCTGATCATCCTCAAGTTCAAATGCTTCCAGAGGTTCAAACATCTAGATTAGTTCAAAATTATTTAGATACGTTCCCTCGTCAATGGAGTTCTTTATTGAACGCATCGGATTTTGTATCTGCTCGTTCTGAAGTTGCTGCACTTGCAAAGACTGCTTTACAAACGCAAGGCGAAGATGCAGCTTTAAGAGTTATTTCATCTGCAAATGATAAATATGGTGAAATTTTAAGCCGTTTAGCTTCTGCAAAACAATCTTCTGTAGCTTCAGGTGTATTAAAATCTGCTTTATCAGAAATGGAATCCCCAACAACTCGCAAACGTTTGACAGCTGATCAAAAAGCAGCAAAAGAGTTTGTTGAAAAATTTGAAGCCACCAGTACCTACTGGCAACGCGAAAACGACAGTTTGCAAACAAATGCAGATGTGTTGAACAAAATTTTAACTTCTTATGTTCAAACGTTGAACAGCGAAGATGCATTGCGCATGGAATCTCAAATTGTTCAAGCTATTAGTGATGGTATTACTGTTACTAATAACATGCTTGACAGTTGGGCAACCGCACAATTGGATACAACAGCAGAGCAACGTTTAACGGACTTGGCAAACCAATTGAAACCATCTGGTGCTAGAGTAAGTCGATCTACAAAAGTTTCAACGGATGGAGGTAGAGGATCAGCGACTACTGCCCGTGGCTTACCGTCTGTCGATGCTTCTATTACAGGTGATGCCAACGATTTGTACAAAATCGGAGACGGTGGTTTAACTGATCAAGCATTGACATCACATTTTGGAGATGAAGTTGCAAATGCTACTAGTGATGCTACAACAGTTGCAAATCTTTCCAAAGAATTTTTAGAACGTTTAAATTCTTTCGGCCCAAAAGCTACTGCTGGAACATTACATGCCGCAGTTAAAGCTAAAACAGCAGCATCTGTGCATGATTTGTACAAATTAGGTTTTATGTTAACAAAAATCACTCAACAAAATATGCAACGATTTATTGAATTCGACATTTTGTTTCCATTTGGTTTCCTTTTACAACGTCCGTTCATGCGTTACGATATGGCTTCAGCAATTTATTGTAAATCCGGTGAAGATTTAGGCGTTACATTTATGGGACATAACGATTTCCAATTGACAGATGATATTATACATAAAACGCATATAGGCCACTATACTTTTTACAGTAAGTCTGTGATTCATAACGAAAAGAATTACACAATCGTTGAAGATATTTTCTCATGTGGTTACAAAGGTGGCGAAGATACTAGTTTTTACGAAGACAAAGAAACGTTATCACAAGACATTCATGCAGAAAACTTCGATCGTTCAATTATCTGTTCGTTATTGCCTTATCGCACAAACGAGCCACAAGCTCCAAGAATTTACAATCCAATTGACGTAACCGGAAAGCTTCATCCTACGCTTTATCAAGATACTGATATTAGTAATCGTGACCTTGAAACGCCAATGTATCCGGGTGCACGTTATTTGTGTGAATATTTAGAATTAAAGAAATTAAGCAGTTACACTTCAGATGCGACCGAAACGTTTTTGAGCCCATTTAAATATTTGAATACCATTACTTTTCAGGGTGCACAGTATATGTACAACCCACATCAAGGTCAGTGGTGCGACCGTATACAAAACACTGGACATTGGGGTCCAAATGTGTACAATGGTTGTAAAGGTGTTCGATGTGGTGACAATGCTTTCTTAGAAAAAGTTGATATTTCTCATAGCACCCCATTGTAGAGTTAAAATTTTAAAAATAATTAATAAGATATATATATGTTTTTATAATACAAGTAGTATAAGTACTCAGTAGTTATGGATTTATTTTGTTTTTTTGTTTTCTTAACTTGTTTTTCGTATATAGAAGCAAAGAGTTTTGTGTATTCTATAGATCATAATATTACAACTACTAGTAAAACTATAAAATCTATTAAGCAAACTAGTACAGTTAGTTTAAAATTAAATGATATTACTGGTATTCGTGTTTACAATTTAAATAAAGAAATTTTAACCGTAGTTCCTGTTTCTAGTGTTTTTTTGGAATGTTACGATTCTGCTAATTGTTTGCCTTTAGAGAATCGTAGTTTGTCAATGTATGAAAAAGATATGTTGTCTTTGTATATTTCTTTTGTAAATGCATGTGGGAAAACAAATATAGATTCTGATTTTGGATTAGGTTTAATTCGTTCTAAAAATTCTGAAAATACAATGGGTATGTATTCCGAAAATTACAATTCTGTTTTAGTAGATAAAGCTTTTTGGGTTCGTTTAACGTATGGTAACAATTTTAATCATGTTTATGATCATACTACCGATATCCAACGAGTTATAGCATTGCTAGAGTTGGCATGCCATGAACGTTCTCATTACGACAAACCAAATTGGAGTCATACTTATGCGCATAGTAACGAATTTCAAGTAAATTACAATACTATTTACCATCGCGCTATTCGTAATTTGTACATGTACGAAGGTTTGTATAATCATATTCTGTATAATAATCATCATTCTAGTCTTTATGCATTGTGGATATTTTTATTAATTTTATTTATGATAGTATTTTGGTCATGGTTTGTGTATTAAAATTATGAGTATATAATTAAGTTTCCTAATGTTTTAATTACTGATTTTATGTCTTTAGTTAACTTAACTACTGAAGACGTTTCAGATATCTTCAACTCTGTGTATCGGTTGTATGTCAAAAAGCAGCTTTTTGAACCTTCTGGTGCTAAAAATTCTTCTAGACCTAAAAAGAGGTTAAAAACTAGTAATACTACAACTACAACTACTACTACAACTAATACAAAAAAACGTAAAATATCTGATATAAGTAAGGATCAAATACAGGAAATTCAACGAACTATTGTTTTAAATCGTAACAGTTCTAAAATTAATAAATACACAATTCAAGCAAATGTTTTTGAAAAGTTTGACACCGACGATTTGTTAAATGATAACAACTTTAGAAAACACTTGTATGGATACAACAAGGATCTATATAACTTATTACAGTTAAATACAACGTATGATACAACACAGTTAAATTGTGATTCTAGTTTATTGATACCAAAATCGGGTGATTTACCTTCCGAACGTTATTTAGATTGTATTTGTAGAAACTTTGAAAAGGTTATTTTTGATAATGATTTAGGTGCTCGACAAGAGTTTCAGGAATCTCGTGACAAATATATTGAGAAGATAATTTCTTCAGGAAAAAAATTTGTTGAATCTTTGTTATTGATTTTGGTAAATTACAACAATGTTATGCAAATAAATAACATTTCTAAGGAATACAAAATTATTGATCAAAAAGCAGACAACAATTTAAAACGTTTATTTGAAAGTATGAAACATACTGAATCCGCTTTTTTGGGTTTAAACAAAAATACGTTAAACCTTCATAAAATCATGAAAGAAGACGATTATAATAAAAAGTTAATGTCAGAAATGGTAAAAGATGAACGATATACTTACCGTGGGAAAACTTATATTGTAAAAAAACTAAACACTCGCGGTATAGACAAACTAATTGTTTTAAATAATATTTTAGGACCTGTTTCATTATACAATTTACAGTCTGAAGATGAACGAGTTAGTTATGAAAAATTTAAACCCATGGTGACAGATAAATACTTTCCAGTAGACAACTTTAAAACTATTGAATTACCAGACACAGATACAGAAATTACAATTTTTGATTTTATTGCAAAATGTAAAGCCTATGCTAAAAATTTTCCTGATGATTCTAGTTACGCATTGGCTTTAAATAACATTCAACCTTTTGGGATGTTTCATAAGAATTATAATAAAAAAAGAGTTTATTCTTTTGAAAAAAAATTAGAAAAAAACAAAGGACCTTGGTGTTTATCCATGGATCGTCTTTTGGCATACATTTACAATTACATAGAAGTTTCAGAGAATAATAATGCAGATGAAAGTAATAACATTAAAACAAAGTTTTTACATGTTGTAGAAATATACAAAAGCAAAGAACGAACAGATATTTTAGAACAATTAAATTATTATTTTGTTCAAAATGAGTTATATACAAATGATGTTGCAGATATTCCTTTTTGGTATTTATTTGGTAATTATAATAAACCTAATCTTGAAATAAATAAAGAACAAATAGCTACGGATACGTTTAAAATGTATTATGATATTGATTCTAGTTTAAGTAGTAACTTTGGTGTACAATATTATGACAAAGAACAGTTATGCCATGGTACGGTTAACGTTTTTGGTAAAAATCCTGTATTAATGGAATCTGAATTACAAAATCTGCTATCTGAACTTAAAAATTTATGGTTGTTTTTAGCAGAATTTGCATTAAATGATTTATCATTACAACAAGAATTAGGAGAAGATTTTGGTATTTATTTCTATAATAAACCAGAAACGTATACTGAAGAGCAATGGAACAATGATTTAGAAAACAAATTTATGACTTCTGAAGATCAATTTCTGAAAATGTATCTTCAAAACTCAAATTTTGCGATTAATAATTTTAAAAATTTGGACAACAGTAATATTAGTGGTAAATATGATGCAAAAACTATGGAAGTATTAGTAGAAGACAATAATACTGTAGACTATGTAATTAAATCTCAGGATTGGAAAAATCTTAAAAACTTGCAAAATGTTAAAACTTTGAAAGATGACAAAAAGTTAAAAACTTTTTTATTAAAACAAAAAAACAAAATGTTATGGAAAATGTTTAAGTTAGACAAAAATTTTAATTACAACTTGTTTTTTAATTCTGTAAATACTTGTAGAGAATACATGGAAAATTCAAAAACAGAAACAACAAAAGTGTTGAAATATGAAGATCGAGAAAACTTTGCAGAAAATTTATGGGACTTTTTGTACAATAATATTATTTTTCATGATCCTAGTGCCAAGGGTGTTATGAGTTATAGAGACTACAAAAACTCAAAAGACAATGTTTTGATAGTTAATAATATAATTGATAAATACAATTCAGAAACAGATATTAACAAACAAAATACTATATTAGAACAATCCAAAGCAAATATATTAAAAGCTCAAGAAATAATTGCTTCTGTACAAGAAAGAATTAAAGAAAAAAACTTTTTTACGATACGCAATGTGAAAATAATGTATTCTACTGAAAATTGGGAATTAAACAATTTATTAAATTCATTATTTAAAAGAAAGGATGTTAATATACCAAATGAAATAGAGTTTGCAATAGTAGATGATTATTTAAGCGCTGTAGTACCATTTGAAATGATTTCAAAAGATAATGAAACAAAGAAGAAACATCTTAAAGATTTTAATAATTACTTTTCTACAATCTGGCAACAAACTAATGAAAAGCTTTCAAAACAACAAAGAGATAATCTGAATAAGCGAATAAGCCAAAAATTGTCTTATTTAGAACCAAGTTTAGAAACAGGCTACGATTCTCATTCAAGAAAAGATTTAGAAATTTGGAATTTTTGTAAAATATCTGATATAGAAAAAATAAATGAACTAGAAACAAAACATAATACTAATTATTCTAGGCCATTGTATGCAAAAATACCTAAATCAGATTCAGGAATTGTTGAAGCTTTAAAACAATACGATACTGATTTAGGTAAAACTGTAAACAAATTTGAACCCGAAGACGAAAATATATATTTTCATATTAATAAAGTAAACCCTAGAAGAATTGTACGAGACGAAGATGCTGCTTATTTAGATAAAAAATCGTTAGATTTTAGTGACCATGTAAATGATTTACGAGATCTATATTCAGATGATTATACTGTACCTCCACAACAAATTCTGCGACGTGATACAGAAAGTTTACCTGACCCAGACGTAGACGCACAAGATAATAGTCAATATGCAAATTATATGTCAGAAACATTTGATCGTTTTTTTAATGAAGATAAATATAATATTGTAGACAAAGATTTTGATCCAAAAAACAATAAAACTATGCGTTCTAGAATGGTGTTTTGTACAGGTAATAGAAACAATCCGGGAATTAAAACCTACATTGATGATTTAGTAAGACAAATAAATTTCGAAGGTGAACGTTTTATAACCTTAAATACAATAGATGCGAATGCTGCAAAAGAAAAATTAAAGATACTGACGCGTAAATTGAACATAATGTTGTCTCTTTATAATAACAATGAAGCAACAGGGTTTCGTGTATGCAATTTGTTATCATACATTTCTTCGACATGTTTTATGAAACAAATGGATAATAGTCGTGGTTTATCTGACACTGACATAAGTGTTAGTGCTATTAATTGGGATCAAGAGACAAAGATCAATGCAAATGCCCTTTTAAAAGTTTTTTTTGACATTGAAAATGTTAACAGTAACAGAAATTTAAACGACTTTATTAACTCAAGTTTTGACAATTGGCAAACCACAATAACTGAATCCAATAATGTTGAAATAAAACTTGACCTTAGTAAAAATGAAATTATGAATACGTTTAATAAAGATGGCATTTTTACTAACACATATGGGTTATTGCCTATTGAACCAATTTCTGAGATTCGTAATAATGTTATTGATAAGGTGTTATTAAACGAAGGCAACCAAGCTGCATCTGAATCATACGATTTAAGTGTAACGAGTGTTACATTTAAACAACTTTATAAGTTTGAATTTGAAAACGTTACAAATAAATACATATTAGGATTAAAAAAAAAGTGTAAGAAAAATAACAGACATTCAAGAAAATCCTGATAAACCTTTGCTTTTCTTTTTAAATGATTCAAAAAAACAATTATGGAAGTGTGCTTATCGTCAAATTGAACAAATTATAAGTAATACAATATTCACATTAAATGAATCTAAAGATAATAGAGTTAAACGTAAAATAATTAGCAATAAATCTGCAAACGATATTGCAAGGGTTTCAAAAAAATATAATTTAAAACAGCATTTTAAATACCCTTATTTTGATAAACGTATAATAAATATTAAAAAAAAAATAGATTACAATGAATACATAGAAGCATTAATAAATAAGGAAAAAAACGCAAAATATACAGTTTATGATAAAGACGATTTGGTTATTTATCCAAGAATTGAAACCAAAGTCAAGGAAGTTAACAAAAAGTCAGCTAAAAAACGAAAAGTAACAGAAAATTCAGAATTACTTACTGAAATAAAAGACAATGCAGACAATAATTTATTTTTGGAAGACAGTGAATCGGAATCTTTGGAAGACAGTGAATCTGAACCTGAAGACATTGAAGTAGGTGATTATGTTTTGTCTGATATTTATGAACCTCCAAACGATGAACCCTATTATGTAGAAACTGTTAATGCTACTAGTTTGGCTCGTGTTACAAAGAAAATGATTGATGATAAATTAGAAATAGAAATGTTAGATTCAAAAGAAACATATACTGTATATTTTTATGAAGTCAAAAAAATATACAAAGGTTTTGTATTTAAAAGAAAGATACCTACAACAAATTCCGATGAATTTGATGAAACAGATTTAGTTTTGCCTTTAGGTGACGATGATTCTTCTGAATATTGGGAAAGGATTCCAAGTAAAGATGAAAATGATATCTTTAATTATTTGTATGAGGTAAATAAAAAAAAAATAAAATCTAGACTGAAAAGTAAACAAAAATCTAGACTTAAAAGTAAACCCAAAAAAATTTATGGCAAAACATTTCATGATGAAAGCACTGATTATGTTGACAAAAAAATGTTTAAAAAGGACCTAGCATTGTATTGGAAATCTCCAAAGACATTGTTTAATTATAGAATAGATAATTTATTTACAAAATACAATGAATATATGAATGAAACTAATTCTAAACGTAAAGACAGAACATATGCTGAACAATATAAAAACTATGTTTCGGAATTTGTTGATTATATAGATAACACGATTTATACTTTACATAACAATGTTAAAGGTAACAGTTATAATGTAATTGGAAACTGGTTTACAAGTAGATTCGATGTATTTGGAGACTTAATAGACGAAAACCAAAACATGTTTTATGATTCGGAATTGTTTTTTGGTAAAATATTGCAAAATAAAAATTATCCAAATTCAATTTGGTACAATCGTTTAGAACTAAAATTGGAAGATTACGGTTTATTGAATTGGAATTATTTAGTTAATAAAACTAGCGGAGTATATGCACAAGACGATGCAATTGAAGAAGAGCCTGAAAATGGTAAAGGTATTTTAAAAAATCAAAACGGTTATTTAGGCATTATTCGATCTGTTGCTACTGAAACAAATGATGACCAAAATATAACAGAAAGAACAATTAACGTAGTCTTTGATCAAGATTCAGACGTAGTTGACAATTACTATCAAAAGAAAAACATTATTGTACCAATAGTTGAAGAATGGGAAATTGACTTTGATGAAAACGACGAGGTTATACTTAATTATCCAAAAACAGATGTTTTTACTAAAATTAATTTGTTAACACAATTGAAGTATGTATACAGTATGGAACGGAGGTTGCAATCATTCACTTTGACAGGTCAAGCAAATAATAATAAAGAAACCCTTAATCGCTTGCGAAATGATTTTTTACCAATGAGTGTATTAAAAAAGGCAATGGAAAAATTAAAATACAAAGGTGTATATAAAAAAAGTGCTGAAGACGAAAAAAACAATTTTGTTGGACAATTTAAATATTCCAAACAAACAACAAACAATAAAACTAAATTTACAACAGAAACAAATATTATATACCATTATGAATTAAATGATATTGTATTCAATAATGGAGATTTTTATACATTATCCCAAGTGTATGAAGGTGATGCGAGTCCGGATATAAGTGATAATAATTTTTGGGATAAAATAGATGAAGATCAAGTTTTAAATAATGAAAGAACTTCAAACTATACAGTTGTTTCTGTGAAATTTCTGGATAATGGTAAAAATCCATTAGCTGAAACACCTAACTTGGTTCTTAGTAAAGATGTTTTAAGTGTTATTGGCAACACAAAATTAGGAGAAAACGGTAACAGTTATCCATTTTCTGGTTTAGAAACCGTTTACACGGATTGGGTAACAGATAATAAAGCTACAGGATATAAATTTATGCCAGCTATTTTAAAAATGAAAGCAATTTTAAAAGATTATTTAATAGAAGTTGCCAATATAAAAAAGAAATATGAGTCAATAGATGCAAGTTATAATAATGCTGACATAAATCTTAGAACCAAAGAAGAAATGTCTAATTCAAAAACAAACGATTGTTACAATAAACCAAATGGTCCAAAATTTTATCGAAAAAAACTTGATTTGTATTGTAAAGGTAATGAAAAATTATCAAAAATAATTTTCGAATTGAAATTACAATTAAACAATTTGTATAATGATGGTATAGTTGGTACTGTAAAAGATACAAAAACAAAATATAATATTGTATTTGATAGAATTTTTGACAATTTACAAATAGATAACAAAGACAAAATTAAATTGGCTTTAAATTATTTACAAGAAGACAAAATACAAAATCCATTAAAAGAAACAAATCATATAGAAAAACGAAGGGAACGTTATAAACAAAATCAAAACTATTACGACCAATCTAAAATTGAAAAGATAGTTGAACGTTTTGAGCAAAATCCTTCTTCTAAGCTTCCTGATTGGTTTTATAATAGGATTCTTGACACTTATTTAGAATATGAATACGATAACAAAGAGTACATTAGTACTGATTATTTGTACAAGTTAAAAGGTTTCAATTTTGAAAAATTACTTTTAGATGCCCTAAATACTTACATAGATGATTACAACGGGATTTCAATAGAATTTGAAAACACATATTGGAATTCTAACTGGATGGCTCTATATAAAAACAAATCCAAAATTTCCAATGATAAAGAACACTCGGGAACTGCAACAACGTTTAAATGGTCTAGAGAAGACAATAAGAACTTAGATGTTAAACAAGAAAAAGAAAGAGGCATACCATTTACAGTACCTCAAAGATCCACTGACAAAATCAATGGATCAGCAATACGTTCATATTCGTTTTCTATTGAAGGTGCAATAGATTTAGGAACTAGAGAAGCAAAAGGAGATGTAAGTAATATAAATTTGAAGTATTTATTTATGGAAGATTTTATAAACGAAATCAATCACCAATTATTTTTGAGTTTTGATGGTAAACAGGAGTATCGATTCGTGCAAAAATATTTATGGAATATTTATGCCTTTGAATCTACAAAATATGACAATATAAGTTCAGATAAAGGAACAAATTACCTTTCAGAATACATAGATATACTCTTAAAAGACAGGTATGATGGAAACAATGTTGTGTTATACAAAATGGAAAAGGACAACAAAGTATTACACAATGAAAAAATACATGGAAATATAATCCAAACCTTTGAATATCCTGTTGTGTTAGTTGATGAAACTAATAACAGTAATAAAGAAAGTAGCAGCGAAGAAGAAAGTAGTAGCGAAGAAGAAAGTAGTAGCGAAGACGAAGAAGAAAGTAGTAGCGAAGAAGAAAGTAGTAATCTTCGTCGAAGTCGCAGGAACAGATCAAAAGTAAACTATGCGGAACAAAAAAGTAGTAGCGAAGACGAAGAAGAAAGCAGTAGCGAAGAAGAAAGTAGTAGCGAAGAAGAAAGTAGTAGCGAAGACGACGAGGATTTAAAATATTATCCCTTCGTGAATACACAAGGAGAAAACTATCGTTACATTATTGCAAAAACAGATACAGGTAAAGTATTTGTTGAAAAACTGTTATACAAAAAAAGAAATGAAACAAACTATCAATTTACTGGACATGAGGTGTATTTATCACCAGTAGAATATTTTACTTCTTTTAGTATAGGTAATAATAATAAATCTCCTTTGCATTACATGGTATTTGAAGATGATATTAAACGATGGCAATCTGGAAGTGATACCACAATTGAATCTATTTCTTGTTTTTATGATCAAGAAAAACATGGTTTAATAAATTCCTGTTTTTATTTAGGCTTAAACTCAGTTATAGACAAAATAGAAGAATATGTTCAATATTTTGACCAAAAACAAACCGTGAATATTAAACAGCATAAACCAATTGCTAAGTCTTTTTTGACAATTTTTGAAAAAACAAAAGACATTTTTAAAAGTTTAAAAAAATGGTTTACGAATGTACAAGATTATGAATCAAAAGGATATTTAAATCAAATTTTCAAATTTTCAATTGTAACTCCTGTAATTGATTATATGAAGTTTTTCCAAGACATAAATTGTTCATCATCTTCATTTTTGTCTATAATGGAAGATTTAAAAACCAAGAATAAGAATAAAAAAGTAGTTAAAAAACAAGAAGTTTTGAATGTTTATTTTTCGAACTTAATAGACACCTATGAATCAGATAATTCTAGTTTATTTGATGAGTTTTTAAATAAATTGAAATATTCTGTAATTACTAGGTATGATTTAAAAAATAAAAGAAAAAGTTTTAATAACTTAAAACGATTTTACACAGATTTTATTGCTCATGAATTAGAAAATGCCTTGACTAATGAAGGTAGTGTATTGAAATCGTTAATGGAAAACAGTTTTTCTGAATTTACAGATAATTTGAGAAGTATTCCTCAAAATATACAAGAAAGTCTTGAAGACATAACAAATTATGAAGATACATGTTTAATGTTGATAGAACATAGTATTAATTTAAGTTTAGAAAAAGATGAAACAGCTATGAGCGAGCTGGATAGAAAACATCCTATTTTTAAACAACTTGTTAATAAGGAAGTAGAAGCAACGCAACAACATAGACAGGAAATTTTGAATATATTAAAATATGGTTTATTGAACGAAATTAAATACAAGGGTAAAAAAGGAACAAGTTTAGAAAAATTTAAAGATGATTTGTATTATAGTAAAACAAATAGTTTAGACGATGTATACGATGACATAAAACTTGCATATTTACAATCAAAAGCGTCAGCAGAAAATGATGAAAATAAGGTTGTTATTTATGATAACAAAGAGCATATTGTATTACAAATAAATAATAATACTATAAAGTTGTTACCTATAAAAAGACAGGAATCAAATAGTTTTAAAATAGTAAGAGAAACCACATCAATTACTGTAAGTTTATTGCTATCACAATTTAGTATAGGTCATTTTGAGCTATCAAATTTTTTAAAAAATGGAAATCTTACAAAATTTAATAATGATATTTTGAAGATTAAATTGGATGATATTATATTGTCAAATGTTGGTGTATTTCAAAGCGTTGACGATGAAAAAATATTAAAGTATCAAAAGGATTTAAAAGACTCTATGTCATATATATTTGAATTAGATATACCAGATAAAGCAGGTAAAATGAGAGGCAAGTACAAAACTTTAAAGGAATTGTTACATGTTTTCTGTGGTGTAAGAACTATTAAAAACGACGAAATAGAAATTTATGGGATAATGCATTATATTATAACATTGTTTTTGGAAGTTAATAGAAAAAGAAAAGAAATACGCGAAATTTATGAAGGTTGTAAAGTTGTTGTGATACAGAAAAATGGTCAAAGGGATGATAAACAATTTCAATCTTGGATCAGAAGAAGGGAATATAACAAAAATGTTATTGTTCGATATAATAATAAATATTACAGAAAAATAAGCACTGTAAAAAATTCAATAGGTCCCCCAAACAACAACCATTGGGTTGAAGTAGATGGCTATTTTACAGTAGCTTTTATTGAGAAAAATGAGAATGGAGAATCTGATTGTTACTTACGTGATCCAAACGGCTTTATAATTAAACGTACTTATCCAATAGAACTGTTAGTAAACGTGGATAAAAGTAGTTCGTTTCCTTTTAATGTACTTAATGTAACAAAAAAAGGTTACCGTAATAAAGAAAAGTTAGACAAAATATTTTCTACGTTGCAGTATAAATCTATGTATGCTTCAGAAGATTCAGAAAAATCAGAAAACACAATAGTATTAGATAAAACTGGTATTATACGTGAATCTGAAATGGTACTTAAAAATACAAAAACTGGGTTTGAAGTTTCAGAACCTATTATGTTGACAGACAATGAAATTGATGCTTATACAGATGCACAATTAGATAGATTTTACAACATAAAATTAATACTAGTTGAAAAACAATTAGAAAGTTTAATATTTTTATTGTTTCAAAAACTGAATCAGATTGAAGACATGCTAATAAAAGAATACGAAAAAAAAGATTATAAAGCATATAATAATAATAATAAACTGGTTGATATGTGTTATACAACAGCATACAAGAATCATATGGATTTAATAGCATTCAAAAATATTTTTACAGAAGATGAAGTTTATCGCATCGATAACACTGAATTTAGACCAAAAGATATGAGAAGATTAAAGAATCAAATGAGCAATTTTGAGAATAATAATAACAACACATCCCGTAAATATATAAAAGCAATAAAAAATAAAACAAAACAATTTAAGTTTTTGACAGATTATAAAAAAAAAAGTAAATTAGCATTAGAAAATAAGAAAAAACAAAACAAGCAACTAACAAATCAACCAGTAAAAAGCAATAGCCTTGGTTCTGGAATGATGATGATGGGAGTGCCGGAAGATTCGGATTCAGAAGATGATAAAGAACAGTCAGAAGATGATGAAGAAGAAACAGGTAACCAAAAACCGGAAGGATACGATCCAAATGAAGCAGTAGAGTTATTGGTAAATGAACCTACAGCAGATGTATTAAATAAAATGATAAAATTAATGATTTAAATAGGCATATAGCCATTATTTTTATTTAAAATTCCAAACATAATATGATAAACTGTCAAAATTACTGATGCTATGTATACTGTTACAGCAGTTGAAATCCATTTAACCGAAACTGCTGCTAGTAATACAATTGCAATAATACTTAAACTAACAGTTGTACTAAAATTTGTTTTTCTTCTTATTACAACAAATAAATAGGTCAAAGTCCACGGATATAATATAATTAGACCCCATGGTAATCTATCAACCATTTGCCCTTCTATACAATCTTTATCAAATAATGTATTACAATACCATGTGATAGATGAAAAGAAACTAAGACCAATAACGTATATTAAAAAATATAAAACATCAAAAAATCCTATTGGTCTACGCAACAGTTGTACTCTGTTACTACTATAACGAACACCAATAGCCAAGAAAATACCTATTAATGCATTTCCTAAGTCTAATAATATTGAATTGGTTGTAGGATCCCTATTTAAGTTTGAATCAGCCCAAAACATATATCCATTATTTAATTCATATATAATGGTTTCACAAATTTCCCAAAATGCCATAACTGCAAAACTAATTGCTGCTGATGTCCATCCACCGGGTCCAAAAAAATACAATAGACAACTTATCCATGCGTGAATCGCTGGATATGCATAATATCTACCATCAATAAAACCCAATGCCATGAATAAATATTAACCAGTATATTTAAGACAAACAACTTTAATAATATATACATAAAATGTCAAAAGATTGGGAAAAATCCTTTTGGGAAACATTTAAGATACATGCAGGAAATCAGTCTGAAAAATCAAAATTACATATTCATACGTCTGATACACATTTGTTAGTGTTTGCAAATCCTTATTGCCCAGATTCATTAGATTTTTCAAATAATGTAACTTCATGGGTAAATCATCATAATAAAAAAATGCATAAAAACTTAGATCTGAAAATTATAGATATTAAAAACAATGGTGGTGCACTATTGACTAATAATTTAAAAGAAAATGGTAAAAGAATGAAATATTATGATCAAAATCTAGTTGATAGTAAATTTTATGAACATGAAAACTATTATTATCCACAGTTTATTATATATGATTCAAACAAAAATAAAATAAAAGATAATACAGTTTTTTATCAACACCACAGTCATACCTTGAAATTGACTTGCACTGATCCTAAATGTAGGTATTGTGTTTAGAGACCTAATCTGTCAAGCCAATCATCATTATTATTGTCATTATTATCATTATTATTATTATTATTATTATTATTATTATTATCATTGTTATTATTATTGTTAGTGTTTTCTTCTTGTAGTCTTTTGATTTCTTTATAGTTTTCTATGGCTGTATAACTATTATAATCAGAATCAAAATACATTTGTTTTGCTTCATTATAATTCATTCCAGTGAGATCCATAATTTTTTTTATATCTAATTCAACAATTGTTTCATTTACATTATTATTGTTTGTCTTTAAAACCCGATTTACATATTTTCTATTATTAGACCAATAATTGTTAGTCTTGTTCATGATATATATTATGTTTTTTCGATTTTGTTCGGAAAATTTTTGTGATTCTGATATTGGAGTGCTAAACTTATTATTATTTCCTTTATTATTGTTATTAAAAATCTTTGACTTTTTTGCATCAGGGCTGTTGTTGTTATCTAGAAGATTAGGTCTTTTATTTGATACTGAATCAAGAACTTGTTTTTTAGTTTTTAATTTGTCCCATAATTCGTCCAAATTAGCGTCGCTTAATTTATACCCCAGATTAGTACCTTGTCCACTATTAAACTCTGTATTAATTAGAGCAATTGTTTCAACAAGAAAATTTTGATTTATGTCTTTTAATGTCAATAAACTTATGCCTCCATTATGTTGTAATTGATCTTTAATTATGTCTTCAAGCTCATTTTGAACTTCCATGCTTCTTGTTTATAATATTATTTGCAATAACGTATATATAGTGATAGTTTAAATATATAAATGCTTTTTGTTGTAATATTGTTTTATATATGTTTTTTAATCGTATTTTGTTCTGTTTTATACTGTACTTTACAGGAACTTTCACAAATGCAAATGCCGTACAACCGATAAGTGTGCTGCTACCGGATAATATATTGTCTCATTTGTTAAACCGCGGTTTTCGTATTGGTTTTAACATTTCGTGTACTGATTTATCATCAACTTTAAGTGAATGTAATAATATTGGTGTTTTTTTACCTCAATGTAATAAAGATGGTGGATTTCTTCAAAAACAATGTCATTCTAGTACTGGATTTTGTTGGTGTTCAGATGTAAATGGTAAAAGATTATCAGAACCAGTCAGGGCATGGAAAGTACTTGAATGTTCATCTTAGTATATATAGTTAACGTATCAAATTATAAGTATTGATAATGTCTAAAAAGACTTTTGTTCTAGTGACTGGTTCAGATGGATTAGTCGGAAATGGTATAAAAATAGCAACAACCTATAATAGTTTTACTAATGATGACAAAAATCATGTGTTTTATTATGCTAAACGATCTGATGCAGATTTATTAATTCCGGAAGAAGTAAATAAATTATTTGAACGTGTAAAACCTGACATTGTTGTTCATTTAGCAGCTCGTGTTGGTGGTTTATTTGCAAATATGCGTAATCCTGTTAAATTTTTTGAAGATAATATGCTGATGCAAATAAATATTATGCGTGCAAGCAGAGAAACAAAAGTGAAACGAATTATATCATGTTTATCTACTTGTATTTTCCCTGCTAAAGTAGATTATCCAATAAGAGAATTAAGTTTACATGATGGAGAACCTCATGAGTCTAATTTTGCTTATTCTTATGCAAAACGCATGGTTGAAGTATTAGGTCGGGCTTATGAGAAAGAACATAATATTGAATGTATAAATATTTGCCCTTGTAATGTCTACGGCCCATATGATAATTTCAATTCGATGGATGCTCATGTAATACCTAGTTTGATTCACAGATGTTACAATTGTATAAAAAATGAAATTGATTTTGAAGTGTATGGAACAGGTAAACCATTGCGACAATTCATTTATAATGTTGATCTTGGTAAAATTATTCTTAAATTAATATCAAAAAAGGACTTACGATACAAAACCTATATAATTGCTAGTCCTCCAGAACAAGAAAAATCTATAAAAGATGTTGCAGAATTGATATTAAATAATTTTCACAATTTTGATTTTGCATTTAAGACTGCTGTTGAAGTTAAAAAAACTAAAATGGTTTGGAATACTAATAAATCGGATGGACAATACAGAAAAACAGTCTCTATTGATCAGTTATTATATGAGTTTGACGATGCTATTGAATTTACTGATATTAAAATCGGTTTAAAAAAAACTGTAGATTGGTTTATAGACAATTATGGAACAATTAGAAAATGAAAATACGAATAAATATATATACACGAGTCAATATAATTTAAATAGAAAAATGTCTGCAAACGAAAAATTATTACGGAATATATTAATTACACAACAAAAAAGTTGTCAATATTTAGAAATGATTTCAATTATGATGTCTTTACAAATGTCCACAGATAATCCATATCTTTCAAATAGTATTAAAGAAGAAACAGAATTAGAAAAAATCCGCCTAATAAAACGATTACACAAATTAGGTTCATCAATGAGTGTACACAACAAACACAAAAGATATAAAAATTCAAATTCTGAGTTAAGACAACATGGTAAATCTGTTCCTTTGAGAGATAAAGATTAAGTTTTATTTGTATTTATTGTTTTAATTTCTATTGATTTTGCATATACATATACTAATGATGCAACAGCAGCAAACTGTAGTCCTACAAAATTTCTCCAGTTAAATATATATTCATGGTCAAATATTCTTGCACATGATAATAAACCTATTACAATATTTTTTATAGATCCACTAACCGCTAACGTTAATGCCCCATTTTGTTCTATACACCATACAACTGAGTAATTAATTATAATTCCTGTTACAGAAGAACCGATTATTACTATAATAAATTGGCTATGGTTCCACAAGTCATATTCTGTAATTTTTTTCAAATCATTCCGTACTAACATTGCTATCATTCCAAATATTACAGTAAATATGGAATTGTACAAAACTAGTGTTGTTTTTAGTAATTTTTTTACACTGATTTGTGTTAAAATTTGTTGCCCGGCTGTAAAAATATTGTTTAAAAACACATAAATGTATGCTGTTGGATTAAAATTAAAATCATTTGCAGATGCAATACTGGCACCAATGACTGTTGCCCATACACTACAAACTGCAATGGATGAAATTTTTTGGTTTAAATAGTATTGCTGCGCGTACATGCAAAATAAGATACTTAATCTTCTTAATGCTGTAAACATTGCTGCTGGCATTAAAGACGAGCCTATAAGACCAAAAAAGATGTTTACAATAGTTACAAAAAATAACAGAAAATGTGTTCTAAGTTGTTTAATGTTTAAGACTTGCAATTTATAATTTTTAACAATTAACAAAACTACAATGGTTAAAATAGATTGTAATACCATTAAAGCAGCAACAGAAGGAAAATTGTATACAGCTAACACTTGTTTATTAAACCACATAATTGCCATACTGCTTAACATGTATGCGAAAATTGATGGATAATGTAACATCGTGTTTTAGATTATTGTATTTATTAGTAGTTTTCCAAGGTTATAATATAGTTATCTAAAAAATGAAATTAAAAAATGTCATAAAACTTATTTGTATTTTAATAGGATTCAGTGTTATTTATGCCATCTTTGAATATGCAGATAAAATATCACCTAATTTAAGGTCTAAAGAAAAAGAATTTTTAAAATCAAATCTAGTGGCATCTGTTGATACAAATACATTTCACTTAAAAGATGTAAAAAAACATATTTTTGGAAGAGGATTAATAGCAATGGATTGTACACTTTTAGGTTGGGATTATTATCTTGTTTTACCGCGTTTCGATAAACAATCATATTTTTGGTATGAACAAATGTTTAACATGTTACAAAAAGGTTCAAGTCATGATTGGAAACCATATAAAGCAAAAGGAAAAGAACCATATAATATGTGTGGTTATGGATGGGACAAACAATTAGGTGTGAACAATTATGATAAACCAGTAAAGCTAGACATTGGTGCAAATATAGGGTTAAGTGTGATGCCTTATGCTGTAAAAGGTTGGAAAGTTATTGCTTTTGAACCTTTAGAATCAAATGTAGAAGTGTTACGAGCAAATTTGTGGATTAATAATATAAAAGAATCTGATGTTACGGTTGTACAAGCAGCAGTTGGTAATCAAGGTGGTATTATACCGTTTTATGTACCAAAAGGTAGAGAAGACAATTCTGCAACAAATGCCGAAGTAGCTGATTTAAATGTAAAAACAGGAAACGTAAAAAAGGTAATGGTCCCAAGTATAACAATTGATGCTTATATGTTAGGTGCAAATCCAGAACTGAAACAAAATATACAATTGATTAAAATAGATGTACAAGGACACGAATTAAACGTATTACAAGGTATGAAACAATTTTTACAAGCAACAGAAAGATCTGTTAAAGTAATTGTTGAAGTTGATCATAAATTGCAAAGAAAAGCTGGTCATGAACCAAATGAAATTATAGATTTTATGTACAGTATTGGTTATTTGGCATTTTGTCGATCTATTTTACAAGAGTATCCAAAACAACCAACATGTTATGACGTTACGTTTATAAAATAATATATATAAACCAATTATTATTATTATAAGTTTATATAATTATGCGACTTATATGTTATTATGTATTACCGTTAATATTTTTGTCCATATTACTTTATTTACATAGACCACATAATTATGAAACTCAGTTCATTCGCCGTAACAAGGGAACTACCATAGTAACAGCTTATTTTGAAATATCTAGTAAATACCCGTCTCATAAATATTTTAAATGGATAAAAAATTTTCTGTTGATAAAAGACCCTATTGTCATTATTACATCCCCTTCATTAAAAGATTTTATGCTAAAAAATAGACCAAAAAGTTACAAAACGTTAATTGTTATAAGAAATGAATCTAATTTTATGGTAAGAAAAAGATATGGAGATAAATTTTGGAAACATCAACATGATATAGATATTGAAAAGAAAATACATAAAGGTGAATATTTGTATTGGATTTGGGATGAAAAATCCGAATGGCTTAAACAAGTAGCATTATTAAATCCTTTTTCAAGTAAAACTTTTGTTTGGATGGACATGGGTGCATTCCGTAATACTAAATACAATAATAAAAAAGTAATCCAAACTGATTTTACTAAAAATTCACTTTTAAATGATAGAATGATTTTTTTACGAATTTCAACTGCTGTTAAATGGCTGCAATCAAAATATATGTCAAGACATATTTACAAAGATGTTATTCAATATAACATGTATCTTGGTGGTGGTATTTTTGGCGGTACAAAAGATGCTATTTTTAAATGGCATCACAAATTTTATAATGAAATGGATTTATGGGCAAAAGAAAAGAAATTTATTGGAAAAGACCAGTCTATGATGATATCATGCTGCCATAAAAACCCAGAATTGTGTGCCTATGTAGACCCTAATCACGATTACGGTGATCCATTTTTTTACATGCAACCGTGGTTCCATGGTGAGACAAACAATAAAGTATATATCCCCGGATTTAATATTTATAAATAATATGGATGACTGGGGTGTTAATTACGGAGCCGACAGAGAAGAAAGGGCAGAAAGACTCCGAAATGGAATTATACCAGCAACTGTGCCCAATGGGGCACAAACAGTCAGATTGCGTATACAAAACCCTGAAATACCACAAGATTTCCCTACAATAAGGCAAATGGATCAGTATGGTTTAGGGAATATACCACAAGGGTTGAGGTTTCCTATACCTGAAAGAGACGTTTTTCATTTAACAAATCAAACTCGATATATTGAAACATTTATGTATGCTAATAGAGCCGATGAACATGTATGGGTAAGATCTCAAAGGTATGGTGAACCAAATTTTGCAGTATTTGAAAACAGGAAATATTATGTCGTGACATTGGATAGACCTATAGAAGACATTATTGTAAATAATCAACAAGATTATGATATTTTGACTTGTACATGTGATGATTTTTACTATCGCTCTGGTTTGTCTGAAGACAACTTGAACCCTAATTTCATGTGCAAACACATGATGGCTATAGAATATGCCCTTGACAATTCCGAACAATATAGAGAGCAAACTGAATTATGGAATCAACAATCAGAATCTGAAGAAGAATTTGAAGAATTTGAAGAATTTGAAGAAGTAATAGAAGATGTTGGAGTAGGTGGAAGAGTGGCAGCTGAACGAAATACAAGGCAAAGAAGAAGTACTAGAGATCCTGATTTTGAGTACAGTAATGTTAAAATGGATAGTTCTGAATTTTTGGTAAATGTATTTAAACTTTTAAAAATCAGTAAGAAAAAATAATTTTATATTTAATAATAACTTGTTCGTCTACGCTCTGATAAATCTTTATGCAATGTATTCATAGCTCCATATCCATTACCTCCTCTGCGAGCGGAATTGAATGCATTTAAAAGTTCTTTGTTCATTCCCGGACGGCTTGGTCTACCTTTTTGTTTACGAGTACCGGTAGATTTGTATGGATTAAAACTTTGAACTGCTTGTTTAACAATCGTTGAGCTACTTCTTTGAGACTGTTCAACAGGCGCTGCACGTTTTCTGGATGCGCTTTCAACAACTTGTGTGTTAACTTGTGCCATACCGTTTGTATTTTGTTTAATCAATGTTTGGAATTTTAGTTCTAATTCTTTATCACGAAGATCATTTTTTGTAGTTTTCAGTTCATGTGTTTGGTCTTTAAATTTCTTGCTTGCTTTGGCAACAACTTCCATAACACGATGCATTTGCTCAGGATTAGTAGCAATCATTGGTTCTACATCTTGTTGTAAGTTCATTGCATCATCACCTACTAAGTCATGCATGTGCTCTAAAAACGTTGCCATAATTGCACGACCTTTTTGTGCAGCTTCTGTCTTTTTTGATTCTTCAGCATCTTGTAACGTTTTTTGGTGTTTTGAAAGTTCAGCTTTCATTTTTGCAATTTCTTCTTGTTGTTCTTTATCGCGTTTGTACAAAGTAGACATTTCATCATAAACTTGCTGAGATAATTGTTCACCGTTCGGTTGCTGTGTTACAGGTTCAACTGGAGCGCTGCTGCTACCTTGAGTTTGTTCTGTTACTACTGGTTGTTGTACTTGTTGTTGTTCATTTGCTACTGCTGACATATTTTGGTTTACGTTACTGTTACTGTTTGATGCTACTTCCTCAATGTATTTATAGGGTATTTTATTAGATTTATTATTGGACGCATAAATTATTTTACAATTTGGTCGTCGTGGATCAGTACATAATGATACTTCTATAGGAACTTTTTCTGTTTTTCCAGATGCATATTCTCTATGTACATGACTTAGGCTTAGTCCTGTGTAATATGGTTTATATTCTTTATTTTGCCCAGATGCTTGTAATGCGTATTTAGCAAACGTAGACGGGATATCTTTGCCATTAATTTCTCCCATAACCCACATTTGATTATTTTGGTCAAACCATGAATTTTTAATTTTTCCTACTTTTAATGACTCTTCGTGTTCTAATTGTATTGGTACATTTTTTAAATTCAAACTAGCTCTTTCTTCTTTAGAAAATGCAAATGTTTTGGCATTGTCATCAGGTAGTTCCTTTTCGTTTAATACCTTTCCAACAAAATAAACATCTTGATCCTTTTGTTTCATCTTGCAGTTGTTATTACTTATTCTTGTGTTGTATTATATATATATATAATTTTAAACCATGAAAATATAAGAAATTTATCATGTGAAACAGCAGGAAATCGTTGTTTCCAGCCTGAATTTTGTTTTTCCAATAAATATCGATTCAACTCATTGACATCATGTTGTGATGTATCTACAAATTCTACATACTCTTCCATTTTTTCTCTTTTTTGGGTTTTAAGTTCTAGGGTTTCAGTTTGTTTAGGTTCTAGAGTTGTAGAGTTTTTAGAAAGTTCAGGTTCGGATTCTTCATCACTTGAATTTTTTAAAAAGTCAGACATTAAAGTAAACATTTATTTAGAATGAAAATTTAATATATATTTATTTTATTATTGTTTATTATTTACAACCTCCTCTTAGTCTCAATACTAAATGCAAAGTAGCTTCTTTTTGTATATTGTAATCTGACAATGTACGTTCGTCTTCTAATTGCTTTCCAGCAAAGATCAGACGCTGCTGGTCTGGCGGAATTCCTTCCTTATCTTGAATTTTTTGTTTTACATTTTCTATTGAATCAGATGGCTCGACGTCCAAAGTAATGGTTTTTCCTGTTAATGTTTTTACAAATATTTGCATGTTTTTATACTATAGGATGTGATTAATTATTATATAGTGTTTATGATTCAATGTCAACTCTGGACAATAAGTTGTTTCTTGTGCTTTCAATGGTTTGCGCAACTTTAGTATATGCTGCTGATGATGTTTCTAAAACACCTAAGAAGTGGTATTTTTGATCGTCCGATTTATGCACACTTGTTGCGAATGCAAACGTAAGACTAAATAAGATAATAAAGAATCTTGGGGTCTCTAAGAAATGTGTTGTAATTGCAACTCCAGCGACAATCCAAAATGCTATTAGATCTTGCAAGTGGTAATCTTTTAATCTTAAAATACATGTTGTTAAGCATACTACAGCAATAATTAATGTAAATGTAGCTTGCATTTCCATGTTTGTTGACAATACAGTAACAAATACCAAAAGTGGTAAAGTAATTTCAAGACCAACATTCAAGAATGCAACAACTGCCATAACATGCAAGATCGCATACAAAGTAAAGTAATCGTCAAGTGTGTTCCATTTTAAATCTTCATATTTGTTCAAACAAGTATCAAATGACCCACACAAGTCACGAATGATATGAATAACTGCTGTTAAACTTAGCAAGGAAATAAAATTCCAAAATTTTCTTTGTATTGCAACATACAATGGTAGAATCAAACTTAAATATGAAATTAATTCGACATATCTAGTCGTATCTTCTTCTGCGTATGGCAAAAAGGCTAGTAATAGTAATGCTGTTTCAAATATGATAATTAAAAATCCTACTCTCATTTTAATGGTGTTTTAGTTTCAATATTGCTTAATATAACTAATAAATATTTTATTATATAGTATAGTTTACATAAGTTTATGTAAAAAAAATGACTTCTGGAGAATATATTAATACAAGGGCAATAACATTAAGTTTTTACATCTTGACATTAAGTGTTATATTAGGGTATTTATCAGATTTATTATTTTTGTTTCCAAGTGAAATATGGATTGTTTGGTTCATAAGCCACATCAGTATCCTTTCATTGATGACGCTATTAGGGGAGAAAGACGTCATAGTGATGTATGATAGAGATAGATTTGCATATTTGTTTTTAAATGTTGCAACTGCATTATGGTATATAAATAGACTCAATTTGTCTACATCAAAATCTGGGGGTTATGTAAATGATTGTAATGTTGAGTTATTGTTAATTTCAAATGTTAGTGCTGTTTACATACTATTGTTTAGTATTATAAGTATATTTATAAGTTTTATTTTTTAAGACTTATCTAACTTGGTGTCAAAATACAAAAACCATACTTGAGTGTGTTTAATCATATTTTTTAATCGTTTTTTCTGTATACCAATACCTTCATAAAAACCTTCTAATGTGTATTTATTTTTTTTTATAAAATTATATAATTCAAATACAGATTTTATATTATAAGAAAACAAAAGAGATTCTGTTGCTGTACCTATTCCTGATATGTTTGTTAAAGCCATTTTGTTAATTTCATAAACAGATCCAAATAATTTTGATTGTGTATTATACAACAACATCATTAATGCGTCTACATCTTTTAAAGCTGAATGTGCACCTGTATGTTGCATTTGAAATACTTCATTAAATATGTTTGATATTGCATAACTTTTTTTGTTTGGGTATGTTTTTCTTAAAAAATATAATGTATCAAAAAAATAAATTGGTAATTTTGTTTTCAAGGTTAATTTGTGTCGCAACAATTCATGTTCAATAACCATTTTGTCGGATCTAAAATTATTATGAGAACATAAACATATCCATGTGTAATCTTCGCTTATATTTGCATTAAAATCTAACCATTTACAAAACATATCAATACATTTGTTAAATGATAATGCGTTTTTCTTTCGAAATTCTTCATCTGTTGGCATTACATATTTGTTATCCACAGGTGGCGGAACAGCATTACCTCTTGTATATTTAGGATTGATATATTGGTGAAACGGTTTTGGATGATTTTTAAAACATTTATTTTCATAAACTTGAGCTGCCCATTCCCATATTGCACAATTTGTACCAAAATTATATTGAATGTTACCAGAATATTCTATATCAAATACTATTATAAGTGCATTTTCCCATAAGGAATTCGTTGCTTCCAATTGAGTCATTCATAAATTGATTTACTTTATAGACTTTACAGATCGACAATATATATGCAATGTATATATGTACAAATTGCTGTGATTATAAATATTTAACTTAAATGATTGTTTATGACTTAGAAACTGCGATCATGAGTAAAGGATATAAAAGAGAAAAAGGTTTAATTTTAGAAATATCTTTGATTTCCATATACAATACAACAAAAAGTTTTACATGTTTTGTTATGCCGTTTTTAGAAAAATATATTAAAGAAGATGAATTAGATATATATTTTCAAAAATATGGTGCAAATTTAAAACCTACTAAAAAACATATTAAAAACATTGGTTGGAACATGAAACATGCTGTACCATTGAATGAGGCTTTAATACAAGTAAATGATTTTATTAAATCAATTAACAATCAAAAATTACCTTTGCTTGTAGCTCATAATGGTAGAGGTTTTGATCATCGTATCTTAAAAGGAAATTTACAAAAATGTAAACTCCCAATGTTAGATGTTTTGTATAGTGATTCATTACATGATATTACTAAAAAAACGTTTCCAAATTTTCATTCGCATAGTCTATCTTATTTGCATCGTACACTTTGTAAAAATTCGAATAGTTTTAATTGGCATACAGCTTACGACGACACATTAGGATTAGTGGAGGTAATTGTAGAATGTGCGTATCAAGAATGTTTAAATAATTTAGATAATGTATGGAAATATATTTTACAAAAACCATTGTTACTGAAATCTTTGAACACAAATTTGAACATAAATTTAGACGCAAATAAACATAAAATTAATTCAAAAACAAAAGAATATATAAAAAAGTGTTTTGAAAATAGTGATATAAAGAAAAACAATATAGTAAGGTATATTGTTTTGTCATACTCGATAGACAAAATTTGGAAATATAGAACAAAATAATGTTTGGTGCAAAATCATGGCGATCTCTACCAAAATGGAAATATTTAATGCATTACAAAGACCAAAATAGGTTTCAAGTTAAAGTTAATAGGTCCACATTACCAGCAATGATACAAAGATATAATAACTGGGAACAATATAAACATGTAAAGCAAATTCTATTTGAAACAAAACTACCTGTTGAAATAGTACCAGATTATGTTTTTAATGCTTTGTCTTGGACTTTAAAAGAACATATAACTGATTATAGCAAAGATTTTAAAGACTATGATAAACTGTATGATCATCAAAAAATTGGTGTTACATGGGCAGTTGAAGACTTTAAAGGGGTTTGTTTATTTGCAGATGATATGGGAATGGGAAAAACATTACAAGCTACAGCAACAGCTGTAATATTGTTAAAAAATCAATTAAAACGCAATATTTTGTTTGGTGAAGTCTTGATTTTATGCCCTGCATACTTACAGAAACAATGGAGAGATATAACAGCAAAATATTTAGAAGGATTAGCAAAAATTACTGTTTTAAGTTATGATACTGCAAAAAATAAATCTGATGAATTGAAAAAACATAAATATTCGTTATTTATTGGTGATGAAATTCATTTGCTAAAAGACCCAAGAAGTATTCGGTACCGAAAATTATCGAAAATTATTAAAAAAATAAAATTTAGAATACTAATTAGTGGAACACCTGTCGTAAATAGAAGTAATGAACTATTTTCGCCATTATCGTTGTTAAAACCAAAAATATTTAAAAGTAATCGAGCATTTTGTGACCGTTACTATTGTAAAATTTCACGAAAAGCACGTGCTGAAGAAGAATTGGCATTAATTTTGCCTTATTTTGGTATGATCAGACGAACAAAAGAAAAATTAAATAATTTACCAGCAAAAAATATTACAAAATTGTATATCGATGACAAAAACAGTAAATTGGAATTTAAACGATTAGCAAAAACATTGTCTGAATTAGACAAAGAAGAAAATGCTGGGAACATGGCCAAATTTCATATCGGAAATGCTTATTATAAGCTAGGAATGACCAAATCAAAATCAAAAAACTTAAAAAGAGAAGTATTGAAATTATGCACAGAAAACACAACAGAATGGGGTGCCAGTAAAGTTATTTTCTGTTATCATATGTCAGTAATTGAAGCATTGCAACAATGGATAGCAGAAAAAGGCATTAGCCATGATGTCATCAATGGACATGTGTCCGTGAAAAAAAGATCAGACATAATTAAACGATTTCAAAATTCGGAATTTGATATAATTATTTGTACCATAGGTGCAGCAGGCGTTGGTGTAACTTTGACAAATTCACATCATGTTATTATGGTAGAAACAAGCTGGGTACCCGGTTTGACTTGCCAAGCTATAGATAGAGTACACCGGATAGGGCAAACAAATAAAGTACAAGTACACAGAATCATATTTAAAGAAACATTAGATGATTGGATCATAAAATGTGAAAATGGTAAAAAAAAATTACATAAAACGCTTCTAAAACAAGCAAAACATTTAAAATCTTAACGTTAGTTATTGTAATGCATCGTAAAAATATTTACATGCATAAGATTTTTTATCATTCAAATACCGGTATTCAGAACTACATTTCAATTTTGAACTATGATCCACGTATTTTATTAACACTGTCTTGTAAAATCCATCCCAATATTTAAATAATTGAGCTTCTGTTTTGGCACCAGTTACTACTATACGACCACTGCGAAACAACAAATATACAATCCTAGGACTTCGTAAACGAAATATAAGACCCGGAAACAATTCAGGTTCGTAACTTGTAAATGGTCCATAATCATTTTTTAGTTGCATTAAATCTATAGGGTCGTCAATACCTGTAGAACCTACTATGTTTTGAATCTTAAAATTATAAAATCCAACACGTAAACCAGAACGTTGAAGAATATTTACACAATATCTACATGCTAAACAAGAATTCTTTATGTTTTTTCCGCCAGTACAGACAATGTTACCGCTCCCAAAGATCAATTGAGTTGTGCGTGGCCACTTTAATCGAACTGTTGCTGCTGCAAATTTGTGACTAGGTTTAAAGTTAGTCATTTGTTACAAGTCAGGTATATAATACAGTACTTACGGATTAAATTCTAAAAATTTCAATTTTGAACATATTTTCTTTAAATTTATCTTCTTTCTACCTAAATAAAACGTAGAAACTACATTTTGTATTATTATTTCAGGAACTTTTAGACTATCTGTTTCTTCAGTTCGTTTTCGTTTCGTTCCTGTTTGTTTTTTACGCTCTGAAGATGACATTCGTAACTCTCTGCCATAAATGTAAATAAATATAATATACTTAATATATAATGACAGAATAAGATAAACTTTATTAAACGCTTTTCTTCTTTACTACCAAAATCTTTCGTAAATATTACAAAGAACAATAACCATATTAGTAAACTATACAATGGTTGGAAAATTTTTCTATTAAACAAAAAAGGACAAATATATTGTAATCCAATCATACCAAAACATACAATTGTAAAAATGTGTATAAAATAATAAACTAACTTATTATTATAATAACTGATTGGTATCATTCTTAGTTATGACTAATATCGAAATTTTTAAAAGTCGCCTTGCTATGTGGCAGAGGTTATTATATAATGAAAAAGTTGGTGTCAATATTAATGAAACAGAAACTTCTGATTACCATGACAATGTTTTTGCATTTGATAGACACGTGGGCATTGAAGAAGAACAAACAGAAAATAATGATTATTACGGATACAGCGAACTTATAAACTATAAAAACCTTTATCAAAATCAAAAAGAAAGATTTATGTTAAAATACAAAAGGTTTATTGAGATAAATTACATAAAAACAAAAAAATTCACTCCCGCACAGATTCAACAAATAAAAGCAAAAACAGAAATAATAAAAGATAATAAATACATACTGTATGCTGCTTTTTATTTAAATGATTCTAACAGTATTTATGAACGAGTAAAAGACAAAAAAATAGAAATTAGTCCATACAGAAAAGTAAATGTGTATGTTGAAAAAAATACTAATAATAAATACGAAATAAAAGAAGTAGCATTTCAAGAAGATAGGCAAAAAGTAATCAATTATATTCAAACGGAAGCATTAAATGAAGGCTTAAAAGACTTTGATATCAAAACAAGAAAGTTTAAATTGATTTTTTTAAATAAAAAGTTTGAAGGCGAGCATCGACTATCTTCGATAACAAATCCTAATATGATGATAGATGTTACATTCACAGAAATTGAATTTATTGGTAATTATCTATTCAATAATTCAAGCAATAACTTAATTTTATTGGACAAAAAAATATTAAATATGTTGTGTCCATTTAAAATACTTTATGAATATAAAAAATTAAAATTAGAACCACCTTTGTATTGGTCTTATAGATATCAAAGAGTCTTAAGTAATACAACAAAAGAGTATGGTAGATTTCAATTAGCATTATCTAGAATGCAAAATAAATGGTGTCAAGGAAATTCAATATTTAATACTATATTATTGATGAGATATTTCATGTCATCATGGTACATTTTAGCAGATGAAAAACCATTAAAACAACAAAATAGTAATACAAAACAGTTATTTGCAGACATCAATAACATGTTCAATGCTGCTGCTGCTTATTTAAATATTGATATTGAAGAACAACAAGATAAGATTAAAAACAGAAACAACTATTATAAAAATCTTCTTGACCCGGTAAATGAAAATACATATTTAGATAGGCGTAGATCTAGCTCTAGACAAGCAATCAATCAAATTTTTAAAACAAATATAGAATTTACGCTAACTAATGAAACTATGGTAAGAGAACTGGTCAAAGACACGAATGATACTATTGATATTACTGAAACCCAAAACACAAAAATACAAAATGTGTTTAATCAGATTTTAAGTACTGATAATATACGAAAAGAAATACAATTAGAGAATATAGGTTTTTTTGATAAAGATCAGGAAACGAATACTTACTTTATTTTTAATAGTGTAAAAGGAAGTTTAAATCTAGATGACGATGAGAAAGAATTAATACAAGCAATATTATCTGACGACAATGAGGCAGCACTTACAGACGATCAAGAAAACTTTAAACAAGCATTAATTAAAAAATTATCCGATCAACTTAAAAAAAATGATATTATTATAAATAAATTTAATTTAGATTTGCTATCGGTATTTAATTTAATAGATAATAAGATAAAGGATTTAATAAAGAATAATTTTTTTAGAACCACAATAAATTATGATCAAAATGAAATCGAAAATGAAATCGAAAAAGGTATAGAAACAAACAGAAATAATATGACAAATGTAAAATTAGTAAAACAGAAACTTGAATGGTTAGATACATTCTATAACCGTTATACAAATTTTACCGAATCACACATATACACTAAATCTATTACAGAATTAAAAGATGAAATAGATACTTATCTTGAAGGTAATGATTCTAATGATAATAAAAATATTAACCCATTAGTAACGGATGTTTACATTGAATTATTTACAATGTTTTTTTATATGTGTAAAAACCCAAACACAGAAATAACATTAGGTGTTAATGATGAGGATGCAGACAATATCATTTCTAAATCGTTAAAACAAAACGATAACGATAAATATGTTTTTAAATACATATTTTCTCAAGAATATGATGCTTTAGAGGAATTTATAAAAAAGAATAAAAACAGACAATGGCATACAAATGAATTAGTTTACCTTGACTATGATGATATAAGCAGGCTAACTAATTCATCTGAATATGTCTATAAGATTGAATCTAAGGTTTTTGAAGAATTAGATAATATGTATAATGAAGATGAAGCCAAAACTTACAAAAAGGTTAATAATTACTTACGGCAATCTAGAGACGAATTAGCAACTAGGATAAAGTTTTACAAAACAATTGCGTATTTTAAAATTATACGCGATTGTTTGTGGTTTTTATGCGAGGTTGGGGCAAAGGACGAAACTATTGATATTGTTTTTAAAATTTACTTAGAAATTATAGATGAAAATAGCAATTTGTATCAAAAAATTGACAAACTTTCTGAAATGAAAAATGAACTTGAACAAGAAGACTTTATTAAAGAACAACAAAAAGTAATGAGAATTGAAATAGAAACTTTGGCTGCAAAAGTTCTAGTAAATTCTTTCGAAAACTTAACACCACAATACGATAAAGTAAAATCAGATATACAAAAGGAGATGAATGAATATATCCAAACTTTAAATAACGAAGTAATATGGTCTAAATTATATGATATTGCTTTTGATTTTAAAGATCATATATTTATGATGTATACAAATACAAATAAAGCAAAAGATTCGTTTGTCAATACAATCATTTATTTATTGGTGAATAGAGAAAAATACAAAGGAAAGTGGCAAGAAGAAACAACTCCTATTCTAGGACAACCATCTTGCCCAGTTGATTACGTAGAAGGTGATATAGTAAAATACAGAAGTGTATATTATGTTTTAAAAGAAAAAGGCGGCAATGCATGTAAAACTAACCCAAAAAAAAATCAACAAAATTGGGAAAAGATTACAAGTACAACAGGTATTCCAGAAAATATATATCAAAATATAGCAAAATATGAACCTATAGTAATTTCTTGGTTAAAATACAAATTTGATGATAAATATAACAAGTTTGAAGAATATTCAAAAAAATATTACAATGCAATTTTTTGGCAAGATTATGTTGAAAGTAATAAGCTTGATGCCAAAACTCAGTATAAACAAAATTATAATAGTACAAAAAATATAAAATTAATGGACACAAATGTTACAACAGGTTTTAAATATATTTCACAGGTAGAAATGGACAGATTTTATAAGCTTAGTAGTACAGCAGCCGTAAGTCCAAATTTTAACACTGATTATGTAACGTATAAAAATTATATCATAGGCGAAAAAATATCCCAAGTCAAAAAGAATAATAAAGATGAATTAAAAGAATATTTTGAATACAATGATGCTGTTGGTAACTTGATAAATACAACAGTCGTTGATATTGATGATTCTGCTAACGATTCAGAAGATGAGGAAGAAGGGCAAAAAGAAACAGAATATTTTAATATGGATTTAAATTTTCAACAAAATGCCAAGTTAGTAATAAAGGAATTAGAGCATTTATTTATAAGTGCTAGTGTTAGAACAAGTACAGTTTCAAGTTCAGTAGATCAATCATACAAAAATTATCTTTCTTATTTAAAAACATCTCCAAATACAATTGAAAATATGTTAAATGGTTATATTGAATACTTATCACATGGTATTGATTTAAATACTGAAAATAATATTAAAGCATTTTATGCACAAACATTTAAACAATTTTTTCAAAATATGGCAAAAAAGATAAACAAACAAAGAAAAGAAAACCAAAGTGAAGAAAACGAAATACAAAAACGAGAACAAGATAGACAATTTATTATAGAAACGTTTAAAAACTTAATTTTAAAGTTTTATTCATTTGAACCGTATTACAAAAAATATCAAGAAGGCTTTTTATGCCAATCAAAAGAATACGAAGACGTAAATAAAACATCATTAATTGCGTTTGCTCATGCTATGGAAACGTATGAAACAAGTTCATTAACTTACCCTGCTGATGTTGTACATTACCAACAATACAAAATACAGAAAATAGAAGAAATGAATAATAGACTTGTAACTATAACATCTGGTCAAGAATATATATATTTAAAAGTAGACAATCCTTCTACTTATAAGCAAAAAATAGTAAATTTTCGAACAAGAATAGATGACAACATTAAAGGTTATGGACTAGTAACTAATACTGTAATAGAAAACGAATATATAGAAATAAGAATATATTATGGATATTGTCCTTACCTAGGTAAACTAGTTATCGATGTTACGAATCAAATAGATATAACGTTTGACATGTGGTACAAAAAACAACATAGCAAATTTGTAGAAGACAAACGAACTATCAAAGAGGTTATTTTACAGTCTATTAATCCTTATCAAGTCTTTTTAACATCAGATACTAGTATTGTGCATCCAAACGAAAAAAGTCAAGATGTAAAATATTTTCATGTAGAACTGAAAAACAAAGGTTTTACTATTGATGCTGACAGTTTTCTTTTATTTGGAGATGGGAGGACTTTAGAACAAGGTTTACTAAAATTTGAAACAATGGAATTAAAACCAATGAAAAAAAATACACTTTTATCAGATTTTGATTTTAACAAAGAATTTTCACAAATTACTGAACATACGAATCCATATGTAATTTATTTTTGTAATTACTTGTTTATGACAAATAAGAATTCATTTAGATACGGAACTGATTTTTTTCCAAAAAAACTGTATATTGACTTTGGTATATCACGAGACTCTGGAACATGGGGTAATATTAGACAAAGATGGGAAGAAGTAAAGTATTTCAATGATATAGATATAGAGAACGAATTTTTAACAAGAATAGGCAATAAATCTAACGAACTAAACGATAATAATGACACAAAAATAGATAGGTTAAAGTTTAAGACTGATTCTACGATAGAAATGTTTGCTTTAGAATTTGACAACTTAAGAGCTAAATATAAAAAAATAGAAAATGCAACCAAAATAAAGTTCGATTCAGACCTTATAAATACCATTACTAGTGATGTACCTAGCACATATAAGGGTGTTAATAGTATTATAGACAAAGAAACAAGGAAAAGTGTTATTTTAAAAGTAGATATTAGAATGGATACTGAAAACGATTATCCTGATTTGCAGTCTTTGCAAATATTTGCAACTTGGTTACATAACTTGGATTTAAATAACGGTGTAAATATGTATGAAAACAAGGAAAATATTGAATATCCATTTCGTGTAACTATGTTAAATACGTATTTTATTGAATATGGTACCTATGAATTTGTACATCATTTATTTAAAGGAAATTTGGCAAAACGCAATATTTACGTGAAAAAGAAAACTGGTGATTACATTGTATTCCAAAATGATGATTTTAAATACCAACAAGTATTACCAATGTATAATGTATATGAAGTCCCAGAGGAGTTTTTGGCACCTACAACAAGTAACTACCTCGTAAATCCAACATTTTATAAAACCATGCAAGACGAAATATTTAAAAAAAGCAAAAATAGACTTTTTTGGCGTATGTTAGAAAATAGCAAAACTCTTAGAAAAGGAAAAACTGCCATAGATAACCTTTTAAATGATTTCTTTGGATATTACGAAACTACTGACTTGGATATTTCACAACAACCAGATTCAAATTTAAATAGTTATGTAAAGGAACCTAGAGACGAAGAACCTAGAGACGAAGAACCTAGAGACTCGAGTAGATATTTAAGTCAATACTATAACATGAATGATTTTGATACTAACTATGCTGCTATAAGGTTTGATTATAAAAAAGATACCAATACAGAAATATCTACAGCCAATACAACTTTTCTAAACGATGATATAGGAAAATGTTATTGTGACCAATTTAAAGTAAATGGTATAGAAAGTAATGTAAAAATGAAAACAGTAGAAATGTATAAAACATTGGATGATACACAAAAGGCATTTTACAAAAAAGTTGATGAAGATGATACTAAGACAAGATCTCATTATGGTCAATTCGCAACACAAAAAGATGAAAATACCTTATTTACTGTTGACGCGAACGGCAATATAGAAGCATCGGGAAAAAAATGGAATTTAATTGTTTTTTATAGGAACAGAGCGTTGCAGTATTTTCCAAACCAATTATCGAGATCCAAACATGTAATAAATATTTGTTATAAGAAAAACGATACATATGTTACAAGTACCAATGTAAATAATATTACACTTAACGAAAAAGTTTATGTACGCAATCTAATACTTGAAACAAAGAATATAAATGAACTGTTGCTTAATAATGAAAATAATGATAATAAATACACCTATTGTTGTTTTTATATTCCAAAAGAACATTTTTGTAAATTAAAAATTGATCAAAATAATTTTACTCATGATTCGTCGTTTCTTAAATATGTTATTCCTGTAATATATCAATTAAAATGTAATATGTATTACAACGACGCTGATGCCGAAGAAGAGATGACAAAATATGAAGCAAAATTAGACAAATTACAAAATTTTTCAGAATTTGATCAAGCAATTAAAAGATATAATAGTTATTCTACTGTAGGGTCTTTCAATACCAAGGAAAAGAACACAAATTATTTAAAAAATATGTTTGAAAATATGTTACAATTAGAAGAGTTTAATATACAGTATCGGCAAGCTTTACGCAAAATGCAAATTCGTTATATGGATTTTTGTGATTATGAATTATTTTACAATGTATTTTTGGCCGAGACTGTAGAAGATGAAACAAATTTACAGATTGATATTGAAGAATTAACTAGTATAAGTAGTGGAAATATCAAAGACCGTTGGTCATTTTTTGTTCGTTTAGCATTGTACGAAAAATATAATTATTTTTTACCAATTCTTCAAAAGAATGTAAATACTCCTACTTTTGAAAGGTTTTTTAAAACTAAAGCAATATTGAATGTTAATAATCCTGAAAAATTAGATTACATACGACATGGTGTGTTTGAACAATGGGTCTATATCTATTGTTTGGGTTTAACAGTGTTATTGTGCGAGTAATTAAAGATTAATTTCAAATATCTGTTTATTGTTTACTATTTTGATCTGTTCTTTTTCTACAGATTTTTCTAATGGAATCATTGTATTGTAGGTGTTATAAAGATTGATGTTTTCTAATATAATATAATTGCATTTTTGTTTCACTATTTTTAGCCACAATAAAAATGATTTTACAATTGTGTTTGTTTTGTATATTTTGTCTTTGTAAACAACAGCAAATTTTTTCCAGTATCTAACTATTAATGGAAAGGTAGACGTTTTTATGGCTATAATATTTTTCTTGATGTCGTAATTATGACAAAAGCAATAGTTTGTCCAATTAAAATTATGCAATGTCCTGAAATATGCTTCAATCAAAGCAAATACAGTAGCTTCTTGTATTAAAGGATTTCTTGATCCTAACAACTCTTCTGGTTTACTGTACAATACAGTGTGATTGATAGAATTAATCCATGGGCTAGGGTATTTAGATGATACATAGGAATATATTGTCGGTTCTTCGCCTGTCCTTTGATATGTATGAAGCCATCTAGACGGCAAATTGTCTAAAAACCTCCATATAATTAACGTAATCCTAGTTCTAAATTTTCTTATACTGAAATATGTTTTTTCATTTACAGCCCAGTTTATAAAATTGTTTTCTTCTTCTTGTGTTATTATAATATCGTTTGAAATATCAAATTTATTTATTATTTCTGCAATATTAATGTTTTGTGTATGCCATGCTTGTTTTGCTGCTAGTTGCATTATAAGCATAGATTTTGTTTTGTATATATTTTTGTTTTTAAGTGGTAATTGTTCAACTAGATTCCATCTATTGTAAATGCTTAAAGTACCGGCATGATGTACAAAAAAAGCTATTTTTGAATATACGGTGTCGATGTATTGTTTCATTTTCTTTATATCTTTCGAATTAAAGTGTCCCCATCTATCATCTATATGTTCTAGTAAAAGAACAGCATCACTTAATTTAAAATTTTCAGGTATAGGCATTAAATTCATGTCTTTCAAAAACATTTTGTCTATACTAGGTAATGTAGTATTAGTTTTTAGTTCTAACATGCTTATAACTAAATAGACAATCATACCATGGTTCCATTCAAAAAAATCATCATCTTTAATATGCCTAAGTTTTTCAAAATTTTCTGCTAAATGATTTTTAAACAGTTTCAGGTCTTCAATACTACAATTTTGCGTTTCATAAATTGTTTTCCAAAATTGTATATACAATGTCAAGTGATTTATCGATGGGATATTCATTGTTTTTTGTAATCAAGTATATATATTTTACTTAATTATATATATAAGAGAATTAAAATATGGATTTTGATAATGACGACGATACCTTTGTTGTAACCGCTGAAGAGATAAGCAATTTAGATGAAAGTTGTTTACGAATAGACAAACCAATTTCTTACAATGCCCCTGCAAATCTTCAAAACCACTGTATTTTATGTTCTAAAAGCAACACAAGTTTAAATGGTGTAACTTTGTTAGAAGAATTTCAAAAAATAGAAGATTCGTTACTTGGCAAAGTTGCTGATATGTTTATTTTTGAGACTATGAAAAAATATTATGATGAAAAAATTAAACAACCAATGATAAGACAAAATATAAACTGTCCAGATCTAGAAGTTGATATGATTGCGAAACATTTTTGTTACCATAGTATTAACCCACAAAGAATGTTAAAGAATGATATTCTGTTTTTAAATAATGCACAAAGTTTTTTAAGACAAAACGGTTTATTAAAGGAAAATATTGCATCTGGTACAAAAAGTTTAAATAATGGATTCATGAAACAGTGGAACCAGATCTCAAAAACAAAAATAGAATTAATGCGATATTATAATCAATTAAGTAAAGATGATATATTACACAAAGGACCAAGTACAAATCCTCAAGAATTTAGTAAAGATTTTTGAACTATGTTGTATTAAAATTAAAATTATAGTATATAATGTGTACATCGTTGTTTATAAACCTAAATAATTGAAAACATGAATTCTAACAGTTTACGTAATCCAGCACCAAGTAATGGATTTAAAGATTGGCCAGCATTAGGGAGACATGCTAGTCATTCAGAACCAAACCAGTTACCGGGCCCCGGTATTGGGCAACTTATGGCACCTAGCCATTCAAACAATGTGCATCAACTTATGGCCAATCCAAATGCCAGTTATCCATTTTTCTGCGGCGCATTTCAAAATGGTTGGCAACAAGCTTACACAGAAGGCATGCCAATGTTTATTAATTTACAAAACGATCGTGGCGAGAAAACAACCATCAGTGGAAGGCATCAAAGTCATAACATTATGGCCAGTTTACAAGTATTAAATTACTACCTTACATTAGGATCATGTGACCCAGTTTACATTGAAAATCATATCCGTAAGCACAGGTTGAACAGATCATTAATTCCAATGTATCCTACAAAAGCAGAATTAGCAAAACGTTTTCCAACCTATTTTAATTCTGTTAATCAATTGTCAGAAGGTCCATCTGAAAAATATCGTAATGCTCTAGGTGATTTAAAAGAGACACATGAAAAAACGGGTTCAGTTGACAAATTAGTACCTCAAAATATGTACACTAGTCTTACATCAGCTACTTCTTCAAATGACCAACGCGACTACAGTACAAGTGCAGGCGGACAAGAAGCATTGTTAAAAGAAAAACTACGTGTTTTGAGAGATATAATGTTTATTGAAGATTTTAATAGCAAATGGAAGTTTATGGGAGTCATTTTGACAGATATGGATTTAAATAGTCGTTACCAAAAGTTATTTAATTTAAATGTTCGTGGAAGATCTCGTATATTTAATGTATGGAATTCTACAAGCACAAACGATAACAGTCGTATACATGGAAGAAGAGACCATGTTCAAAAAGGAGATGAATTGTATTTTACATTAAAAAAGGTGAAAGGCGATGCAAATACCTATGTTACACCAGACGGCACGATGATGCCAATCATTCCTTCTGGAGATACAACAACATTTAATTTTACTGGTGGTATTAATATTACGTTAGACAGTGAAAATATGTTTTGGCAATTGGTACCAACTAGAAAGACGTTGACCAACATAAATGACGACGATAAAAGTCTTATACTAAAATCTAGTTCTAAATTTCCAAGAATAGTAGCAGGCATGGGCTTAAAAAATTATCAAAAATCATCCGTAGAACATGACATTCATGTAGGAAAAGTTTTAAATTCAATTTCAAAAAGACCTGAACAATACTTTACATCCAAAGCTTGTAGAGAACATACACAAATGATCTTGTTGCCTATGTTAGAAATTGCAATAAGGATCGGAGGACAAAATTGGTAAAAATAAAAATAACACATCACTTATTTAGACAAAAAAATACCTATATATTAACAATATAATCTATTATTAAATATTAACTAATATCATGAGCTCTAGAATTAATTATAATACTAAACCATCAAGTAATTCTCATCCTCGTCGTAGAAGAAAACGTGTTCGTCCAATCGCACGCGTAACTTCTTATGATGTCAATGTGCAATACGACTTAAGGAGGAAACAGGACTGTTTAACAGGAAAAGGCACATCACATGGTTTATTTGCTAAACCTTTGCATGAAGAATCGTACAATGTACTTGAAGGTGAGATATTAATGTCCTTAGATAAATCCAAGCGTTATATGGACGGAAACATCCACTGTTTTTCTTTTGCAAATGGATTAGGAGACGAGTTGCTACCTTCAGTCTTACGTGCATTAGCTTCTACAATGAAAAAGGTTCGTGACCGAGCAACGGTTGTCGCAAGATATTTGATTTTGAGTCGATTAACATATTCCGGTGTAGCTGTTACACCTTTTTATGCTGAACGTAATTCGTACCAAGACATGATGCAAGGTTTTGTTTCAAATTTCTCAGGTTTGAACACATTGGTTAATACCGGTCAAGGTGATATTCGCCCCGGTGACGTAATCACAGTAGATTTACCACCAAATATGAAATGGAGTGGAGACGCATTTAGTAAACATCGCAAACATGAAGGCATTCCTTTAGATAAATTACTTTTTGGAACTGGAGTATATCAACCTCAACATGTGTCTGATATGGTTCAAGAGTTGATAAAAGCATTGTCGCCAAATTCGATTGCCGCCGCGAATTCCGCAGCATTTGCAGACGGTACAGAAAACTATTACATTGAACAAATGCTAAACGAAATATCTGCTTCTGGTAATCGTGCACCTGCTTTAAGACAGATTGCAAGTCATATTAAAAATACATTAGCAGTTATGAGAGGATTGCCTACTGGTGCGAGTGGGGCTCTGGGAAATAAAATAGCTGCCGATAAAACACTTATTGCAAGCAAAGGTCTTGGTATCTTTGCTGTAACACAACTTGCCTTGGATCCAGAATTAGGTTTGAAATATATGTTAGATTTATCACATTCCGTTTCGCATTTATATCGTCGTATGATTATTGGCACAGCTTTATCTCAAGCTCGTACTGGTGAGACCTTTGATATTGTTTTATCAAATGGTATTTAAAATATTAACATTTTGCTCATTTACTGTAATACAAACTTTCAATTTACTTTTTAAAAACTTAATCGTTTTGTTTTGTTCTTTTACAATTTGTTCCAACAATGCTATTTTTTCTTCTTGTAAAAGATACATTCTTTTTAATTTTTCCGCTTCAGTTTCTGTTGATCGATGCATTTTAGAGTATATACAATAAAATTAAATCTCTATAGTAAGAAATGCATGATAATCTTCTAAATAGTTTAGACGAATATTTAGTAACTTATTTTGTTTTAAATTATTTAAATCTCTGTGATCAAAAAAGCTTTTATCTAACAACTAAAGTATATTATTGTAAGTTTTACCGTTATTTTGGTTTAAAAAAAGGATTAAAGTTTTCAAAGTGTTTTAAAAAAAATTGTTCACTGAATAGGTTTTGCCCTGTGTCAAGTCCAATTTCTTCTTTTTGTATAAAACATTTGCCACGGTCACCTAAAAGTAACTTAGGTGGTGCATGTTTCTTATTAGTAGAAAACGGAAGAAAGAAAAATCGGAAAATGAAAAAAGTAGAAAGTTTTTCATGGGGAACACTACACCAACGCGTAAAAATAAAAGATACTTGACTGTTGATACTGCATACACAAATATGGAAGAAACGAATGAAAAAGCTCATTTAAAGTGTTCTATAGCTGCCATTTTATTAGCACTTTCTATTGATCTAAAGACTCAAACATTTAAAATTCCAAATTTAAAATTATATCGTGGTATATTTTGCCATAGTATTTTTAAGATGAATATGTGTAGTCATTTCAGTTACACGGAATGGAATAACTGGATCAATGTAAACACAATGTTACAAAGTAGTTTTTTAGATGCCTATGAAGATGATATAAAAATAACTGGTCGTATTGTACATAAATTTAACGATTCCAGTTTTAGTTTATTGGTTTACAATACAAACCAAATTATCAGGATTCCAGAAAAACTGATATTTAAGCATATGAAGTCACCTCGTGAAGTAACTTCTTGTCCAATATTTTCAGAAAATTATAAGATTAACACAGAAGTTGATTTTTCGTTTGATATTATGGGTATTTGGGATTTGTTATTTTTCAATATTTATTATACAAATATTTGTGTATACAAAGACTCTATATCATGCAGTCCTGTGTTACCTAATATCAATGGTATAGTGGATATAGAAAAACGAGATTACAATGTGACTAAAGCATTAGATATAATTTGTGACAAGTGGTTGTATCATAGTGATGTTAGTTATTTGGTTTATTGGTCTGAAAAAGCGTTTGACGACTATTTATTTGAATATAAAAGAATGAAAAAGACTAAATTCAATTCTGTTGTAAACACTGTAAATAAACACAGTTTAGCATATAATTTTGTTAGTCGTGTTTTTATGTTTATTGGTGGTTCCTATGAATTTTTGGTGCCAAACAATTACATTAAAGAAGCTTTATTTTACGATGAAAATCCACTAGAGGCATTAAAATACTTACTAAATTGCCAAACCTTTTCCAAGCATCGTAATTTGTGGTTTTTATGTCATTGTTACCAGATTTGTACACGGGAAACTCGTCGATATACTGATATTATGGCACAATATAGTTACATAAGAACCCTTTTTTTTAGTTTTTCTAAATGTAGATCAAAATTGGATCATAGTAAACATTTTTATTTTTTACGTGGTGACATACATGGTTCTGATATACCTTTTGAGTTGAGTATATAAAACACAACTAGCAGTAGTAGTAACAAGAAAATGTATGACAATAGGAAAGACATTTTGAAGTATAATAAAAGTAGCTTATTCCATAGTTTGCATTTTATATGTTGTTGTTCATTAACTGCAGCTTATTTGTTTAGTTACCCTTTTTTTAACAATATAATGGACATAGACTTAGAAACTAGTTTTAGGATAACTGTAAGCGATGCTTGTAAAGACTTATCGTCGGATAGCAATACTAGTCTTAATATGGCTTACATCTCTGGAGTATCTATACTTTGTATAACAATATTTATGTGGTTTTATATATCTAGTAATGGCAGCAACACGTCTGTTTTATGGCCTACTACAACGTTATGGGTTGCTAGTATTTTGTTTTTCATTTCACAATTAATATTTTTTGTTATTCTTGTTTCTCGTATTACTATATGGTTTATGTCGTGTGAAAATGCCGCTAAAATAGGTGGATCCTGTCCTACGACACGTTTTACAAAGATGAGGCATGAAATTTTTGATAAAGAGGAATGTTATTTTGCAAGTGATCTAACGTTATGGAATTCGGAAAATGATTTGTTTAAAGATTGTCAAAATACAAATACTTTGCAATCTTATAATGACAAATTTTCTCGATGGGATTTGGCAGTCTATTATAAAGCTAGTACATTGTGTACAAAAAACGATACAAATTATGCTAGTCAATTGAGTTGGTGTTATTATTATGGATGTAGCAAAACTTGCACACCAGAAACATATGCCTTAAATTGGAGATGGATTGCTTTGGATGCTTTAAGTTTACTTACTGTTATTGTATCTTATTTACTCGTTATGAGTGATTGGTATATAGTCAAAGAACGGAAATTACAATAATAATGAATAAAGTAGAATTGTTAGAGTTTTCTTCTAGGGTAGGTTCTATACTAGTATGGATAGGATTATGGAATATTATAGTAATTATGGTAGATGAAACAAATATTTTAAAAAACATTTTAGTATTTATATTTGGCATGATCTTATGGCTTATTACAGACTCTTTAGTTGAAAATAGATCAAATAGTATACAAGAATTGATCACTTAATAAATCGGCTGTTTGCTAGAGGTAAAAAGTATGCTTGATTAGTATTCCTTGATTGTCTTTTTTCAATCAAATCCGTACATGCTTTCAAAGAATAAGCTATTTGTCCTACTGGAATTGTTTCATTCAACCTGTTTGTTATAGTTATATCTTCAGCTAATTTCTGTTTTTCTGGATTGTCAAAAAACTCTTTCCATTGTTGTAACTTGTCTACAACCATTTCTTTATTTTCGAAAGAATGTGCTAAGATAATAGTTTTTATGTTTTCCAATTGTTGTTCTGATTTAGTTAGTTTATCAAAAGCTATATCTTTTGGAACAAAATACAGACTAGCATTCCATATTTTTTTTTGTTCATTGTCTAAAGTGGATGTAACACCTTTTAACTCTTTAATAAATCTACTTGAAACAATTTTTTGTTCTGTTGTTTTGTCGAATTTTGTATTTAAATTGTTATTTACCGGTTTTAAATTTAATGGTACAGCTTCTAGAAATTCTTTCTTATCCTCTTCTAACTCTTGTAACGCTAGTCTTCTTAAATTGTTTACATCTTTTGAAGCTTGTGTATTCCCGTGTGTTCCAATAAACATTTTTGTTGTCTCTGACTTTAATAAATTTTGTTTCTTTAAAAAATGTTTAATTGATAGTATTCTTTGCTGTATCGGTTCTCCGGGTGCACAATTTTCTTCTTGAATAATTTTATTGTAATGTTTACTATATTCAAGAAATGCCTTTTGTATGTCCGAAGACAGATTTGTAAATTTGCAACCAAGTTTTTGATTTGCTTCCTGACTTGTTAAAGCCGACTTACGAGATTGCTTATGGTAAGCATCGAATTTTTTAATGCTATAATCCATTGTTTTACAAAAGTTGAGTATTTGCTTATATAACTATTATTATATTACTAAAGATCAATAATATATAAGAAAAAAAAATTATTGCAGTATATAACCTAGATAAAAACAATATTAATAAGAAAAGTTACCTAAAAGTTTAACTATGTCTGCATTACACCCTGAAGAAGTAAAATTAACACACAATACAAGCAACCAATTACATGAAGTACAAGAACAAAGTATTCAACAACTTGGTCCACAAGAAGTTAAAATGGAAATGGATAACCAAACTGCTTTAAATGATAATAAAGCAAATGCAAAAACATATACAAGGAGAATTTTGATCCATTGTAATGCATCTTCTGAAGAACTAGCTGCTGGGAAACATCAAGTCATTCCTAATGCTAACCGCATTTTTCAACCAGATTTTTCACAAGCTGATAATGAATTAAAGAAAGAACTAGATAATTTAGACCTTTCAAGAGGTATTGTCAGCAAAGTATCCATTGAATCTGTGTATAGCAATTGCCCAGCACCTGTTGTCTTAGGATTGAAATTGTTCCAACGCCCAGATTCTACAAAGGCAGCTAGCTACGAAGATCTTCGCATTACCAATAATTCTGGATGGCTTTACAGTTGCTCCGAATCCAAAATGGGCTCTCAAGCATCACATAGCAAATCTGGTGTTACCAACATTTATGCTTTCATGCCATATGAACGCACAAGACATCAAAATGGAGGCACTGTTGTATATGAACCAAGTAATGTCATTTCAAACAAATACATCCAACAATACGGCAGTTTCAACTGGAAAAATTTGTGGTCCGGCGTGGTCCAATTTCCGGGGGAATCATTTTATTATGTAGATAAATCGCACGTAGTACTTCGCATTATCGAAAACAATTGGGAAATTTTGGGAATGGACGTTAAGAATGAACAACCAAGAGAAGGCCGTTACGTGAAGATTGCAACAAATGTCTGTGATCGCGTCATCAAAGAGTTGTACGACAATATTATCTCCAGAATTCCGTACACTAAATGGAAGAACATTGCAGCTGTATTCAGTTCCGATAATATTGATGAATCAATGGAAGGCGATTACAAATTTTCAGTTGAAATGAAAGTTTCTTTCATTTACCCAAACTTAACACAATAAAGTGACATAAAATTTATAAGTTTTACAATTTAATATAACCATATGATATTTTTATAAACAACTACTAGTCATGTTAAAAAATTACGCCAGCCTTCTGGTACAAGATAGACACGGTAATATTGACCTTAATTTTCCAAATGACATATTTCTATTCTATTGCCTTGTTTCTATACTAGTAAGTACAACCCTTATGGTAGTAGCTGCTGCTGCTTTTTCAGGATACAATTTACAACTTGTTGTATTACATTTTGATATTATCATTATTTTAATACTAGTCTTATTTATACTATCTGTCTTACGACCATGGTTAGTTTTGTTAATATCACTAACAGAACAAATGGCATCTATTGAAGTTGCAGTTGCTAAAACCATTCAGTTACCGGAAAAAAGATCTACAAACAGAACAAACGTATCAAATGCATACGAAACACAACGACAGAGACAACAAGTACCTAAAAGTCAAAAAAAAGAAGACCCACCAGAAACAACGACAAAAGATGATATGTATACAATTGAAATTGATGACAAAAAATTAAATAATTTATTTAATAGAGGGACGGCATTTAAATGAATTATGGAAAACCATATATATGCTCTATATTAATAACTTTAGATACAAAGATGTCAAAAAAAAACATACATCAAAGGTTAAGACAATTTTTAGGCAAAAATTTATTACATACTATAAATGGTAAACCGTTCTATTTTTATTACAATGCCTTTTCAAAAGAAAAATGGAATACAAACAAAGATCTGCTAGCAAACCCAAAGAATATGAACGATGCTTCAAATTTGTTTTTAGAAATTGTACAAGAATCGGCAGAGAAAGAACTGAAATGGTTTGTATGTTCAAGACAAGTTGGTTTAAGCGATTCTAACTTTCAAAGGGCAATGAATGCTATTAGAAACAGACATCTAAGTGTACAACTTGGAGAAAATACTAAAATTGATTTGGGTGTTCTAAATTATCTAGTACAAATCAATAAAAATCAATTAGACGTAAAAATTGATATAAATCATACACCAGTTATTAATTCACATACAGCAAGATTAATGAGAGAATTATACATAATTCATAATAAGTACAACCTGCCATACAAAATAAGACCAGAACAAGAACAATTGAAAATCATCTTACTAAAATGGTTTAATGATAATTATGTTTTAGATCAAAAAAAATCAATTGGCTATCCAAGAAGACAACTTTTAGAGGAATGTAATGATTTTTTAGTGCGTGAATTTGGTGATTCTAGAATCATGTATTGTCACGATGCTGTATGGAGATGGTTGCTAAAAGATATTATCAATGTCGATGATACGGAAAAAGGTTCAAGTTATTTAAGATTACCGGTATGGAAAAAAAACAAACAATCTGGAGGTATACATGTTAATACTAGAACAAGTAGTGGACCAGCAGGGGAGTATACGTTAGAAAAAAGGCAACAATTTAGAACAAAGAAAAGGAAACTTAATGCTAGAGAGTTAGATACAACGAGGAAAAAAAATGAAAACATAAAAAAGAAGAAACAACAAAGTAGTGAATAATAATGTATATATATTAAAACACAACAGAAATAAAGATGAATAGGACATTAGAAAGTTGGTACAAAGTCCAAAAATTAAAGTCTCAGGAACAACAAGGATTTAATTTAATATATAGAAACATAGACATTAATACAGTTTCAATAGATAAGCTACATATATTATCTTTAAAAGAATTCCATCCTATAATAATTTTACATGTTTTGGAAGGAACAGATAATGTACCTAAAAATAAACTAATACAAGAAAAACTAAGAAAAGATTTACAGAACAAAAAAAATTTACAATTTTGTTCAAATGGAATTATTGTAGAGACAACAAGTAAAATAGATGAAAATTTGAAATCAAAACCACCACGTCATTGGCAAGTAAAATTGAAAAACACAACGGTTCGGAAAAGAAAAACAAATACAATTTTTGATACACTAAAAATTGATAGTAATACCAATGAAAAGGAAAAAAGGATAACACAAAAATTTTCCTATTTGTATCCAATAATTGCTATTAGAAACAGCATACTTGATCCTCATCAATTTAAAGGATTAGAAACTTATGACGAAATACATGAATACTTGAAATCTATTACATTTATTAATGACATTTTTGCACCTAATAATCCATTTTTATATAAAATGAAACCTAGGCCTTGGTATACAACTTTGTATACGCATTATATACAATCTAAAGTAATACATTATTACAATTTATTATTTATATTGATGGAAGTAGGCGGAGGTTTGATGCAAAATCGGACAAACTATAGGACTGATCTAAATTTTGCAAAACGAATTCAAATGATTCCATTTGATAATCAAAACCAAAGACAACGTTGGGAACAAATAGACGTAACTGATATGAACGAACAACTTTTACAAAATAATATTGCTCAAGATCATGATTCTACAAAAATAGATCATGAATATATTCTGTACAAAAAAGAAACTTTTAAAAATGTTAGTTTGAGGTGCTTAAATATAGAGACAAATATAAATCATTTAAAAGAGAAGTTAAAATTGTTTTTTAGAGAACAAAATTGGTGGAATAGCGACAAAGATAAAACAACAAAATATTATAATGCTTTACATAATTGGAATTATTCCGTATTTGACTTGGGTTTTGATGACCAAGGCTATAAAACAGTTTTGCAACGAGTATTAGATTTTACAACTTGGCAACAACAAATACTTGAACAGGAATTTAATATTCCTATGAATTTCAATAGAGAAATGAAAATACATATTTCAACAAACAGATATAATATAAATGATGTAAATTTCTTATCATCTGCAAATATAATAGACAATGGTGAACTAAAGACAACGGTATTAAAAGAACAAGTTGATGTCTATGAAGATGAAGAAGAATCAAATCGTGTAAAACAAATCAAAAATGCTCTTATCAATCAAGTTGACGAAGATTTATATTTATGGGTAGAAAAAATAGAAAACATGTTAAAAACATTATATTCTGGAGACTATACAGAACGTAATTCGAGTTCTAATAATAATGATAATGTAGATTTAACTAACGAAACTAGCAGTGATGACGAAAGTGATACTGGTCAATGGTTACTTAAAGATTTAAAAAAACAAAAACCAGTACCACGAACAAAATATTTAAATCAGTATATTTTATGTTAACTAAATTTTATTTGTCTTAAATACATATTATTGTTGCTATAATACGCTACTTCTTCTCTTTGCAGTTCTTTTTGAAATTGTTCATAGCATACTGATAACTCTGGGTGTTTCACTGGGTTGTCAAAAACAGATGCTAAGATAGCAACACTAAATAATCCATAAATGATTATTGGGTACAGTATTAATGTACCTGTTCTACCATAAGCGGAAAATAATCGTAACGGTTGTACAAAGAAATATAAAAACAACAATAACCTCAAATGCCATTTAAAACATGCTGGTTCCTTGACAAAATATGATTTTTCCAAATCTTCTACATGAGGCCATAAAACATAAATTTTATTTTTTAAAACTTTAAACAATGGTTTATTGTTTGTTGTTTCTTCCAAGGCAATCAGTTTTTTTTCAAAATTGTTCATTTCTTGTCTGATACCAAGGCATAATTTGGCTTTCCTTGTAACGTCTAGTTTAGAGGTTCCACAGCATAAATAATTACAAAAATTTGGTCTTAAAGAATGTTGTGCATTTTCAAAAAAAGTAGTCATTTTATTTCTCAATGAATTTGTATGTGTAACAATTTCTTTATATTCATTACCGGATTGTCCTTTAGCCATCATTAATATACTATGTGATATTAACATTATTTGATTTACTTGTGACATAATTTGTTTCCAGCTAGTTATACTTTTTGTGACTAAACTATGATATAAAAAACCTATAATTATATCAAGGCTATGGATTGCCATTAAATCAATATGTTCACCATGTATTTCTTCTACGTACCATATCCAAAATAATGCTACTGCCTCGCTAGATACAAATACAATTATAAGTAATAACAGTAATTCAGGTAAACTACGTAAGCCACATTCAGTCAATGCCATTATTAATGTATATGTATATAAGCAATAAAGAAACTAATTTATACAAGTTTGTTTTAGTTTTATTATAGATGGAAATAGATACAGGCTTAGATAAATCTTTAGGATTGCATTCTATTGTAGAATACTTACGGAACGAGAAAGGGCAAAATGCCTTACATTTACTAGAAAAGATTAGAAAACAAAAATTAAAATCATTCATGCGAACTCATACATTGAAAGAAGCATCTGCGCATGGTTTTTTACCCATTGATTGTGTAGCAGAAAATATTACTTGGAAAGAGTTAAGAGGATATTATAGTGTTAAAAACATATTAGATTGGGGTATGAACTTTGATGTAGCATTACAAATGGGTTTACAAGCATCTAATATTGGTGGTAACGAAGGTTTAAGCGTTTTAAAAGAAATGGGTGCTAACAATAAAGATATTAAAGGATTTTTAACAAAATGGCATGATATTGTCGAAGCCAAATGGGACCCACAAAAATGTAAAGAAGCAGGATTTACATTTCAAGAATTAATCAAATTAGGTGCCAATAGTAGCAGCATGGCTCAAAACAGAGATAACAAATGGAACATTAAAACGATCGTATTAGCTTTTGATCCGACAGCTGAGGAATGGTTAAATGCTGGATTTAACGATAAATGCGTACACCAATGGAATTCTACAAATTATAGAAATTTTGTTGCTTCAAAAACTTCATTAATTATACCAGCAAAAACAATGGAGAACAAATTAGAGGAAGAAGAACCAAACTATATTCAAACAAACAATGGCATAATAAACGGACAACCAAAATTTGTTGCTTTAAATATTTAATGTCAACAATTAATGTAGAACCAGAGACATCAAATATAAAAACAAACTTAGAATTTCAAACAAAAGAATTAGTTTCTGGAATTAACTGGTTTGATTTTATTATATTGTGTATATGGTTTATCACTTTTTTACAAATTATATATCAACTGAAACAATACCTATACAAACCTGCTGTTGATAGTCAAAAAAATGAGTGAACTAGTAAAATCAAAACCAGAGACATTGGTAGAAAAAGTATTGTATTTAAAAAAATTATGTTATAAAGACGTGCAAAAACCAAGTAAAGAAGATTCTTTAAATGAAGAAAACAGTTTGATTTGTCTAGCTGAAACAATGCTAAAAACACTTTTAAACGATTTGAATATTAGTATAGAAAATACAACTAAAGATAATCAACAAAAATTAAAATTAATAAATTTATATTTAAATACATTTGAAAAAGAAGTTCTTGGATCTAAATCATTCGAAGGCAACAACGTAACGATTGAAAATCTCATTTTACATCTGGATTCTATTATTACAAGAATGGAAATTAGAACTACATCATGGTGTGTCATTAGTTAAAAATTAATATTCTCTTTTTGAATTATTTTTTATTCTATCTTCTAAACACTCTCTACAATACCCATAATACATTGCCCTGCCACATTCCGGACAAACCCTTACAGAATCAGTACGAGGCAGATATTCATTCTCATACTCGTCTACATAATCTTCTTGTAGTCCGTTTAAATGTTGCTTCATTCTATTACGTTTTCGATTCCATCCTTGAATATAATCTAAATTAGCGTAACTAGTGTAGCGTCTAACTTCTTTTATTTGCTTTAAAATTACTTGTCGTAACATATTACCTTTATACATTATTATATTTTTTATTTATACTATTATTTGTTAAGGCCTGAAGTCTGGTAGAGCATCGACATAGGCTGCACAAGCCTGACTTAAACTTTCAGAGTTACATGATGTAAATCCATTCGTAGAACTTCCTGTTGCTCCAGATTTCCAACCATCCCAGTCACTCGCAATCAATCCGTTCAAAGTATACATTCTCCAATGTTTAACCCATGCTAAGGGTGTTCTAGCACTTCCAATATTACAATACAATTTTACTGGAAAACGGTCTATTTCTCCTGAAGGCCAATCAGATGGCGGACACAGTACTGAATTATGGGTTGTACAGTGAGGCCAAGAAATTCCGGACTTTTCGTCACAATAATGACTTTCACCACAGTCGCCGTAAACAGATTCCTTACAACAGTCCGAATAACGTTTTTGGCCACCGCCGTACCAATAAAACGAAGCCGCCATTGCAGCTTGGGTAGTACCAACGTAATCTGGATCATAACATGAACAGTAAGCTGCACCAGCACTACTATAAAATTTTCCAAACATATAATTACTATCATATGAATATGCTGAGCAACTATGACATGAACTCGACGAACTTGCACCAATTCCTGAATTGTATTTACCCGCCGCGCATGCTTTACATGAAGTTTTCCCTGCTTCGTTTTGATAATGACCATAATCACACAAATAACATCTTGAAGCTCCTGCACTATCGTCTTTCTCAAATCTTCCTGCTGGGCAAAGTTTACAACTAGATTTTCCAATTTCATTTTGGTATTTACCACCCGGACATGCAGGACATGATGATTGCCCGGCACTTGATTGATAAAAATGTTGCGGACAAATTACACAGTCTGTGTTACCAGAACCGCTAGCATATTGCCCTGCACTGCATTCTATGCATTCATTGTTAACTTCCTTGGTTCCAGTTGGGCATAAATCACAACCTGCTTTTCCAGCATCAGGTTGTGTATGCCCGGCAGGGCATGGAGTACACGAAGTAGTTATATGACCATTTTGATCTGTGTATGTATGAGCTGCACAAGATTTACATTCGTAATAAGCATCCAAAGGCCATTCCTGTGTTGCCAAATATTTACCTGCTGGACAGTTAATACAACCTGATGCTACAGAAGTTGCCTCGTAGCTTGCTTCTGCTTTACCAGTAGGGCAATTACCGCAAGATGTTCCATCAGCAGATGAAAACCTGTTTGCAGCACCAGCAGCAGCACATTGTACACAACCAGTGTCTCCCCATGTCTTAGTAGAACTATAAGCGCCTTCCCAGCTTTGTAAGTTAGGATTACTGCCGGATGCACTGTTTTCACTACGATAAGTCCCAGCAGGGCAAACTTTACATTCTGATTGACCTTCTTGGTCTTGATATCTACCGAATGGACAAGGCTTACACACAATCTCTCCACTGTCTCGCAAACATTCTTCTTTCGCGCTACAAAGAGCCCAACTAGCGGAGGCTGTACACTGTGTACAACTAGAGTCTGGATAACAATCTTTACTATATTTCCTAGCTGTATGGCTTGAACCCAGATCATAGGCGTTCATACAAATATCTAAATTATTAAAGACACTTAATCCTGATTGGTCATTGTAACTTCCGTCTTCACACTCTTTGCATTCGTTCGCAATGTTTCGTATTTCCCCGACCGGGCAACTTTGATACAAGCATAAATCTTCACTATTTGCACCCGGTACTGTAGTCCCGCCGTAAGGACAATCTTTACATTCTTCTTTTGTTGTCTCATCTTGATATTGACCGTTTTCACAGTCTTTACATGCCTCTTCATCATCGCTATATTTACCAACCGGACAACCATCACAATCAGTCCGATCGCTGTTTACTTGAAAGCCACGGCCACAAGTGTAACATGCACTTTGACCAGTAGACTGTGCCTGTTTACCAGCCGGACAATCTAAACAAGATGTCCTAGAAGTATGAGTTTCATCTTGATATTTACCAGTAGCACAATCATCACAACCCGTTTGATCGGTCTTCATTTTTTTACCTTGTCCACAATTAAGACAAGCAGATTCTCTATGATCGGTTTGATCTTGGTATTTACCAGTAGCACATTGTGTACAAGTGCCATCAGTTGTTGTAGTGCCTCCAGACCAAGAATCACCTGCTGGACAGGTCTTCCAAGTTATACACGATGTTTCTAAATGTCCGTTGTTGGATCGATACTTGGAAGCAGGGCACGTTTCACAAACGGTATTTACAGCAGCAGTTGGTACTGTAGTTACTCTTTGACCAGCAGAACAAGTAGACCATGTTGTACATGCTATAATTCCATTGTGTGCATTTGTATTCATTATACCATTTTGAGCTTGAAATTGACCAGCTGCACAAGCAGTGCAAGTTGAATCAACTAAAACAGAAATTCCAGAATAAGAGGTACCAGCATCGCATGAACTTTTGTCTTTGCATGAATGTTGCCCTGTTTCATCTTGCCAATAACGGACACTACAATCTGTACAATCGGATTCAGCAGTTGCTTCTAACATATTTGCAGCCCCATATTTCCCTGCTACACAATCTTTACAACTTAATTGTGCTTCTACGTTTTGGTACTGTCCCCTTGCGCATTGTGTGCAACCTGATGTCAACGTGTCAGCACCCGTTTGACCAGATTTTCCTTTTCTTCCTTGAGGGCAATTTTTACAACCTGCTTTTCCATCTTCATTTTGATATGTACCAGATACACAACGAGCACAACTCACTTGTTCCGAGTTAGGTTGGTACCTTCCAGCAATACATGGACAACAAATATTATCTGACTTACAAGTAAAGGCATTTGAAGTAGCTGAGAATACGCTAGAATACGATGTAGTTGATCTTCCGGTGCTACATGATTTACAACATACACCAGCCGGACATGCTTTCCCTTCTTCGTCTTCATATTTCCCTGCTCCACATGTTTTACAATCTGTTGCAACGCCAAATTCGTTCTGATATTTACCAGTCGGACAATCTTTACATTCACCATCTAAATATTCACCGGGGCTACATACTAGACAACGACTGTCTACAGCAAAGAACCCAGTTGGACAATCTGCACATTTGTTGTAACCCGGGTTTTTAACCACCTCTTCTATCTCGTCAAAACTAGCAACCATATATAATTGATTGTCTGTATCATGACTACCTGTCGCTTTTGTAAGTGCATGTAATGCATTGCTATCGTCGTACAAAAATTCATAACCAATGCCTGCTCCTTTTGAAAGTTCGTATACCGCATCTGGTTTATATTTCGTAAAAACTTTGCAATACTTAGTGCCATATAAAAACAAAGCAGAATTGTATTGTTTTGCCATTTTTGCACACCAATCTACATTTACATCACATTCTGCTTGAGCGTAACATAGATCCGAACAACATTGTGACGTAGTACAACCACCGTTGGATAGTGCCCAACTGTTATACCTGTTTGCACCACCTCTGCCGTCTAAATTGCCGTAACCAACAGCAGAACAATAACAACGATTACTAGACGAAAAACTTGGACTACATTGCGTTAAATCGGTCCATGATACGCCTGAACCAGTTGACGAAGCACTTATGAAATGAGTAAAAACTTTTACTGCTGTATTCGAAGCAGATACAGAATTTAAATTTATATTTCGTGTTTCTTTTTTGTATAACCACCTCTTTCTGATAATACATGTATAGCCATTGACACAATTTACGTCCTCGTCATCCGTCTGATAATAAACACGCGGCGGGTCGTATTGTAAACTACAACCTAGAGGTACAGTTGCGTCTGAAGTCCACCAAGTGTATGAAGGATAAAATGCAGTTTTGTACTCTAAACACTCCGCTTCAGTCAGAAACCGATCAGTATTCTCTTTTGGAGGTGGGCCAGACCCCCTTGAAGTAGCCCAATTATCATCCCCATACGCTAAATTGCATACTTCGTAAAAACTATAAGTGTTAACATCGCTTCGAAAAATGTATTTACATTTTTCTTGACCATTGCACCAATTAAATGCTGTCTCTAAAACAGTCATTCCGACTGTATCTGCACCAGTATATTGTAATATTAACGATGTATATGGATCACATACATAATTTGTACGGTCTAACTCTGTTGCTAAAAATGGGGCTTCTATGTAATAATATTTTCCATGATCAGTATCAGCATCGTAATATATTTGTCCATCTGAGCAAGTTTTACAATCATCAACTGTAGAACTACCTTCTTCGTCTTGGTATTTCCCTGCTGAACATCCGACACAACTTGGTGCCTTTTTAATTAATTCTATTTTGCCATCGTTAACAGCTTGTATCCAATTATGATCACCTGAAAAATACCCACCACCCCAAGCGTAGCAATTAAATGTTCTAAATTCACCGTCTGTTTTGTATACTTTTATTTTTTTATCACCGCTTGGACAAAAGTACCAATTGTATGTCGCAGTATTAACATGTTCGTAACAACTATAGCCAAAACCACATCCGTAACCGGCTTCAGATATTTTTGTATGTAATACAGCTGGTTTATTTTGATACCTTCCAGTGGGGCAATCGACACAATCGCTTGCTGCATCATGTGCTTCTTGTTGTTGGTTTCGTAAGTATTCAAAATTTGGCGAGTAACCTGCTATAAAATATCCATCGATAGGATCTCTATCTGCAAGACCATGCACACCAGAATAATCATACATTTGGTCATAATCTTTTAATGGACCTACGTAATCAGACCAACTACTGCCAATGCGAAGCAAAGAAGCGTCTAAACTTGAATCGTAATAATTTTTTTCTAATACTTTTCCAGCTGCACAATCTATGCATCGTTCTTGTTCCGATTGATCTTGGTATTTTCCAGCTTGGCATAAATTACAGATTGTATTGCCTTCTTCGTTTGTGTTTATATATTGACCCGGTGGACATAAATCGCAATGCGATGCCCCTGCTCCATAGGCATATTTACCTTTTGGACAAACTTTGCACGTGTCTAATCCTTGGTCGTCTGAATATTGACCCGGTGGGCAAGGAATACAATTCGAGCCAGCACGTGGGTTAAATTTGCCGATAGGACATCGGCGACAATGCGGCATCCCTGTTTTGCTACTGTCTTGGAAACTTGTAATCAAACAAGTTGCACCAGTAGCTCCAGAAACGTCTGGGTTTACGGCATAAATATCTACATTATAGTCAATAGTTCTTGGATACGTTTTTGGATTCCATGTATTTGCGTTTTCCCATGTATCTGAGTCGGCTTTAAAAACCATGCAAACCCTATTTAAACTATCGTATTCGAAAATTCTTTTTTCTGTTGGCATGTGCCTTTTACATATGTATGTTCTTCCGTAGTAAGTCGTTTGTGTTGTTAAATCATTAGCAAAATAATATAAATTAGTACCATCCATGAAACACCCTCCTGCTGCATGAAATCCAGTGTTCCTAGGATAAAAATTTATAGCAAAAGTATTAAAAGACTCCGCAGTACGCAAGTTTAGGTGTACAGCTGCTTTTTCGCATTCGTTTTGATCATGTATTCTATCTTCTATTGGACATGGTGTACTTGCACCTTGCGAATAAAACGCATTGCCTGCTTCATCTTGTAAAGGTCTATTATAAAATTCTGATGCCTTATTAGCACATTCTGGTAATGTAGTTCCAGCATCACTTAGCTCTATTCCATAATCTGAAGCGTCTACATACATAGAATTTTCGTACATTTTTCTATATATTTTTGGATCCCAAATACCATTGCAACTGGATCTGTAATTTTCGTCTCTTATTGTTCTATAATCCCTACATGCAACTTTGCTGTTTCTTGTACTTAAACAAGTTGTACATTGTCCTAAATTTACCCAAGCATCTATATCTGCTTGTGTGTAATCATTACCATAAACATAAGGTTCTTCTCCATTACGACCTAAAGGAGTATTACAACACAAAGAGGCTCCTGTGTCGCTTGTATCTGTAGCAGAACTTTTTCTAGCATATGGATAACTAGACGGGCACTCTCCAAGGTTACCTACTTCATCGATATTATTAGACGAACTGGCACCGCTTAAATGATCTGCAATACCAGTGTCGTAACCCGGTGGGCATATTAAACAATTTTTATTTCCTAGTGTTTTTCTTCTTAATTGGTTTGAATCTGTATCAAGAAAACCACGGTTAGAACCATCATTGGGATAACGACCATGCATGTCCGCATAATTATTTATATTATCAAACGGTAAAGATGCCCAATTGTCTGGACAAGGTAAACAGGCTATTGTTTTTGTATTATAATTAGTTGCTAATTTTGCGATTACTGGACTACTGGACTTTGTAGTATCGTAAACCCAGTTCTTTGTTGTGTCATCGTAATCATACATCGTTTTTGGTGCCTTGACATTAATAGCCCATTCGTCTACTTCATGCCAACGTAAAGCATCTCCATCAAAGTAACCTCGCATTTTCCACCATTCGTACGGATATACAAAATCTTTTTCAATACAATAAATAGGTTTACCCACATAACTTGCAGCACCGCAATCAGGATGAATAACTTTTTGAACACACGGATACTGAGAACTACATTCATTGGCTGCATCATTAGTTGTATCCGGATTCCAATAATAATCACCATCGGTATATTTTATACAACCTAGAGGAAAAGAACCACTGCCTTCGTTAAATATACTATTATATTGTGAAAAAGCTTGACATTCCTCTATTGTGGTTGTTAAATCAGGTAAAGCTCCAACAGATTCATAAAAATATTCTTCATGTCTATTGTAATAATAAATGTATTTTTGTGAACTAGTTTGCCAAAGCCATATACAACCACTTGGATAATCAGACCTATCCATTACGTTACCAGATACCCATGAACCAAATTTATCTGATGAAAGTTGACCACATTCTGTTTCGGAGATTGACTTATCTGCTTTGCCTATTTCAGTGATATGATTATAAAAATACGAGACGCTATTTTTTTCTACGTAATCTGTATTTTCTATGAACCTTGGTTTTATCCATGGGTTATGAGTAGAGCTGTAATATTGACCAGCTCCACATACTTTACATTCTTCTTTTCCAACTTCATCTTGGTATCTACCATTGTCGCAACCATAACAGCCTGTAGTTTTCCACGAATAACTTGTTGGTCTACTGTCAATTGCTATATCATCGTCACCGTAAACTACACCGTCGTTTGTGTATAAATTACGATCTTGATTTTTTTGGATACAATCATAATTTATTTCACCACACCAACAACCTGACAAACAAGTAGCAGCATTCCATAAAACACGTCTACCAATGCTACTTTTTGTTATAATGCATCCGACTGGAGCTCCATTCGGATATTCTACAATTTCGTAGCTACCATCGGCAATAGTTAACGCATACTGTTGGCATAAAAATTCAGATACATAATTTGGATCCCCGACTGCTTTGTTATCTCCTCCGGAACTTTCTTCAATTATATTAGGAACCTTTTGCACGCAACTACCATCAGCTGTAGTAACTAGATTACAAGTCATTGTACTATCGGGTGAAGATTTTGTGTTGTAATAAACATTTTGGTTATTATTGAAACAACCAGATGGATGAGAATTTTGAAAATTACCAGACCCTTGCCAAGTGCATCGTTTAGAACCCCCAACACTAGTAGTACAATAATTGCTAGCATAGTCTTTACATTCATCTATAGTAAGTTTCATATCAACAAGACCACTAGTTTGTAGATAATATTTATGCACTTTAACCCATTGATCAGCTCTATTGTCGTTGTTTGTGGCAATAGAATTAGAACTTAAACATTCTAAAAATATATCGTCTACGTTGTCTCCATAACGTTTACCAAACGCACAACCCGGGAACGCTGAAAACTTTAACTTGCGCACACATACATAAGTTGTACTGCATTCTACTTGAGTTGTCAATTTTCGGTTATAAAGCACACCATTTGGTATAGAACCATGAAAAGGTTGTCGAAAGCATCCCGGTGGGAGATCTAGAGGCCACGTGTTTGCACCTAACCATAAATTAAGGTCATCTGCATAAGCTTTACATTCTTCTTCATTTAAGTCTGGATACTGTGGTCCGCTATCAACGAGTATGAATTGCGTCGAAGTAGCTAGTTTACCTTCTGGATCTTCAGGATTGTTCACAACACTGTTATGTAGTTCAAATGGGAAATTGTAATGTGAATACCTTGTATTAGAATGCCCAGCTGTACATTCACACATTGGAGCAAATCCTTTTTCAATTCCAGCAACTGTGCCCATATCCTTAAAAGCCATTAAAGGTTTATTAGTTGTGGGTATACCAGTTCCTGAGTCTTCAGAAAATTCGTAATTACGCGCATCTTGAACACGGCCTCTACATTTATTTTCTCTATAATTATACAACGTAAACGGTATTTCAAATGCTAAAGCACCAAAGCCAAATTGAGCCGTTTCAATATAATCTATTTTTTTGTAATTGTAATACTTTCCATCTTTATGAACAATAACAGCAACATCGTGTTCAATTATTAAATCGCTTTTCAAAGCTTTTGGTAATGTTGGACAACAAAAGTCTACATTATGTAATTTGTATGTCTTTTGATTATTGTATGATACTTTATAAAAAACATTACCATCAATTACTGAATTTTTTAAATCCAAACATTTTCCTGCAAATTTAGTTTCTTGTGTACCAGAAAAACAATATGGTTTAATAGCGGTTTCGTAATCTATTTCTGTAGTTTCATCCCATGTGCCAGTAGTTAATTCACGATAGTCTATAATAATTACTCCATTATAAAAGTAACCTCTGTAATAACTAGATGATGCTCCTAAATAAATGTCAGGACCCATTCTTGAAACTTTAGTTAAACCTATTCCTGAAATTGAATTGATGTATTCGCCTTTGTTTAATTTTGCAAAACTAGGATCAATTTCTTGTTTTTTGACGCAATAATCATAACCATTTAAATTTATAGCATAAGAATTACTACACCCGGGTATTCTTTGATTTGCTTCACTTTTGAAACAAACTAAATCACCTTCACAGTCATTGTCTGTATCACAATCTCCTTCACATAAACCTAATGGTAAACTAGATGATGCAGGATTTTCCCCGAAAGATACTAGGTCTTTATAATGCATGGATGCAGGTATTATTGGATCACGAATACAATAATCATAAGTATCAACTGCTCCTGCTCCTGTATACGTGCATCCGGGTATATATGTTTCAGAATCCCTCTTCATACATATTAGACCATCATCACAATCATCGTCTGAATCGCAATCTCCTTCACATAAACCTAATGGTAAATCAGATGATGCAGGGGTTCCACCTAAATTTGTAACCTGTATTGCATGCGTGTAAGAAGGGCATTCAATGTCGTATAATAATTGCTTATGATTTGAAAATTCTGTAGCAGTTTTATCTCTATTTGCAATTTGATTTAAGGCGTTATCAGGCAATGTTCCAGCGTTTTCATAACACAATGAAATAATATCTTGTTTATACGATTGAAACAAACTATCCGATGGATTCAAAGCCAAATCACGTACTTGCGTCCATTTAGCAAGGTAATTAAACAGTGTACTTGGAATTACAACAGGTGCATCTGCTTGTTTAAAAAATGGGTAATGTAGATCTGTATCTTTTTCTGGATTCATATGTACCCATGTAATTTTCTGAGCACCAGATCCAAGATGATCATGAGCTACTGTATTGTCCAATTCTTCGACACCATTTTGATCAAACCATTGCAATCTCCATTCATTTCTATGAAAATCGTAGTCTACGCAGGTACCTCCTTCATAAACACATGGCTGATCTGGATCACAATGTGTTAAACTATCGGATGCTGAATTCCAATAATAATGATTCGTAACACCATTATATAAATACCTCCAACACCCGTATGGTCTTCCGGTGCTTTCTTGGGTAATAAAATTAGTTACAGTACCAGTTATCTCTTGCTTTGCATATGCTTCGCATTGCTCGTACGTAATTGGTTTATGTACATGTTGGATGCAATAATAAGCATTACCAGTAACACCACAAGGAGCAGTATCAGTCTGATCGGGATTCCATTGTATTTTTGGTGGATCGGACCATGTAGTTTTTAAACAACCCCATGGTGCTAGATTACCCAACGCGTCATTAGCAACAGTTTCAAAAGTCATTCCATTGGCTTCTGCATATTCTTTACACTCCGTTGCATCTAAGTAGTTGGGATCATTGTCAGCAACTGGATATCCGCTATTAACTACAGCACCAGATGATGTCACTAATTTAAATCTATTTTTGCATTCTATATATTCACCATACCGTTTTAAGAATCTTTTACTGCCTAATTCAACTGTGTAGGGTACGAATTTGTCCGGAATAGCTTCTTTTGCTTCTTTTATTAAATGGTTTTTGATATCTACGTTTGGAAAAGCCGAGTCCGTAATATGTTCATCAATCCAGTCTTGGAATGGAGTTGGTAATGGATCCGGTAAACTATTATTTTGACCACAATATGGAAAATATCCAATTTCACAACTATCGGTATTTAATTCTAAGTCTTCGTTTGGGAAAGTACCAGAATATTCACACAACGGACATTGTGGGCAGAATATTTTGTCAATTATCTTTTCCAAACGACATCTTTTTTCTTCGACTACATTTTGTGCCCACAAACTTTTTACATGGTCGTCTAGTTTTTTGTAAGAAAACCATGTCAGAAATGGGTTTTGGATACCTAGCTCATGCCCTTTTTTACATTCAACATAAAATTCTTTAATACATTCGTTTGTTGTTACCATGTCTATTTTTTCTACATTGTTGTATGATAAATCTCTAGTATCCGCATCCTCGTACAAATCAATATCTTGGACTATGTCACCGTTCAAATCGTATTCACAGACACGTTCATAAGTTTTTGAAAGTGAAACTGTTTTTCCGGGGTCTCCGACATCAGCAAATGTATTAAAGTTTTTACTAATACTTTCACCTTCAGTACATGTGTGATAGGCCCAGTAATTATGATATTCGGAGTCCGACGACAACAAAGTTAATCCAATCGTGTTTGTAGTCATCAACGTGTGCCAATCGCTGTTTGAGCTTAATGGATATGTAATATATTCTAGATTGAATGAAACACGACCATTGTAGATGTAACAGTCTTCAGAACTTACAGCTCTGGCAAAGAAACCTTTACTAGTTTCAAATTGTTCTAAAGCTTTCACAGCACAATCGTTTATAGACATTGGACCTTTTGTACCTGCTGCCGTAGATGGAATAATAAAATTATTGTACAGACCATAAACACCGAAATGCCAAAAATTTGTATTTTTCCCAGTTGCTGTACAACAAGATCCTATTCCAAGGTCAAATGGATGACTAGTTGGACAATTTGTTTCAAACATTTCTAAAGCAATGTTTTTATCAAATGTATCTATGTTATTGAATGTATCTACTGATGGTCCAACAATTTTAAACGGATTACTTTCGTAATACGTACTAAGTCGTATGTCATTCGAAAATTCGGTGCCATCTAAAGCAGCTACAGAGAATAATTTACTTTGTAGATTTGGACATTCTAGTATTTGACACACCCTGTCTGGGTTGCTTGGAAATCGAAGATCAATATTCCCAACCAATGGTTCTGGGCAGGTAATACAAGACCCGGGTGCATCTTTACCGTCCAAGCAATAGACAGAGCGCTTATAATTGGTTTCGAATGTTTGTGACTTAACTTCAGTTATCCTTTGTATGTCTTCAATAGCCGGACATGTGTAAAATAGACCAGACTCTCTTAATGGAACACCACATGGATCGGACGAATCAACTGTTTTTTGGTATTCTTCGTACCATATTGTTGTTGCACCAAGCTCTATTGTTCCACAAACACCATCGCATTGGTTTTTGCAACTATTGCCATAAAAACCGAAGTCACAATTTCCACATTCTAAACCATCCCAAAAGCCTTGTTTACTTGTTTTTTCACAACTGCAACTGGAACATTGTAATAGTTGTATTGTTTGAGGTTGACTTGTGATACTTAAACCATTTAAATTATAATCAGCAACTGAAATATGATTACAATGTGTATCTTGATACGAAAACATCAAATTTTCAGTTACGCCAGTTGATAGTTCAAAAATAGCCCAAGTGTCATAATAAGGACGCGTTTCTCTATTAATTTTTACGAATTCAATGTCAGGATCACATGTATAATGATTTGGATTGTCTGTGAACAAATTATCTGGATCTGTCGAACTCTTTGCCATGTTGATAAGAAGTTCATCTCCATCTTGAAAATCTGGATTTTCTTGTTTTAATTTTTGTATCATCAACGTGTTTTCTTTGTACCATGATATAGTTGGACAACGCATTCTTTTTAATGCTGGACATTCAGTGATACTAGATCGTTTATTTAATGTCGTGCCATTTGCAACCTTTTCATAGTTACAACAATACATGCCATAATGGTATACATAAGGATGTGTATTTGGACATTCAGAAATAAATTTAACTTCATCTATTAAAGATTCTGTTGTCTTTTTACCAGCATTAGTTACATAATAATTACCAAATTCTTCTTTCCCAAAAGCAGTTGTACGTTCTACAAACGTTGCCATTCTATAAGAAGCACTAGATAAAGGATCTTCGTGACTATAGTTTTCGAATTCTGTATCTAGTAATTTACCTCCAGTATAAACAGCATTAGCTATTGACAACGGTACTAGAAACATATATTCTTTTGCAGAATTTATATTACTAACACGAAATTGTTGACCTTCAAATTTTGTTAGTTCCTTTACTTCAAATGGTTGACTCAAACCCATTAGTTTGTCTGTCTTTAATAACATCGTAGCAACACCATCTAATACAGTGATTGTTTCTATTTCCTCGAATTCATTCAAGTCTACGTGTATACGAATCAGACCCTCTATTTTATTTCTAGTAGCACCGACATATTTTACAGAACAAGTCCCGTGTCCACCACATGTACCTTGTTCCGAAAATGCACCCGGGCATACAAATTCACAATTACCATCTATACCACTAGCATATCCATTTTCACAAGCACATTGACTAGTACCTTTGTTATTCAATAAACACGTACCTTTACCAGAACATATTAATTCATCCATTATGTAATCTTTGTCTTCGTTGGATGGTAAATTGTAACCAATCATACCTTCTTCCCATCCCGGGCACGTTGATTCACAGGCTTTGCCTCGAAAGGGTGATTGAAATGCAGAAGCACTACCAACAGCATAAGAAGGTACTTCTATTGTACCACCTTCTTTACTTTCTTTTAAAAAGAAACTACGGCTAGCAAAACTAGAAAAACTAAAACAACTACAACTGCAATCTACATTACAAATACCTCTACCATTACATGGTACACCTGTAGAAGAGTTACTACCCGGGCATACTGAATTGCAATCATCTCCGCATTTAAAACTAGGATTCGAAGCAGATGCTTTATCTATTCTAACAAATTCATTTTCATCAAATATATTCTCTTCTTGAATTGTTGGAGTCATGTCGGAATTGTCTGCTACACTTGCTCTTGGGTCTTTACAGACTCTTATAAAATCAATAGGTATTTTCTTTTCATCGTATTCACTGTCTTGATTGTTTAAAACACTCTTTGTAAAACCGTTGTTAAAAAAATGATAACCACCTACTGCGCTTTGTTTTAAAACGTCTGTTACTGTAAAAGGTGTACTACAATCACAATCTGAAGAACATAATTCGTTAGCATAATCCCAACATGAATCTTTTTCACAAAACAATTCTGGATGAGCACCAGAACCTTTTTTATACCATGCATTTTCGTCGTAATAATGCGAGGAGCTTGTTACCGTGAACATGGCATTACAAGGACATTGGTTGCAAAAAGAACCACTTTGACCACATAAAGGAACCATTTCTTCGTAACTTTTTTTACAAAATAACCAATCGGCATTTCCATCATTTGTATTTCCAGAAATACTAGCATAGCTTACGGAGTAGTATTGACATTCACCCGTTTTAATATTAAAAGCAAAAGCATCAATTCCCTCTGGTGTACTACGCGCATCACACTGTTCTATTGTTTCGTATGTTGCAACAGCAGAACAACATGTTGCTGGAACAGGTCTTCCTGTAACACATTGCATATCAACAGTACTTGTAATTGGATCATAATTTTCAATTTCAATATTTGAAATACTAATTCCTAATTTAGTTTGTAATCTAACTTTAATATCAGTTAAATCTTCAGATTCTAAAACTATTTCTTCTTCTATATTTATTACAGATTTACCTGTTCCATAATTCAATGGACATGCCCATTCATTTTCACAAAAGGATTTAAACTTTGGATCGCTTTCAGATACACAATGCCCTGTTGTAATACTTTCAAAAGGTTGATATTCCAAATATTCACCGACATTGCAACATGTTTCTGGTGCAGGCGACAACAAATTATTGCAATCATGACACTCATGTATAACATTACCTTCTAGCGTTTTTGTATAACAATATTGGTTTGGAACACAAACTTCTGTGCCACATAAACAATTTCCTTCTTGTAAATCAGACTCAGCAGTTGTACATTTGTTCCTACTGAGATTATTTTTTCTACATGTCGTTGCATTAGTAGTTTCGGATTTCATAATGTATTCTGTAACATTTTGAAACCATTTTTTTGTAATGCAATATTGTGGATTTTGAATACCGGTTACAGATGTTATTTCGGATTTGATGCTTTGGAAATCGAACAATAAATCTACAGTAGTTGTACCAACAGAATTAAACACTACTGGTTTTCCGGGGTACCCATTGTATATATTTAAATCTGTACAATCTCTGATTTCTTCAATCGTGAAATCGTTTCTGACGTCATTGTATTGCGAAATAAAAAACGGAAATTGACAAATGGAATGATCTGTTACTTCTTTTGTTGTTTTCGGACATTCCAATTCTGTGATTAAACCAAAATTATATTTTGATTCATCAAATGTATAGTCTATGCCATTATGACTATATGATTTAATTGTACACCACTGGTTTTTAAACATCACGTACTTTGACGTAACTAAGGGCAATGGTTCCCAGTTGTTATTGTTTTGGATGCATGGAGAAGTTGCTAAACATTCAAGTCTATTAGGGAGAGTGGAAGTGTCAATATTCCATTTGACTAATGATCCACTGAGTACACAACCTTTCGAACTAAGCATGTTTTGTACATTCCCGCCCCAAGTTAAACCGTTAGAGGTAGCAAATGATTGACAATCATCTCTTGACACGCTGAAATCTGGCATACCACTATAGACTAATATATAATTTTTGATTTCTGTTCTGTAACGACCATTGACTAACCGATAAGATGGGCATTTGGACTCAGATATTTGCGTATAAAATCTAGATGTCGGGCTTTCTCTGTTTGTTGGTTCAGCATTTTTTGCATAATCTGAAAGTCGAATTGTATTTGTATCTACAGGCCAATTTACTTTTAGATCAGTTGTTACCAACGTTGGATCAAAACCGAAGTTAAAAGGATTTCTGTTGTCATCAACAAATGTTGACCATGTACAACATTTATCAATGCTTAAACTATTCATCTCGGTAGTACAAGGATCGTCAGGACTGTAAAGCAAAATCGCATTTACTTGAACCGTTTGGTCGCCATTGGCAGTGCCTTCAACTGTTTCTTTGTTTGCCCAATCAAAAATAATTGGTGTTTTCAATTCTGTTTCTTCATCGATTTCTTTTATTTGCGGTGTATCATAGTCTGAAATAAAACCAACAGTAACAGTATTTGTAACAGTATTTATAATCGCACGAAACAGATTTTCCTTTTCTATGCAACCTAGTAACCAAGGTCTTGCGTCAGATCGACAATCCAAGGTATTTAATACAGGGTTATATTTTATTCCGGGGTCTGAATTGCTAGTCCATTCTTGGCATCCGGGTGGGTTATTGTTAGTATGAGGGTATTCAGCAACCCACCAACCCGTAGATCCAATAAAGTCATTATATTCTTTACATTCAGATTCGGTTAAACTTAAATCAGGTTGACGAGCAACTTCTATTCTTTCTATTTTATTAATGATACCAACACAGTTACCTAAACTTTGACAATATTTTTTCGCGTAAACAACATTATCAAATGTTTTTGTATCGATTGAATACGAAGTAGATGCTATTTTAAGATCAGAAAATTCTTTTTCAAAGTTCAAAATTTGCGATTTTATTGTTGTCCGAAATGCATTATTCACACACATGCAAGTACCCGTAGAGACCGAACATTGCCCGTACTCTAAGTTACATTTTTTACACTGTTCTTCGCAATTGTAACCAGCAATAACACTATCGGTACCGGAATTGTAACATATACATGACCCGACCGTTGTCGCAAAACTTGAACTACTTGTCAAAATATCAGTCTCGCAATTTTCCGCTGTTAATCTAGATCCATCAATTGGGTCTAAACAACATTGCCCTAAACCAGTACCAGAATTACATGCAGTATCATCAAAAGAACTTATAGGACAATCTATATTACATCGATCACCACCTACACCAACTTCTGTACATTCACATGTTAGTTTTCTACATTGGCCGGATTTTTGAACATTGTTTTCAGTATACAAATTTACGGAACCCAAAGTGCCTAAGGATGTGCAATCGTCTACGTAATCTAGTTTATGTTCTGTTTCAGACAATAGCAAGGGCAAACTAACATAAATTTGTTCCTTGCAATAAGAGCTTAGATTATATGATAAAGCATGTGGTGCAAATATATCATGTACCGCAAGTCTATTAGAACAAAAATTAATGTAATCTATATCTTCTGTCAAATCTTTACAACTAAGCGAACAACTAGAAATTCCTGTTTTTAGTACATTTTCAATTTCTTGTTCTGCATTATCTAAATCAGTACAAAATGTTTCTTTTTCAAAACTGGCACGCCAAAGATCAAATTCTGATGAACAATCGTCGCAATTGTCGTAAACGTCATTTAAACCATTGTCACAAAAATCTTCGTAATCAAAACTTTGCAAAGCTTGTCTACATGCTAAGCTACTTGAAACACATTCTGTTGCATTCTTTATTCCTAGCGGTGCCACGCTTGTTGCTATGAATTCATCAACCCAAGTTACGATGTCGTTGTTTAAAAAATTATTAACTTCGTTTAAACAATCTTGATTTGTATTACAAATTTCAGTTTTTGTATCCGTATCAAGCGTATATAAATTTGTCAAAGTAGAACAAATCGTTGGCCAATTTACTTCTTCAGCTAAAACTTGTTCACATACTGTTACATTATCATACTCTTCTTGGCAGATTTTTTCAGAAATTCCGACTGGTGTGGTCAAATAATCACTACAGTGACCGTAGTCTAGGTCAGCAGTTCCAAAAATATCATACAAATAACTTTTCTTTATATCTTCCGCTACACGCAAATCATGTAATTGGACGCTGTTGCTACTTAACGTTTCTGGTTGCCTTACAGTAAGAGTTGTTACAGTTGTATCAGATAAACTGTTTTCATCATCAATCGTTTGTACACGCCCAGACCCTGATAATTTTAAGTTGACTTTGCTTGCTGTAAAAGAAAATTCTAGATGAAACCAATATCCTGATACCAAACTACTTTCAGTAATTTCAAAAGCAGTATTTTGAAAATTAAAATAAAATTGATGTCGTCTTACTTCTAATTTACATAACACATTACCAGCTGCATTTTTTAATTCTAAATCCAATATGTACCTATATTTATCATACGGAATAAAGACCCAGACACTGATTCTTTGGTTGTTCACATTGTTGGACGAAAAAGATTTAACAAGTTTTGTAGAATCGATAGTTACTACATCTGTATTGGTGGGTATTATTAAATCTTGTACACGAACATTTATTAAATCTAATTCCGAATCATACAATGATCCCCACCAAGCTAATTTATCCGCAACTAAAGCTTCTACAGAAATTATAGATGTTAGTAAAGCGTTGCCACTGAAATAATATATATCTGAAGCTTTGTTTGCTGAAATTTGTAAACAATAATTTCCATAGGTATCAAAATCTGTTGTTGTAGAAACTTGAAGGTCTATATTCTGCCTATCAGTACAATACTGATGTATAGAAAAAGAATCCCTTATTGCTGGTTCTTGTAATCCAGTAATTATGCCATCAACATTTAATGATAATGTTTGTCTAATATTATTAATCTTTGTCCTCCAATCAATATTTTTTATAGTTGTTGTACACTTTTCGTAGGCACAAAAATCAATACCGTATCCATTTTCAGCTTCATAACACCAAAATCTATCTTCATTAATTGATTCTTGGTACCTACTGTTGCTATTACAACATTTTTTTGGATTCGGGTTATAGTTGCTAGCAGATTCAAGTACAGTATTTAGTACGGCACCTACATTGCTTTTCATGTTATTATCATTGCCGCAACTAAAACATGTAGGTCCTTCCAAAATACATTCACCTACTAAAGTCCCTATGTATCTTATACCAAAAAGTTCGTAGTATACAATACTAGAGCCTTTTAATTCTGTGTTTGTTACACTAGTCACATTGTTTACTTTAATAGATAGTTGACTTTCCGTAGCATAAACTATTCCGTCTGGGTGATCATTTACTAAAACAATATATTCTGTATTATTAGTAAAAGTGGACCAACCGGATGGAAACAATGTAGAACAGTAAAGATGTTCAGCATCTTTTAAGCGACAATCGTTCATGCCTGTGTTTCTAACGTTTTGTAAATTGTTGTTACACGATCTATGCGTGAACGGAATGTTGAATTGTTTTATGCCACAAATTTCAGGTTTTAAATCATCTACACTATGACAAATCAATTGATTGTCCGTGCCAGAATATGGTTGATTTACAACATTTCCAGTTACGCGGGAGGTCAAAAATGTTTTTGGAACAAAGCAAGCAGACGTTTCTTCGTATTCTGTACTTGATTCACTTGGACTTACTAATTCACAGGTATCCTTTTTATCAGACTCTCTAAAAAAGCTACAAGCATTTGTTTGTAGTATTTGATTTGTTGTATATTGTTTTTGGGTGCCACAAAACCCTGAACTAGTTACAAAATCTATTTTTTTAAAATTATCAATGCATTCGTTTGGGCATATAGCTTCGAATACTTCCTTTGGTTGTGAACAGTATGATTTCCAATTAAAATTCCGAATTGATAACCTACATCGACTGCTACAAGAACTACTAAGAGATTCCAAGGTTTCTAAATTGGAAAATTGAATTAATTGCGAACATTTTGCTTCAACGTCGTTCCATAAGTTTTTATTTTCCGTCAATTGACTACAAGTAGAACATTTTACGTCGTTTAATTGCAAAGGAATTGCTGTTGAGACATAATTGTAACAAAACCTATCCCAGTCGTAATTATCAATAAATTTTTTAATCCACGATACTTCTGATTCAGTGCATGAACTTAAAACGGAATTTTGTAATAAATTTACATACTGCCAATACTTTGGTATTTTTTCGAAATGACAAAATCTTTCTCTATCTTCAAATGCAGTACCGGGTAAAACATTACATTCACTGTCAGCATTGCAATATTCTAAATTTGATAAACCTACTATAGGAAAACTAACACAATTACCTCTGCTGCTGCAAATTTGTTCTTCCAAATCAACTTTACATGAGCTATCACATTGTGTACCAAACAAATCTGGTCTTTCAACTATTTCTACATCGGCAAGGTCTATGATGCTAGAAAGATCTACATCGTATCTATTGGCAACATATAATATTTCTTCATACTCATTTCTTTCTTCGGTTGTGTACGGATCCTGTGGATTGCATTTACATTCAAAAGTCGATTTTTTATTGTATGGCAACGTTTTTAGATCAAACCAATTTGCTAATTCGTTTACTTTACATTCACCATTTGTACACGAAGTACCACCAGCGGCATTGCATGTCGATTGACAATATGTACCGCTGAACCCGTCTAAACAATTGCATGTCGGTACACCAGTCTGTATGCAACCGTCTGCTTTACCGGAACAAAACACACATTCAGGTCTTATGCTTTGGTCTGGTAATTTACAAATATCAGGAAATACAGATTCTTCAGTAAACAAATGATTACAAAAATAAATGCATGAAGAATTCCAGTATACACCACCAGTAATATTTGGTTGGAAATTTTCTAAACATGTGGAACATCTATCGTTAGCATTGAATCTAGGTTGTATAGTAGTGTATTCATTTGTAGAGTTAGGTTTCATCAAACATTCACCTGAATATTTTGTTGAATCTGTTGCACATGACCCGTAACACGTACAGTCACCAGAGTCCAACATACAGGCACCACGTTCATTGCAAATTTCATAATTACATTCAATGGAACATTTTGCAACATCGGGATCAGCATTAACAACATTTGTTTTTGGATAAAAATCGTCCTTGCAACTACCACATTGATATGCCAACGAATTGTTTTCTATTTTATTTATAGTCAATGGATGCAAAGTCAAAGTATCGTTAAACGTTCCTAAACATTCACATCTGGCACAAACTCCTTGGTATTCTAGAATACCTTGGTTTTCTATTACAGAACACGGTTCCGTTATGTCATCTATATTATCATTAATATCAACAACACATCTATTACTGTTTCCTTCGCATGTGGTTTCTGGATTACAGTATTGCAAACAAAAATTAGACTCTGAAAACCAATGTTGTTGACATAAATTACAAAACTCGCCTTGCCAATGACCCCTTACTTCATCGTCATAACATGTACATCCTATGCTATCAACGTTACATTCACCTTGAATACATGTCTTTGCATCATTTGCTGTTCCATCTGAACAAGAGCACTTTGGATTAAACCATGAATCTTCACAAACACAAATAGCTTTGCTACCACTGGCATCCATTTGACATGTGCCGTGACCGTTACATACTAAACCATTTTCAGATTTTGGACATTCGTATTTACAATTTTCAATAAACATACTATTCGAATTAGAATCTTCTTGACATAAGCATACGGCATTATCGTCGCATTGTCCATGCCCATAACATTCTGGTCCTATTAAAGTCGTCGTAATGCCATTGTAAACTTCGGTTATACCGGGGCATATTTTTTCACATGTACCGCCTCTTGCATATTGCTGACATTGGCACACAGGAATGTCTCCTCTTAAGATACAATCGCCACGGTGATTACAAGGTTTACAGATGTTAAAATCACAAGGTTCGCAAATTAAATTACATTCTCTACTTCGAAACGATTTTACAGCACCATCAACACACAAAGCATCGTCTTGATCTGAACAACCATAACACAATGCATCTGGACAAGCAATTACGTCCAAAGTTGACTCTTTCAACGCATTATACAATGCTAAAGCATCTTTTTGCAAACTTCTTGCATTCTCGACTTTCAAACAAATCTTTTCGCAATTATTACCATAAAACTCAACTTCACCATCAAACTTGTAATCGTTGAATAAGTAATGAAAATCTTGATCTGGCGTAGACACTCCAAACAGATTGTGTTCAACAATACTACACAAATCCGAATTCGGCCATGGTAAATTACCTATGCATGAATCTGCCCTAGAATCATGCGTGCCGCATAAGGTACAATATTTGCCAAACCATCTATCTTTACAAGTACATTCAAAACCATTTGTCGTTCTTGTAGGTTCACCATTAGCACATTCGTGATTTTCACACAATTGACCAGTAAAAGGAAATTGACAACGACAAGTTTTACTGTTGTAATCGAAAGGGAAATTATTTGCACATGGGCTGAAATAAGTGTTGTACAAAATTGTAGCTGGATCAATGGACCAATAAACCGACCACGCAATTAAGACGACTACAATAGATAAATTTATTATAGCCCGACTTATTTCTCCAGTCATTTTTTGGGCTATCAATATAAGTCTATACGTATATTATAATAATGTTTATATAGTTTATGTTAAAATTATTAAATCACTGTCTTCCTCCTCGGCACTTTGAAACTCTTTAAATTCCGTCGCTGCTAATGCTTCTTCTTCATTTTTCAAATATTGTCCATTGATTATAAAATTTCCTTGTAACATCAAACATAACGGAATAGGTTGTGAAAGTTGTTTTTCTAAGTCCATATGCAACAAATTACCAAAAGTCAGTTTCTTTTTGGATAAATCTAAAATATTTTGATGGGATATAAATGTATAAATTTTATCTTTTTTAAAGTACATTTCGTCGATTCGTGGCGATAAATAATCATTCCTAGATTTTTTATCTTTGCATGTTGGGAAATCTGGATACGTAAATTCGGAATGGAATATAGAAAAAGAATTCATATTATCTTCAATGTGCATTCTGTCACAAAACAATGCTAACGGGTGCATTAATGTTGGTGTACTAGATCTAAGGTCGAACTTTTTAAATTCTGGCCAAGTCATCTCTATACACGATTTTAACAATTCCATCGACATGCCTGTTGGTATGTCTTTAAATTCTTCTTTAAACGAAAACCCAAACTGTAGATCACTATATTTAAAATCAGTTCTTTTGAATCGACATTCTAAACAAAAGTAACTTAATAAATCATTGTTAACAAATATCTGAGTATCAGTTGTTCCTCGAACACAAAAACAAAAACGACCATATATAAAATCATTGCTAATCATATGCCATTTTTGATGCTTAATATTATAATCATTATTTGATGATAAACAACGTAACATTTCAAGGTTTTGTATATAATAACGTTTACCGTTTACTATATATTCATCAAGTAATTAAAATAAAATGTCTCCATTAAAATGGTGGCGTGTTTGTCAAACTTGTAACAAATATTACCAAGAGATTAACAACATCGGAACGTGGAATTGTAAATACCATTGCGGTACCTACAATGCTGATTACAAAGGTACAAAATTTCCAAAATATAGTTACGAATGCTGTGGTGCATCGCCAGTGGCATACAATGATGATGGTAGCAGAAATCCGTATTTCAATCCCGGTCTTATGAATGGATGTACAGCAAAAGATTGTAGCGCACATCACAAATACTTTAGTGATATAGACAGAATTTACGAAAAAGATTTTCCAGCAGAATTGTTACAAGAACTAAAAGATGATATACAAAAATTAACTAGTGACCAAAGTATAAAACAACAAATCGTATTTAAACACAAAGGATTAAATATCGATGCCAGCACTGGTGTGCTTTACATTGATAGGAAAGATTTTTATGCAGAACAATGGAGAAATAAAAACAAAGTGTTATTCAATAAAAATCTAACAAAAACAATAGAATTTGTTATCGATCAAGTTATTCGAAGAAATAATGGTTATGAATACTACAACAATAATTCATCAAAGAGAAGAAGACAAACGATTCGTATTAATGACACGGATGATTTCCAAGTACATTTACAAAGAGGAGGACCAATTTTAAAAGCCCGTAAAAAATATATTTTTTTTGATAAAGAAATAAGTTTACCTTTAAAAAATAACGAAGCAGAAAAGTTAAGGTTACACGAAGGTTACGAAACAGTATTGAAGTATAAAAATACGAAACCATTCTACTACGTACTTGAAATATAATGAGCGCCGAAACAAAAGTTTTTGAAATCAACGATTTGCGTTATATAATTTTTAGTTATGTTTATAAATTACATACCTGTCACTATTGTAACGCTACAGTAACCGATGTATATTACGATGCCATGAATAACGAAGCAACTTGTGATGAATGTGTTACAGTGCTTTGGACAACATTTGGCAAATCAAACTTTCATAACGGCTATATATTAGAAAATAAAAATAAGTAAACAAATGGGTTCTTCAATTTCAAGTGTATCGTTGTGGAAAAGAGAATTAAACACTGATAACTATTCCGAAGACCCTGAATGGGTCAGATATCGAAGAAATGATGTAGACCCAATAACATTTCAAGAAAATGCAATGTCGCATTTTAAAAATCATGCATATCGCTTTGCTTTGCTAGAACATCCATATAATAAAAATACGAAAGCATTGTATTTGTACGCTGACACTGGAATACACGACAAATTAGGCTTCAGGCTTATGAAATGTGAATTTAAAGGTTCATCGTTTGTAATATCCTTTCGGAACCCAGACGTAGCAAATATATGGTATAATACGGATGAAAAGACAGAATGGTTTAATAATAATGTAAAATATTTTGATGACTTTTATAAAAAATGGGAATATGTTAATGAATATAAATCTGGTTATATTGAATGGGGAAAATGGTTTTGGCGTAGAAAAATGAACTATAATAATCACACTATAACTGCTAGAGAACATTTAAATAACACAGCAGCAGCTTATTCTGGATACGAAAAAGGTATAATCTAATGGAGCCTGTAACATATTGGGATTTGATCCATTCTGATTTTAACGAAGTGTCAGATTTTATGGCTAAAATTATTACTATTAAGTTTGGTGACAATATAATTATAAAACAAAGTGGTTATACATTTGATGAACCGGGTATAGTCTTTGAAATTTCTGGAGTAGACAGTATTTCTGACGATGATATAACTTATTTAAAGGAGAATTTGTTGAAATTTGGTGCAAACAGAGTACATATTGGTTATGACATGGAAACTGGTGTGATCAGTTGTGACGTTTATATTTTAAAAAACCATGCGAAAGCACAAAATTCGACACAAAAAAAGTCATTATGTTGCAAAACTATAAATACCTTGTCTTTGCTAAAGTATAGGTTTTTGATACTTAGCGGTTATATATTTTACAGATATTTCTTATGAATTTAATTAATGATTATAAAAGTCCAATGAAACAATTTGAATCAGAAGAAAAACAAATTATATTGACTGTTCATCAAATAATCGGTAACAATTCTCAAATTAGTTTTTCAAAGCAAGCAGGCTTTATTGTATTCCGAATTCATAATTTACTAGGTATTACTTATGAGAAAATGAAACGAATTATGTTATCCAATGATAATATCAAAAACGTGGTTGTAAATTTTGGTAAAGCAAACACGGTTTCTGTATACATATCAAAAAATAAAAATAAAAATAGTAAAATTATACTAATCAGCAAACGAAGAAGACAAAGTTTGAAAATAAATAATCAAATGATTCATAAATGTGCTCTAAAATTTTTACAAAAAAAAACATTTCGAGTTGAAGATAGACGATATTTAGAAGAAATAGTAACTAAAATTATTAAATGGAGTTTGGGTGGTAAGGCGGTTGAAATGGATTTGACAACAGAAGGAGATATTTACAAGTTTTGTGTTGCTAATTTATCATCTATTTCTTATTTAAACCTAAAAGAATTGTTTCAAATTGGTGATTGGGTAAAAAATATTGATATTACATTTCATGACAAGCAAAAAAGTTTGCTACGCTTTGATGCCATTCGTAGTATAAATTATATAAACGAAAACTCTGACAATACAAGCTTAGGAAAAAGAAAACATTATTAATGAATGGTCATTCTGTTTGTTATGGTTTTGCTTATAGTTTGCTTGCTTCTTATGATACCCTTAAGTTTTTATTTAGACTCGTATAGGAAAAAGATTTATATTGCATCTATTGTAAAACAAAAAAGTGATTACGGAATGAAACAAAGTTGGAGGTGTGCAAAATGTAATTCTATCATATTAACGAATTATCGGTTGACGTTGATGGAATATCAAAATGTCAGTTCACCGTATGCAATATGTACGATTTGTGCACAAACGAGTATATGTATAGATCCTGATTGTATTACTGAAGAACCCTAAGAACAAATGTCATCACTCGTACATTCGTACATTACAAATGATGTTGATGAATTAGACGAAGACGATGAAATATATTATCAAACGTGTATTAATTTACTTGTTATATCAAAATTACAGGTCGATGATTTATTAGATACAAGAAAAAAATCGTTTGAACTATTAAGACCTTCACAATCTTGGATACCATTAAGCCTTTACAGGTACTGGTTTTCACAAAATAGAAGAGACAATGTTGTTGCTTTACAAAGGTTGTTTTTTAATGTAAATAAAATTGATTCAGGGCAGATGCAAAAATTAAGACTAGACAATGAACAAAAAGTTAGATTAAAAAAATTAGTCTCCAAAGCTAGGAAGGGTTTAAAGAAATTGCAGGAAACATATTCAAAAGATGTACAAACTACAGCGAGAATTCATTATTTATTTGAGGATTCTGAAAAAAATACTTTAGAAAAATATAAAGAAAAACATAATAATACTAAGATTTAATACCAATTTAGTTCAATCATGTTCAAATCATAAATATAATTATATTCTATCATATATAATAGCAATATTGCATCTTTAACTTCAAAAAGTTCTAAGCCTTCCATCTCTTCTAGATCATTCCAGATTATAAATTCATAAAATATAAACGACAGTTCATCCAAAGCATCTTCAAAATAGATATCAACATAGTCCTCTAAAAAACTATATCCGGTTAAACAATAATCGCCGTTCAGTATCGCATAGTATATCTTTCTAGAACAAAGGTTATCAAAACCAAAATGTCGGGATCTATACGTAAACAAAAAAAAATCAAAATAGTCAATAATAGCTTCCCTTTTATTCTCTTCGGTGATTTGCTGCTGCATTTGTTTTCGTTTACTAGTCTGAAGGATATTGTTAATTTCCATTCTATAACTTATTTTGTCTATAATAAATATTATAAAAATAAAAACAATATCACATGGAAAGTAATTTTTTGTACTATCGGCAACGCAAGTTATATAGATCGCTTTATTAAAGATAAATTTAACGTAAATTATTTAGATGAACTAAAGAAGATGCATTCCTTGAAAATTTTAGACAATTTAGAACAATTTGATCATGACGTTCAATGGGTAAAACATAAAAAGGCATACCGTATCCCAGATACTGAAGGTACTATAATGAATAATCGTAATTTTCAACATTTCAAAATAAGAAATTTTTTCTTTAAAACAAACAAGACATTGTTTTTGCAAACACCAGTTGTGGAATTAGTAAAAGTAATGCCAAATAAGAACAGGTTTCAAATTGGTGGTTATCATTTGTTTGTTCGTTCCGAAAAATTAAAAGCAGATTTAAAAAAATTAATTAAAAAATGGGATTATTTAAATATCTTAGACAGACAAAAAGTTTTATTACAATTCACGGAGTATAGAAAAGATTATTGGAATCACAAACTGTTGACAGTATTTGAATTCGAAAAATTTCATGGAGGACGAAACCAATGGCTTTCAAGCACGACAGAAATATACAATAATTTAATACACAAAGTAGGTGTAGGTATTGATTTGGATCCACAACGAGCTTGGCCTAAAAAGGCAAAAATAACATTCGAAATCACAATGCATCATTTTAACCCTTATCCGAGTCAACTTAAATTTAAAGATTGCATAACATACATTAGACTTGTCGCTCGTCAAGTGCAATTTCTGTAATGTGTTTGTCTGATAAAAATTTACTGTAATTAAATTTAATTAATTTAAAATGAGGCGGTGCTATCGTTTTTTTCGGCGGGACTGTCGTGTAACCATCTGCATATGATTCCCAAGCATGAATTTCTTTTTGTAATTTGTCTGCATGTTTCATAAACACACTTACGTATTGACGCAACGTGTTAATACTGATGTTTGTCAATGGTAATCGTTGGATAAAAAATTGCGTATACATATGCCTTAATGATTGCATTGACAACCCAGACTCTTTATGTTTTAAACGTTTCCATGCGCTAAAACGAGTCACGTATTCATGACAAATGTCTTGAATACAACTATCACTCCAATCTGACAGACTTTCAAACGGTAATCTATTTTTAAATATTTCCATGCGACTGGTATCAGTCGAAACAAAACTTTGGAATATAATACCTAATTCATTAATCAAACCTTCAAATTTATTACCCTTGTATAAAAACACAATAGTATTACCAGCTTCGATTAAACCTTGTTGTACAAGATTGAACAATGTTATCATTATTTTTTTTTGCACTATAAACTGATATATCTATATTTATAAACACGATTACTAATGCAAAATACAACAAATAACAGTAAAGAACCATCTATTCGACAAGTAGCAACAACACCTTTTATCAAACATTCCATGAAAGTCATTAACATGAAAACAGCAGCACAGCGACAGCAGCGTGGTAATAATCGTTACACAGCATACCATGCTTACAGACAAACGACAAAACAAAAAGATTGGACACAATTTAAAAATGTAGCAGCTAAAAAAACAAGTTTATAATTTATTGTATAATATTAATTTTTCAAAGAATCTAATACTAAATAATACTCTTCTACCAACAAAGCAAAATGTTCGAATTTAAAAATTGTATCGTTCAATTCAGAAAACAAACTGTCATTTTGCTTATTATGTATTTTTTCCTTGGCTTGAATCTCAGTATTCCATCCATCTTGATTCGCTACTTGTTCATTGAGACCAAAAACTTGGGAGTTTCCGAACTTTCCCAAATCACTGCTGTTATTGCCCTGCCATGGGGCTTTAAAGTTATTTTTGGCTTCATCAGTGACAACATTAGCAGTCGGGTCGGTAGGCATATCCAAATTAGCCTTGCTTACCTTTTTACGGCGCTTACGTGGACCCTTATTGGCATTAGTTGTGCCAGCAGCGACTACTTGTATTTTCTTCTTTTTCTTTCGAACGCTTTTATTTGCTTTGCGGACGTTGCTCAAGATGCCATTTTGGTTTATTTTATTTCCTTCGAATCCAGAGACGATACTGGGAGATTGCAAAGTTTCGCTATGGCTGCTAGAGGACTCGGCAGTTTGGTCGGTGCTTACAGTAGCGCTTTGATTAGTAGACATTGTATTGGGTTTTCCGTAATTGCTGTCACAAATGTTATGCCTGCTTTTATATCACTTATATATTTATCCAGTATTATCAAAATAAATACAAACACGAAAGATATTTTAAGCACTTGTAAAGAAGTTATCAAAACAATAAAACACAAAGAAAAAATATATTTAGTACTTGCAATCGTTTTTTATTCGTTAACAATTTCAGACGGACCTATTATACAAATATTTTTCCAAAAAAAACAAAAACTCGAACCAATGCAATTTGCTGTAGCGGAATCGTTTGCCTTTATCAGTATCATTTTTAGTAGCATCTTTTACAACAAATTTTTACGAAAAATATCACACGTCAGAGTCATTACAATTACAAGCATCGTCATGTTGTTGTTTCCATGGTTGAACATTATGTATGGTAGAAAAGTTATAGAACCAGATGCAACAACTTATTTAAATATTACAAGTCTTGTTGGTGCATTTCTTGGACATATCAGTTTTTTACCATTGGCTGTTATGGCAGCCAAATTTTCGCCAAAAAATATTGAAGCTACAATGTATTCATTTTATATGGCATTGTTTAATTTAATAAACGTTATAAGTTTTTCTGCTAGTGCCATTTTGTTAAAAACAATGAATATTAGGGATTACGAATCCATAAACATATGGTTTTATTACATGGTAGATATTTTTTCAGATTTAGTAAGCATTTATTTAGTACAAAAATTTGTCAGAAAATCTATTCAAAGTCAGCCCCAAGAAGCTGACTAGTGTAGGACTGTGGCATTGACACTGCTGTCGAATTTCTAAAATCAGCCATCACACCGTTTCGATGTAAATCATTCGTCAAACGATAACGTTTTATTGGACGACTACTAGAACTATTAAATTGATTTTTAAAATAACGTATTAAACGACTTTGGTTGTTCATCAAACGACCATAATTTGCTGACAAACTATAATAACGACCACTTAAAAATCGCGACAATTGGATTCTAATTGCAGTTAGCCTTGCAAAATAAGTGCTATGCTCTGCTGAAAATACTAAGTCATTTTCTGTTAAACTTACATTACAATGATTTTGAATCAAATCACGGGCTTCTATTATATGCCCATATGCAGACGCACTTAAAAAAATCTCAGCACGGATCTCAGGCGCATTCAGAAAATTTGAACGCGGACCAACGTAATCGGCTATGTTTTTAGCACGACTTACAGATTCGGCATCTACTTCATCTCGTACCAAAGATGAACCAGCGTAACGACGCGAAGCAGCCTCGATAGAAGCCACAGCAGCAACAGGTCGTTCGTTTGTTAGTTGCCCAGCACTACGGGTACTCTCTTTTTCGAGATCCTTGTTCCATAATTTATCGATTTTTTCCGTGCTAAAGGCAGCAACTTTTAAAATAAATTGATACCATTTGTTTTTATATTTTTGTTTTTCGGCAAAATCTATTCTATTAGAATATTCTACAGCAGATTCAGGAATTGCACCTATCAAACTTAAATTATTTGCACGTTCTTGTTTCGTATCACTTCGTACTTTTCTATTTGTACCGATTTCTTTTTGGATTTTCACTTCTGGTACTTGCACAACTGGACCGTCGGTGTCTAACAATTTTGAAGAACTTTCTTTGTTCAAAATATTTACAGTCTTAAATTTTACAAAGTGAGACATATTACATAATATAACAACAGAGAACTACATATATATCAAATAAAATAAACCAGAAAACATCAAAATATGTCGTGGATTCATATTCTAGACGGAAAACCAATAAAATATGCTCAAATAAATTGCGCGATAGAAGCCATCAATAAAGTATTGTCTTCTGAAAATTTCTACGCATGGGAACACCCAGAAAGGTACATTGAACTGAAGAAATTTCTTTATGCATACGGAGGATACCACCCAATAAAAAATAAACTCTGTATTGAAATGGATGACCAAGGATACGCAGTTTCGTACAAAGCGTCGATTCCAAAGAAGAAAAGACTCGAAATCGCTTTTATAAACAAACAATATTACAACAAACATCTAAACAATTACAAAGACAAACACGGCGACAATAACTTATTTTATTACGAAAAATGTTGTGATTTACTACATATTTATATGAAGTTACTTGACAAAACGTCCATAGATTATGACGACGACAAGAACCACACTGATAACTATCCAGCCATCTACACAAAGAACAAACTAAGATTAAACAAAGACGCCGAAACAGTCTTTAACGAATGCCTAGAGTCATGGGGACTATTTGATACGATGGAAGATTACATGGTTGACCCATACAAACAGTTTATTGAATTAAATTGTGACACTATTGTATTAGATCTTACTGAAGAACTCACAAAACATTATAAACGTACGTTGAGACAACAAAACAAACGTAAACGAATAATAGAAGAAAAAGAACACAATAATGAATTAAAGAAAAGAATAAATAATTATTTTTTAGAACACGAAGAACAAAAAAACGAAAAAAAAATAAAGTTAACAAAAAACCTTATTCAATATTCAGATTCTGAAGAAGATTCCAACGAAGAGTTTTGTGCAGGGTTTTAAATATAAATAGCATTAAAATAGTATTAATAAGTTTAAAAAATATTAAATTATCTTTTTTTTAAAAATCCATTTTAAGATTTTAATAGTAAGAAAATAGCACTAATGTATTATTAAAACCTTAACTAATAAATTTATGAAGTAAAACACTTAATTTATAAAATATTCAAAATAGCTTTTTAAGATAAAAATAATAATTTATTATGCTTTTAAACGGAATAAAAAAGACTAAACTGTTTCTTTATCTGTATCACTGTCATCTGAATTTTTACCATCTTGATATAGTACAACTTCATCATCTTTATTATCTTTGTATTTTCCAAATCTAGAATTATTTGCATCAAGTGTATTTTTTTTGTTCATTACTTCGATTTCACCACTCTCAGAACGAACTAAATTTGAATATTTAATTTTATAATTTAAAATTGGTTTGCCCAAGATTGCAATAATGAATGATAGGAACAGTAAACCTATTAAAGATCCAAATAAAATTGTACAATAATATTTAGCAATGCCTTCGTAGCACACCATAAAGGTCGAAGGTAACATCAAAGTAAGTGCAAAAAATCCACCTGTAGATTGCATACATAATAAAATAGCGTACAACATTAAACTTAGGAACCACTGTACACCTGTCTCACATCGTAAACTATTGGACACGGTGCTGTATTGTCTACACGTAAATTTCAAAAAAGAATAAATCATGTTAGCACCCAAAACGTAATAGAAAACTTTTTCAAATATTAATTCGTTTTTACAGATTCTAGTCAAACGTATTGTTTGGGTTTCAACGGCATCAGCGACGTTGATACGCCATGTATTGTTGAATTCAGATTCGTAGGAATCCCAATTCGACCATTCAATATAGAATTGGTAACCAATGTAACCAAGCAACCACAATACAGTTATAATGTTAAAAATATTATCCCAAGCATTTTCTTTATTGTCAGGTTCCAGTTCGATGTTTACAGTGTTCGCTCTTTTCATTGACATATTGATTTTGTTTGTTGATTTCACTATATAAAAACCAAGAATGGTGTTATATGCTTTATGTTTTAAAGTAAATGTTTTTGCTCCATTAATGCCATCAAGAAAGAAAACCAACTATAGTAGACTTAAAAAATATGAAGAAATAATAAATAATCCAAACTTATTAAACGAAGATTTTACATTTAAAATTGAAGATCTAAAAAGCAATCATAACAGTTTGTTATTGGCTTTGTGGTCACAAGAAAAGCAAAACAATAAATTTGTACCATATGAAGCAGGTCCAAACATGGAACAGAAAAATACCTTTGAAACCATACAATACATGACAAGAACGTGGAAAAAAAATACAACATTTTTTGAGAACCCTATCAATTTTGTTTATGAAAAAAATAAATATCAAAATACCTTTGAAGACAATCACTTCCGTATTTTAACGCCAGAATTATTGGGGTATACGGTAGAGGAAAATTGGAAGAACAAAAAAGCAACGTTGACAGTAATCTTAAGTGATGCATCGTATAAATTATTATCAAGAAGAAGACTTCGATCTTTAGAAACAATTGATAGATATGATACAGACAGATACATTTATAGACACGTTCTAAAGTCGAATGTAACATTACAAACTATCTTGGAAGAGTTTAGGTTCCCGAAGGCATGGTTAGAAAACATATACAACGAAAACAATGGTGACAGATATAGTAGCGAATTGTATATTAAATTTTTGTACAATGACATGAAAAAATATATTCAGGATCTTAATATTGATTTTGATAACTTAGCAGCTACAAAAACTACGGAAAATTCAGTAAGGCAATATACAGCAACGGTAATAAGAAACATATTTAAAAGAACAAGTATAGAATTGAAAGTTTATTTTGATTTAAAACATTTTTTATTAGACACCTTAGATGCATCAGATCCATCGAATATAAAAAACAAAATTGTATTTAAAGAACAAAAAGAAGATGAAATAAATACCGATTTAGAATACAAAGACTCATTTTTTAAAATTTCTATAACTACTGATCAAGAAAACAATTACAGGGCAAAATTGTATCAATTAAATTCTGAGAATGAACGTTTTAATATAACATATTTATTAGAGGATGACTATAAAAATTTGGAATTAAATCTGTTTGCTTTTATAAATTATGCTTACAAACTGACTACAGAACAAGTTGACAAGTATGTATACATACAAGAATTAGCATCCGATGTGCCCTACATTGAATTAAAAACATTAGGATGGAGTAACATAGGGAATATTTTTGAAAATTCGAAGAATCCACTGTCTATGAAAGAACGTTTAGTAAGACCTATATTTCCAGAACAAAAAGAAGAACAAAAAAAGATATTTAAAATAAATAGTTTAGTGGAATTAAAGAAATTCCAACAATGGAAAAAAAAGGTAAAACAAGACTTAAATAGATGCCAAAATCCAAAAAATGTTTATCCCATGGAAAGAAAAATTAACTTAAAATATGGATGTTTGGTCCCATTTAAAATAAACCAAGATATATTTCGAAAGACATCAAAGACGCTATTAAAGCACATTGCTAAAATTTCAAGAGCAAAAAATATACCTTATTCATTGCACGATGATAGATGGTTTGTACAAACAAAATTTCAGTTACTTAAATCTTTAGTAAAACGGAGACAAGCCTTTTTGTTACGCAAACAAAATGGTTGTAAAATTTGGGATCAAATGAATCCAAAAATCCTTAAAAAAGAAGAAATCATTGACTTTAAAAACCAATTATACAAATTGAATGAAGAAAAGACGTCTGGGTATTTTTGGTCTGACAATAATCGTGTTAGCCGCAGCACACCTCCCGAATTTGGGCTTACAGAAGCGACTTATTATCAAGGGGAAATAGTATATGCGTTTGAATTTGGAGAAAAATGGTATTATCAATTAATTGTAGAAGAAACTAAGAACACTACTGAACCCAAAAATAACGCGAATGAATGGGGACCAATCTGGTATAGTAGAAATGGTTTACCAGACCGTTTAAAAGTAAAATTAAGACCAGTCAGCTATGGTATTTATAACCAAAACAGATACTATAGAGAAGATACTGATGAGAACTTTGTATACAGATTTCAAGATTATGAAACACCTACACAAAATATAGTCCGTAATGTTACAGGTAACATAAATAAATATTTAGAAGATATACAAGTAAATTCAAAATATTACAAAACTACAGATTGGCAAAACATTTATGACGATATTGGCAATGGTACGTTAACATTTGACCGTGGATACGTTGGTACAGCTGTAGAAGGCAACAAAAATTTTGTAAATGTGTTTGACGACACAAATTTTGTAAATAAATTAGAAAAATTATGGGGCCTAGATCACTACAAACCATCAAAATATTTAATAAACGAATTTGAATTTTTGTGTGGTTATACTACAAGAAAATTACCAAAGGTATCAGAAAAAGAGTTTTTCTTAACCGAAGAAGACGAAATTACAATTAAAAGCTATGATTATGAAGAACTTACAGCAAGTCAAGGTGACTACCGTAAATTAAGAAACCCATATGAAAACGATTTTGAAATTGAAATAGAATACTATTATAATGATTATAATACTAAAATGACCAAAAAAGACAAAACAAGTTGGTGGGATGCATGGTTCATTGAATATAGGTATAAGTTGAATCTTTTCAATGAAGTTGGAGGCTACACAGATTTAGAACTTGAGACATTGAAAGAAAATTATCGTTATTTGTTTGTTAGTTTTGTAAATGTATTTCAAAGAGAATTCGACGCTCCTCCAATAAGTTATGTAAGAAAAATTCTTAAGTATTTATAATAATATTATGTAAATCATTTGGCGTAATTGATTCTGGGATAAACTCTTTGTATAGACCAATATTTTGCAACATATACATAACGTGTTCAGAACAAAAATATTTGGATGGGTATGTCCCTTCTTCGCGATGATGAAATTTTGGTAGCCAAAAAGTAAACGCCCCAACCGGATCGTATGGTTTATGTAATTCGTGTAAGCAATATGCCAATGCGACTCTGTATTCAGACTCGTTTTTTACATCGATGTTCATCAATTTTGTATATTGTTTATCATAAAATCTATTAAATATAAAACTATCATTGCTTGTAAGCAATCGTACATTATTTTCGCTGCCCCATATACTATAAAATACCAAAGGTACCTCGATATCGTCAGGAACTTTGTTCAATAAGTTTTCCATTCGCTGTAATAAATTATCTGCCCTTTTCTTTACTAATCCCATACCGTTGTCATACGAATTTAAAATTTCTTTCCATTTTTTTTTCGTAAATTTAAAACAAACTTCGGCATGACAGAATTCGCCACCTGTAGCATAGCTTACTATCTTATTAAAAAATGTATCAAATGGTCCCTTGCATTTCCATAAAGCGACACTCAGCACCATCTGTGCAAATATCTATAAGTGTATATATTAAAAAGATTCCGATTATATATACTATGAGTTAGTATGTTATGCTTTTGAGGTATTTTTTATTCTATGTTATTTTAATAACGATTTCAGCAACTCAAGAGATTGTCGTCGATCCTATTGTACAATGGGAAAATTGCAATAATTGTTACGCTGTTGTTGCAAGGGATGTCTTATTGTGGCATAGACCTAAATATAAAAACATAACACTTCATGACATGATGAAACTGTCGCATCAAACTTGTAACGGTGGTATACCAACTCGTATATGGGATTTGTATTTCCAAAAGAAATCAAAAACGACAGCAATTACTAAAGCAGTTATAAAAAAATTACAAAAATTAATACAACTTTATGGACCTGTTGTGATCAACAAAGGTAAGGAACAGCATCTGGTAACAGTATTTAAGGCCAACCAAAACGGAATTTTAGTACGAGATCCTAGAACACTTGAACTAGAAATATGGTCGAAACATAAAATTCAAGGAATGCTTCCACTGACTTATGTTGCTTACCCAAAAGTAAAATAAATAAAAAATGATAGACCCGCAAATCTCAATGGAAATTATTAAATTTGCAACTATTGTTTCAATGTTGGTTTGCTGTTTAGTTTTGACAGCCACAGTAGCCGAAATAGTATTGCCATTGGTGTTTATCATCTTAAAGTGGTACGTTCTTCTTCATAGTGTCTTATTGTTTATGCCTGACTTTATCCCATTAAATTACTTTTTATTGTTTTTGTTATTGAATATCGACAATATTATATTGCACGGTGTTTATGATTTAATAGTTCAGTGTATTAAATAGTTTGACTTCGGAAGAAGTCGTCGTTGTTGTCTTCAGAAAAGTCTTGAAATTCGACAAACGAATTCATTCGATTTAATCCTCTGACCGGTAAAATTAAATTTTCCGACCTAGTATTTGTTACATACTTATTCCAGATGTAATATTGGTACATTAAATACAGCAGAAAACACAATACAGCAGCAATTAAAGTTTTATTATATACAACCCATTGACCCAATGCATTGCATTTGTCGTGTCCACAAATCCAGTAATCTTCTAAAACATCGTATACACTATGTAAAAATGGGCTAATGCTGAGTTCTTTTTCAGAGATGCTACAACGCGCATAGGTTCCAAGTTTGACTCGAAGTTCTGCCTTTATACAAACATCACTGCTTAAATATAGAACTGCTTTATCATGATTCAATTTACGATCCAAGTAATGCCCATGAAAGGTTTTACAAAAGATGCCTAAGAAAAGAAAAAGGACAGTAGGTATAAAATATTCTGTATTAATATCCATGTATTATAGTTATTATAAATAATTTACTGTTTATATATTTATCCACCATTTCCCCTCATTAAAGCGGCAATCATTATATTGATGACTAAAAACGATTTTGACACAAACGATAAGAAAATGTAAAGTGATTCAAAGCAACGGTAACAATCTTTTCTTCTTGCTTCGTGTAATTCAAGACCTCGGATTGATTTATGTTCATCCAAACAACATCTCCAACAACATGTCAAATCGTCATCTGGTTCTGTTTGCACTAAAAGAGCTTCATTCATCGGCATGCCACAACATCCTCTTTCCGTGCAACACAAATATACATGTTTTACGGTATCATTTATAGGGAATGTCAAGTAACTTCCAAAAAGTCCCCAAACAATAATTTGTACATAGCCAAATAAATCTCCCCATGCTGCGCACGTATAACCATCATCTTTTAATTCCATCCATGGTGAAATTGCTCTATAATAATACAAAAACGTCACCAAAAACGAAAAAGCAAATCCTAGAGTGCTAACAGTATAAAACCACAAACGTGGGCACCAATCTTTTGGACTTGGGTACTCCATAGCACCGCCAAAACTATTGTAACTGACTGTCAACAATACAATACCAGATAATATAAATAAATCTGTCACGTTGTTTAATAATAAAACATTGACCATCATGATAGATGCCGTTATAGAATATTCAACCCAGCGAAAAGGTTGCCTAAACATAGACAATTCGTAATCGTATGAACTTTTTAAACACGTTGCCAAACTGATGTGGAATAAAAATGTAATTGCAGAAAATGCAATTGGTAAATAAATGACATAAAATTCATCGTTAAAAGTTTCTTCGTATTTTTTCCTAGGTGTTGCCAAGCGGAAGGCGCTGCTAATTTGAGATTCGTTTGTTTGAGGACGAATACAATCAGCAAAATCCCAAAATGTTTGATCTGCATTTTGACCCGGGCAAATTAAGGTACCTTCTGGAGTGACACAAGTGTTATTTAAATAATTTTGAACTTGTGGTACTTGGTATTGCGGGCCACTAAAATCACGCTCAGGGAATTCCCATTCTAGTTGCACTAAAAATAGACGCTCTTTACCAGCTTCGGTGCTAGATTGCATCAAAAAACCAATCAAACCAAATAAACCTAATAATAAATGACAGCAAGACGCCATAAGGTTACATGTTCTTAAATTCGGAGGACAGCATCTTTTACATTTGCAACGCCAACCAAAACGGGCACATATATCACGACATAACGGAAAGCCATCACAACAATCCGCCCGTGGACAAAGGCCACACCAAGCAAAAGCTTTAGTTAAATGCCTTGGCCAACAGAACAGATAATCTAATAATACCATGCAAAACGCCGAGCATGTGAAACATTCTAAATAACGACTACGCGGACTAATCTCTTTAATCGTTTCGTTGTTTTTCTTATTTCTATTTAACATACTCATTTCGACATCTTCGTCTTCGACTAAACTCATATTTTCGAACTAAATGTGTATGTTTATTATTCTTTAAACAATCCAATATATACTCGATAAACCAAATGATTTTAGAACATAAAAATATGGATTATAAAAACATTATCCCCGGGTACAATTCAAAAAAAATTACAGATGATACCAAAATAAAAGGGTTTGCAGATCTATTTAAAGAAGCAACTACAAGCAATAAATTTTATGGGTATTTTGAAGATGTAAATGACGTAGAAGATTTACCAACAGAAACAAGGGTTACAAACGTAGAAACATGGCAAACATTTTATTACGAAATTAGACAAGAACGAGCTTTATTAAATAATCTTACCACAGCTAAAAATAGCTTTTATAAATTTTTAAAATATACAAATGCAGACACAAACGAGAGTTATTGGTTTTATAGTTTACCAAGGGGGTTTTCTAAAGGAGCGGATACAATTCAAATGGAAATTGACTTAAACAAACTAGTCAGAGTACCAATTTTAAAAAATGACTTTAGTGCCAGATATAGTTTTGAATTCATTGCCAAAATATCTGATACGGTTGGTGTCTGTAACATTACGAACCGAACAAACTAACATACAACTTCAGCGTATCTTGGATAAAACTTCGTGAAATTGCCATCTGAACACAATACTTTTTTAATTGCAAGTCCTAATTTTGCTTGAGGTATCAATTCATTTAGATCATTTAAGATGACTGTAGAGTCTTGAAGCATTTTATCAACATCTTTAATAGTAGCAAATGTTACAATTGTTAAAATCAATATTAAAATTAATGTCACGAAAACAGTGGAAACGTAAGCATAGTATATTCTACAATTTGTCTTCTTTTCAAACACACCCGGTAATAATTTATCTGTTAAGTTTGTATCCATTCTTTTTTTATTTTACTATAGTTGTATAATGTCTATTGTATATCCGTTCTTGTTTTCTCTTCTCGTTGCAGTCATAATCATATCACTTTTTTGCAGAATATTAACAGAAGAATCTGAAGAATTTGGTTAAAACATTATCAAGAATCGAACTTGAATAAAACAACCATGTAATGTTGGTGCCAAAAGAGAAAGCGGACGGCGTAAGATGGGGTTATGTTAGTATATGGCTTCAACTGTGGACATCATTTATGTATAAATCATGGCGGGCTAGACTTTATAATTAAGTATAACTTTGTATACTAGTCTATTAGGCTCAACGTTTACCTATTCACCTTTTCGGCACCAATCTTTTTATACAAAAAAACATATCCTTCAACAGCATACACTCTTTCATTTTATGTGCTAACCATATACACTTTAGCTCGATTAAATTAAAAAGTAACGTCATTCTGGGCTCTTTTAGCGGTAGTATAAAATGGAATCAAACCATTTTACGGCAGCAACCCCAACTGCCATAGTCACCAGACCATACCTACAGATCACCAATTTGTACGTGTTATTTTCACGATTCGATTATTTGACTTTAGCTGTAATTATTCGCTGCATGTGATCTCAATTTACACCGGTAGGAGAACCTACTACTTCCACATTATGAGCGTGGCACTCTACCGTTGAGCTACGGTGTATAAAACAGTTTAGCGTCATGCTTAGGACGAATAAGATTATATATAGTAAATTATATTATTATTATTTATTTATACATTTAATTTTTCTTTTATATTTCTACTTTGAATTACATAAGGCAGTTTATATATTGTTACGTATTCGCCATCGTTAACCCATTCAATCCTGCTATGTAAGGGTATTTCTGCATTGAAAACATGCAACAATGATTCATCTACGAACAGTTCACCAGATGTACCCTTTGTATTAGGCAATGACAACACACAACCGGTAACCGTGTCGCGGAGTAAAACACTGTTGCCCTGTAGATAATCTTCAATCAATATTTTCTTCATTCTCGTTTTCGTTGCCATCGTTTATTTTTTTCACTATAATTGGAGTTTTTATTGTTTTGGAATACACCGATTCTTTCATAAAATTGTTATTAGTATTCCAAGTTTCGTGAGTCATTTCAAATGACGTCGTGTAAAACAAAGTATCCGTACACAGATACTTGCGAAATACATCGACGGCCCATTTAGGCCATCCTGTACCGACCAGCGCCACGCGTTTTAAAGGATGTGTAATTTGTGAGAAACAGATCACAGGCTCTGGTAACAAATCTTTTGGTGGGTAATATTCCACAAATCCATTGTCCATCTTTATTTCTACTTTGATCTCCTTGCCCTGATAATTAAACTCTTTTTGAGCTATCCTTTTGTAACTACAGTTGTTCCAGATAATGTCGTTCACGTAGGCAACAGAAAAAGTTTTATTGCTGATGATAGAGCTATTAGGTGTCACTTGCATATTTTTAGAAATTAAAACAGTTCCATCCTGACCTTTAAAAAAGTGTTTACCCTGTTTCTCATCAACTAAATGTAAAGATTTCGTATATTTTTCTTTTTCCTTTTTGTTAAAAGCAACTTTGACAACATCTTTTTTAAATAACTCGTGTCTCAACGTTTCATTCGTTTTTAAGTCAACCTCATCATCGGCTGTTAACATAAAAGGAGGGTTTTCCGAGAATGTTTGCATAGGTTTGTCTAATTGTGGAAACCAACTTAACAAATTGAAACTTTTCTTGCTGAAGTCCGCTACCTCAAAATGACCAAAGAAATGTAAACAAAGTTTACACTTTTGCGTTTTAAAAAACTTCAAAGCATTGATCAAATCAGGTATGCAAAAATATTCACATCCAAATAACCAAATCGTTGTCGTTTCCATATCAAACTTTAGACTTTTTGCCTTGTGTAAGCGATGCCAATTTGATGGTTGATACATTAACTTTTCAGGACAAAGCGTTTCGTTTACGTAACATAGCATAGCCTTGCTAATAACAAACCCAACATCGTTCTGTAAATCTTTAGATTCTGGGTAACCTTTTGCAAAATATAATCTCCTATTGTGTTCCAAATTGTTTAATAAACCTTTTAATGTCAATGCTTCGACATAATCATCCCAGAAACAATACAAATCATCCGTACCAAACAACTTGCAATCCAATAAATCGTCAGTTTCGACTTCTTCTAATTTGTAGAATACCTTGTGCAACATCAGCAATGGATCCATGTCGAAATTTTCTATTGCTTCCGAAAAATGATATATCGTCTCTTTACATAAATTACGCCTTCGGAGTGCATATTTCACAATTTCAAATCGTTTCTCAAAGTCAACCAAAAGATCGCCGTCCTCTTTGTGTGCATACAAAACAGGATCTTTGAACATATTATGATGACGCCAAAACTTTACAATCTCTACGATTTGACGATCATAAAATTCATATTTCCAACATTTTCGATACTTATGCAACGCAATATCAGGAGTAATATGCTTGTCAGTCAACATTTTATACATTGACGATAATTGTTCTTGTTCATCTTTCAGATGACAAAAACGAACAACATGAGGTGGAAAATAAACACAAACTTTCCAATACAAATCACTTTTTATAGTCATACGAGCTGCTTCCAGTATATCACGATACAAAGACGGTCGATCTCCTTGTTTCCAAACCTTGTTCTCAGATAAACATTTCTTTGCTAAGTAAGGATCGCCAGCCAACACTTTTAAATTTTTATGCACGATGTTCATCTTACCACTTAGTTGAAGACGATGTTTCATATTACGAACACTCCATTCAAAGGTCTGTGCTAAAATGACTCGTTCGATGCTATAAAACATCACAGTCATATCTTCATCATACAACTCCGAAACCTCTGTAGCAACATTGGAAATAAACCAGTCTTCCGTCCTTGGCTTGACCAGTAGGTTGTACATCATCATCATGCTTTTTGACGGTACATGACCAGCAACAATAACACGTGTGGCTTCCATGGCATCTACGTCACGCTTCTTTTTCCCATGCCACTTTTGTTCGAATATGCCATGAACAGCAGTAGCAGCAGGACCATCTTTCCATTTACAACCATCGCAAACCTTTGCAAAATAACCCTTAAGCGTTTTTAAATCACTCATTGTATATTTTAAAACCTTTGTATATAAATTTAAATTATGTTTTTATATATTTTTATATTACTTTTATTTTCATATATACATATACATATACCTTTAGTTTAATATTTTGTAAATACAATATTTATTAAAATAATAAAAAAAAATATTTTTACACCTCAGTTGTAGCATGGAAATAACACTAAAAAAATGGTGTATATTTTTTACACCTCAGTTGTAGCATGGACATAACACTAAAAAGTGGTTGTATACATACTTTTAAGGTGAAAATAGACGTATACAAAATAAAAAAAAAAAAAATTACTTTCAAAAACACACGAATAAAATGCTACTATAGAAATAGCATGGAACTAGGCTGTAATAGCACTAAACTAACAAAATTTTAAAAATTATTAAATTTAGCATTGTAATAGTATTGATTTTGGGATTTAATAATTTTCTGTGATGTGCGATCAATGGTACGCCCATGCTAACCAAATCGTCGGGACCACAGGTGATGCCGTCGGGACCTCAGGTGATTCTGTTTTTTTTCAAAACCCTACTTTTAAACCTTAAAAAATATCCACAACTTAGCATAGACATAACATTACCTATTTTAAGGAGTTTTTAAAAAGTTACCTCTTAGAGTTAAATTGGGAACTTTTTTAGGTCTAAGAGCTACAGAAAATAAAAAAAAAATATCTTTTAGGTATTTGTCGTACATGAATTTAGAAACGTGTCAGAAAAACCACACGACCGACAAAGGACAGAACCGTTTAGGCATTTGGGGACATTAGGGACAAAGTTCTACGTTGAAGTGTTTGATGGGGTTCGAGGTCTGAAACTAATTTACTATATAGGCAGTTTATTATATCTATCATAATCATTATGAAGAACCAAAAAAAGGGACAACAGAAAAAAAGACCAAAGGTAGTAAAAAAAAATAAAAAAAAGAATCCTTGTTGGAAGGGATACCGTAAAGTAAAAGGGAAGAAAAATTATTCACCAAAGAGTTGCGTAAAAAAGTAAATATATAATTAGCTATACTGATAATACTAAATGAATGAGTTAAATTTTATTATTCAATTCTATAGTTATACTTTTGTGTTTGTAATGATTCTTTATGCTATTACCAGTTGCGTAGTCTCCGATTTTGCGGAGAACCGAAATCATGATTGTAAAACAGAAGATAAATATAAATCGCAATAACGGCAAATACAAGAAAACATAATACACTCATTACTAAGTGAACTTTTTTGTTATGACGTTCATTTTCTTGTTTTTGTTGTTGCTGATAAAGACTATTTGGCAACATCAACGGTTGCATTTTTTCTGAATCTTCTTGATTTTTTGACATTTTTTTTATTCTGCTATTGTATTAGCAACTTGTTCTAGTTTTCGTTTCTTGATGTTATCAAATTTTAAGTTCCATTGTGCATACATGGCTCTTGTTTTTTGTTGTTCCACAAAATTAACTGCTTTCATAACAATGAAATATATATCCTTTTTTTTTATTGTTTCATCATCACTTTTGCAAGTTAGTAAATCGTTTTGTGATAGATATTCACTAACCCATTGATTCTGACACATCTTTTCAGTCTGTTTCACATGAATAAAGTCTTTGTGTTCTAAAGTAAATTTCTTTTCGTTATAAATTCTTTGATAATATGAAGCTTCAGTTTCGTGATCTAACTTTTTGTTGTGATAACTATAAAAGTCTTGTAAATGGTTGATGCCGTGGTGTGATTTTTTTAACGTACTATCGAATATAGTTTGTCTGTTATCATACTCTAAAGCCGCTTCTATGTATTCTGGAGCCATTAAGAACTTTAATTCAATGCCTCCGTAGCTTTTAAGAAAACTACCAGCATTTGATTTGTATGTTTTGATACTCCCTAGACCTAAACTTTTTCCTGTTTTTTTCGATTTTGCAACTTTCTCCATATAAGTTACAAATAATTCTAAGACTTTTGGTTCATTCCCTAAGGTGTTCGGCGTAATAGACATGATAGATCGATCTAGTTTTTAATTCTAGTTAATTTTTAAAGGTTTTTATTTTTTTTTAGTTTTGTTCTTCTTTGATAGTGAAAAAAATGAATTTTTCGTGGTGGTCTGATGAAGACATTTTAAAGACTAGTGTTTTAAAACTAGAAGATTCCAAGGATTTGTATGATTTGAGATTGGGAGCAACGACTACTGAAAAATGTCAAACCTGTTTTTTAGGATGGAAAGAATGCCCGGGACATTTTAGTAGTTATACATTTTTGTTCAGAATTATTCATCCTATGATGATAGCAACTGCTAAGAAAGAGCTAAAAAAGTACAAATTAAGTTTAAAAATATTTCAAAATTGTTTACAACTTATTAAACCAAACGGTAAAAAAATAACGTTGACACAATTTGATATTCCAAAAGAACTATTGGATAAAAATCCAATTTGGTTAAAAAGGGTAGTTCCGATATCTCCGACATGCATTCGGCCATCTTGCATGACCGAACGAGGTTTATCAATGAATGATTTAAGTCATCGCTTAGCCTCGTTAATGAGAATCGATGCTTCCTTGAGAAAATGTTACAACAACAATCCTGACGCAATTGACGACCAACGACGAATTTTACAACGATTACAATTAGCATACACTTTGTTATTCTTTCCGCCAAGTGGTGTACGCGAATCACGTGAACTGGCAAATTTTAGCGACCGATTTAAAGGGAAAGAAGGTAGGTTCAGACAAAGTAACTTGGGAAAGCGTTTGGAATTTAGTGCTAGGTCCGTTATCACAGGAGACACATTTATTGATGTAGATGAAATTGGTGTGCCACAAGAAGTTGCAGACAAATTAACAAAAAAAGTTAGAGTTAACCGTTACAACATTGATAAGATAAACCAAAGTTTACATGAAAACAAAATAAAATACATTTCGAAGTTAATTGGATATCAAGATCCTGATGAGTACCTAGATACCGAAAACATAAAATCAGAGGATAAAAAATATAGAATGGTAGACCCAAAATTTAATAAACGCAAATTGCAAATTGGTGATATAGTTCATCAAAAATTAGAAAACGGTGATTACGTTTTGGTCAATAGACAACCGAGTCTCTGGAAATCTAGTATACAGTCTATGAGAGTAAAAATTTTACCTTGCCGTACTTTCAGACTGAATGTTGAAATCACGCCGTAAGTACCTACAAAGTTATTATTACTAGCAACCTCTAACATTCATATTAGTTGCTTCAATGCAGATTTTGATGGAGATGAAATGAATATATATTTACCACAATCGGAGGCATGTGCTGGTGAATTAAAATATACAATGCATTCATCAGAACATATTATTAACGGTGGAGCAGGCATTGTTCAAGATTCTGCCTTAGCTGCTTATTTTTTAAGTTTGCCTAACACAATAGTTAGAAAATCCGTATACTTTGATTGTATATTTAGAATAGAAGATCAATACCAAAAGGAAGACACTTTACAAGAACCATTTTTAGGTAGAAAATTATTAAGCTGTTTTTTTGAACCTGATTTTAATATCACTGGTGTAATAGAAAATGGTCAAGTAATTACAACATTAAATAAGAAAATTTTAAAAAAAAAGATTTTAAAAAAAATTTATCAACTAAACCCAACAAGAGCTTTACATTTCCTAAGAGACTTACAACGAGTCGCGGCAGAGTATTTAAGAACAAGAGGGTTCAGCATAGGTATATCTACTTTGGAGCCAAGAAAGGAACTAAATGGTACGGAACTAGAATTCCAAAATACTGTTGGCGATGAATGGTATTTAATACAAAAAGGTAGAAAAGAGAGACAAAAACAAGCTTTACAAATACAGAAATTATTTTCCAAAGATAATAATTTTATCAGTTTAACTTCTGAAGGCTCTGGTGCAAAAGGGAGTCTTGTCAATTTGGTTCAAATGCGTTGTAGTTTGGGTCAACAATATTATAAAGGTAGTTTATTGCCAAAATTTAGAGGCAATCGTTTTTTATCTAGCGACGCATTTAATGATGAAAGTATATTGACGAAAGGCTTTATTACTGGTAACTTCTTGGACGGTTTGACACCAAAAGAATTATTTCAACACTCGATAAGTAGTAGATTATCGTTATTAGATACTGCATTGAAAACAGCAGAAACTGGATACAGTAGTAGAAGATTATCATTCTGTTTACAAGACATATTGTTACATTATGATAACACGATTCGGAACGGAGATAGAATTTTAAGATTTAATACGGAAAACAAAACGTTTAAGTTAAAACATTCAACTGTTGAACCCGGGGAACCACTAGGCATTGTAGCTTCACAGATGATCGGGCAAATGGTGATGCAACTTACGCTGAACACTTTTCATTCAGCCGGTGAAGCATCTGACATTACATCTGGTGTACCACGGATGGAGGCATTGATTAACAATTGGAAAAAAAGACAAGCAAAACAACGCTTGTTGTATCGAAAAAATATCCCATCATTTCAAGGACACCAAGAGATTAGAATGTATGATTATCAAGTTTTAAAAACTTACATTCTAAATTATAATCTATCAGATGATTTTTTAGAAATTACATTGAATAAAATACAATTGACAAAAAACAGGATACATCAATGGGATATTCACATGGCAACTAGAAAACATTTTGGAAAAAAATTTAAAATTGAAATTATTAATTATCAACTTAAATTGTATCGAAACGCGGTACCGCAAGAATTGCCAAGCAAACAGGACATGGAATCACTTACTATACGCGGTCAGGAAAAAAAAAAAGTATTTTGGACAAATAATGTCTTATCGTACAGGAATTTTACCTTGCTTGAATTCAAAATGAAAGACTTTTTTTTGCAAACTTACTCAACTAGTATTAATGAAACATTGAAATTATTAGGCATTGAAGCTGCTAGAGCGCAATTATTGGTTGAATTAAAGAAGGTATTTAATGACGGTGTAGAATCGTTGTTTTTGGAAGTATTAGTTGAATGGATGATGTGGCTTGGTCAAATTGCTGCTGTCACAAGAAGTGGTTTAAAACTGTCCAACCCAAGTGTACTGAAAAATATGGCATTTGAAAGGTCGTTACGGGTTGCAGCAGATTCTGCTACAATGAATATGGACGCGGAAGTAGACGGAACATCAGAACGGATCATATGCAACAAAAGAATAAAACAAGGAACTGGATTGGTCAATTTTGTTATGGATTCTAAGATATTAGATGAAATCAAAGAACACAAAAGGATGACTGAAAATAAACGAAAAAGATTTGAAGATGATAGTTTTGATGACCCATGGATACTCGATACACCTCAAGAAAATCCTTTTGTTGGTGGCGGTGGTTTTAATGCAACTGGGTTTGGAACGATGCCATCAATGCAAGCAATGCAATTTAATAATCCACCAATACCATTTAAACCATCAAGTCCAGCATATGATCCATTCAAACCACCAAGTCCAGCATATGATCCATTCAAACCACCAAGTCCAGCATATGATCCATTCAAACCACCAAGTCCAGAATATATTGTACCAAAAAGCCCAGAATATGATCCAAATAAACCAGAGATGGAATTATAAAACAGCGAATAGACAAGAGAATATTTTTAGACAACATTTACAACAACAACAATTCGTTTCTTCTTCTTTGTTATCGTCGTCGTCGTCTTCTTCTTCTTCAGATGTTTTAATAGTAACATGCTTTATTGGTGTTACACCATGTAAAGCTTCAGGGGTAATTTGAACGTTTACCTTGTTACCCATAGTGTTTAAAAAAAAATGATAAAGGAATATGTCCTAGGTTTCTTTTTTTTTTATTTAGTATGTTTTCTTGTAATATATAACAATATTCCAATGAAAACTCAAACTAAAACTATCCTAGAAAAGGTACAAAATGTACAACTTATAGAAAAGGAGTTCATTAGCGTACCTTTAGGTGTTGTAAGACTTGGAAATCACATGTGGAAATATGCCTCTGGTTATGGTATAGCAAAAACAAGAGATAGTAATTTTTGTATTGAACAACCAGCATATAGATTTGAAGGTTTATTTGTAGGACCTTTCGTTAAACAATGTAAATCGAAACCTACAAAGACGGTTACAGAAATAAAATTCGGGTTTTGTGATAATAGGTTTTATAAAAAATACGATAATATAAAACACATTGGTTTTAGAAGGTATTTTCAATGTTACAACTATTTTGACGAATACAGAAAAGATATTCTATCTATGTTTAAGATTCAATCTGCTTACAAAACATTAGCTAAAGAATATTTAAAGAAACAACTAAAATACGAATACGATAAATTGACTTGTTTTCATTATCGCTTAGGAGACATGGCAAGAAAAAATGAGGGAATGACTTTGCCACCAAAGGCATTTTATTTAAAGGTGCTATCTAGAGTACTAAAAACCGGTTTTAGTAATCATTTTCTTATCATTAGCGACGAACCATCAAAAGCTTTAAAACAATTAGATTTTATCAAAGATTACAATATAAATACTACAATTTCAAAGGCCGATTTACGAGTAGACTTTACTATAATGGCCACTTTGTGTGACAATATTGTTTTTAGTAGAGGAACATTTGCATGGTGGGCCGCATATTTGAACACCAAAGCGACGATATATTATCGTGATGAATTTAAAAATAATTACCTTTCAAGAGATGTAAATAGAGATACGTATTATTTACCAGAGTGGATAAAAATAAGTATATAAACCTATGTAATATTAATATATAACTTAACATTATGACCAGACCTTTAATCTTTGGATTTTTATTCATTGCAATCGTTGGATCATCAGTTATACAATATATTGTATCGGAACAAGTTAGCTCATGTTCAAAACTTAATTTTCCTATGCTAAGTTTTTTATTTATAGTCATTTCGATTATCCCACCAATGTTTTATCGTCTAAAACGAATGAGAAGTTTTATAGTTTTATTACATATTCTTATTTCATTAACAGGTTCCGTATTGACCGGTGCTACCTTAGCAGAAATTACGCATTTAGAAGCTATATGTGCTAAAAAGAATGAACAAGAATACAACTTACAATTGGTTGTAGTTATTTTATTTAATTTAGCTACTGTTGCTGGGCACTTTATGTCCCCAAAGTCAAAAAGTATTAATAATACAGGAATAGAATTACAAAATGCCGAAGAAGGTCAAAATTTATTAAGAAAATTAGAAATTTAAATTTTTATGTAGTAATTTATTTTTATCATTTATAACTTCTTCTCCTATATTGTATAACCTTACTATTTCGTCTTCATGAATTGTATTGTATTTTTCAAATGGTATTCTTTTATCAATGATTTCCATCAATTTAGCTGGAAACATATGCTCATGAATAATTAAATTAAACCCTTTCAGAAGACAGTTTTCAACAAATAAATCTAACCACAGTTTGTCGTTGTGCATGGTTATATTATGCAGCGATTTAGTTAAACGGATCGTTTCCCTTATTGGTCGAGCAAACCCGTCAGAAATAATTTTTGGTGGATGGAATTTGTATGGGCTAGCAGAAATTAAATGCACTTCTGCTTCATAAATTTTCTTCTCCATACAATCATAAACATAATCTCGTAATTGTTCTGTCGGCAAAGTATGAAACAAACCACCATCAGATAACTTTTTACCTTTGTCGTCAATTCCTTTAAATATAACTGGGATGGACATACTAGCATGGACATACTTGTGCAAATCAGAATCGATTGTATTTTTTATAAACTTTCGTCGAACATATTCCATATCCGTTTCATTAGTGTATCCAATATACAAATCTTTTTCCAGTTTTTTATCTTTTAAATTTTCAAACAGAACTTGGTCGATGCCTTTGTCATCAAAAATGGATTCTTGTGTAAACAATGAAATTAAATTATTTAACCAGCGATAATGAGCTGAGATCGCTTTACCATTGGAATTTTGTTTCAAAATACTTAAAACATTCTCTATCATACTAGGAACATCATTTGATGTCGCTACAAAACTAGCAAGCATTGCCCCACTAGATATTCCACCAACTGCTGAAATTTCATCCATATTTACATTATATTTTTTTAATAAAGCAGATAACATACCAAGCATTGATGGTGTATAAACACCACCAGTCGAAAAAAAGATGGCTTTTGACATTTTTTATATCTCTACTTGTAATTTATCTTTATTATATTTATATACACTAATAATCTGAATTTTTATATTCTCTGTTGAAATATCCCATACAGCATTGTCGCCAAATTCCAAAGGACCAGTTAACAGAGCTTCACGGAATAACATCATAAACAATGGGTAATTACGTTTAATTAACGGCCCATTTTCATCCAATATGATACTATGCATATATGGACTATTAATATAACATTTTATAAACAACATTGGCAGTTGCAAACGTTCTATTCCTGTTCCCGTCTTTAGCGCGGCCTGAAGAATATTTTCAATCATATCAAAAGGAAAATGAACACCTAATAAACGAAATTCAGAATCATTGAAATATGTCTGTTCTATTACGTTATCTAGTGTTGTATAATTACCAAGATATATTACATCAGAACCTTTGACCATATCCCGGTTTAAATTATCAGAATAAATCGTACAATGCAAATTCATTTTACAGGCTATATATATCAGATATCGTTATAAATATTACTAATAATGGATATACGTGCATTTATTTTCTTGGTAATCATATATGGATATAAATTTAGTCATGCCAAACGCTTAAGAAAATCATTCCATAAAGCGACGACTAATAATAATAAAATGATTGTTGGTCAACTACATAAATGCACGGTAAATGAAAAGACGTTGATACCAGATGAAAAGGAACCCTATTATTGCGATTTTGATGAAAACAAAAAATTTTCCGAAACTAATCACGGCGGCGGTGTATACAACAATGAAGGACTAATTAAATATTTAAATAAAGACGTACAATTAGCTGCAAAGATAGATGTTTTGGATGAAATTCAAGAATGTATATGTGCGGATTTCAGTGGCGCAAGTGTTGAAAATTGCAAAGATATATTTTTATGTAATATTAACTGTAACACGATACTAAAACGAAATCCTAAGTTGTGTCGAATTGATTGGTATCGTCATTTTTGTGCCGCAGAATGTGGTTTGCAAAAGGTTAAAACAGATAAAAAACAAACAAAAGAATTAGGATTTCCAAATGATTCATACCAATTTACAGTAGAAACAACACTAGAGAAGAACCAAATCCAAGTATTTAGTATAGGACATATTTTAAAAGAAAATATAATTAACCCTACAACATTTCAAGTAAAAGAATTTTTGGAAACGTTAGCAAAAGATAACGACATACAAACAAATGGGCAAATAGAAGAATCATTAATTCACAAAGATTGGTTTGATATAAATAAATTACAATGTCATACAGTGTCTGATACAACTTTGCAAGCATTTGATGTTGAAAATTTAACAACAGAGTTTATGCCTTGTCAATTTAGAAAAGGTTGGTCTAAAGCGACGTTGGATGGTGACAACAGGGATTTCATGCGATGTGCTGGTAAGACAATGAATGAACCTAATTTAAAAAAACAATTCATTCGAAGATTGTTCTACGACGATTATGACAAAGGTTACATCACTGGGAATAGTTTCATTAAAGAATATGCAAGTTTAAAATCAAATAGACAACTTATTAAATTTATTGTTTCCGTTAATGAACAAGACATTAGGCATTGTAATTCTATCAATCGAAGAAACAATAAAATATCTTACATTAAACCTAACATAGAGAAGGTACCATTTTGTAAAACTGTGATTTCAAAAACAAAACTAGCCGAGGAAGAGTGTGTCAATTTGGTAGTACCAATGGATTGGAAAAATGATATAACAGCTCATAACCCTGTACGACAATCCAATGAAAAAAATCCTAGTATATCAATCTTAGAAAAGGGTGCTTATTGTCGTACAGAAACAGGAAAAGTAGATTCAATTCAACAGGACCAAGGCATTTGTTTGCCATACAATTTACCTTCTAAAATGACTACAAAACCGAATGGGTTTTACATTAGTAATAGTGGATTTGAATACCCAGAACCAACAGAATATTCATGTCACGAATTCAATAACAGCAGATATGATAGGATACGAATGGCATTTGTTAGTAAAACAAAAACATTGAAAAACTTAAAACTAGTAGATGTGGGTAAAGATGAAGCTTCAGCTAGTAAGCTAGAAAATTTTTTTGATAATAAATTAACTACTATTACTACTACAGAAGAAGGGTCGATTATTGAATTGTTTAGCAATTGTGTTGATAAAAAACAAAAACATTTTCACTCTGGTATTATTACATTTAATACAAATAACCTTAAACCACAACCATATTTGATTGATATACCAGCAGATACAACCATAGAAGAACCTTTATTTAAGGATTTTGGTTTAAGTAAGGATTTGGAACTTTATACAAAAGTTTGGTTGACAAAAAATTATGACACCTATAAAAATATAGATAAAAGTGCTGAAATACACATCAATGACTTTACTGACTTTCAAAAGCTATTATTTACAACACATAGCAAACAAAAAAACGATAATATTCACATCATCAGTGCAGCAGTTTGTAGCAATAGAGACATAAAATATTTACAACAAAAATCAAATTATCAAATCCCAGAATATGTATTTGAATGTATTGTTAAAGGTAACAGATGCCAAGAGATTAAAAAAAAAGAAAATATGCATGTAAAGATTGAATATATGAATCAGCAATTATGGTTGATCCCAAAACATGACTTAATAATAAAGAATCACGGACCAATGCGAGTCTCAAATACATGTGATTCAAAAACCATTGATTATTTATTAGATCTTTTAAATTATAAGAAAACAGGCATAACTGGTCAAGATTTTTTTCTTGTTTCTAACCAATTATTAAAAAATCAAAAACCAATGCATAAAACCAATATTAAACCTTGCAAATCAACAAGTTTGTGCGTAGATAGAAATGCAAACATAAAAAAATCCACAGGAACAACGACGTGTAGTATTGATGTTGATATTGGTTATGAAGAAAAACAATCCTTGGCATGGGATGCTATCTTTATGGACCCAATATTTTATTTAAGAACATACAAAAATGCTGTCGTACCTTTAAAGTTTGACGTAATCGTATATAAAATAAAAGAATGTGGTAATTATAAACAAACGACGAAACGAAGGTTGCAATTATTATCCAATATGGCTACGATAGAATACGGAGGATCTGTTAGCAGCATTTTTAACATACTTGCTACGATGAATAACACAAAACCACAGATGATATCATTTGCAGATACTTTGATTGACAATCTACATGAGCAATGGCCATTGGCAACAAATACAAACGAAGCTAGGGAACAGTTGTATGAACAAATTACTAAATTGTATACCGAAGATTTGCTATGTCTACATAATAGTTATATATTTTACATTGGACTAGCATTCGTTTTACATTATGTTGTCTTATTAATATTATCGACGATCTTTAGTTGCTTACCAGACACGATTACCGGAAAACCTGTATCTATCTTTTATCAACCAAACTCCAGATAGTATATATTATTGGTTTAGTAAAATATAAAACAATATGGCTACTAAAACTCAACAAATTTTCTTGGACCTCAAAACCAAAATTGATAAATTAAACAAAAAAATAGATAAGTTAGAAATAGAAAAACAAAATAACGAACAAAAAATCAAACAAAATTCAATACTAGAAGAAACAGCAATTACAAGATTATATAAAATTGTTAAACAAGATGATAAAAATAGTGAAGAAAATATTAAAAAACTGATAAAAGAAACTGCGGCTGAATTAACAAAAAGTTTAGAAAAACATGCCAAAGATCTCATGGCAGCGACACAACTTAGAATGGACTTAAAATCTACCTTAAAAGACAACAACTTAAAGAATGATCTGAATAAGAACATCAAGACAAGAGGTACAGTAACGGATAAAAAATTAGAAATGCAAGAACAAACCATTGACAGCTTAAAAATGACTCAGAATATAAATAACGAATCAATTAGAGAGCAAATAGTAGAGGATAGAGAACAAATAGAAGATAGAATAGACCAATCCGAAAAATCATATAATGAATTTAATAAATTATTGGAAAGTCAGTTAAAGGGATTAGAAGATCAAATAAGTAAAATGCAAAAACTTATAGACGACGTAATTGTAACAAAAAAAACAGCACAAATAAAAGAAGAAACAAAAACTACAAATAAAGGAGAGATTAAAGTTGACCAATCGGATGAAGACGATAATACATTTGAAATTGGGATTTAAATATGAATATTTTTAATTTTATCAATAACATCAATCCAATATTTACAATTTTTAAATGCTTCTTCAGGAGTTACTTTTTTTTCTTGTTTTAGACACGTATGATATTTCCTTGCTAAAAAAAACTCTAATCTAGTCGTAGGCTTTATTGGGTCTGGCATTCTGGTATTTTCTCTAGTTCCGTTTCTACACTAACTTGGTTTTCTTGGTTTATAGTAATTTCGTTATTATTATTAGCATTAGTTTCGGTTACTTCTGACGGTTTTAGTTCTGAGATAGCACAAAAAATACGATGGCTATTGACATATTTTGGTAAAACGTTTAGTAAATCATTATACGAATCTATATTATTTAATAAATCTCCTATTGTATTTATGTTCTTTTTTTTAAAATGTTCATATGTTACTTCCCCAACACCGGGTATTTTTATAACACTACTTTCTATTGAATTTTCTGATACAAACTTTTCCAATTGATAAGCACTTAGATGAGATTTTTCTTTACAATATTTCTTCATTCATATGTTTGTAAGCCTACTATTACGTCTACTATATATTCGTGGCGTAAAATCAAATATTTGTTGATCACAAACCACCGAATGTGGTGTCATCATGTATCGAGATTGGATATGAAAATTTTGTTTTATAGTATTATCCGTGGCCAAATATTTTCTACACATTGGACATTTATAAATTAATGTAAATTCTGATTCTTTTTGGAAATATCGTTTTAAGCATTTTTTATGAAACATATGCCCACAACATGTTTTTGTTACAATATCATTTTGTTCATACTTTGATTGACATATAGGGCATATTTCATCCTTATCTAATTCTGATAATTGCTTCTTTGATAATTTAAAACCTTTTAGTTTTGGTTTAATGGCAGCGCGATTGTATTTTGATTTTTTTGCAATCATTTGCCATAATTTATGAAAATTAAGTGGATCTATTAATGGACCACCTTGGGTAGTGATATCGAAAACAACGCGAAAATTTTGTCGTTGATGCTTTAAGCATGGGCATTTTCTAGAACATTGACTTGACTCAGGATTGTCACATGTAGTTTGATGTAGATCATCGTCGTTTGATAATTCTTGTTCTATTTGATTGGGTGATAATTCTGCTATAGTGCTTGACAGGATATTATTTCTTCTCCTTCGCGCAGAAGTTAACTGATTTGGGACACGTCGGCTTGGCATTTATTTTATAGACTATAATATATATAGATTCTTCTTGTTAAGACTTTTGTATATAATGATCAACACATCTTTATATAGGTTAACTCATGGAAATCTAGATGACGTACAAGCAGATGTTGAGAAACTGGAGAAATATTTTCAAAACCGAAGAGAACAAGTTGCTCAAATTACTTTGACACCTAATTTTGGTATTGATTATGATATGACTAGTATGGTAGAAATGATTTTCCCAGAATTTAAAACACAGGAAATAAAGATTTATAAAGGGTTATTAGTGGAATTGAGAATGAATTACACGATACAACTAACAGATGCCATGTGGTTGTTCCCGCAATTATATAAAACCATTGGTCTAGTTGAATTACCTATAGGAACAAATTTAGAAACAATGAAGGCGCAAATACGTGATATAAAAGAGTTTGATATTACAGGATTTAATACAAAGACAGAAAATACAGAAGAGTATGAAATGAGCCCATTGTATAATAGCATTGGTATTTATATACACAATGACGCCAGCAATGACTGGGGTACAAGCAACGATAGCTACGTACTTGGATACAACTTGAGCTGTGACAAACTTATTATACACCCATGGAAATACTTATTAGAACAAAATTTAAAAGTACATGACTTTTTTCAAAAACTAAATGTCATGAAAATTGAAGGACAAACAATTAAATCAGTCATGAATGAATCGTCAAAAGTTATTGTGGAATTTTTAACTGGGAAAAGGGAACACATGCTTAATTATATCACAGAAATGGCAAGCAATTGGTTTTATAGAAACGATCAAAACTATTTCTTTTTCAATAATTGTTGTAACATCTTATCACTTTCACAAAGACCTGTTGCCTTTGAAACATCACCTTTGGCTGGTATACAATTGTATAAAAATGACTGCAAATCCGAACATCCGTATAATTTCTTGTTTCCAATAAGCAGCAAGACCTACAATGAATTTTATATTTACGACGATTTAAATCTACAACAAAAAGATAGAGTCAAGATGGGGTTCTACTGGGACAGGAATCAAATCCCATTCAATACACACCTTATGAGAAAATGTGCATCAGTGAATACAGGCGAGTGGAAAAGAACAGAACAAACACTACAAGTTGTACCGCAAAAATTTTACAAGGTATTTTACAATAGGATCAGTACACATAACTTATATGCATCCTTGGCACCAGAAACATTAATACAATTACAACCCGGGGATACTAATGAGAGTATTTACTTTCCAATGGATTTGAAAAATGTGATTGTAAAAACATTAATAGAAAAATATGACGAATTGCAAAGATATAGAATTATAAATGACCAATATTATTGTAATAGGAAAAAAATGTTGAAAATACCAAGACAAGTAGCAAAAATTATATTAAATACATATAATAATAATAATAATTAACGTTTTCTTTTCTTCTTTTTACTTTTCTTTTTTTTAGTCGCAAAGATGTTTGCCAAGTCGTCAACAAAACTTTCCGAAGGTTCAAACTCTGACTCAGACTCCGATTCAGACATAATATCTTTCCGAAATCGATCTTGCATATGAAGTTGTGCTGAACTTACATATTCATCGTCTTGTACATCTAATTTTTTCATCATCCGTAATGCTAAACTATCCGAATATTCATCTGTTTTAAATGGATTTGTAATCTTGTCATCCACATTTGTGACCATATTTGCAGTATATGAATCCCATGCTTCTCTTTTTCCGGTACCGATAGCTTTAGGAAGAACAATTTTCGAAGCATCGACACATTCGCGAATGACGTGACTCGTTTGTTGCGATTCATCGTGCACTTCTTGATAGGATTTATTTTTTAAGTCTATTAACTTGTTAAATTCATCTGGATAGACGTTTCTGTTACTTTTTGGTTGCCCTATCATACCTTGTTTTGTGTAAAAATTATATAAATGATTTGCAATATGTTCCCAGTTACCACTTCGTCTATATGCGATATTGATTTTTAATTCCATTTGTCGGATAGCATCTTTGGAAATGCTAAATCGTTGGTCTGGGTTTTTACAATTAATGAACGTGAATGTAGAATTTGTAAACGACATATTTTCGTGGTTAGTATTTGGTATTAGTCTATAATATAGTAATAAAATTATAAATCCACGCGATGGATCTTAAGCTGCTCGTATTTTCTAGGAAATAAAATAGTAATACCACCATCCATATTGTATCCTGAATCTGCTGCTGTTCCAGTTCGGAAACCTAAAGTATGAAAGTACGAAGGTTTATGCATTGTTAAAGCAAAACTAAAACCCAAAGCGCTGAAAACGTGCCATATTGCATGCGATGCTAAATCATCTACAAATAAATAAATTGAACATGCAATCATAAACGAAATGACAGTTAACAATGCATCCAAAACGTCAAACTCGCGCCGGTATCGAATACCTACAAAAACTGCTGCTAATAGATAAATAGCAACTATAACCATTTTAAATGAACGGCATTCAAAATTACCATGCTTACAATGTGCCTCGTGTGAAAAAATGACAATTGCTGCATTTAAAGGAGCTAGTTCCCAAAACATTTTCCCAAATGCCAATAAAGCACTTAAACACAACAACGTAAACCAACTATAGGTAACGTCCATGAACATCCAACCATCGCTATCTAAAACGGCACAAACATCATAGGCTTTACAGGTATGATACAAGGAACTAATTAAAAACACTAACAAAATTAACAAAATAATTTGAGTAGTTTTGTTATAGTAAGACACCATAATCGGTAAAATAAAGGCTATGTTAGAAAAGACAGACATAAATTTAGCCCATTCTTCGTCAAAGTAACTTGGTATCGATGCTAATAATAAGAAACCGATTCCAGCGACTGACAACCAAGAACGTAGTTTAAACATTATTTGCTTAATAATAATAATTATAAATAATATATATACTTATATTACTCTTCAGGGTTTTATATCTCGTACTGACAAATACTCTTCTTCTCTTGAATGAATTACATCATTCCAATTTGATATCATACTACGATAAGTATTTGTAAGAACCTTTAGTCCTTTTTTTGCTTCAGTGTCCAGACCAGTATCGTCGTCGGCTTTTTCAAAACTGACATCTAAATAATCAAGTAATTTTTTTATTGTCGAATAACCATTCTTTTTCGGTTTTTTTTTAATTGATATACGAATTTTGTTAGTTTCGTCAACACAACCCATCATATTGCATTGTCTCATTGTTTGTAATAAAGCATCTTTCGTTTTCTGCATATCCAGTAATTGCTTTTTTCTTTCCAAATTGATTTTTTTTAACGTCTCCCGCTGAGATAACAATTGGTTTTGTAAGGTTTGGATTTTCGTCATTCTTATTTGTTTCACTTCCCGTGTATTTAATAAATATCTTGTAACTGCTGCAAATATAACATTTCTTCTTTGTCATAGTACCACATGCATTATGGTAAACATGCGTGCTACAACTACATCTACCGATACAACATTCGTCACCTTGTACAGTTTTATTACACGCATAACAAGTAAATGTATGCCTTTTTGTAACATAAATTACATTGTTAATTCTACTAGCCTTGTTTTTTGCTGTATGGATACTAGCAAAAATTTCCAATGGTAAAATAGTTATAAGCGTTGGATCTTCTTTTAAAATAGATTCAAATGATTGTATCGCGTCCTGTAATTTATTTGGATTTTGTTCTTTAATATAAGTCTTTATAACATATAAAATCTTCGCTATTTCAAAATGTGATTTTGCTTCTAATAATTTATTTAAAAACGCAACATAAGAATTTTTTTTATCAAATTTATGTTTCGACATCAATGTCTTGTAATAGATTAAGGCATTATCATACCTATCGTTATTTATTAAGTTTTCTTTGCCAAACACCTTTTCAAAGTCAGGAATAGCGAATAAAAGACGTTTATTACTAACGTGATTTTTCCAGTTACGTATATAATAACTTGTATTCTTATTCATATCACTATCAGTTCATATGGTGGTGATTTTAGGCATAGACGTAGGTACAGTTAATTTAGGTTGGGCAGTCGTAAAAGATGGGAAATTCTATGCAGCGGGAGTTGCAAAACTTCAAAAAAAAGTTCCGCTTAAGACGGAAATCAGAAGATTCGCAAGGGCTCTTAAGTTCAAATACGGGCCCTTTACAATCGTGGCCATTGAAAAACAAATGCGAGCCCGGATGCGCGTCGCAGAAACGCACTTGGCGAATGAATTTGGGACGGTGGCGAAAATCGTTACGCCGCAAGCGATCAAACGGTATTTTGGATACAGTGGAGTTGTTAAGTATCGAGACAGAAAAATTATTGGGGTCCGAATATTCCAAAATTTGTGCCGAGAAACTTGTCAACTGCAATGGTTACAGGGATTAGTCAAGAAGGCTAATAAAGCCAAACTTGATGATGTTGCAGATGCTGGATTGATAGCATATCATGAATATTCGGAGTATAAACCTGAGAAGGAAAAGAAGAAAAAAGAAGATGATAACTTCATTAATAAGTGGTTCAGCAGCAACGTATGGTGCTGTGAGGATAGTAAGTTGGATAGTTTACCCAAAAGAATTGCACACAAAGACTGAACAAGATATTGAAGCTGCCAAAAAGTACGACACATGGAACCGACATTTTGATGTCAAGCAATCTCTAGTAATCATTAAAGATTTCTGTGAGAAAAATAAAGAAGATAAAGTAATTGATGCAATATATGATCAACTAAAATATGTACAAAAATTATACAACGACTTAGACAATATCGTAGGTTGGAAAAACGAAAATTATTACATTAGGTACTTCTATTATACGGGGGAAAATACAAAGTTTAAGCTGTTGAAACAAGAATACGCAATATTAAAATCTCGAGTAGATCTGATACAACAGCTTAGGATGTTTAGCTACATAAAGCAATAGTAATTAAAATAAATATTATGCCAATAAGAAAAAAACACCGATTTAATGAAGGGATCGAAGAGAAGCATTGCGGAGGATGTGACACATGGCAGACATTAAAAGCATATGGTAAATACAAAAGAACATGGGACAATTTAAAAGCATTGTGTAAAACTTGTTGTAATGCAAAAGCAAAAAAACGACATCGAGAATTATATCAGACCGAAGAAGGCAGGGAACGCCGTAGAGCACAAACTCGAAAATCGCACAAGAAACGACGATTGAACGGTAAACATAATGCCTACGAAAGAAAACGTAATAAAGAAGATCCTGTATATCGTACAAAACATATAATGAGATGTCGTATATGGCATTGTTTTAACAAATATGGTGTGAAGAAGACAGCTAAGACATCTGAATTAATGGGTTGTTCAGCGGAATTTTTAAATGCTCATTTAGAGAAGTATTTTACTGACGACATGTCATGGGAAAATCGTGGTGAATGGCATATCGATCATGTGGTTCCCTGTTGTGCCTTTGGTGCTACGATAGAAGAACAGAAAATTTTGCACTGGTACGACAATCTAAGACCCATGTTAGCAAAAGATAATTTAATTAAGAATGGAACGTATAAGAAAGAAGATAAAATAAATTTAATAAAACGATATAATAAAGCTAATAATACAA
>MDTC01254850.1_pt1 | contig 112580 bp, 134 predicted proteins | sample 811181 | NCBI WGS metagenome assembly MDTC01 (sample SAMN05326644, study PRJNA326480) | marine metagenome | isolation source: seawater | place: Pacific Ocean: North | collected 2011
CCGAGAACGGCACCGAACCCACCGAACCCACCGAACCCACCGAACCCACCGAACCCACCGAACCCACCGAACCCACCGAACCGGGCGAGAGTACAGTATCTACTTACGCTAAGCGAAAAAAGGTAATTCCTATGGGAGTTGGAACTTCTGATAAATTATTTCATAAATTTTAACTATTAAAGAATAAACTCGTATTTATCATATCAGATAAAAGTAATTGCTGTTTTTATCTGATACTATTTAGGCTCCCGTAGCTCAGTTGGTAGAGCACTGGCTTTGTAAGCCAGGGGTCGTAAGTTCGAGTCTTGCCGGGAGCATCATTCATCCGAAGCGTATATTAATAAATTTATTATATCCATAAAATAGTCCAAAGAAGCGTCTACAAAATTACCCGCATAATTTCTTTGTAATATCTGATTTGTATCATATACTACAAATAATGCGAATATTAGCATACCGATCTTCGTATATTTTTTCTTACCCGGTGACAATAACCGAGCGAAAATTAACGCTATGAGCGCGAAAAATAGTATGAATCCGAGTATACTTAAGTTATACCCCATTTTAGCTGTAAAGATACCCGCAAAAAGCATTGCTACAAAAATAGCAACAGCTTCGAGTAATGCTTCTTTCATGTCAGAAATATTATGAATGAGTGCGCCGGTTGTTATAGACATGAGCGTAAATAGAACTAGCTTTACAGGGATTCCCATTTTTATGAAAATCAATGAAAGTAATAACGCTATATTAGATATCATGATGAGAATTTTATTCTTATTCACAACATCCTGTAACCACATATTATTGATAATAGCTTCTACAGATCTATACATAACGAACATTTGAAATATCAAATTACCTAAGGCGCTGTAGACAAACGGCAATTTATTTTGAATATTCATATATATTATATTACAAATTATTTTGGTCTACAAATAGAACATTTATATCTCAATGTTTTATGTTCGCAAAATTGTCCTTCTACACATAAGTAACATATACTCTGTATATCTCCGTGAATACACATAGGTCCTTTATTACATATCATACATTGTAAGTATGATTTACCATGTGGGCAATATGGAAGTATTTTTCCCATACCATTATATTAATTTACACCTTTATATCACGCATGAATTGAGGGGTTTCCGTCTTGTATCGAGCAAATGATGATTTATCACCTATGTAGTATTTCTTATAGGCTTCGGTGATACTTGGAGAGTGATAAACTTTAGGCATACACTCAGGAATCCCTTCTATCGAATAATATGCTGTATCACTTTTATGTTCTTCAAAATACGAAGGAATATTATGCCTGAGCCACGTTAGATGTTCTTCGCATGTGTGCGTTTTACTGTAGCGTTTTGTGTATTCCTTAGAAAGAGCTAATCCAATTTCGCACGCAAATATATAATTGGATTTACTCGATGCAATCCACATGGTCATTGGATGTTTCTTATGTGCAGGTTTATATCCTCGTTGCGAACCATTTTTAGTATACGGTGCGTAATCGCGTACATATTGTTCTTGATTCGCATAAAACCAAGCTGTATATAACATTTGCGCGATTTCAAGTTGAATTTTAATGACATGTTGATCGCATGATAGTTCTGCGATTTCGCTAGGAATCAACGATAAGAAGAATATGTTCATGTTAAAATCGGCAGTCTGTGTTGTTAACTTAAGTCGCTTAAAAAAACTATCACTTCTATTAATAATGTTAAGTATCTCAAATCTAGTACTCGCACCTCTACGCATGCTGAATTCTCGTAAAAAACGGAAAAATAATCGAGCATTTTTAGCAGATCTTCCACCACCAGTGGACGATGTAAAAAACTGGGATTATGGTGCGTACTGTTTCAAGGCTACAGTGGAAGCCCGTACAAATAACGGTGAAGTCGATAGAACTTTTATAGGGTATAGTCAAAATATGGATATAAGTGATAGGACGAAAAATGCGTGTGAACGACATAAACAAGGCGGGACAAAATGCGGAGAGCCGCAAGTCTCTATGAAAGGTGGTGAATGTGATGAAGTTATATTTATGAAAGTAAAAAATAGTACGAAATTAATTAATTTGACGAATCCGTTTCATTAATAACTATGGGTGGTGCTGTGAGCCATTCAACTGGTTCCATAAATTCCGCTTGTAGTTCGTTATCTTTGATTTGTTTAATAGAAACAAGTCTACAATCTTTAGGAGTGATGATAGGTACGGGTTTGGATGGTTCAATTATTACTAGCGGTTTACACAAAAGTGCAATCATTTATATACGTGACTAAATAAATTCTAAATATTTATTATGGGTAAAAAGGGTCGACGTGAAAAATTATCACCTTTACAATTTGATTTAGAATCTTATGATGATACGGATATAGATTTAGATATATCTTTACCTACATCCGACCCTAAGAATCAAAATCAAAGAAATTATACCAGAATGCTTTATGGAATGAAACCGATGATATTTGCTATAGGTCCAGCTGGTACTGGAAAAACGATGTTAGCGTGTCATGCGGGTATACACGGTTTATGTGATAATTCGTTTAAAAAAATAGTAATTACTAGACCCGCCGTTTCTGTAGAAGAAGATATAGGTTATTTACCCGGTACACTCGAAGAAAAAATGGATCCGTGGACCCGACCCATCATGGATATTTTTTTTGAATTTTATAGCCAGTCGCAAATAAATCACATGCTACGAGAAAAAATTATAGAGATATGCCCTTTAGCATTTATGAGAGGTAGAACTTTTAAACACGCATTTATAATTGCGGATGAAATGCAAAATAGTACACCCAATCAAATGAAAATGTTACTCACACGAATTGGGCACGAAAGCAAAATCGTCGTTACCGGAGATTTACATCAACACGATAGAAAATATGAAAATAACGGCTTAAAAGATATTTTTGATCGAATTAAAAACAATCTATCTTCTAGAATTGAATATATTATGTTTAATCACGAAGATATCGAACGAAGTCCGGTCGTTAAAGATGTATTGAAAATATATGGTGATTTAAAAGAATGAGAATATATAAAATTATATGTATGGCATAGGTATTTCGCAAGGATTATCTTTACAAAACGTAAAAATCGCTGGAAAAAATCACACTCTATTTAAAACTAAATCGGGAACATATTCACTCATAGATTCCGTGTGCCCTCATAGAGGTGCTAATTTATCAAACGGAAAAATCGTAGGAGAGCGTGTAAAATGTCCATATCACGGATGGGAATTTACAACTAAAGGTAAACTCGCGAAAGTTCCGTCGTGTTATACCCTTCCATCAGAAGGGGATACAAACACTTACCCAGTTATTGAAAGTGGTGGATTTTTATGGAATGTAAAAAATGATACTAATTTACCTACCCAGTATTGCAATGAACTATTTGATGATAATTGGATAAAAGTGTACGGCTCTAAAGAACTAGATGGAAATATTTATGATTGGATTCTAAATTCTACGGACATTTCTCATATTAATTTTGTTCATGATTTCGCAGATGAAAATAATGCGATAGTTAAAAACACGAACGTAATAGCAACAGATGAATACGTGGATTGTTATGCCACTGTCCAATCTAAAGCGTCATCTATTTTGACGGAATATATTCAACCACGTGACGGTGCACCCGTTCATACTAGATTTGTAGGTCCGGCTACATCTATAATACGTATAAAACTCGCAAATGCTTTTGAGTTTATAACCTTTAGTACACTTACGCCGATGGATAGTACCCATACTAAAATGTCGTGGTGTTTTCTATACCCGAACACACCTTTTACGAACAATCCGCTCGTGTATAAACGTTTCGATGATAGATTATACGAAACCGTTCGTCAGGATGAAGCGATCATCAAAAGTGTCGAATGGGTTCCCATGTTAGCAAACGCGCCTTGTGATAAATTTCAAATCGAAGCTCTTAAGCTATTAGAAAAATAAAATGCGTTAATATAAATGGGTGATAACATAGAATTGCTTCTTAGGTGTATAGGTATATTTAGTGGAGTATTTTTCACGCTAGGATGGGCTATAAAGAGTCCACTCGAATACGATGAAACGATTACAGTCGGTGTAATAATTTGTGCTATAATCGCAGCGCATTATAAATACAATTAAAAATAATTATAATCTTTATTCTATGGATAAAGAGAGATATGTCGTGGTAGAAATACCTGACGGTTCTCTTCAAGTTGGATTTGATGACACGGTATCACCATCAAATCCAATTGAAGATCCAAATGGCATACCAGAGCAGAGATTATATACCGTGTTTATGGGGTTTAATAAATGGTGTATGTTATTTACAAATATAAACGCTTTTATGCTATTAGTCATCATAGTATCAACGCATTATACGCTAGGGATAATGAATATGTTTTTCGCATATTATAGCGCGATTATTATTAATAGAAAGATAAATTTAAGGCGGTATCATAAAATACACGGATATTTACCATTTTTCTTAACTTCCGTGTATACTAATATTATGGTAGTTTATGTGACGGTCAATAGTATGTGGTTAATATCCGCATATTACTTTTCGTGGTTTGTTCTAAGTCTGGCAACTATACTTACAGTAGAATATAAAATAGAAGAGTTAGTTAATCATTAAATTCATACGGGTGTTTATGTATCCATAAGTTACATATCCATTTTTCACCAGACTCAACAGGTGCGCCTCCGTGTAGGGCTTTATCTGTATGATACCCCCAATCGTTTAGAGTGTTAAATAATAATACATCACCTTTATTCAATTTAAACGATTTATCTAAATTTGGAAATACAGTTTCACCTCCTATATATTCATCATTGAGAGCTATTATACAAGTATACATTCTTGGATTTGGTTGTGATGTAAGTGGAAACGCATCTTGATGAGGTTTATAAAATCCACCCGGCTTATACCTTAATACTTGTAATTTTTCGCAGTTAACCGGTTTTCTATCCGTAAATGATACACATTTATCTATCACCCTTTCAATCGTTCTCGATCTTCTAGGATCTAACCAAGCAGTTTCACTCTTTCTCGTATCATTATTCACGACTCGATTAGTATCAATTGTTGACGGGTGCAATTTTGATTTTGATATACTAATTATATGATCACATACTTCGGCACTAAAAACATTTCGTATCACGTGTGGCTCCTGATATTTTGGTTTTAATAGGATAAACAAAATGATAATACACGTGAGGATAATTACAATCATATATCTATATTTAATATTATATTATGCGGAACTCGACACCTATATCTTCGCCTTATTTTATCTAATACTTGATTGGTATATAAGGTAAGTTCTTTTACTTCGATTAATATGTCATTTTCCTTAGATTTATCTAAAACATATTGACGAAGCAAATCACCGACCGTATCAATATACATATTGTATATATCACGTATATCCCTTGTCTTCGCGTTATGTTTATCTCGCCTTTGCAACTCTCTTTTGACATTTTCTTCAGATATTTCATTGAGAAGGTATTTCATACGTAAATGTAAATTATCTTCGTATTCGAATGCATATCTATATGTTACTTCATAACCTAGTCTTATTACTGCTATTGATATATCTAATATTACGTTTGGACAATTTAGATCGAATAATTCTTGGTGCGATGGACGCCCCCCACATGGAATATCACCGTGTTCTCTACCCCTCTTTTTAAATTCAAAATAATGCGGATTATGAATCCTCCCCGTCTCAATCGATCCCGTTCTCCAATCAAAAGCGACGTGGCATTGTGTACACCACATTTGTGCACACCCTTCGATTCTATAAATAGGAACATTACATTTGGGGCACGGTTTTGTATCTCGTTTTAATAATTTGAGAGTTTTAACCGTATTTTTGTCACATTTATGTTTAAACGTTAATTTTTCATTACAGTGTTTACAAAATTGCGTTTTACATATACCACATTTCCAATCTTCGTCTAAAAATCCACGACAATCTTCGTCGGGGCATTGTTGGGAATATAGGTATGTATCGTTATCTATACTTATATCACTATTACGAAGTACCTGCAATTGTTCAAATATATCGTACATAATTCCGCGTACAGTTTCCTTGAGATACGGTCTCACATAACCATCAACGTCGTTTATTTTATCGACATTTGTAAGTATATAATACATGTATACATACGAAGTTCTCAAGCTTCTCCTCTCTAATTCGCGTATAACGTATTTTTGTGTCTCCGGTAAACGCGCCTTTTCTCGTTCGAATAGAATAGTTTCTCGATGATTTTTTAATTCACGGTTTATAAATATGGCTGAACAATACGTACTCAATAGTTCTCGATTATGTTCATGTTTACATCCCATACAATGAGGTTCTTCCGATACAGATAATAAGTATTTTTGACTGCACTTACGACATGACTTTAAATCACAAAAAGGGCATACGACCTTTTTGTGATTTGAGTTGTTAATTTTTTCACAACACACATCACAATATTCCATTATATAAAGAATGGATAATTTCTTTAATTAGAACTATTATTGGATCGCCTATTAGTTTTTCGATTTCTTTTAGTAGAATGCACCATAGTACTTGGAGTCCTACTATTTACAGAACTAGATGGATTTGTCGATATTAACGCACCCCCCGTGTTCTTATTTTTCTGATTTCTACCCGGAGTCGGGCGTTTAGATACGGGTCTATTAGCGTCCTTTACGCGAATTATTGCCGGATTTTGAAGGGTCATGGCTGTTCGCGATGTTTTAGCAGCGGTAGGTGGTCTTGCACTTGATTGTGATGTTCTAGTAGCTGTAGGTTGTCTGTTTGTGGTCCGTCTTTGTTGGCGACTCGCTGCTGGTCGAAACTGCTGACCCGTTCCCATTTGTCCCCCTGTAATCAACCCTGCCATGACTTGCCTTGCCCTTTCTTGTATTTCAGCCTGCGTTCTTGTAGATGTATTATTTTGTGTCGATTGAGATTTCTTCGCATTCGACGGGGTGGGGTTTTTTGTTTGAGTTTGTCTACGTTGCACGCTTTGTGCTATGCTATTCAGTACACTCTGCCCGTTACTTGATTTAAATACACCTCCGAAATGATTATGAATCATATTTAATAAAACGGTGTAATTTGGTATTTCCTTTGTTGTTCTGGCGTTGTATCTTAATCTACTCTCTCTAAGTAGATTTTCCGAAAAAAAATCGTCTGGTAGAGCTTTGTTTATGAACTCTATAATTTTTTTGCCATATGCGGCTCGGAGCGTGCTCGTTTTTACTTTACTCTCGCGACTTGCGAACTGATATAAACTAATTAAGAAAAGGTATATATCGTAACATTGATCCGAATTTTTAAATATTCCATGTGATTTTTTATGAGTCTCGAAATCAACTAGGGGGTTAGTTATTTCGGGATCCGATAAATGAGAAAGGCCAAAGTCTATTATAACTACTTCTAACCCGGCGTTATTTAGTTTGAAATTAACTTCCTCGGTTTCCTGACTAAAAAGACTATTTTTAGGTACTTTGTAAGTAGATGGAATTTTGATTTCAATATTTCTCTGTTCCACTTCTTTTATCATTATATTTCCTAAATGTAAATCGTGGTGTCTGAAAGATGGAAATTCATCGTGAATTTTATATAAATTATAAATCGTCTGTACTAATATAGATACGTATTCCCTCATATTTTTTGGTGTGGTATGTAATAAATCCCTACCTTTTATAAATTCACTATATAATATCGTATTAGGTTTTTTATCATTGGTATTACCTTCTTTGTCACACGTAGTAATTTTATATACTTTCGGCACACACGTTATTCCTCCTTCTCTCAGTTTTTTTGATATATTATATTCTACTCGCGCAAGATCATCTGTGGTATACGACGGTTTACCCTTTCTATTTTTTAAAATAAACTTTTCATAATCCATAATTTTATATACGACGTATTTCTTGAGACTTTTTATTAAACCACGAAATACCATACCATATTCACCCTTTCCCAATTTTTTGTGATTTTCCAAATTATTGAGTTTAAGGGGTCTACACAGAACTTTAGGACCACGATTTGATACAATTTTATTAAACAGATCTACGATTTTTTGGTTACTGTTCATGTTATATTAGATCCAGAAATAAAATATACAGTATATATAAAATATGATCGCAGTTGCCATTTTAACGGCTATTAACGTATACCTTTTTACACACATGGAACACAAAAACGCATTTCGTATGACCAATGGTGGATCCCCTACACCGGAACCTGATACAACTGAATGGACTATTTACGGGACTATGGGTTGTGGATGGACTCGTAAACAGCTCGATTATATGAAACAGAAGAATAAATCTTTCACATTTGTTGACTGTGATTCAGGGGACTGCCCTGATGTGGAAGGGTTTCCTACCATGATTCATTCTTCAGGTGAACGGATTGTTGGGTACAAGGAAGTTTAGATACCCCTGAATACGGAAATAGAAATAGAAAGAAGGAGTGCGTCAAAGAACGTTTTAATAGGTTTTATGACGGTTACGTGCTTACTGAGGCTATTGTTCCATGTGAAACGAAGAACAAAGGTCGTGATGATTATAGACAATATAATATATAAAATCTCTATAACAGCTTCCCTGTTGTTCTTAGCTTTTACGATATCTTTTAACATTTATTATGTATATATATTTTTTTTCTAGTATATTGTAATGGCAAAGACTCCTCCTACGAATGGTTCTGAGCATAAATTTACGACGCGTAAATGGGGTGGGAAAGTAGGTAAAAATAATAATAATTGCTACGCGTACGCTGTACACGATTTTCAAAAATATAGAAATTGGAAAAGTCAGCCTGGAGAACGAGCGAAGCTATCAAATTCTGGCAACTATTTAAATTGCGGCAAATTACCAAAATTAGTCGTCGCTGACAATCCTAAATTAATTTATATGGTAAAAGGTGGTACTAAATGTAAACCGTCGTATTACAAAGTTATGCTATTTGTCGCTACATGTAAACGCAACGATTACATGTGTCACGGTGACTTTCATTTTTATAAACAGCATAGTAAAACTGAATATAGAGTGAAGAAGGGCGATACACATGCGAGTATAGCATCATTTTTCAAAGTTCCGGTGTCACGTATTAAACGGGCTGCCCCTGTTTTAATTCCGGGTAAAATAATCACGTTTAAAGCCGATTTTTTCAGTCATAAACGAGGATGGGCAACCGGACCTTTGATTACGGGTGCTCGTGGTAAGCTTATTACAGATCCGAGAAAGGTTTCTAGAAAATATGAAGGAATTCATTATAATAAATATTGTAGCTCATTCTGTGTTAAGAACAAGGGGATCAAGGTTGGACATACTCACCCCAAAATCGGCAAGTAAACTTTCAAGTTCCGAAGCGTCTTCTACATCAAAAAATGCATCTAGTGTATCGAATATAAATTCATCTTCTAATTCTCTAACGACAGTCCGTTCATGAATAAGATTTTCTATAGTAAGAGTAACCCTGAAGCTTCCACCATCAAAAATCTTTCTACATATAGGACAAGTTTGTTTACCCATAGATTTCCAATTCTCTATGCAGTGAGAGTGAAATAAATGACCACATCTTATTGGTTTGTTGTGTCTCGTTTCTCTCACTGGATTGAGACAAATTGCACACGTAGTTGTGCTATCTGCGTTATTATCGCCCATACAATCATTGTGACTTTAATTCTACCATTTTTACTCAGTTAATTTCAGATAAATCCATAGTAGTATCACATAAGCCACAAGGTGTACCATCCTTTTGTGGTTCGGGGATTACGTACACTTGGGGACCCTTCTCTTGAAGGAGTTTACGAAAAGAATAATTATCCTCGAAATGGATACCGTTCTGTGTTTTTATAAAGTTATCATATAACTTAGACGAGTTGTTAATAGTGTGACACCTGCCATCTGCCATACCTAATCGTTGCGACATTTATATTACAATTAGAAATTAATTTGTCTATTCGTTATTGTATTTGTCCAACTCTCAAACCCCATCGATTTAATCTTAAGAATGATATCATCGATTTTATAGCCAAAATATTCATCAAACGTATCATTTGTTTGTACTTTTGATACCCTGATACTTGGACATTCATTGATGTGCTGATTAATTATATTGTATGCAAATACAATCTCCTTTAATGTTTCCGCCCCTGTAATTATAATTTTTCCAGTTCCAAAAATACTAGTTGTTATCTCCTTCATATCCTCCGCTGGCTTGAATTTCACTTTCACGGCTGAATATCGATCGGGTTCGAATGATACCTTGAACACGTCGGACACCTTTTCAAAATGTTGAGTCGTTTTCATCAAATTTATATTGTAATTCAAACTGAAATTACTGTTAATCATGACGACACGGAATGTGTCAGCTGGTGGTACAATTTCTTTATCGAACTCCTGCAATATATGTACAAGACCCGAGATGATATATGTACAGTTGAATAAGTCTTCACAGCCAGCTACTTGAATGCTACCATTAGGAAAAATCTTAATAGATTTTGTACTATGTCCATCATCGTATGTCAGTGTAATTTGATTATAAAATGTTGTAGGCTTTAATTTCCACGTGATCGGTTTATTTTCTGTAGAATTTCCTCTGTGTAGATTTATATCTTTTACTTCTTCGAAAACTGATCGTATTCTATCTACGTCGATAGGTTTTGAAAATGCTGAAATCATTGTTATGGTAGTTAACTTAATACGAGATGCACGTATATTTTCAGGGTAGCTTTGTCTGAACTCATCTTGTGTGAGTAAATATGAAAAAGTGTTGTTCGCTATGGAAGAGAACATTATCTTAAATTGCAAAGTATAAAGAGTCGACTTAGGTTTAAAAAAATGATGTGTTATTATAGAATGCCGTGTCAAAAATGCAAGAAAAAGTGTGGGGTACCGTTTAAATGTAAATATTGTGAAGGTGAATTTTGTATAAAGTGTTTAAGACTTGAGAAACATGAATGTGTGGGTATCGAAATGAAAAAAGTCGAACAATTAAAGAATTTAGAGAAGAAATTGGAATTTAAACCAGACTCAAAATATGACTTCATTCCTTAAAGAAGCAAGAGCATTTACGAATCAAGAAGGAATTTCGTACGTTGAGCTTAAGTATTATAAATGTCACGGAGAGGATAAACGTGTAGTAGTTCCTATGTTATTTGAAACTTTACCTTTACACGAATGGACGGAACTCAAGTCATTCAAGCGTCCGTTTCGATATGATGAGTTTTTGAATACCATGATCGAAAAAAATTTAGAAATACGACGTCATATGGTAGAAATTGCACTAGAAAACGTGTTACATGACAATACTAACGTCAATTCTCTTTTACGAATTATGAATTCGATAAAAATCATAGATTCGTCGTTTGTACCTCCAATTATAAACAAAAAACGTAAATGGCAGCGAAATTTGATTTATGAAATATGCGCATATACGTTCCCTGATGTGATATACAGCTGTAAATCCGAAGATCGTTTGGATAGTCTATTTACTGTTTTAAAAATGATAGAAGAAGAATTATAAGTATAATTAATAAAAGGTACGATTCGGACGTGTCGCGTTTCCGTTTTATCTTATAAGGACTTACATAAGTGTGTACCTTATTTTCACCTAGATTTCCTTCACCTAAATCTATATTTCTTCCTGGAATGAGAGGTCTAGATAGAGGACACTTTTGATTAGATGGTCTGCATGTATCGATAACTTTATCCCCTGATACAATACCATGATTACATATGAATGTATTGTCATTAAAAAGTTCTACATTTTCTTCAATAGGAGGTTCATACTTTTCAAATTTCCGTTTTTCACCTATAGTACCCGGTAAAGAAATATCACACTTCATGTATGGATTTATTTTATTGATTGCGTTATGATCAGCGAGCATATGTATGCTCATCTTTATTATGATGGAATATATTTTTTGTGCGTCATTTTTTTACCATGCTCCATCCACATTTTATCTAGATCAACGTTAAGCATATGTGCGAGTTGAAATAAATAACTAAATACATCTCCCATTTCCATCATAATATCAACACCCTTGTCTTTCTTGATGTTCGTTTTTTTGAAGGTTTTCTTTGATTGCCGTATAGCTGAAGCGAGTTCCCCAAATTCTTCAGATAAGAGTAACCACACCGTATTAATTTCCGCTTTATCCCAACCTTTAGATTTACATATCTTTTCTGTTTCTGATTTATAATAATTCAGTGAATTCATCTTAATATGTCATAGCACGTAACCTTTAAACGCCGATCTTATCATTTTTGTCAATTTTTAACCCAAATGTACTCGTATTCTGTGGAGGTTTAGGTGGTACGACTAATGTATTTATATCACGTATATAACCCATATACTGAGAAACACCCGATTGAATTTGTGATAATGCAGTATTTATCACGAGTTCATTCATAAATTTTACTTGCTGCTTGACATCTTTGTGTGGATTAGCTGAATTGTTAATGTATACTACTCGCATTATGGCATACACATCATTAGGGTTTTGTTTGTCGATAGCTATACCCGTCTTGTCTTTGAATTTCTGACGTATAGCTCGCTGAATTAAATTCATATTGAAATCGGAAAAAAATAGAGTGTTGAGAGGAGTAGGTGTTTGCTTGATGGAATTCAAACGAATGTTATCACACATTTAGTATAACCCAGGAAAAAAACTGTGTGTAAAGTATAAATGATAGTAGGTGCAGATTTTGATAAAGCATATAGTACACCAGCTTGCCAACAGCCCACACCCGAATGCAAATCTCCGAATTGTTTTATAGCTTCTTACCCACCCGTTTCAAAACCCGGTCAAAATGGTCCATTTTTCGTAAACACAAGCTTTCTTCAGCCCAATAGGTACGCTGAAACTGTCGGCCCAGTCCCTATTCGAAGTGAAGATTTCAAATGTAATTAAAAGATAAAATAGTAGTACTAATATCATGAAAGTAATTAAACGATCCGGTCTTGTTGAAGACGTCAAATTTGATAAGGTCGTCAACAGGATCTCAAAATTAAGATATGAGTTATCTGATAACGTAGACGCATCTCTTATTGCGAAACAAGTATTCTCTTCTATGTACGATAATATATCAACTCATGAGATAGATACACTTTCAGCTGAAATTTGTATAGGTATGATTACGTCTGATCCAGATTATGAAATATTGGCAACTCGAATTGTAGCTAGTAATATTCAAAAAACGGCTCCAAAATCTTTCCAAGAAGCCATGACAGAATTATATAACGCTGGAATAGTTACAGAAGAGGTGAAGAATGTTGCATCTATTGTAAATACGTATATAGCCCCAGAACGTGATTTTAAGTTTGGTTATTTTGGTATCAAGACGTTAGAAAAGGGGTATCTTCAACGTATAAATGGAAATGTGATAGAAACACCTCAATATTTGCTAATGCGCGTTTCTATAGGTATTCACGGAGATGATATAGATTCCATAACCAAAACATACGATGCAATGTCAATGGGATACTTCATTCATGCCACACCAACACTCTTTAACGCAGGGACGCATCGCCCTCAAATGTCTTCTTGTTTTCTTACCGCTAACAAAGATGATTCGATAGATGGAATTTTCGACACGATCAAGGAGTGTGCGCAAATATCAAAATGGGCAGGGGGTATAGGCCTTCATGTACACGGGGTGAGGGGTAATAATTCCATTATCAAAGGAACTAATGGAAAATCCGATGGTATTATTCCTATGTTACGCGTTTTGAATGCGACGGCGAGGTATGTTAATCAGGCTGGACGTAGAAAGGGGTCGTTTGCTATATATCTTGAACCCTGGCACCCGGATATTATGGAATTTTTAGAACTGCGTCTCAATCAAGGTGATGAAGAAGCGAGATGTAGGGATCTTTTTACGGCATTATGGATCCCCGATTTATTTATGAAACGTGTCGAGCAGGGAGGGAATTGGTCTCTTTTCTGTCCTAACAAAGCTCCAGGTCTTTCTGATGTATACGGAGACGACTTTGAAGAGTTATATCTTAAATATGAACGAGAAGGTATTGCTAACAAAGTTTTACCTGCGGCCGAGATTTGGAAATCTATAATTAAATCACAAAGTGAAACAGGTACACCTTATATGCTTTTTAAAGACTCTTGTAATCGGAAATCAAATCAAAAAAATCTCGGTACCATTAAATCTTCGAACCTTTGTAGTGAAATTATTGAATATTCTAATAAAGATGAAACGGCTGTGTGTAATTTAGCATCTATATCACTACCTTCTTGTGTTGACACCAAAACGAAGACATTCGATTACGAAAAACTTCACGCAATAACTAAATTAATTACTCGAAATCTCAACAAAGTCATCGATAGAAATTTTTACCCTACAGAAAACACCAAGCGTTCAAATTTTAAACACAGACCTATAGGAATAGGCGTACAAGGTCTTGCCGATACTTTTATACTGTGTAATCTCGCATTCGGAGATGAAGAATCTAGAAAAATGAATTCTTATATTTTTGAAACTATGTATCACGGAGCTCTTGAAGCGAGCTGCGAAATCGCCGAAGAACGTGGGACGTATGAATCCTTTGAGGGTAGTCCTATAAGTAAAGGTATCTTACAGTTTGATATGTGGGATCGCGAACCTATGCACAGTGGTTTGTATGACTGGAATGACATGCGTAGACGTGTTAAAAAAGGTGTTGCGAATAGTTTACTTCTCGCACCCATGCCCACCGCGAGTACATCACAAATTTTAGGTAATAACGAATGCTTCGAACCTTATACTACGAATATATATCTCAGAAGAACATTGGCGGGTGAATTCGTGGTAGTAAATAAACATTTAGTAAAAGCTCTACAAGAAATTGGACTGTGGTCAAAAGAGATGAAAGATCTCATGATAAAGGCCGGTGGTTCTATTCAAAATATTACGGATATACCAGATTCTATTAAGAATCTGTATAAAACTGTATGGGAGATAAGTCAAAAAGTCATTATTGATATGGCGGCTGATAGAGGTGTATATGTTGACCAGAGTCAGAGCATGAATTTATTTGTTGAAAATCCAACATTATCGAAACTGTCGTCTATGCACTTATACTCTTGGAAATCTGGACTCAAAACAGGGATGTATTATTTGCGAAGTAAAGCAAAAGCCCGACCCATTCAGTATAGTCTAGAAGCTGAATGTTCGGCATGTTCAGCTTAAAGTTTTGAATATATAATTATTCATATGGTCAAATTTACTACCGTACTCGATACAATAGATGTTTTAGAATATGACGGTCGTAAAATCTCGTTGAGTACTAAAGAAGGTAATCCGATACGATTCCAGATGCCGCGTATGTATATGCCGTTCGGTATAAGCGGCTTTACTCCCGCAATTGGTAATACTAAATGGAACATAGATTTCTCATTAAAAGGGTACGATGAAGAGGATAACTATGTGAAATTATTTTACGAAACCCTGATGAAAATTGAAGATAAGATTATTTCGGCTGTCGCTGAACAAAGTGCGAGCATTTTTGGCAAAGAAATGAGTGTCGAATATCTTAAAGCGATATTCAATTCAAATCTCAAACATTCACCCGATAGAGAACCTAAATTTCGGGTAAAGGTCGACGTATCTGGAGATGGTACGCTGAAAACCGGAGTATTCAATAGCGAAAGACAACATCTTAAAGACGAACTCGTGGATAAATTATACGCACGCAATTCTGGAGTGGGGATAGTTGAAATGAATAGCGTATATTTTCTAAATAAGCAGTTCGGAATTACATGGAAATTACATCAACTTGTTGTGCATGAACCACAACAACTTAAGGGATTTCAATTCGTACTATAACGGCTATTAATTATCATTTAATAAAATTTTATATATAATTTGTGCTTCTTTTAAGAGCTTACCTTTAATAACGCTAAAATCATTTGGATCTAAGTTCATCCTGATCTTTGCTATGCGGACCGATTCATCCCACTTAGCAAGTGTCATCCTTTACTATTTACTTCATTTTTTTTATGAGGGTCTTGTATTTCTTGGTACCTTTCTTGGGCGCAAGTTTGAATTCACCTTTCTTGGGCTTGAAAACCTTGACCATAGCCTTGGCACCCTCTTTCTTCATACGCTTCTTGGCGGCGGCGACGGCGGCCTTGCTTTTGATGTTACCGTACTTATCCTGTACTAAATCACTCTTTACGAGACCACCCGCGGTGTGCTTGGCTGTACCATGAAAAACTTCGGCGCGCGAACCTTCCGTTACTGTATACATGTTGTTATACTATATCACCGGAAAATTTTCCTGATGGCATCAATAGATTTTTCATATTTTACGGGGACCTGATATTCAATACGTTCATCATTAAGAACTTCTGCGCATACCGAAGCCTTATGTCCCTGAAGAGCCATCATCGCCAAATCGACACTCTTTACAGTTTTTGTATCTGAGTATACGTACTTTTTTACGTACACATCCTTCGTTTGCCCAGTTCTGTGACACCTTCCGATAGCCTGAAGTTCTGTAGAAGGATTCCATGATGGAGCCATTATATATACACGATTAGCACACTGAATGTTCAATCCCACTCCACCACACTTAATCTGTACAATGAGAATCGAATCGTTTGGTGCATTTTTGAATGCTTCTAGACGGCGATGACGCTCATCCTTTTCAACCATACCATCTATTCTGAACACGCGCCCCCTGAATAGATGTTCCAGATGATCCATTTCACCTCTGAATTGACAAAAAATCACACTTTTCTCATCTGGGTGTTTTGAAATATCGGACATCAACGTATCAATTTTTTTCGTGCTGCATTTCCATATGATACGTTCGACACCGTACTTTTTCGTGATTCCGTCGAGATAGATTTGAGGCCAGGTCATTACCTGTCGTACTCGCAAGAGACATTCCAAAATTTGCATCGATCTCGATCCAATGGATAATGCCACATTCTTCAAACTGCGTATAAACTCTTGAGCTTCTGTAAAAGCCTGTTCATATACACGCCGTTCAGATTCATACATTTCCAATTCGACATTCTCAAAATGACACGTTGGCAATTTTTTCATATTATCAGATTTTGTACGCCGCAATATATAAATATCTTTGATCTGCTCTGACATCGCCTGCACCATTTCTTTTGAAAATCCGAGAAACATGCACAAAGATACGAAGTCTTCCATAGAATTGAATACAGGTGTGCCAGTTACATTCCATCGAATTTCGGATTCCAATTTGTATATAGCCTTGAATGTTTCAGACTTTCGATTACGAATTTCATGTGCTTCGTCCAATACGATACGATCCCAAGTGATCTTGTGTAAAATTGTAGTTTTATTGTACACAAGACTGTAAGGACTGAGTACAACGTCGACTTTATTGAGATCTTCAACGTTGGTCGTTCTGTCCGGGCCGTCGTAAACGAGAGTAGAGAGACCGGGTGCAAATTTCGAAATCTCTGTACTCCATTGAGTAACGATTGTTTTTGGCACGATGATGAGCGTGTGCGGTTTTGGATTTTTCAATAATGTCGCGATGATTTGGATAGTTTTACCAATTCCCATCTCATCACATAAAAATCCTCCTTTCGGGCCATTTTCCTGTTGTTCCATCCCGTGCATCCATTTCACTCCGTCGACTTGGTAGGGAGCGTGTAAAGTGCCGTTGAGCGTGTATTTGTTCATGTTGTTTTGTTGTTTATATGTTGATGAAATTTGTTTATTCGTCATCCGACTTAGGTTGTTTATAAAATTTTAGAGAATATGAAGCCATCAAAATATAAAATAGCAAAATCGCCGCTTCCGTTTCTACAAATGTTTGTGTGAGTGATTGTATATATTGTACAGATGTGTCTTTTGTATTAACAAAATCTACAACATATGGTATTACTCTACTCACACGCGTTGGTTTATTTGCTTTAATTAAGCGAATTGTACGTCTTTGTACAATTGTACCAACACGTGTTACTCTCTGTACTCGACTGTTCATATTAATTACTTTGATAGTTATCTTCTGGGTCTGTCGCCACTTCACAAGTATAGACTCTTTCTTTTAATACACGTTTCTTTTTCTCTTTCGGTTTGGGAAGTTCGTCGATGTGTTCTCTATAATAAACAACTTTATCCCAAAATTCCTTCATTACCGGAAGGTAGGTTTTGAACCATTCGCGATCGCGTGGAACTTTAACTACGTCAAACTCCTCTGGTTTTGGCCAGTTTGTGGCGGCAGGTTTGTACTGTATGAACGCCGCCTCTTCCAAGTCTAATATCTCCATACAAAGCTGGAGTTGAGGCATATAATGCTCTGGTACTTCACCTGGAATTATAGCTCGTTGAGGGGGGCATTTAATTTCGACGAGTTTTCCGGATTCTGATACACCGTCAGGACTTCCACCGAGCCAATTATGTACGGGGTGAGGAACGAGTCCAATCTCATGAACAACTTCATTATGGCGTTGTTCGTACAAAATACGGGCTTCGTCTTCATACAATTCTCCGTGTCGAGTAGCAGCATTTCCCATGAACTTCTCACCTAGACCACATTTTTTAAGTAGGAGTCCTTCGGGTGTTTCGTATTTATTTTTACCAATTGCAGTTGCTGCGTCACTTGCCGTAAGCATATTTTTTCTAAGACTGAGCCACTCTTCCGATTTCTGGGGAGCGTACGTTCTCTCGATCAATGCTTTTACCTTCTCGTGCATTAGTAATTTTACCACTCAAATGTTTAAGTACTAATCTAATATATTTACTAGAATAAACCGATTTTTTGGCTTTTTTATCGTTTTTGGTGACTCGTTTATTGAACCTTAATTCACGAGGATTTTCGACATAACTTTGTGCTAAAAGTTGTTTTCCGACTCGACCCATTTTAATAATTATACTGCTGATACGATAACTTAGGTGGATAAAAAAATGCCTTCGCAGCGTTTTGTTCTGCTTGTTTTTTGTTCTTTGCAAAGCCATAACCTAAACAAACACCCCCAACATACACGTTTATCCCAAAAATGCCATTTTCGTGACTACCTATAGAATATACGGGTAGTTCTAAATTATTAGATTGGCAATATCTCATAAGGTGATCTTTGTAATTGTCATCAATCATTATAGATTGTAGATTCACATATTCTGGGTCGTTATAGATACGAAGGATAAATTCTTTAGCATGTAATAAACCCATATCCATATATATAGCCCCTACAATCGCTTCAAAAACATCTTCCAATATTTTAGGGTTATGATTCCATTGATTTCTCATACCCTTTTCATCCATCCGAATCCATTTATGTAATTCTAATTTAGAAGCTATACCGGCCAGTGTTTCTCCACGTACAAGTTTAGTACGCGCTTTAGTTAAGAAACCTTCTTGCATATTTTCGTATTTATCATACAGAAATTTGGTTATCACGAATCCGAGCACACTGTCACCTATAAATTCTAAAGTTTCAAACGATCCTTCTAATGTTTCATCTTCCTTTAATGCGGATTTATGTACAAAAGCTCGGTGGTACAAATCTATGTTTGATATTTTTGTACCAACAAGGTTTTCAATAGAAACTCTGTCAATATTCATATTTTTAGGTATATTTTATTTTTTAAGTAGGATTTACGCCTCAACCTTCGTGTAATGAGGGCTGAGGAACTTCTGAAGGTTCAAGAAAGTAACCTGTGTCTCGGGAGGAGGCTTAAGAAGGTTTCGAAGCTTATCGTCTAGGACGAGTACTCGACCGTTGTCAGGGTGCTTAAGTCCGTTAGTCTTTACGTACTCGTTGATGGATCGAGTGACAGTGCTCCTCGATACGAGTTGACCTACGGGAAGACCAAGGAAAACGCGGAGCTCCTCAGAAATCTTCTGTTCGCGGTTGAAACCGTTGTTCTTTGCACGCTTAGCGGACTTTTCTCCGTTGGGGTCGTCGAGCTTAGCCTTGATCTTTCGTACAAGTTTGGTAAGCGACTTAAGTTCGTTACGAAGCGCGGCGATCTCGGTAATGCAAGTGGGTTCAGTAGACATTGTACTTTACATGTGCTTCAACCCTTTAAGTATCTTTGTGTAAAAAATGTTCATGTATATTAATGGATGGTAAACTCTATTCGAAATCTGTCATAGATAAATATTTAAATGAAAATCTATTATTCAAGGACGAAAAAATGAAAAAATATTTTACCAGGAACGAAGCACGAGATTTGGGTAAATTTAGAAAACGTGCCAAAGAAAAATTTTCTGGTAAGTCGTTCGATAAATTCGTGTACGCGTGCGTTACAGATATGACACGTGATATCATATTATCTACAATTGGCGAGATAACAGAATATATGAAAAATATGGGAGACCTGATTGTAAGTGGTGGAGAAGCATTTAATCTTTACATGCCTTATGATAATAGAATAGTAACAAGTGATATAGATGCGAAGTTTGTTCCTAAAATACCTTATGATGTTAAATATTTTGGTAAATTGCAAGCCATAAAACTCATTCTATGGGATAAACTTGGACAGATAGCACAAAAATTAAACACTCGGATTAAGAATCGAGTGTTGGGTATGGATAAAAAGGTTATGAAATTTTTAGGCATCGGATTCAAAAAAAGCGGACCGTACGTAACTCGTAGATACACTCTCATAAAGAAGAAAAAGGGTCGAACGAATAACAAACCGGCTAAAGGTGATGTATTCATAGATGTAGAGTTATTCGCTTTAGATTTAAACATTAGATATTTTTCACCGGAAACTGGCAAAATACAAGATATAACTATGGGAGGTTTATTAGATATACCATTTATGAGGCCTCGTGAGTTTGGATATGATGTCGCGCGTACTCTTAAAAGAGGGATTACATATAGGAATGCTGCAACAAACAAGATGATAATAAATAAGAAAATACTCGTTGCAAGTAAAGAATTTTTAATTGATGATATCTATCTCATGCATACTTTAAAACTTAGACCCGAAAAAAAAGAAAAAGATAGACAAAGATTATTCAAATTGGCACAACTTTTTGATAAACGTATAAAATCTACGGATTCAATAGAAACTATTTTTAGACGCATCAAAACAAAATTAAGACCCAGATATGTGACAAAAGTCACAAAAACGCGTGGTGTTAATATGAAAAAAGCTGGTCGTGTAAATCCAAATAAATACGCCAGATTCACTACAGAACCATCTAAACAGAGACTAACTAAGAATATAATTTATGGTTTAAATCCTATCACCAAAAATAATTCTATAGAAGGATACAACAGGTCTAATGGTAATCAGAGGTTTAATCTAAAAACACTCAAATGGAAAAAGAATAATAATAACGCATACATAAAAAATGAATTTGCGTTACGTCCTACGAATCAAAGACCGTTTCCTAAAAACTTAAATACACAGGAGACATTGTACGGATTTAAACCCAGACGAGACGGATGGGTACCCAAACCACTTTTACAACGTTCAGCGGCTATACCTTTTATTGGTTTAAAGAAATAACATGTATATCATATACAATGATTTACGGTACACCTGTTAAGGGTGAAGACGGCCTTTACCACGTGCGTGCGTACACCGACGATCGAAAGCGATACTTTGTGCGCGTAGACGGCTCTAAGATAGTTGATATTAATGATGACGATATTACGTTTGATGTAAATGCATCTGAGGCTATTGATAGCCTCCACGACATGAACATTGCATCTGCGATTGAGAATTCCGAAGCCTGGTTTGGAAAGAAAGTTTCCGATAAGACTATTCGTTCATCTTATATTCGGGATGAAACAATTACAGCAGACCGCATCGAACAAACTAAATTTTTCGGCGACGACAGGGTTCCACTCGAAAACGACGCACTTCAAAGTGATATGACATGCTCTGTAATCCTCGAGTTTGGAGGGCTTTGGTTTGCTAAGAAAGCTTTTGGTCCAGCATGGAATGTTGTACAGGTGAAAGCGTGTTGTCAAAAATCTTGTGATGCACAGGAAAATTTCGATGAAACTTACCCCGAAGATTATATGTTTGAAGATGACGAATAAAAAAATTTGTTAACAGTATATAAACGATGACTTTACTCAAGCATATTAACCGAGTACGATATGGTCGCGTCCTCTTTGCGGCATTACTCGGTTTTGCTATTATTGTATTTCTTAAACGCACATCTCCCCATGTAGGTACCTCCAAATACTCTATAAAATCCAGCTCTTTCGCCGACGTTTCTCCTTCGGATTCTCCTCAGGAAACCGGTGCCGCCGGTTGTGAGATGAAAGCGGGTACAGGACTCGCCTCCTCCCTTCTTCCTCGCGAGGTAGCTTCACAGGAGGAATTTGGTGAATTCGCCCCGGAAGATATATTAGCTGGACAGAATTTCCTTGATCCTCGTGGTCAGATAGGTATCCCCGAAACAACCGGCGGTGCCCTTCGAAACGCAAACCATTCCATCCGCGCCGAGCCCCCCAATCCTCGACAAGCTTTTACTTGGAACAATTCCACAATCAGCACAGACACAATGCAACGCCCCCTTATTTAAATACTTAAAGGTAAGTACATATTTATTTCTATATGACTAATATTCCAGCCGACGATCTAACGCACAGCGTCTCTAAACTGGTTGACCTTAACCAGCAGATTAAAGAAGCTAGATCCGATATCAAAGTTCTTTCACAAGCAGAAAAAGCACTTAAGTTACACATCAAAAAATTAATGATAGATAACGGCCTCGACGTGATCAATACCAAAACTGGTAAAATCACGGTAAAGAAAAGTATACGTAAAGTCGGTCTTAATAAAGAGACTATCAGGGAAGGACTGAGCGTCTTTTTCGAAGGAAACGAAGAACAGGTAGAAACTGCCTTAAAGGTAATCGTCGAAAGTTTACCAACAAAAGAAACGCAAACTATATCCGTCACCGGATCAAAAACAAAAAAGACAGAATAATGGTTTGGAATCAATACGTTTTCGAGGCGAATAACGGATATGAATATGAAAATGAGAGTGAAGATGAATATAACGAAGATATTATTGAGCAAACGATAGAAGATTGGGAGATTGAATTTTCTGACGAACTTCATTTCATGTGGAACATTTTACGAACTTTACTATACGATGCTCGTATAGAACATACTGGTCGATTCTGTGATTTTGTTGAGTTTTGTCATCTTGAACACGAGGAAATTCCTCGTGTTACTTGGGAGTACCAGGAACAGACAAAGTGGTATGAAGAACGACTTACTCATATATGGAGATATATTAAACGATTTATCAGGGGAAGTGGTCTTCGAGTTGAAATGATGCGCGGTGCGTCTTTCAATAACTTTGCCCATTATATGAAAAATATTATGTGTATATATTAAATGCTTCCTCCTAACGTTACCTCTCAGAAGGTAGCCATTCCTTCTATTCTCTTCTTAGCTCTCAGTCCCGGTATGTTACTCAAAACTGATGGCATGAAGTTAAACTTCAAATCTGTCAGCACAGATACTTCTTCCATATTTTTTCACGGTCTTGTGTTCTTTTTAGCGTACACCATGATTGCTAAGTGCATGGGTCTTGTCTTAACGCAAAACGATTTACTCGTTACAACTTCTCTTTTCATGGCGCTCAGTCCCGGTTTATTACTCACTATCCCGCCAGGTCAGATCGCTTCTGGTAAAACTTCTCGACCCGCTATTTTAGTTCACACAATTGTCTACGCTCTCGTGTTCGCTATTTTACGAAAGCAATTTCCTCAGTTCTATTAAGTGACGTAACATGGAATACCTTGTTATCGGTCCATCCTCTATGGGCATATTTAGCTTTATGGGACGTCTAAAACAAATTGAAAGCGATTTAAAAAATATATCAGAGATTTCTGGTTCATCAGCTGGTGCCATATTAGGTTTATTCTTAGCCTTAGAAATTCCACTCGATGATGCATTTGACAAACTCCTGCGAATAGATATAGAAGGATTGAGTAAATACAATATACGTTCGTTTCTAAAAAATTACGGACTCATAGATAGTGATTCTGTGCGGGAAGCTCTTATAGAAATGTATGGTTGTAATCCAAAATTTAGCGAATTGAAAAAGAAACTATACGTATCTGCATATAATTTAAATAGGGGTAAAACTGAATATTTTTCAGTGGATACATACCCAGATATGCATGTAGTAGATGCCGTGTGTATGAGTATATCTATACCTTTTTTAGGTTCCATCAAACCATTTAATGGTCATATATACTTAGACGGTGGTACACACGAAGATGTACCGATAACACCGTTTTTAAATAAACCACGCGATAAAATTTTAACATTAAAACTACTCATAAAGGAGCGGTACATAGAGAATATAAATTCGTTTAGCGAGTTTATAACAGCGACACTGGGACGTGTAGTAAGTTTGCGTGAAAATCTAGACATGAGTACTATGTGTAAAATCATATTAGTCTCGACAGGAGACTATAACATATTTAAATTTGATTTATCTTACGAAGATAAACTGCGTATGTTTTTGTTAGGTTACAACGGTTAAATATCCCATTTGCTATATTTATTTTATCCAGATATAACAAGATGGACGCGTGTGATCCAGATGTAAAAACAAAAAATATCAGGAAACTGATTAAAATACACACGGGTCGTAATCTAAATATTCCAAGAGAGCGTATGTGTGAAATTTCTACGGATATCGCGAATGGCAATCTACCATTACCACCTCTGGTTATGACTAAAGATAAAAGGTATCTGTTAGATCCAAAATCGCCTCTTACAAAACGTGATTACGAAAGTCTTTATAAATCAAATGTAACTTCTCGAACTGTGAAAAGAATTGCTAAGAAAGTTGGCCTTTCTGATATAAAAAAGACGATAGTAGAGCTTAAATACGCGATAGGTAGACGTCTCGCGAGTCTTAATATACGAGAACCGATTTTATTACCGGGTTCGCGCGTCATATCGAAAATGCGTTTTAATAATTCACCACGTAATTTTAACGTAATTAATAACCGCGAAAACGTAAATAATACACGTAACAACCGCGAAAACGAAAATAATACACGTAACAATCGTGAAAACGAAAATAATATACGTAACAATCGTGAAAACGGAAATAATACACGTAATACGGGAAATCAAAATGGTAATAATAAGTTCTCACCAATGACGAATAACAAACTCCGTAATATGATAACCCGTCGACGTCAAAAGGAGCGCACGAGGCGTGTACTTGGAAGATCCTCTTCGAAAAATTCGAATACCGTATCTAATTCGCGTAATAATACGTCTAATACCGGTCGACCTATTAATTACCAAAACCAAATAAACAATATTCGAAAAAACGCTAATAGACGAATTAAGAATTCTAAAAATGCTGCGCGTAGATACGTGAGTGAATCAAAAATTATAAATGGGCGACGTAGAAAAAGGCAATATAACGTAGTCGAAAATAGAATACGCACGGAACAGCGAAACAGGTACAGGGCTGAAAATAATACTCGACGAGCACAAGCTTCCGAAAATCGCGCACGACGCGAGAAACGACGAGTTCAGCTCGTCGCTAATATAAGTAATCAACGTGCTAACAATCTTCAAAATAACTACGAACATATGCGATACAACGCGAAAGTTAAAATGAATAGAATGCAACGTATAACTAATGAAGCTTTAATAAGTGCTAAAAAAATAGCGGAAAATTCAGAAAAATATAAAAAGGAGCTCGTTAACCGTAAATCGAATGTACAGAGTTTACAAAAAAGTTTAACCGAGAAGGAAAATGAACTTAAACGAATCAGTGAAAAAATGAAAAATTTGGAAGAAAAAGTTAACACGTCCCGTAATAACGGGGCACCAGCTGTAAACACTTCTCAATTAGAACAGACAAAAAAGAAATTACAGAATCTCGAAAACAACCGTGAACAGTTACAACAAAAGCTCACAACAGCTCAACAAGAACTTTCTACGACCAAAAACAGTTTAACACAAAGTGAACAAGAAAAGCGGAATGCCCTAACACAGCTCGAAACTGCTAAAAAGGGATTACTCAATGCTAAAAAAGGTATGAATAATGCATCCGGTGGGTCTAATAACACGAAAGGAAATACTAATACACCCGGTGGGTCTAATAATAGCACGAAAGGAAATACTAATACACCCGGTGGGTCTACTACTGTAATTAAAACGCCTACTAACAAATCGAATGGAAAAGCTGCATCCGGAGTCAGATGGTTTGATCGCTTTTTTTCGGGCTCCGGCCCCAAGCCGCCTACTAAAAACACGAATAAAAAGGCTGCATCCGGCGGGTCTACTACTGTGATTAAAACGCCTAATAGCAAACCGAATGGAAATACTAATACATCCGGCGGGTCTAATGCGAATAATTCGTCTGCTAAAAACACGAATAAAAATGCTGCATCCGGTGGGTCTAATGTGAATAAAACGCCTAATAGCAAACCGAATGGAAATACTAATACATCCGGCGGGTCTAATGCGAATAATTCGTCTACTAAAAACACGAATAAAAATGCTGCACCCAGCGGGTCTAATGTGAATAAAACTGAATTACGGAAGTTTGCAAATGTATTAAGTGAAAAGGCGTTTGTAAAAAATATTAATAATGTTAAAACGAGTAATAATGCAAATAGGTTGAAATCGAGGATTGAAAAGGAGGTCAAACGTAAATTACGCACGTTTGCAAAGGTATTAAATAAAACGGCGTTTGTAAAAAATATTAATAATGTTAAAACGAGTAAAAATGCAAATAACGTGCAATTGAAGATTAAAAGGGCTATAAAAAGTAAATTTGAAAAACAGGCAAAACAATTAAATGAAACGGCGTTTAATAAAACAAATTTTAATAAGATTAAAAACCCTAACACTAATATAAAATATATAACGAATCTTAGAAATAAAATTAGCGGAGCTCTAGCTGGAAAAGGTAAGAAAAATAACAATAATAATAACGTACAGAACCTCGGTACCAGTCTCGGCTTCAACGCGCAGCCGGTCGCCAAACCTAAGACTGCCAACAAACCGATGAATACTTTGAACTATACCAATAAAAAAAGAATTAAAGAGCGACAAAATGACATTGTAAAACATGTAGAGGAATTAGTCGGAGAAGGCAAATTGCATCCATATAATGCAGCTAGATATAAAAGATACGCAAATACACTCAAGGTGAAGAATGGGCAGATTGTAGGAAACCTCGAGACCGGAGCTCATACCGCCGGAAAGTACAAGAAGGACTATGAAGCTGACAGGGTGTTCACTCGCATCGGTACCAGAGTCAGAGATGGTCCTACTAAACTAGCTATTGAATCACAAAACGCACCGGGACCATATGCAAATATGTCGAATAAAAATAAAAACCGTTTCATAAAATTACGAAAACAAAAGAAGAATGAGAAGTCGAAGACTAACATTAATAATAGATCGAGTACGGGAACTAGGACTCCGAACACCGTGCGCAATACTATCTATTCTGCCGGCAGCAGTGTCGGACCCGCCACGCCCGCCCGTAATAAGCCTGACGTGTGGTACAGCAGTGGTCTCTATTCTAAAAACTCCCGGCCACAGACGGCGAGTGAGGGGGTGAAGGCGAATAACTTGAAGAAGGCGTTGCGTGAAACGGCGCGCGCGCAGCTAAAAGAATCGCGTAAGAAAGGAGAGAACATTAAATCAGTAAAAAACCGTCAGAAATCGCCGAATACGGTGAAGACAGGAGGGCGGCTCGGTCACCGACGCAAATGGGCGACCGAGAATAAAATAAAAGGAATAGTGGAGTACCCGGGATCAATTGAACAGTTTAAAAGGGACTTAATCTCAAAAGCAGAAACACTTAAACAGCAGATGAATGCTATCGCCAAAGAGCGCCGGAAGGTGGACACGTTATTCGTCGACGCCCGCCCCCGTGTAATAAATCAGCGTTTTATAGAACCGGTTAAGGTCGCGAATAATACCGAAAAATTAGTTGAGCTGAGAGATACTTTTAAACTGTATACAACAAAAGGCCATATATGGAACGTAAACAAATACAAACCATAATAAGTAATTAAAGTATTTATTCGTAAAATTACTAGATGGGTATTCTTATCCACGCTTTACATATTACAAATACAGCTAATCATAACCCCAAAAAGCCACGACACTGGCGACAACATCACGGGACTCGTATGGGTGAATTTGAGGTCATGCAAAGACGAATTACGAGAGATCAGATTCGTATTTGTAATATGGAAAGAGAATTAAACGCATATAAACAAGTTAACGCACGTCTTAAAACGTTCGCAAAATTAAACGTACATACATCGAAAACGAACCAAAAAACTATAGAAGAATTATTAAATTTGATAGAAGAACTATACGGGGAGGGTGCGTTCGACTCAGGTGATGAATAGTTTCAGGTTAAGTAATGTTTTTAGGGTATAAATATTGAGTTTATGTATAGATTCGCCCATACGTTCCGGATCTTCGATGTACTCTAGGATTTTAGAATTATCATCCGATTCGGAAGAATCTCGTTTTATATCATGTTTACGTATATAATCAGCTACGATATAAATAATAGCGTCTAGAAGTTCTTCCCGTGCCATTTCGACCCACGAATCTGTTTGTGTCCCCCATGTCGTTGTATCGTATTCTACCCTAACGCCGTGTCCGTACCTTGTTTTACCTATATCCATACGAGAACGAATATCACTCAATATATTTGACATTTATATAATTATACCTTAAATTTTTAAGTACGTGATATATAAATGTCACTTACAGGAGAAAAGAGGAGATTTCTTGCTATGCTTTCGCCAACTATAAATGAACTACTCATAAAAACAGGTAATTTAGAACGAATTTCGAACAAACCGTCGGGAGATGTTGAGAAATACATAAGGGATTATATATTATTAAATAAGACTACGTTTTCAATATCTAGATTTAACACCGTTCTACAGAGAATTCATCCCTATTCCGCAAATCGACTCCTCCTTCATTTTGATAAGATGAACTTACCATTAGACATGATATATAAGAAAGCTATGATTAATCCTCTTTTACTCCGTGACAATGAAGTATTTTTTCATAAATCTATACTCGACGGTAAGGTTCGGAAATTTGCAGATTTTTTACTGACGGATTACTCGTCAATCTCACAATCGTCATCTCCATTCGAAGAAACCTCGGTATCTACACCCTGAAACGCGAACGATGGTAGCTTCTGCGATCGCTCACAGAGAACCTGAGAAAGACGAACGCTCACACCAAACTTGTTATCCACAAACCAAATCTGATTAAAATCGCAAATACACATACACTTTTGTCCCTTCTCGATACTATCTACTGGGATAGGCTTCTGAGACATATCATACGCTTCCGGAACGAACTCGCCACTGGGCTTCGTCATTACCTTCAACTTGAGAGAATCAGGCCAATCATCTTTGCCAGGACGAACGAGTGGCTTATACAGAGCTTCGCGAATTACTTCGATATTATACGATTTACCAAGCCATTCCTTCGAATTATCGGCGACGGTTTGTAGAATTATCTGATCAAGTTCTTGAAGTTTTTCCTTAAGAGCAGAAGCATCTTCATTATCACGATCGAATGAAAGATCTAGAGAGAATGAAGTCTTTCCAGTAGCTTCATCCGTGTATGAACTGAGTCCATACGGAGAACGCATAAAAGGGAGTTGAAGGTAAAGTTTCTTGTTTTCTGGTGCGTTAATGTATACGGTTTTGCCTCCGCTCTTGTTCTTCTTTACAGAAGAAAGAATCACAGAGGAAGGGTTGAAATTTTCATAACGCTGAATAATAGAAGTAGACATTTTGGTTGCTTATATTTCATATAGGAGATCAAACTTTAAGCATGTTTTTTTTCTTGATGTATTGTAATAGAAATGGGTCTCTTCGCGGATTGTGGTTGTGGTTGTGATGGTAAAAAGCAAGAAAAAAAGCTTTTGATTTCTCTCATGGCAGCTCTAACCTTTTTTATAATTGCCAGCCCAGAGACATTCCGTATTATGCGCCGTCTTCTCGGTAAATGGGTATCCAGCCCTACAGGTTGCCCCACTTCGAGTGGGTTAATTTTACACACCATAGTTTTCATGCTTGTCACGTGGGGATTAATGAATATTAAAAATGAAGGTTACGAAACCGAATCTATGGATAACGATTCCGAACTCGTAGATCAGGAATTACAAGAAGAATTAATAAAAAACGCATTGAACAAGGGGGTGTCTACGAGTGATGGAAATTCGCTTTCGGGTGGGTCTGGAGAGTATGAATCGAAGGTGAAACAAGCTGAAATGAAAATGCAGGATGCTCACGTAGAAATGGAAAAAATTCGTTCTGACATGGAAAAAGAAGATCCCACTGAAGAGTCTGCATCAAAATACGCAATGAAAATCGAACAAGCTGAATCAAAGATGCAAGAAGCTCAGATGGAAATGCAAAAAATTCATTCTGAAGTAGAGAATGGTATGGAATTACCTTCTCTTCCTATATCTACTACACAAAAGAACAACGGTGACCCTTCTCGTCCCGGTTTAGTTCCTACGCGTATGGCCGACGCGAATTTACCTTTACCCGGTATGAGTGAAGAGCCTATTGGTCTTTATGATAGTGGCATGGTATTTGGTTCTGTTGATATTTATGAAGACATGGATTCTCCATCTTTTATAAACGACTCCTCTATGAAGGGAAATACACTTAACGTCTCTTGTCGTGACGGAAGTAGACCCATAACAATTTAAAATTCTTCATCAAATGTTAATTCTGTAGTTTCATCTATCTTACCGTAATCTCCTACACGTTTTTCAAAAAAATTGGTTTTTCCGTCAAGGGATATATTTTCCATAAAATCAAAGGGATTTTGTGTGTTCCAGATTTTATTGAACCCCGCTTGCTTTAGAAGTCTATCGGCTACATATTCGATGTATTCCGACATTTTGGTTGCATTCATACCTATTAAACTACACGGCAAAGCTTCTATAATAAAACTTTTTTCAATTTCAACCGCTTCTCGAACTATCTCATATATTATATCTTCCGACGGTTTGTTTTTTAACATTTTAAATAGTTCAAGTGCAAATTCGAGATGTAATCCTTCGTCCCTGCTAATTAACTCATTACTAAAACACAAACCTGGCATCAGACCGCGTTTTTTGAGCCAAAAAATTGCACAAAAACTACCCGAAAAGAAAATACCTTCCACACACGCAAATGCTAATAGGCGTTCGGCGAATGGTCTTGATTTATCAAACCATTTTAGTGCCCAATCCGCTTTTCGCTTAATGGGGTCAATAGTAGTTATAGCATCAAAGAGTTTCTTTTTTTCCGAACTATCTCGGATATATTTATCAATAAGTTTGCTATATGTTTCTCCGTGTACCATCTCATTATGAACTTGATACGCGTAAAATGATCGCGCTTCTGTATACTGTACTTCATCTGCGAAATTGTTATTTATATTTTCGAAAACAATGCCATCCGAACCAGCAAAAAATGCTAATATATATTTAATAAAATGACGTTCATTGTCACTTAACGAATTCCAGTCTTCCATATCAGCGCTCACGTCTACTTCTTCTGCCGTCCAATTACTCATCTGAGCTTTTTTATACAAAGCCCACAGATTCTCGTGTTCAATAGGAAATATGGTAAATCTATTCATGGTCGGTAAAAGCATAGGTTCGGATTCTTCTATGTAATCCTGAAAGGCGAAGTAATCTCCTATATATTCATCGTTGACTTTGATTTGTGGGTACGTAACAGCTCGAGGACCACATTGTTTTTTAAGTTCAATTTTATCAACAATAACTTTTTTATAATCGAGGTGCATATCAATGCACAGGTTTTCCGCATAAGTACAGTATTTACAGTCCATCTTCGAAAAAATTTCAACCCCCATAACGTGTGTTATTATCGTACAAAATTTTTGTCCGAAATCTTTAAACAAGATGTTCGATTTTTCGGAGATCCAGCCTGGAGATCTGATTAAAGTCTTAGTAAATGTCGATGAAATAGAAGATGAATTATACGCAATAGTTAAGGAACATGGTACAGATTATCTCGTGGTAAATTATTTTACAGAAACGTCAATGATATTTAAAGGAGCATATATTTACATATTAGATGAAGAAACTAATTTATTAAGAGAAGAGAGTGTTTGTGAACATTTTCCAGACGGCGAAACTATATTTTCATGTGTAAGTCCTGAAGATTGTATGTATATAATCACAGCTGAACAAGACTCCGATTTAGACAGTGTTATATGCAACGATTCTTCTACCGATAATGAATACGATAGTTTTGTTGTTTCTGATACAGACGTAGAGGGAAAAATAAATTTACCCCCAGATCATCATAGTATCGATAAAGCCTGGAACGAATGGGAACCATCCAGCCCAGGCTCCTCTCGTTTCAAAGAAATTGTCAACAGGATAGAAGAACGTGCAAAAATAATGATGGATAATCATAATTTTTAACCTAAGTGCGCCGCTTTTTTGTTTAAAAAAACAAAACTAAGATAATGGACAATCAAACATTGGCTACTATATGGTCTGTTGTAGACGATCTAAAAACAGATAAAACCCCCACACTAAAGCCACTGGATAATAGATTTTGTACCGAGTGTTCTCTATACAAAACCCTAGTCAGAGAAGGAATGGTATGTACCGGTTGTGGTGCGGTCGATGAAATTTACATCGACGATACCGCTGAATGGACAAGTGGTGTAACAGACGATGGCAGAGTTTCGGATCCCTCACGTTGTATGGTTCCTACTTCAAATCAAGAACTTTTCTCAGATTCTTGGGGAAAAGGAACTGTCATTTCAACAAAAAATTCATCTAATTATGAAACTAAACGAATGGCAAAGATTAATTTTCACAGTTCTATGAATCATAAAGACAGATCATTATTTCATGCATATCGAGATATAGATGAAGCGTGTATAAATATTCCGGAAGGTGTATTAAAAGATGCTAAAACTTTGTATAAAAAATTTAACGAAGGAAAACTCACACGGGGTGCGGTTCGATCGGGTATTAAAGCAAACTGCGTTTTATATGCATGTAGATTGGCAAACATTCCTCGTACTACAAAAGAAATCGCAGAAATGTTTGGTATTCAGTGTAAAGATATAAGTAGAACGACGTCAATGTTCACAGATACTATACAAAACGAAAAAACTGAAAAGAATTACGTAACTAAACCACATGATGTCTTGTCAAGATTGTTGAATTCATTTGACATTTCTCGAGAAGAAAGATTAAAATGTAACAAAATGTGTATAGAATTAGAAAATTGTGTTGAATTGATGTCTAAATCACCTAATAGTGTGGCTACAGCTGTTATTTTTATGGTACTCAGTGACCGTATTTCTAAAACTGAAATTTGCGAAAAGTGTTCGGTATCAGTTCCGACACTTAATAAAATAGTTATTATCACTAAACGACACTTAGAGGATAAATTTTAATATAATATAGATGACGAAGTTATTTTTAAGTACACCTTGTTATGGTGGTTTGTGTTTAGAAAAATATGTAAAAAGTGTAATACAACTTCAACTTCTTCTCGTAAAGGAGGGAATACAACTCATGATTGATACTACCGAGAATGAAAGTTTGGTTCATCGTGCACGTAATGTTTCGATAGCTAGATTTATGCAAAAAACAGATGCAGACTTTTTTTTATTTATAGACGCGGATATAGAATTTGACCCGAAAGCAGTTCTCAGACTACTGAAGTCTGGACATGACATTTCGGTTGCCGTGTATCCAAAAAAGGTAGTCATGTGGGATCAAGCTCGTAAAGCACTCGAAGAAGGTGATACAAGAGAAATGAGTCTTCTTTCATCGAGTCTTGTTGCTAATATAGGTGCAAAGAAAAGGTCTGTTGTTAATGGGTTTGTTGAAGTTCTAGATGGACCAACCGGTTTTATGATGATTTCTCGAGATGCTTTGACGCGTATGCATGAACATTACGCAGAATCACTGACATGTAAGAATGATCATCAAAATAGGGATTTTGACGAATATTGTGCCTTATTTGATTGTATGATAGACCCTGATAATAAGCGTTACTTATCGGAAGATTATGCATTCTGTCGCAGATGGCAACAAATGGGTGGACAAATATTTGCAGATTGTAATACGACATTAGGCCATGTTGGCAATCTACCATTCTCGGGATGCTTAAATGAAAGGCTTAAGGCTTTGGAGACTAAATAATAAAACATGAAGATCACAACTATCGTCGTTACTCGCAGTGGAGCGTGTCATGTTAAGACATTGCACACGTTACTGAGATTTAATATTCAATGTTTGCGCCGAGCGGGTGTACAAAACGAAATTAGTTTTGTAAATGATGATCCATACGAAAAATCTAACGCAATCGAAAGATGTATTACGACAAGTGATCGCATATTTTTCATAGATTTCGGTATTCATGTTGATGATGGGAGTATGTCTACGATTTTTAATACGAACGATAATTATAATGTAATTATCTTTCCTGCGGTGAAAGAAGGTATAGATTGGGATATGTTCAAGGAAAAGGTAAAAGCCGAAAGCTCCGAACCGACGAATCAGATGGGTTTAAATTTTGATACGGAAATTACAAATAAGGTTGATACGAATTTTTATAATATAAAGTCTTCGAGTGCGAAATCGTGGGTCATGATGTGCAAACCTACTCTTAAACACATTAAATGTCGACGTACGGGTAACATAAAAATTGCTCCTAAGTCGCTGAACATGTTTCAAAAATTTAAAGAAAGTGGTGTAAAAGTTGTTGCTTATACGGCAGCCAAATTGACTCTCACATATCCTCACGAGTGTATCAGTAATATTCTAAATTCCGCTGGAATTAAAGCTAATTAAAGATTAAAATAAATACTTGTGTACAATGCAACGTCTATCTGTAAATAGAGACGATCCTCTTTACAAATATGCGATACAATTCATGGAAGAGGTTTGGAGGACCACTGGAAAGGGTATTTTTCCGGGTAGTCAACCTATTTCAATTGAATATAAACACTTTGATATATTAAAAAGTAATCCGTATGTTGTATGCGAAAAAACAGACGGTGTTAGGTTTATGATGCTTGCGTTCATGTATAACAATCGAAAACAATGTGTATTTCTCAATCGAGCATTGGATATGTACACGTGTCCTCTTAATTTTAGAAAACCTGTTTATGATGGTACAATTTTAGAAGGTGAAATGTATAATGATACTTTTATGATTTATGATATAATAATTAATTCTGGAAATTATATTGGTGATAAAGATTTTTTAACAAGACTTGAATCGATTGAAAAAATAAAAAAAATGCTCACATGTTTAAAATATGATCCTATAAAATTAAAAATAAAAACATTCCATGTCATGTCAGAATATGAAAAATTTTTAGATGAATATTTACCCACAGTTACCGAAACGATTGATGGTCTTATATTTACACCTATAAATGAGGGTATTAAGACAGGTACTCACGAAACCATGTTTAAATGGAAACCTAGAGATAAAAATACCATAGATTTCCAACTAAAGAAAAAAGATAATATATGGAGATTGTATGTACAAGAAAGGGGAAAATTAATATACGAATCGGAATTTTATGAACATATGGTTCCGGAATACGCGCGTACGTGGATGGAAGAAGATGCTATAATCGAATGTCAATATATGTTTAATGATACTCCCATGTGGTGGAAACCTATAGCTCGCAGATATGATAAAACATTTCCAAATAGTCGGAGAACTTTTTATAGAACACTGGTGAACATTAAAGAAGATATATCTATGAACGATTTTTTGGATTGTATACCATAAGGTAACAACTACCTTCGCTAGGTAATTCGGATTCTGATACACGTTCATCGTTTATAAAAAACCACTTATCCTTTCGGCGAATATAACAAACGTAATGACCATCGTGTTGGTTTCCTACATGCATAGCGCACGATATTAATTTATAGTCAATGTTGTTTATAGTTAAGTCTTCCATTAATTTAATATGACTTTTTGAATCAAACGAAATCATAAATATAGGCTGAACTTTAGAAAATGTCATTCTCGTGGTGGCCACGTTATGTTGTATCCCATTTTCATCTTTAAAATTCTCTAACGTGTTCCAACCCATGCTATTTTGAATCATCCGATTTAGATCAGAATCACCGTTATAAGTCATTAAATGAATACTAAAATCTTCTTCATTCACTGTCTTACCACTGGGCCATATAGTTTCTTGTTTCTTTTTTCCGTAAAACCATTGTTTTATGATTGGTTGACTTCTTTCTAAAATATCCACGACGCATAATATGGTTTCTTGTACGTCGTGCTGTTCATCGGTTTTAAAACGTGGAAATTCTTTTTGAAATGCTAAATGCAACGGTGATAAATCGATCGGAGTTTTATGTGCAGTCCAGTATTTTTTTAGCATTTCTTGGTAAAATATAGTAAATACACATTTTCCTTCGTTTTTATTATATGGCTCTCTTAAAAAATGATTAGTTAATATGGGTATATTAAATAAGCATTGGATCGCTGTGTTGAAATAACATACAGTTCCTTCATTTACGAAACCACGCATTCATAATGATTGCGTTTTAACTTTAAATACATCAATTATTTTTTAATCCAGACGTTATGAAAATGAGGGTTATTTTCGTATTCTGGATGAGGAATTGTATACACTCTATCAAATCCGTAATTTTCCAATGTCGCGTCTAGTTGTTTATATTTTTCCATGAATTCATGCCACGGAGTTCCATCTTGTTCGTATATGATTACTCGCATATTTTTCACAAATTCGGGATTTTCTTCCACGAAATTACAAAAGAAACCTTCACAATCTGCCACTATACAATCAAATTTTAAACCATACTTTTCAGAAAGGGCGTCTACGGTAAGATTCTTAAGATCTGGATTTTTTGTTTCTTTAGTGTGCGTTCCATATTCGTGCATATCAAATTTAGAATCTATACGAACTAATTCATATCCCTTACCAGAAACTACACCTTCAAAAATGTGGAATTTACCACCGTTCATGTCACGGTTTTTGGTGAGCGCTTCAATTACAGAATTATCTGGTTCAACTGCCACGTGTCTCGTAGGGTCATCTAATACCCTCGATATTACACATGAAACGGTGCCATACCGAGCTCCCATTTCTAAAACGGTCGCGTCTTTTGGAATGTATTTTTGAACTAAATATTGTTCATCGGCTTCAAATTCTACATCTACCGGTTTATTATCTCTATTTATAAACGTCATATTTTAAAGTAGAAGTAATTCTTTATACTCTATTAACAAACATGTTATTTTTTAGGAATTCGTCATCTAAAAATGGCGCCATTTCTTCGTATGGCATATTCTTGAATGTTCCGTCGGGTTGAGGTTTATTGGATAGGCGAGGATATCGTCCCTGTGTGTTACATACAATTTCAACAATCATGGGTCCTTCATTGTGACTAATATATCCAATGTCATCGTCATCATTTACTTTATAATAAGGAATATCATACGCATTTGATATTTTCTCTATATTACAAAATGTTATATCACTGGTTGAACTTGTACCGTATTCTCTTTTAAAAACCGCGTTTTGTGTTATTTTAATTGCGCCATACCCATCGTTATTGAATACGAGTATAGTAACCGGTAAATTATGATGTTTTAATGTCTGTAGATCTTGAATATTATATTGGAAAGATCCATCTCCTACTATCACCCATGTTCGTTTTTTATGAAACGCGGCACCCAACGCCGATGATATTTCATAACCCATATCACCATGACCACTTGTTATGAATCTATCTCCGGTTTTATAACGATACATATGCCACCCCACGCAATAAATAGAACCGGATGACATCGTGACTATAGAATTTCCGTGTTTCGATTTAAAAAAATTATTTAAATGTCTATAAGGACATATCAAATCTCCGTTTTTTACCGGAAGTTCTTCACGCCACATATCTTTCCACTCTTGGTTTTTAGTCATCCAAACGGGGTGTATAGAAGTGAGTGGTAAAGGTGTGTCAAAAAACGTTACGAGATCCATTTTAATTTGGATATTTATTTGCTTTTCGGTTATAAATTCACTTTCATCTATATCCAGATAAACAACAGTAGCATCTCGGGCGAATAAATCTCTTTTATATCCAGTTATACTTTTACATAATCTAGTACCCAAACAGAGTACTAAATCAGCATTTTGGATGGCGAAATTACCGGCTCTATTTCCAATTAACCCCACTTTACCGGTGTAATCATCACCTAAATCACTTCCAAAAAACGTAACTACGTAAGGTATATTATGATACTTTATAAACCTTTGAAACTTATCTTTTGTTTTTGATAAATGAATACCATTACCCGCCAAAACTATAGGTCTTTTTGATTCTTTCCACGTATTTATAAAATTTTCTGAAAATTCCTTTTCATACGTATACAGTTGTTTTGTGTATTTATGAAGTATTTCTGGGACTTTCATAGATTGTACGTCAACGGGTATAGAAAGCCATACGGGTCCTAAACGTCCAGTTGTTAGATTATGATAACATTCTTCTAATACTTCAAGCGTGCGTTCAGGATCTGTGAGTTCGTTCGCATATTTGGTTAGTGGCTTTACGGATTCTACTATATCACAATCCGAACCGAAATATCCACGAATTTTACCCTTATAAGTTCGTATATTATCATTTTTATGTACCTGTCCGCTAATAAAAAATACAGGTACACTATCTTGATATGCTATGAGACACGGTGTAATTGCGTTCGTGGCCCCACACCCCGATGTCACGCAACATACACTCGGGTTATGTTCGTATGAGGACCAACCTAGAGACGCATAACCAGCGGATTGTTCTCCGTGTGTATACGTGACATTCATTTTTTCACCGAAAGAATCATTTAAATGCATAGCAAATCCACCCGTCACCGAAAAACATTTGTGTATACCTTTAGTTATAAGAAAATTGGTTATAAAATCAGATACTTTCATATGTGCTTAAAGGTAAGTACCTTTAATTAACAATATGGTGAAAATAACGTACTCTATTCAAGTGTGTAACGAATCTAGAGAATTATGCTCTTTATTAAATTTTTTATTAAAAGTCAAAGATGACGAAGATAATATTCACGTTGTCGTAGATTCTAATAACTGTACGGACAAAGTTAATAAAGTTATCGAATACTTTGATAAAAAGATTACCGTATTTAAAAGACCTTTCGACGAGTTTCATGTAAACGCCCAATTTCATACTGACATGGCTACGGGAGATTATATATTCGGGATAGACGCAGATGAAATGCCACAAGAATTACTTATTAAAAATATAAAACCCGTAATCGAAAAAACTGAAGCGGAGATTATAAGTGTTCCCCGTATAAATATTCATCCGGGTATTACACAAGATTTTATAGATCGTTATAAATTAAAAATAAACGAACTCGGATGGGTTAATTGGCCGGATTACCAATCCCGTATTTATAAAAAATGTGATTACATTAAGGGGAGTGAAGAACTCCATACTAAATTGAGAGGCAGTGATAAAAGTGTGGCTTTCCCGTCGGATCCTAAATTTGCTTTATGGCATATTAAATCCATGGAAAAACAATTAAGTAGATGGAAACCGAGTGATGAAAAGGATGGAACTACATTTTCACCCCCATCAGATAATTTATACGATATTCTCATGTAAAAATCCCCAGTTATCCGAATTTGTTGTAAATTTTAACATACTTATTGAATTTAGTATATTCGCACTGTTGTCGCGTTCATGTTCTAAATGATATATGGGGGGAAAATTAGAAGCTCGAACTATACCATTTTCCATTATCACCTTATATTGTACGGTCGTATCTGAGTATTGCCTTTTTTTCATACTTTCTTCAAAACCCTTAATTTTATACCAAGTTTCTTTATGAGCTATCTGAAAATCTCCACAACCACAAATGATGCTAGCGAGTGTGTGATGATTTTTTTCGGGAAATTTATCGATGATTTCCTTCGTCATTTCTAAATACGGACTCATTAATTTATTGTGTATAGAGTCTACACCGAATAATAATGACATTCGTTCGTTCCTAAAGGGTATAGTATTAAACGCCTTGTTCATATCAGATAACTCTATATCTTTTCTAGTAATCGTCAGTAATTCCATTGGCTTTAAATTCGAGACGACTAAATCCAATTGGTTACGTGGAGGCGCTATTATATCTATGTTAGTGCTCACTATTATATCACCGGTAGTATTACGTATACCTATATTTCTTGATAACACTTCACACATGGGTTGTATTTTTTCACCGTTTGTTAACTCTTTTACTTTATCGGGAGTTATTGTGATGACTTTGAGTTTAGATCTGTCTTTAATTTCTAATTCATCCGTTAATATTTTTTTACCGTGTTCGGTGTTCCAATCTACGTATACGACTTCATCGAAAGTTTCGAGTAATGAATTAATAGAATACGTAGCTCTTTCGATGAGATGTCCACCATAATTATCATTTCTACCACATATAATAGCTGAGATAGTCATTTAAAGAAAAATGTCTACTATCTTTAAATGAATGACAAGCTTATAGTTACAACTACGATTAATAAACCTACTGAAGCTACGAAGAAATACGCTAATATGAACGGATGGGATTTTTTGGTTGTCGGTGATAAAAAAACACCACACAGGGAATATAAAAAATATAAATACCTCCACCCACGAGACCAGGAAAAATTAGATAAGAATCTATCGGACATGATAGGTTGGGGATGTATCCAAAGACGTAATATGGGATTTGTATACGCTCTTAAACATGGGTATAAATATGTAGCGACGGTAGATGATGATAACATTCCATTGGATAACTGGGGTACGCTCTTTAATGAAAGTAAACCGGAATGTAAAACTATTGATACATATTCGACCGATTTTGGATTCTTTGATCCACTCAGTGTTACGAATTATAAACACTTATGGCATAGAGGATTTCCTTTGCAACACGTTCACAAAAAAAATAACGTGATTAAATCAAAAAAGTATTTCGAAAAATTTGACGTACAAGCGAATTTATGGAACGGTGATCCCGATGTAGACGCAATTTGTAGAATGATTTACTCACCGACATGCGAATTTGACAATACTCGTTTAGGAACAATCAGACACGCGAGTAGGGCATGGTATACGACTGATTGCGCAACCCCTTTTAACAGTCAAAATACTATTTTAACACAAGACGCTTTAAAACATTACTTCATGTTTGATAAAGTCGGTAGAATGGATGATATATTTGGTTCCTATTTACTACAGAAAAAGGGGTTTAATGTTGTATTCGGACCCCCTTCAGTTTACCAGGATAGAAATGAGCATGACGTCACTGAAGATATGAAAAAAGAATATATAGGATATGAGAATGTGAAAGATATTTTAAATGATACGTCTTTTATTCCTCTCGATTCTTATAACAGGTACAGGGAGGTTGTTGAAAGTTTTAATACGGATCAAAAATCCCAAGAAAATAACCTCATTACATAATAGACATGTCGTATTATGTAACACATGATAATTCTTTTCTCGACATAAAAAATGCACACCTGCGCGTGGCTGGTAATGTACACGCCGACACAGTACGCGTAGGTGCGGTGGAATTTAATCCAGGTGCTCCAAAATATACTGAAACGGTTAGGTTTTCCAATGCGCACACGGGATTAGTGACAACTTCAAATGTTGACGTACAAGGAACATTAATATTAAATGGTATCGAAGTTGGAGCATCTCTCGATTATACCCTTCAAAACATAACAAACATCCCTTCGGGCAATATAACCTCAAACCCGATAGTAATAACTAATACGACCACCGGTATCAATTCGAGTGGAAACGTTCACGCGAGCACGTTTTATGGTAACGGAACTAAACTTAACGGGGTGGCATTAGCAAATGATTTAGCATCGAACGATGCTAGAATTACAGCTTTGTCGACATTTCAAACATCGAATAATGCTCGTATAACCACCGCCATAGATGACATATATTCAAACGCATCAAGAATCGCAGCATTAGAGTCGACTATAGTAGCTTTAGAAGCACGTGTACTCGCATTAGAAAATCCTTAATTGATTCTTTCAAAGTAAATTGTATCTTACTTAGCAAGAAAATAAACTCGGTACACTATAATGAACGGTAATGATACCTATCTCAATATTAACGACGCCCACCTCAGGGTAACCAGTGGAAATGTTCATGCTAGCGGTTTCATGCTCGATCAGATATCCATAGTTACTACTGATAGTACGGGGTCAACTATAGAGTTTCGTAACGATACAAAAGCATTTACCGCACGTTCTAATATTGAAATAGGTCAGGCAAATTTATTTGTAGATACTACCACATCTTGTATTGGTATAAATACAGATAAACCAGAGTATGCTCTAGATGTTCACGGCAATATTAATGTCGATACACTTTCATTTCTTACTTTATCGGGAGATGCGACAACTTTAACAGGGGTTGCGCGATCAGAAGATTTATTGGATAATTCTTCCAGAATAACTTCAGTGGAGACATCGACCACTAATCATTCGTCTTTATTATCGGGATTACGAACAGATGTAGATATGAATTATGCTCTCTCAGTAGCCCTGGCGTCTGCTAATACCACACAAGATGAATTACTCACAGATCTAACTACAAATTTATTAGATAATTCTTCGCGAATGGATACAATTCGTATAGATTTAAACTCAAACGTAGATAAAATTTCTCATATCACGTCAACCACGAGTAATACGTTAATTTCTTCTAATCTAGAAATAAGTGGAACTTTATCGGCGACCGGGCCCCCAGGAGGTGCGTTACATGACAAAAGTTCAATTTTATATATGCTTAGCACTACATTCTATAAGGAATGGGAATATACTAATTACGTTTCTCCATCCGTAAAAGTAACTTTTAATAGCGTAACAGAAATACCTAACGGAGCAACCGCAATTCTGGCAGATGTCTATTTATCTAGAGATAACTTAACAACGAACGGTGATCACCAAGTTCATATACTAGGAAAAAATCATACTTCGGGTACGAATTGGAACTCTGGGTATACTTCCAACGCTCCATCTACCTATTTTGGAAGTTCTATAGGATCCAGGCAAGTAGCTTCAATTATGATGCCCGGTGGAAGTGATGGATTCACGCATCATAACGGTATTTGGCACACATCGGTGATAATACCTTTAGAAAATAATCAAATATATTATTCAAATTACGGAAACGATAACAGCAGTGGATGGATTTACATACACATAAGAGGATATTACATTTAATTTTTCTTTCAGAGTGAATAAATCACATTCCGCAAGAAAAAACCTCTGTATATAATAAGATTGGGGATGAGTCAAAACGGCATTCTCGATTTTCAAAACACGGACAAAGTACGATTCATCGGCGCTTCGTCGAATCTTATACTTGATACAGTTAACTCGAGTCTAGGAATAGGTCTCGCAACAGATGATTTATTAAAATCAAATTTACAAATTGTGGGTAATGCTCACATTACCGCTGGTTTAACGACTTTAGGTAATGTAGCTGGTGATAAATTTCTTGGTGATGGTAGTTTGCTTACCGGTGTAGCGCTTCCATCTGATGTTGCCGCGTTATCTCTTGATGCCGTGGCTGGCGTGAATAGCGCTACGGACGAAACTATTCAACTTACAAACAATACTACAGCTCTTCAAGCTTTCGGTAACGTTTCTCTTGAACAGTCTCAACTTATATTTAAGGCAGGGGGTGCCGCGTCTCCTGCTACCGAGTGGACGTATGAGACCGCTATTGACGGCTCTGACACTGCCGGTTTATACTATGGAAACGACAACTACGGCTGCGGCGTTCATTGTACACCGGATGGTACGCGTATAATTGTTGCTGCTTCCGATGCCTATCTCGACGATAATAAATCGAAAGGTAGGGTACAAGTATTTGACTGGAATGGTTCTGGTTGGGATCAGGTTGGTCAAACGTTGTCTGCTATTAACGAGGCAGACAAGCCTGGTAAGGGGATGAACCACATGACCCAGGCCGGTCAAACCGTTTCTATTTCTGCGGATGGTACTACGGTCGCTTTTGGAGCGATGGCCTGGACATCTGTCCACGGCACATACACCGGATATGCTCTTGTATACAGGTTAGTAGATGGCGTATGGACGCGTCTCGTTGGAATAGAGCAACCTGTCGGTACAGGCGGTACTAATGGTCCCATTGTAGGAGAATTATACGGACAAGCACAATTTGAATTCTTCGGTTCTTCCCTCGCCCTTTCTTCGGATGGTAATCGGGTTGTAATCGGTGCGCCGGGTCACAACAGCTCGAGGGGTTGTGCCCGTGTTTACGATTGGAACGGCTCTAATTGGGTTCTTGTTACCACTTTTAATGGCGATGATAGTGAAGCTGAACGATCGACTGCCGGGTGGGCATCAACTGAAAATTTCTATGGTTTAGCTGTAGATATATCACACGATGGTTCGGTTATTGCGATTGGAGGACCGGGTCGAAATTCATCGCAAAATACATTAGGTTTTGTTGATGTATACCATTACGACGGTTCTGCGTGGGTTAAGCGTAATATAGGAGCCGGTGGTGCCGGTACTGACGGTGGTGCTGGTACGTCCAATAGTCTCATAAACGCGTCTATCGTAGGTATCCAAACAGGAAAATTATTTGGGTGGACTCTTAGATTGACCGCCGATGGCAAGGATTTAATTGTCGGAGCTCCGACAAGATCCAGTAGTGTTCACAATTGGAACGACGGTCTCACGACTCCTACGTCTGACAACTCGACACGAACAGGTTCTGCCAGTATATTTACTTACGATGCGGCTACTGATTCTTATTCGCGAGTAGGTGCTGAGCTTTTCAGTTCTACACACAGCCACTCGTACGCTTCGATGCAGGTAGATATAGATTCGACTGGAGATTGGGTCGTAATGGGTCAACCAAATGACAATGCTGGATCTGGTGGGGGTATTGTTACCGCATTTCAAAAAATAAGTGGTACATGGCACTTCTTCGATACTCATGTAATATCTAAAAATGAATTCCCTGCCATACCCGGACAACCACGTTCCGGGTTTTACTTAGGTAAGACTGTAGCTATGGGTGATGGTGGTGCTCTCCTTCACGTGGGTGTAACCGGTGACGGGAACCTGTCGGAACCGAATCTTGTCGCGACATTTACAAATGGGTATGGCGCGCCTACCACGGTTGAACTTCCGGTTGAAATGGTATCGACTACGCTTACGGTACACGGTAACCTACAAGCTACTTCGTTTTTAGGTGACGGTACCCAGCTCACAGGTGTAGCTCTCGCTACGGATCTTGCGGATAATTCTTCTAGGATCGACACTTTATCCAATGAGATAAACAATCTAGACATCGAGTCCGCGCTCGCGCGGTCTAACCTCGCGACAGATCTCGCGGATAATTCTTCTAGGATTGATACTTTACGTGTAAATCTTATAGATAACTCTTCTCGCATAGTCTTAACGAACGCGGATGTCTCGGACAACGCTTCTAGGGTTACCGTATTAGAAACCGATCTCGCGGATAATGCTTCTAGGGTTACGATCCTCGAAGATGCTAATACCGTACAAGCTACTTTACTCTCGACTTTAAGGACTGATGTTGATAATTTCGTCGTCGCTCAGCAGCAAGCGGGTGGAGATCAATCTCTTAACCTCGCGGATAACGCTTCTAGGATTACCGTATTAGAGACGGATCTCGCGGACAATTCTTCTCGTCTTGACGCACAAATCGCTCACGCGGATGCCGCGAATACCGTACAAGCGGGTCTTATCGACGATCTTCGAACTGATGTAGATTCCAACGCTAATCGCGTATCTTTCATCACCGCGGCTGGTGAAACGACTGTAATCGCTTCTAACTTAGATGTTACCGGTAACATCTTCTTCCGAGGCGAACGTTTCGTCGTCGACTCTGAGACAAAGGTCATTAGCGACCCTGTATTGGGTATAGCTAATAACAATACCTTATCCACCACGGATATAGGTCTTGTCATGCAACGCCCCGAGGCGAACGTAGCCCTTGTTCATCACGGTAGCGCGGATGCTACAAACCCCGATCAATTTACGATTGGGTACACACAAAGCTCTGTCGAAGACAGTGAGATAACCATCGACACTGGAAATTCTATCACTGTTAATATTTTGGGTGATCTTATTACTCAAGATACCATAACAGCTACCACATTCGTAGGTGACGGTACCCAGCTCACGGGTGTAGCCTTGGAGGTTGATCTCGCGGATAATGCTTCTAGGGTTTCTGTATTAGAAACAGATCTCGCAGATAATTCTTCTCGTCTCGACGCTCATATCGCCCACGAGGATGCCGCGAATACCGTACAAGCGGGTCTTATCGACGATCTTCGAACCGATGTAGATTCCAATTCTACCCGACTCACCGAGTTGACATTCGATGATGTAATTGGTGTGAGCAACGTTTCGTCTAACACCATTCGTTTAACAAACACGGATACAGGTCTCGTCGCGACAGGTGATATTGTCGTAGGTGAAACCATCACTTCTACGGCTGTGGATGTAAGTAACGCCGCGACATTCGGTGCGCGTAAAACATTCACTCTTATCGAAAGCGCTGGATCTTACGTGATAGACGGTGACCCAGCGCCCGAACTTGTGTTATCGCAGGGTCAAACGTACGTATTTGATACATCTTCTGGATCGCTATCTACTCACATTTTAGCATTCTCGACGGGTGTCGATGGCAGTGGTTCTGCCTATACTAACGGTATTACTACTACAGGTACACAGGGCAATCCCGGAGCGAAAACAACATTTGCCGTACCTATTAATGCGACGGGTGTTATATATTATTATTGCACTCAGCATTCTGGTATGGGCGGTACCATTAGGTTTACACCTGCAGCTCACGTCGCAGTTACAGGTAACGTCGAAGCTACCGCATTTATCGGTGATGGTACAAGACTCACAGGCGTAGCTTTCCCAGCTGATGTGAATGCTTTAACTCTCGATGCGGTATCTACTGTAAGTAATACAACCAATCAAACCATTCGACTTACAAATACAGACACATCTCTCACAGCGTCTGGTAATATTGCTTTCGTTTCCGAAACGACAGTTTCCGTACCCGGTACCGAGTGGGAATTTGAAAATTCGTTCAACGGTGGATTTACAAGTGTGGCGGATGGTTTCGGAAGTGCTCTAGCCATGACACCCGATGGCACTCGTATGATAGCCGCAGCACAGGGCGCGGATGGTACTGGTGGGTCTGATTCAGGTAAAGCAAAGATATATGATTGGAATGACGGCACGTCTAGTTGGGTCCAGAACGGTGCGGATATATCAGGTTTAGGGATCGGTGATAAGCTCGGTCAGGGAGGATGGCCCATTGATGCCGGTTGGGACGCTGCCGCTATTTCTAGTGATGGCAATACAGTTGCTATCGGTGCGTATCGTGGAGGTGGCAACGACGAGGGCTATGTTCTTGTGTATAGGTTAATAGGTGGCACGTGGACACGTTTAGAAGGTACCAACAACAACCTAACCCCCAACGGCCAGTTGGGTGGTTTCGGTGCCGCTGTCTCTCTTTCTGCGGATGGTAATCGAATAATCGTCGGTGCTCCTCGTACTCCCCGATTTCAGTCGGCGACGGATATTCAGAATAATGTCGCGGGTTGGGACGGTGAAGTTTTTGTATTCGAATGGGATGGATCTGAATGGAACACAGTTGGTTCCGCGTTTCAGTCTCAAAGTGACGGTGAGCACCTTGGTATGAGTGTAGATATATCCGCTGATGGTAATACGATTGCTATGGGAGCTCCTTTTAGGTCCCCGTTCGACGTGAACAGTTCTACATTAGGATTTGTCAATGTATTTAACTGGGATGGAAGTACATGGAATCAGCGCAATTTAGACGGAAGTAATAATGGTACCGACGGTGGTGCTGGTACGGCGAATGCGGGGCAGTACAAGAGTATTATTTCCGTAGAGCAAGATTCTGAGTTTGGCGCTAAAGTTAGGTTATCTTCGGATGGTGCGATTTTGGCTGTTGGTTCGCCACGTCGCTTCATCCAAAATCCGTCGCCAGACGGAAATGGTGGAACACGTCAAGGTTTCAACAATGGTCTCGGTTCTGTTCGCGTATTCACTTATGATGCGGCTAATGATAGTTATTCCACGTTAGGCGATGAGATAACGACACCCGAAGCGGCTGGCTGGACCTCTACGAGCGCGAACTCGGCGTATGGAATGGATGCTCAAAAAGCAATGCTTGGAACAGAGATGTCTTCGACGGGAGATATGGTCGCAATTTCTTTCCCATTCCACACTTCTGGAGGGTATGTGTACGCATTCAAATATGATGCTGGTAATTGGACATTATTCGATCATAAAGTATCTAGAACCGATTTCCCCGAAATAATTCAGGACAAAAATCGCGCCGAGTTAGGTAAATCTATCGCTCTCGCCGATGGAGGTAATCGATTACTCGCAGCCACCGTAGGAGGTCAATATTCGTCGGCTACGTCTAGTGCCGATCCAACTATTGTAACATTCACTAACGGGTCTCAAGAGGGTACTGTCGTCACGGAGCTGCCACTTCAACTGGTAGCATCAAGTACCACTGTCAAGGTACATGGAAATGTGGAAGCTAATGTTTATTTCGGAGACGGTACTCAACTCACACTTCCCGATTTCGCCTTTGAGACAGATCTCGCGGATAATTCTTCTAGGATCGATCAGTTAATCACTGATGTGAACAGCCTCGAAGTCGCAACGACCCAGGCCGGTGGTGATACGGCACTTAATCTCGCGGATAACGCTTCGAGGATAGGTGTATTAGAAACCGACGTTTCCGGTCTTCGGATTGACGTAGATTCGAATGCTCAACGTGTAACTTATATCACCTCTACACCCGAAACGACTATAATCGGTTCTAACTTAGATGTTACTGGTAACATCTTCTTCCGTGGTGATCGTTTCGTCGTTGATTCTGAGACAAAGGTTATTACAGATCCTATCATAGGTTTGGCCAATAATAATACACTGTCTTCGACTGATGTAGGTTTCGTCATGCAACGTCCCACGGCGAACGTAGCTCTTATCCATCACGGAGACGCTTCTGCTACTAATGCGGGTGAGTTTACCATTGGTTATACTCAGGATTCGTTAGAGGCTGCAGAGGTAACTGTCGATACCGGAAATGCGATCACTGTTAACGTATTAGGTGATCTCATCACACAAGATACGGTCACGGCTACAAGATTCGTGGGTGATGGTAGTGGACTTTCTGCTTTTGCTTTCCACATAGAAGCTTCTGGTGGAAACATGTTAGACACTAAACCAGTCATGAATGACACAACTACCACTCTCACAGTAGGATTTGATCACAGTGTTGACGAAAGCAACGCCAATGCCGGATTTATAACTACGGCGGGTCTTAATAGGGGTATGTATATCGCACCTTCTACGGGCGTGTACAGTGTATCATGCAGGGTTCGTTTAACTGATTACGTATCAGCTGATCAAACCGTTAAATGGTACATTAAGAGGACTAACGGTACTGAGGAAGAATATGAACATTTCGAATTATTCGTAACACCCGGTAGTGGTCTTCATGCGACTACAAGTACCACAGTTGTTAAACTGGTACAAGGTGAGGCTATCTACCCTCGTGGCGACGGTGCGGATAGTTCTATAAGCTCTGCCACCTTCAGTGGACAATACATAGGTACATATTAAATTAAAAAAAATAACCTAGACCAATATTAGATATGCCAGTAGAAACACCTCAAGGTAAACTCGACTTTAAAAATGTAAATCGAGTTACCTTTTATGGCACAAGTTCAAATACAATTGTAAGAACCGATACAGCGAGTCTAGGTATTGGTGTTACTTCTAGTGACATTTCATCAAATTTATTTGTTAATGGAAATGCTTATGTTTCTACGGGGTTAACAGTTAACAGTAGTTCAAATTTGAACGCCATAAATTTGAGTGGACACATTCTCCCCACTGTCAACGCACAATACGATTTAGGATCTGCGGAGTATAAAATTCGACACTTGTTTTTGAGCGACAATTCTTTATGGTTAGGAGATGAAACAAAATTATCATTTTCAAATAATCAAGTTAAATTTAGAAAACGTAAAAAAAATATAACACCCGCAGCTATATTAGAATTACCGGGTGCGAGTGAAACAGAAGCTTTACAGTTTAGTAAAAAAGAAACCGTAAACGATATGAAACTTGAAAATTGGATAGCATACGCAAAAACAAAAAAGCCTGAAATAGATATATCTGATATTTTTAGAGACGATGACACGGATTTTGAAACTACATCTATATCCGAAGATTCGATTAAAGATTTAGAAAAGAAACTTGAAATAGAAAAGTCCAGAAACGATGCTCTCGAGGCACGTATTACGGCGCTTGAAAAATTATAAATATTATTTCTTACAAAGCGAGTGAGTCACGCTTTGTAAGAAAATAAACTCCATACATACTAGTAATGGCGTATGAATCGACAACGGATAATTTTCAGATTCGAAATGCCGATAAAATTACATTCGTTGGTACATCAAATACTATAATTGATACGACCACAGGCCGAATTCAAACAAATGGATTTCAGCATAATTCTAACGTGATTCTCGATATTTCAACCGGTGATCATTCAGTTGATACATCCATTATATCTAAATTCACAGATCCTCAAACAACTAATGTTCGGGTTCTCGTTGATGGTTTAACTGAAGTCGGTACAAATCAAATCGTAAACGGTCCGGATCCAGTTGGAAACGAAGTTTCGTACGACTCCGATGAAAAATACTGGATTATTAATGGAACTAATACATCTAACATATCGGTCGAAGCAAATACCTTTATTGAAAATAATGACGCTCATTCCGTGTCTATATGGTTTAATTCTTCTAATATAGAAGAAAATGTATCTAATACGTGTATTGTTTCTATCGCATCTGTAATTAATTTGAATACAAATAATGTTAATATTCAACAAAATACGTGGCATAATCTTACTTATACGTATGAAGGTTTGGGTGGGTCACAGATCATCTATTTAGATGGTCGACAAGTTTCTAATACGTACACCGATGTAAATTTACCCACAAATACAACTAGCATTCCTATACAATTCGGCGGTGGAAATATAAATAAAATTGCGAATTTCAGGGTTTACGATGCTTTTATAGATCGAAATCGAGTCATGGAAATATGGGACGCGTATAAAGATTATTTCGGTCGCGCAAAATCGCAACTTACGATACGACAAGGTAAATTAGGTATAGCAACACAATATCCCGATACTCGTTTCAGTATATCAGATAATCCGCATATTATAGAAAAAATTCCCTCAAAACCAATAACTGCCTACGACGGTGAATTTAAAGTGAGTGCGAGTTCAATACATTCTAATACTACAGCGTATAACGCATTTAACAACATGACGGTTAATGATGTTTTAGATCATAGTCCTCCCATTGGATCCCCGCCGTATATACATTGGTCACAAGATGGTTCTGGTGACTATAATATAACAACTGGAGACTGGAGCGGTGGATATATAAATTCCGTGACTACTACGAATGTAGAAGGTGTTAATAGATACGGGCACTGGCTTCAAATCGAATTTCCTCATAAAGTTAAATATAATCATTCTGTTATACAGGGGCCGTTCGGTCATACCGGAAATCAACCTCATACGGGGTGTATTGTAGGAACTAACGATTTAACAAACGCGTGGACAATATTAGACGATTTTTCGGGTAAAGTTAGAAATTATAGTTACCATTCCGTGACGTATAAACCATCCAATTTAGTTACACAATACTTTAAATATATTAGACTCGTCATAGAAAAATTAGGAACTGGAGGTTCTCGCGCCGGTATAGATCAATGGGATATATACGCCGTTCGCGAAGAAGAACAGACTACGATCGACGACGGTACTTTAATTTTATCGCGTAAATTGGATGTTCGTGGAGATTTATATTATTCGGGAATGTTACGTAACTTGAGTTACATGGAAGATGTCATACGTAGTTGGAATCCGCATTATTGGTGGGATATGGATGATGATCAATATTTAGAAGGAGGGCTTAATGAAGGTGATACGATAAATTATGTTCATAATAAAAGTGGAAATTGGGTAGACAATTATTTATCCGCTACGAATTGTATTACCAGATACATAAATGGAAGAAGATTTTGGACGGGAACCGATTCTTCGGGTCGTATGGTTAGTAGAGATAAGGATGTTTTCGGTGGCGGTGTAACTGAAAAGATAGGAGATTTAACATCTATATTTCACGTTGCGTGTACATCTCCTTACGAGATAAACCGCGTCGGTGGTTATTATCATGATTCATTTAGTAGCAGTGATCGAAATTTTGTTGCATGGGACAGTATCACAGGAACCCGGAATGGGGAATTAATTTTATATAACGGCTCTGAATATGGTTTAGACGATGGTGGCACATCTACCGCCGGTGGAATTTTGGGATTGGGTGGTTCCTCAAACACAGACCGTGCAGTTCATTGTATCATGTCTAAAGCGAATAATGCGTTCAATAGAAACGAAACAACGCATGCTAGAGGTATTAATAATCATATAAGTGTGGCTACATTAACAAGAGGTAATTTAACAACTAATCTATCCAGTGATATTATTAACCCGGGTACTAATACTTCTGATGCTATTGTTTGGGGTAACAAATACTCACACGATGTGCATAATCCGGGTAATTTTTTCTACGCGGAAATGATCGTTTTTAAACGTAACAGGGGTATAATAAGTCAATCACAAGTTAATTTTTTACAAGAATATTTTAGATTCAAGTATCAACAAGGTGGTATTGGTTTGCAATATTCGGTATAAATCATTTCTCATGTTATAATAGATGTCTGTCACAACTTTAAGAACATTCTTGAACGTGAAAGATTCCCACTTACGTGTGGTTTCAGGCAACGTGTACGCACAGGCAATGAACATAGGTGGGATAAATATAGATACCACACACGGACTAGAAGCTGTAACTAATACCGGAAATATTTCGTATACTACATTACAATTTGCGGATTTGACTACAGCCTTTGTGACTACAGCCAATGTTGAAATAGGTCGTGATATCGATATATCTGGTAACGCAATTATATCGAAAGACTTGAATATAACTGGTAACGTAGATATTATATCGGATACGGTCATATCCGGTGATACCGATATTTTATCGGATTTATATGTCACAGGGAATGCTGATATTTCTTCTAACGTATCTGTATCCGGAAGTACTACACTAGAAAACGTTATAGCAAATCAAAATTTGAATGTCGCTGGTAATGTAGATGTTACATCCGATTTAGCAGTAAATGGGAATGTAACCGTTTCTAAGGAAATGACTGTTAATAAGGATATTACCACTACCGGAAACGTGAGTGTTGCGAATTATATTAAATACGATTCTGCGTGGTTTTATGCGTATAGTGGAACATCCGGTGGATCTGGATCTTTTGACAATTACAGCGGATTCGTTCCTTGGGGATCTGTGACATCTGGATCGAGTCACTTTACGACAAGTGTAACTACATCAGGTGGCTATTATACAGCGCCTATAGATGGTATTTATCACTTAGACACGTCGGTTTTAAATTATCCACATGCGAGAACGGGTCTCTCAGAAATATTTTTTTCGATAAATGGAAATGTTAATGGAGTATTAAACGGTTTTGGATATAATAGGAAAAATAACATGCCCGAGGAAGAAAGTTTAACTTCATCTACTACTGTCAAATTAAATAAAGGTGATATCGTGAAAGTGTATGTTACTAATATAGATTGTTATACGACAACAAACTCAGTATTTTTTAGTGGATATTTAGTTACTAGAATATAATATATACGTATTTTAAATGGCTTTAGAGTCCTACGTAGCGTCGTTAACTATATATAAACTATGTAATGAGAACTTTCCGGCGACCGGTTATGAATATAAAGATATTCAATTTCCACGTGGATACAGGAAACCTACAAAAGAGATGTACGATTATACTTTTAAACAAAATTTAAACAATGAACTTTTTAAGATACTTCGTAAACAGCGTGATAAATTACTAAGTGAATCGGATTGGCTATTAGCAGAAGATTATCATTTAACAGATGAAAATTACAACGAATGGATAAAATACAGACAACTTTTACGAGACATACCGTCTATCACGAAAGATCCGCGAGAAGTAAATTGGCCAACAAAACCCAAAGTTATTAAAGGTGAATGTTCCAATATGAATGAAAATTTTGAGATTAAACAACTCATAACAGAAAACGCGCAGTTACGCGCGAGAATGGTAAAACTCGAGAAGCGCATAACAGACTTAGATTTAAGTATAATACAACTTAAACGCGCTAAAAAGAAAGCTTAAAGAATTAAATGCTATATAAAATATACCCGCTCCTATGGTGTAGTTGGTAAACACAGTGGACTTTGAATCCACTACCCCAGGTTCGACTCCTGGTGGGAGCTTATTCAGGTGGAGAGGGGGGTCGGTGTCCACTACATGGGACAAATACTACGAATTACGGGCATCGACAAAGGCCAACTCTAACTCGAAATCTGAATAACCGTGATTAGACAATTCCACAAGGTGCCTTGAATAAAAGGAGTCCCCATACTTGTAAATTGCTAATCACACCCGACTTATACGTAGGAGATTAATAAGACTGTTCACCTTAATTAAGCTCCTAGAACAAGCGTATAAGGAAGGCTCAATCTCTCGTAGCTCAGCGGTAGAGCGGCAGGCTGTTAACCTGTAGGCCATCGGTTCGAACCCGGTCGAGAGAGAATACCACCTTTTACAAATGCGTCACATTTGTAAAAGATGTTTTATATTAGTAGGATGAAGTATATAGCTCACAGGGGACTTTCCAGACTTTATAGAGATAATAGTATCGAGGCTATAAAAGAGGCTTTATCACAAAATTATTATGGAATCGAGATTGATGTACAATTATGTAAATCGGGGGAAATTGTGCTATATCACGATGTATATACTCCGGGTGGGTTTGTAGACGAATTAGAACTAGCAGATGTAAAAAAAATGGGTATATGTTCTTTAAAGGAAGTATACGATCAACTTCCTCATATACGCGATGTCGTACTCATAATAGATATCAAAGGATCTAATAATAAGGTGAGCAGTGCGTTAAATAAGTTTTACAGTAAAGAAGATACGAGTAAGATTTACTTTTCGAGTTTTAATCGTAAAATCACGAATGATATGTCTATATTATTTAATATAGGTACTACATTTGAGACTACATATCTAACTTCAGAATATGACATGATTACCAAAGGTATAACATGCGTAATTATCCATTGGACATGTTTGGATAAGGAATTTATCGCTTTTTGTAAAGATAAAAACATAAAAGTTTTTACATACACACATAAAGAACCTCAGGAACTTGAATACATGCTTAGATATGATGTTGATGGGATTATCACAAATGGATAAGATTAAAGATAAGGGTCGTATAAAAAGTACAAATGTCTTGTACCGCCACCATTCGACCTATCGTTAACACGAACAATGCTTCTAAGATTAAGCAAAACACAACAAGTTCTAAAAAAGTACCGACTCGACCACCTCTTAGATCTCTCAATCGCCCAAACGATTATCTATCCGTAGCTGAACGCGTAAATGGCCGCGCTGCCATGATCGGATTTACTTCTGCCGTGATTGATGAGATGATGACAGGTCATTCTATCAGCACACAATTCCAGGAGAACATTGGACTTTCTGTAGCTGTTGCGGCTTTGGCCTTTCTTGGTACAGCATCCAATCCCAAGGATGAAGGTTATGTTCAGGGTTTCTGGAAGCCCGAAACCGAACTCATTAACGGACGACTTGCTATGATTGGTATTATATCACTACTCCTCACGGAATCTCTTCATCCCCAAGTTCCTCTATTCTGAGCTTAAAAAAATAAAACCGTATTATAATATAAAACATGTCAGGTGGAATTGCACAATTAGTGGCTATTGGTGCGCAGGATGCGCATATTGTAGGCCGCCCAGAGGTGAGCTTTTTCCGTTCTACCTATAAACGTCATACAAATTTTTCGCAAACTGTTGAGAAACAGGTTATTCAGGGTAACCCCGCGCCTAATGGTATGTCTACAATCCGCTTCGAGCGTAAAGGAGACCTACTCGGCTTTGTCTATTTAGCTCCCCGAAGTGGTACTAAAATGTTCACCCCCGCAGAGTGGACTACCCAGATTTCTAAGATTGAACTTCTCTGTGGCGGTCAAGTTATAGATACTCAAGATTCCAACTTCTCTCAGTTTGTAGCTCCAGCTCTTATGGCTTCTAACTTCACTAAATCCGTTTCCGGTCATGGAGCGGATAGTAGCAGTGATACTACCAAATCTCGATTCTATCCCTGTCGTTTTTCTTTCTGTGAAAATTGGCAGTCCGCTTTACCTTTAGTCGCTCTCCAGTACCACGACGTAGAATTACGCATTACATGGGGTTCGAACGGCGGAAATCCCTTTGATCATAGTTGGGAATGCTATGCGCATTTCGTATACCTCGACTCCGACGAACGATCAGTACTTTCTCAAACTCCTCAAAACATGCTCATAACACAAACTCAAAAGTCTACCCCCTCTCTCAGTACCATACAGGATCTTACATTTAACCACCCCGTTAAATATTTATGTGCAGCTGATGGTAGCGATTTGACCATTGCTTCGAATGGCAATAAAATTAAACTTCAAATTAACGGAACTGATGTAACAGATTTCAAGTACACAGACCCACATTACACAGCCGTATCCGAATATTATCACGTAACTGCTTCTACCCCCGATCAATCTGGAAACAATAAGAAGCGATTCATTTACCCATTCTGTTTAGAAACCGGTAAGCTTCAGCCTACAGGCTCGTTGAATTTTAGCCGTTTAGACAGCGCGCGCTTAGTCAGTGAAACTGAAGTACACGCCGATGATATTTATGCCGTAAATCTTAACGTTTTACGTATCGAATCTGGTATGGGTGGATTAATGTACAGTAATTAAATCCTATATAATAATAAAAATGTGGATGTTTCTATTCCTCGTATTTTTCGTTTTTATGATCACCTACGATCCTAAATCCGGAACGCTTAATAAATATATACCTTCTCAGAACGCGCCATGCAAAGATGGACATTATCAGGAAATACAATTTGGACAATATGGACACGACTGTTCTACAAAACAAACATCTAAAATGGGTGCTATTGTATCTACTTAAAAACAAAACGTCTTTTATACGTACATGTTCTCAGTTGATCGCGAAACCGCAATTATAGTAGCATTAGTGGCATGCGCTGTTGCTTCATATTATATTTACACGGATCTTAAAAAATCTAAAGATGACATAACTAAAATTAAGAGATTTTTGGATAGCGTTACTTCCGACCCCCCTCCAGAAATGATGTACATGCAAGGTGCACCTCCACAAGCAACGGTTCAGGTTCAGCCTCGACGCGAAGCTCCGTCGGCACAAAAGGTAGTTGACGTTATACACGAAACAGATAAACCCGTACAAAAATCTCCGGAATAAACTTGTCAGGGGATTATAGAAGCTAATGAGCGATGAAAAAACACAAAGCAATTGCTATTCCAGTTACGTTTGCTGGAGATACACCTCGTTTTCTGACGGTTAGAGATAAAAGATTCAAGGAATGGATATTCGTAACCGGTGGATGTAGAAGACGTGAGATTTATCAGCCTTTGCGTACAGCTTTACGTGAGCTTGAAGAAGAAACTCGTGGAGTAATATCGTTGAAAAGAGGGGAATACACAAGCTACACCTTTAATGTAAAAGAAAGTCCTAATGTAGAACTCGAATATACCGTGTTCATATTTTTTGTTAATTATTCAAAAACAGAACAACTTGAAATGATTAGACGATTTAATGAAGAAAAATATAAAATGCATACTAAAAAAATACACATGAAAAGAACATATGATGAAAATGATTTTATGAGTTTTGATACGTTACCAGAATTTAATTCAAGACGGCGATGGGAAAGAATAATCCATAACGTATTAGAAAATCCAGAATTTTACGCCTGCGTAACTTCTTTAAATAGAAAAACATTTTCTATTAAATAATGAAGTCTAAGAACTATATTCTTAGACAGATAAAAGAACTTCTTATGGAGCGAAAATCGTACAGGGAAGACAAGGCAGATCAATACGTAGAAAATATAAAAAATAAGACAGTTTACGAATTACTGGTTTTTAAAAAGGAATTGTCTTTAGAAGAAGAAGAGTATATAGACGTGTCTTGTAGAGCATCGATTTGGCATGAAGAAGAAGATTAAAAAGAAGAAAATAATGTAATGTAAGTATGTTTAAATCTTGGTGTCGTAAACAAGGGTTTGTTAACGGTTCCAATCTTTCACATGTGCTCATGGACGGTGGTGTCCTATCTGTTCCATTTGAAAGGTTGAATGATTTCTATGAAATATACATAAAAGCTATACAGTCCGGTGAAAAAATATTTGTTGTCGAACAAAAAACTGATACGTTTAATTTTTTCGTTGATCTAGATTATAAAGACGAAGAAGACATTCCATTTGAAAAATTAGAGGAATATATCCGAACGATCTGTGACCGTGTTACCCATTATAATGGTAAAGATGCACTTATATCCGCAGCAAACCCTAAAGATTGCGGTAATAATCTAAAAAAATATGGAATTCATATAAATTGGCCAAATTTTGTAGTAGACCATGGTTCCGCTATGGCTTTACATTCTCATATAGTATCCGCATTAAATATTATGTATCCAGGTAAGTCGTGGAATGACATTGTAGATACGGCTGTATATGGGGGAGGTAGGAGAAATGTAAAAGGTAGCGGCTTTAGAATGCCATGGTCGCATAAATATGTGAAAGGTGAAATTCAAGGCGAATATAGACCAGTGCTTATTTATACACACGGGGATGGTAAACTAACCCGTATATTTGATAGAAAACCAACTGTGGATATTATGCATATGGCGACGGTTAGGACAAATAATACCGATATTAATATAGTAGAAGGTTCGAGTCGCGATGAGGGATCTTTTACGGTTAACGAAATGAAAAATGAATTCCGTGACGAATCTATATCAAGGGAGATCGAATTATTCATTCAAAAAGAATTAGAAGGACAAACAAAGGCGGAAGTGCGTAAAATTTTTAACGATAAAAACACTTTTCTCGTATCTTCGACTTCCAGATATTGTGAAAATCGTGGACAATCCCACGCGTCAAATCACGTGTGGTTCCGCGTAGCGGGAAGAACTATTCAACAAAGATGTTTTTGTACGTGTGAAACCATGAAAGGTAGACGTTTTGGATATTGTAGAGATTTTTATGGGAGAAAACACACCTTACCAGATTCAATTTTTACTAAATTGTATCCAGATGGTTACTCGCCTCCAACCATAGTTACACCACAAAATACATGCATGCCATGTCCAGAAGAAAAAAAAGTGGATTCTGTATTGGTTTGTGAAGAAATACAGAAATTTATTAACAAAAATATAATAATGAACGCATCGGTAAAGGTAACTAACATGTCAAAGAAAACGAAAAATATTAGAACGGTTAATACGAATCACGTTTGTTCAGTGTGTAAAAAGAAAAATATTCAATTTAAGATTACTAAAAATCGCATGATTCAAGTATGTTCGTGTAATTCTAGGGAGCATAATTTATCAGATAAAATAATACGCTTATTATAAAGATGTTACAGATAATGTTAGTGGGTATGGTAATATTTATGGTTTCAAAATTATTCACATACGATACAGAATTAGATGAAGTCGATAAAATTATAAAAGAGACACACAAATATTCCGGTATATATCCAACATTATATAGAACATTTTTAGCTAACATGAGTTTAGCTACCGATTACATGAAAGAAGAAAAATTTAATAAATCTCAGTCGTCGTTAATCAACGCAATAGACAATCTAAATGACATGGTGCATTATATGATTTTAACAGACGGTGATTTAATAGACGAAATAGCAGAGATAGGCGATAGATTAGGAATTACTTTTGAACGTATATTAATACAAAAAAGTCTTATTAAAGGTGAAAAATATATGCCTAAATATATTTAAAAAGAATTGACATCGTTAATAAAACATGAGTATGAATGTTACACGCACGCGTTCTGGAAGAGTGTCTAAAGTACCCGATCGTATGAAGCCGACAGAAGAGTGTGTAGAGGACGATTTTGATGAAGATGAATACGACACCGATTATGATGCAACGGATGAAGATGATCTTTGTGAAACCGAAAGTGATGATGAATGTATCGATAGCGATGAAGATGAAAATGGGAACTTAAAAGGATTTATTGTAAGTGATAACGACGAATCCGACGACGAATACGAAGCTTAAAAAAATAAAGTATTATCTACCTACATGGAAACTGAGTTAGGTAATCCTATAGAATATAATCCCCAACTTTTAGATAAAGAAGTACAAGATAATACAGAACCGATACAGGATCATATGCCTACTAATATGAATGGACAAGAATATTATTATCACCCTCCCCAACCCCCATATATTATGACACCCGAACCATTTTCACAAAAATCGACAGATATTTTCGCATCTTTAGATAAAGTTGCATATATAGTGATATTCGTAGCGTTTATATTAGGATTCTTTATGGGCAAAACTCTCCAACCAGTTATCCTTAGAACTGGCTGAAAACGGTGTAAAAGATTTAATAGGGGTTTTTGTTTTTTCGATTTTTCTACTGGTAATTACTGGACGGACAACACCGTCAATAATTACTTCAGACGCTTTTTTATCCTCATCATCTAATAATTCTATATCGGTGATCGTAAAATTTTTATCGTGTTTAGACGTTTTCATATAAGCAATATTCATCGTATTATTAAAAGTGTATATTTTAATAATATGAGATTTATAATGATATTAAATTATACTAAAATTACTTAGATGTTACTTCCTCTCCCTTTTCCACTTCCCGATTTTCGCTCGTGTCTACACCGATAACAGATTCCTCATCTCCTTCTGGTATAGAATTTTCAGCTTCACGTTGTTTACGGCGTTCTTCTATTTCTTTAGCTACAATGGCATCGGCTTCTTTTACTAACTCTTCCATAGGAGTATCAGGTTTCTCCCTTTGTAAACGCTCAATTATTTCAGCTGGATGACTAATTGGAGCCTCGTCGGGTTTATTATAATATTTCGAATTCTCATCACCAGATTTAAAATAATTGGGTTTGCCATCAACGTCTTTTCCAGCTTGCATGTCGGCTTTACGTTCATTAAACATCTTTGCAGCCATTGCCTGATTTTCCTTATAACCAGTCATTAATTCTTCAAGTTTTTCGTTAGTGTAATGCGAATCTTCGATTTTACTTGGATCTGGTGGAATTAACAACCATTTATACAAATCTACAACGTATATATCAAATGTTGCATCTTCCTTTTGAAGTCGTTTAGCGTGACTCGCGGCTTCGTCTCGAGTAGCAAAAGCTCCTCTTATTTTTATACCAAATTTATCATTTTTTTGTGGAGCCTCTGGTCCCACGATAGATAAACATGCATACAATTGACCGGGTACAGTAATATAATCTTGTTCCAACGACATTATAATTTTTCTTGTTATTTAAACTTTAAGCCATCTAACTTAAGTCGAATCTATATAATTAAAGTTTTTACGTTTATTAAAGTATGGAAGATTTACGTCGTTTACATAACGACGAAAAACGCACACTCATTGAAAACGTGGCATTCAAAGGAGCGAACATTCTTGATGTTGGATGTGGGTTTGGCGGAGATCTTCAAAAATGGGCTAGGGTAGGCGCCAAAATAAATATGTGTGAACCATCTCTCACGGCTTTACAAGAAGCTAAATCCCGTGCATCTAATATGAAAATGCGTGTGAATTTTTATCACGGTGACATTTTTAAATGTCCTAATATACGATACGATATTATCTGTTATAATTTTTCATTGCATTATATATTTCAAACACGCGATTTGTTTTTTGGAACAATACGCGAAATAAAAAAAAGATTAAAACCTGGTGGATTTTTTATAGGAATTATTCCCGATTCGGAAAAAATAATATTTAAAACTCCATACGAAGATTCTCTCGGGAACTTTTTTAAATTAAAAAATATGAGTAATGGTAATTTTGGAGAAGATTTAGTTGTCCGTCTAATAGATACACCGTATTATGCAGAGGGTCCTAAATCAGAACCAGTTGCTCATAAAGATCTTCTTATAACACATCTAGAAAACAACGGCTTTTCAATGGAGAAATGGGAGCCTCTAGAAGGAAATTCCATATCGGAATTATATAGTAAATTTATCTTTGTATATAGTAATGATCGCTATACTATTACTAATAATAGTTAATGCGTTTTTAATTGTAAGTTTTCGGCAAGATCCGATCCTTGTTGAGGTAAAGGAAAAATATAAATTACTCAGGGAACATCTTATATCGACAAACGACCCTAAATTTAAAATGCTTCATAAGGAAATTCCTATAGTGGCTTACAGGGGGTCATTTTTATCGGGTGTAGGATATAATACAAATAAAGGTCAAGAAATAGGTCTATGTATAGATGGTACAGTTAATCAGGTATTACACGTACTCATACACGAATTAGCTCATTGTACAGTAGAGGAATATTCGCATAGTACAGGGTATTGGAAAAATTATAATGATCTGAAAAATGAAGCTATACGAATTAATATATATGAAAATATAGACTTCGAAACACCGTTTTGTGGAAAGACGATCGCAGATTAATAATGTTAGTTAAATATATATGCCGGAATATAACATCAGGCAACCTAATATGGATAGAGTTCTTCTTTCTTTATTGATGTGGTTTTTATTAATGACGGGTGCATTTCTTACACGGTTACAATCACCCTATTGGGTCAATATGACTATAATGACAGTAATTTTTCCAGTCATTATATGGTATCTCGGTAATACTAGCTTAATTATTAGTATGCAGCCAACAGCTGTTATGGTTGCAGTGCTCATGGCCGTGTTATTTTTAATCGTCATAACTGAAGGATTTAAAGATGTACGAGGCGTCAAGGTATTTTCCAAGCAATTAAGAGAAAGTTACGAAAATTACGGTAAAGATATTAAAACAGCTTGGCTACCATTAGTAATGACAATGGTATCATTATTAATAGGAGTATCCTTTAGTTACATAATGTTACGTGGCGCTGTACTTGATCTTTATTAAAAATATTTACGAGTAACGTAAAATACAACAGCCGCAACAGCTCCGGTTGAAGCTAAACCTACCAAACTACGATTTCCCTGATTGTTTAAAAATTTAGGAACCGAACTGGCGAGCTTTTCCTGTATAGGTTTGCTCACGGATATACCGGCAGCGAAGACAACTATGAGTGCGTCAAGTTGCTCGTCGGTTAGATCAAATGGGTTTTTCTTTTTTTTAGCGGAATCCGTAGGTACAGAATTTTGGGGGGTGGGAATCATCACCTGTTGCTGAGCCATTTGAACGGCGCGTGGATCTGTACCCATCATAGGCGATTCAAATCCCTGATCTTGTGGGTAACTCATAACATCTGAAATAGGTGTCGAGTCCATGTCTGCTTTATATTCATTCACATTTTTTTCCGGGATTTCTGGCACAAGTGTTGTTGTTTTTGAAAATCTGTCCACGGGTACCATACCATCCGCTTCTTCTGATAAATTCATAGTTACAATGGAATCTGACATTTACAATAGTTTAGTTTTTTTAGTTAAATGATTGTCGCATTTTTTACATACAGGACATGTATGTAAAAAATGTTCCCAGAGGGGTTTGAACCCACGACCTTGGCGTGCCTTATATGAATATTACTTCATTATTTATACTTAGTATAAGCACCACGCTCTAACCAACTGAGCTATGGGAACACAAATTACCTATATTTGGTTTTCCCGAATATAACTAGCACTCAATCTTTAAGTGTATAAAGAATAGATACTTATCTATATTATATGGAAAATAACATTCCCTGTAATAGTGAATATTATCAAGATATGTTCGATCAACATTTAGACGAGACTGAACAAAAATTACGAGTTCAAATTAACAATATAGTTAAGGAGATATATGACACGCTTGGATCTGGTCATAGTGAACGTGTCTATCATAATGCTATGGAAGTGAGTTTACGTGAACTAAACATACCATACGAGTCTGAACGTTACGTTCCAGTTTATTATAAAGATCATGTTGTTGGAATGGCGCGTGCTGATATAATTATAAAACGAACAACTGTTCTGGAATTAAAATCCGTAAAAACGTTAACGGATGCTATGATAGCTCAAGCTCGTAAATATTTACATCAATTAAAGGTTGATACTGGGTATTTGATTAATTTTCCATCAAATGAAAATTGTAAACCCGAAATAATAGAAGTAAATAAGAATTCTTATGAAACCCCATCGGACAAATAACCTACCACAAACTAGCCTTAAATAGTGGGAATAAACTCCCATTGAAGATCTTTACATATCGCTTTCCATATGATATCTTGCTGATGAAGTTTTTCTTTTGATTTTAGTAGAGGAAAATACTGAAGATACGAATCTTCAGATAGCAGCTCACAAAACTTATATAATACAAAACTATAACTCAAAAAATTTTTTCGATCTGATGGACAATTGTCATCGAACGGTTTCTGAATATCACGGAACATCATACGTAATTGTTCTTCTAATTCTACAGGCATTTTAGGTGGTTTGATCCCACTTAATATATTCGTAATATAAGGTACGTGTTCATAAAACTTATTTAATTTAAGTTTTTTAAGTAACGATCTGACTTTAGCGTGTGTTATCTCGTTAAGTGATTTAATTTTCATTTTTTTGAACTCGTTTCGCAATTCTTCTATAACCTCTTTAGGGATAGTTGTTATTTCCTGCGCTTGAAATTGTGAGAGCCATTCATTAAAATGATTATCTCTTTTGTACGAGTAATTTATAACTTTACCCGATGTTTCTTGTTCTTCTTTATAAGTAAGTTCTTCGCTTATTAATATTTCTAAAATACATCCACACGAGTCGCATACTAGTTCACTTGTATCATGAAAATGAAAAATATTACTATCAGGGCAATTTGGACAATAATCAATTCTCTTGCGCTCTATGGGACGATCGATAGTTTTCTTTTCCACGTCGATAAGATAATCCGTGTAAATATCTTTTTTTTGTAACCCCATAGTTTCTTTACAATTAAAGATGTTATCTCTGGTAACCTCGTTCACAGATTCTGTGTCGATAGACCTTTGTATATATGGCATACATTTTCCAATATATTCCGCCATTTCCGATTCGTATTTTGTTTTATTTAATGGATCGGTTTTAATCAATTCTAACCAATTATCTAATTTATTATTATATCGACTTAAAAAATTACCTTCCATCTATATAAATGATTAAATTACTTCGTTCGTTTTTAATTAACGCAATTTACATATTTCATAATATTGTCAATACGTTTTTTAAAAAGAACGATTACTCTATTGTTGAAAGGTATATTGAATACGGTGTAGATCATAATAAGGAATTCAAGACTAACGAACCATTTTGGGAAAAATGTTCACGTGAACACGATCGAAATACTAAATATTATGTAGTTAATACTGATGTCAATAAGTCATTACCCAACATTCCAGATATGATCGACAAGGTTATTATACGAATTAAGTATTGGCATAATAACAAAATCTATAAATATTTAACTAATAATCCAAAATATGAATGGCCACCGCCAAAATCAAAATCTATGTCTTTTCATTTACCATTGACTAGTGCTCAATTAATGGATGTCAACGATAAACCTGTCAAGGATGTACTCGAAAAAATCCGGAGGTATTCGGGTCCCCATTCAGATTTTCACGGAGAAAAAATTAAAATTAGTGATATGTTTTATTATACAGAACCATTTTTAGCTACGACGTATCCTAAAATTAAAATCAAAAACTGTTTTGGTATGGTTAAATCCGTTGACACGGCTACTGGCTATCTCACTGATCTTCGTTTACCTTAGTAGCTAAATAAAATTTTAAATCACCTAGGTTTGCAACGTTATATTTTAAAATTAAAAATCGATTTTGTTCTTCTTGCATTATTTGTACTGTAGAGCACATACTGGTAGCCTTCGTAAATATGTTCATATACCTTAATGAATATATACCAGACATTAAGGCGCAATCATCTACACACTGTATTTCCGTTTCTTGATCTGCAAAATCACCTTTGCATATTAAACGCAAGACTTTACCCCCTCTAGAAATTTCTATTTCATCGCCTATATTTGCCATATCTCGACATATTCTCTGAAAATCTACAGATGGAATAGGCGTATTTACGGTCATATGCATTTCAGGTACTTCAATCTGATTTTCGTTTATGTCTAATAATTTTAATGCAAATTTTGTAGATGTTTTTTTCTGTTCACTGTGAATTTCAATGTTCATGTATTCTTTTGAATTTATGGTTATTATCAAAACGTCATTTACGGTAATGGTTTTTAATAATTTGTATACATTAGTCATGTTAACACCGCAATCAATCGACTCACTGCATTCATATTCTTCAAAGTTCTCGGCTGGAAGATGCATATCTATCAAAGATGTACGTGCGGTATCAAGAGTTACGATATACATACCGGTTGGTTTAAAATAAATATTGACGTCATTCAATATATCTTTAAGGACCTCAAAGGTAGATTTTATAGCTGCAGCTTGAACCGTTACCAGTTTCATCTTTTAATCCGTGGATTTAATTCTTTATATCACTATACGCAACGTCTTCAACTTTACGACTAATTTTCTCTTGTAACTCTTTTGTCATTGGGGGTTGTAAAGATATTCCATATTGATCAAGTCCGAACATCTCCCCTGTAGGTTCACCGGTTAATGTAGTTGAATTAATTCCACCGAATCCACATGTTTCTAACTCTTCTACGGGTAATAGAGACTCGAGCCAATTATGAATTTCTCGTCCAACTAATAGTTTACCATTTTTTGTTAACATTGTAGGTACTCGAGTTATTTTAGTTTTAAACTCTGGGGGTATTCCATGAATTGTCACGTTATGAAATTGGACAATTTGCTGTAATTGTTGATGTTTACTTATAAATTTTACAACTTCTACACTGTGCTTGCACTTAGGACTGAATATTAAAAGAGACATCTGTAATATTTCTTCAAAAAAATTGAAATAATTTGACACGTTTTTTTGTAAACTATATTAATGTATAGCGTAATACTCGTTCTTATACTAATTTATCTACTGTTCGATTCCAGGACAGAGAAGTTCGGGTATTCTGGTGCATATACACCCATTCATGAAGTTGTATTGAATGATCCAAAACCAAAACTAGAAGAATATATCAAAGTTGAAAATATTACGATTAATAATGATTTAATGGAAGATTTTGTACTATTAACTAATAAATACTTAAATGAACAAGCTGGTATTCACAATTATATAATAGAAACGAAGGATGTTAAACAATATAAACACAAAGAAAAAAACCACTATCTTTACAGATGTAATTTTATGTGTGTTAAACCTAGTGGATTTGTTTTTGGGTTTTCGGTTACATCTGATATATTAGTTATTAATAATAAACCGTCACATGTACTAGGTGTTAATTCACAAGAACTTGATATAAATCCCCCTTCAGACAAAACGCCGTTTGAAAGCAGTATAGAAGGTTCTGAATATGTACTCTATGAAGACATAAAAAATAGTGAGTTAGATACGATAAAAAAATAGCCTAGTTATTATTAATGATAAACGTTGATGAGATTTCTAACATCGTCAATAATAGAAATCGTATGAAAAAGGAAACGTATGTCGAATTATATAAACAGATAACACGTAAAATACGACGAGCTGTCGATACCAATCGAAAACATGTAGTCATAGAAATTCCAGCATTTGTTATAGGATATCCTACCTTTAATCGTTTAAAAGCCTTGATATATTTAAAACGACAATTGGAACTGGCTGGGTTTGATGTAGCTGTTATAGGAGACTATGAAATTAATATTACATGGAGAGTAAAAAGACCAAATAGGGATTCATCCAGACTAACATCTATGGACGAGTTCCCAACTCTTATAAATTTAAAAAAGGCAGCGAACCAATACAGGAGAAATGCGCAAAACATCTAATAAAAAAAGTTTAATTAATCATAAATGGACAACTTAAACGTTTTGGTTGAGGCGAAACGAGAATATCTTGAGCAACTTTCCATACTTATATGTCCAGTTATGATTGATGTATTTGATGCCATGTATCAAGAAGCGCATAAACTTTCCAAGGGGCGTCAGACTTTGATTATGTTTCAAAAGTTATTAAAGGACGTACCCGAATGGAATGAAACTATGGCTAAACAGCACACAGATAATATAGCTGATAGATGTTCATGGTTTAGAGATCTTGTTGCAGCTGTTTTTGTCAGTTCGGTTAAAATTCTTTCAGCTGTCCGCTTAAGTAAGGATTCCAAAAAAATGTCTGTAAAATTACCCACAAATGAAATTTTCATTCACACGTGTTACAAGAATGCCGCAAAAGACCTATACCGTGATCCCTACATATTTAGCGAGACACAATCTGAACATGCTCGAAATGATAAACTATACGATAGATTTTCTACATGCGTTGAAAGTTCCGTAAAGGAACTTATACCAGTTCAACAAATATTACAAACATATATGACGGCCGAAACAGATGAATATGTGGACGGCGAAGAACCGGATTTACATGATGAAGATGTAGGCGAATTTGACGAAAACGAGGATCAACAGTACATGGGAGACGAACAAATGGGAGATGGTATGGAAGAAGGTATGGAAGAAGGTATGGAAAATGAGCAATATCAGGAACAGGGAATGGAAGGTAATCCGTATCCAGATGATACTCCACAACAACCCCCCAACCCGTTTCAAAACGAATTTAAAACAATTCGATCTACACCAGAAGAACAAACACAGGCACCCGACGATAGAGAAGAATTATTTTCAGATGCAGCTGATTCCCGTAGTAAAAAACTTGGTTATTAAATATGGATGAATATCTTAGAGAGCCTGGATCAGCCGCTATTATAGCCGCTGGTATAACCGCGATGTATATACACGCGAAAGCTCGATTAAATGACGAAGGATCTCTTACAACAAGTTCCTACGCAAAACCGGCTGCATTGGTAGGTATATTAGTTTATTTTATAGTATCTAACGGACTCGGTAAACGTGAAACTATTTCAACTGATCCATTTTGAATAACTTAAAGATAATTCTCGTGTAATGTATATAATGACTTCCATCGTTGCATTTAATGATATGATGGGACAATTTCTTACGGAATTGCACTCAGCCTTTCCAGAAGAAAAGAAACTAAAAAAGTACATGGCAGCTTTCGAACTTATGCGATCTGCTAACGGAAAACTCATTGTCGAAGGATATATGGACAGTATCGGCCCGTACACGGATAAAATCAATGCACGCGACGAATCATTTTTTCTAGAGAACGCGGCAGAGATTGATTTTCTCAAAGAAATCAATATCAAAGAATGCTGGCCAAAAGCTTCAGATGGAACCCGTGCAGCTATTTGGCAATATATCCAAACTCTTTACATGTTAGGTACGACTATCACCGCAATTCCACCCGATACGCTTTCTATGATAGAAACTGTAGCTAAACAGTGTGCAGATAAGATGCAGAATGATGATGGTGAAATAAACATAGATGAATCTGCTCTTATGAAATCTATGCAAGGCTTACTTAGTGGAATGATCAAAAAATAAAAACTGTATAATATAAATGGTATCATTGTTTGAGGATCCTAAGCAAATAATTAGGGCTGATAAAGTTACTGAATTTTGGCCAATAAAAAAACATACAGCAGAAGAACGTGTTAATGCAACTGCTCGTTTTATAATTTATGCGACGTGCATATTATATATTATTAGACGTGATATTAGAGTATTTATATTAGGTTCTACATGTTTAGGCGTCTTATACGTAATGGAAACCTCCAATATGATTAAAGGTGCACCTCCCACCAAACATCAGGGTTTAGACAATGATATTTATTCAGCCTGTCAACGCCCTACGAAAAACAATCCAATGGCGAATGTTTTAGTGAGTGATTATGACGGTAGACCAGATCGACCGTCAGCGTGTGATTACCACTCCGTGAGAGATGAAGTTAACTATATGCTGTCTGGTAATATAGCATATGGTCCACAAAAATCCAGATCTCCGATGCCAGAATATCAACGAAATGCATATTCCAGGCAATTTGTATCAGGGCCGGTAACTACAATTCCCGGTGCTCAAACCGAATTCGCTGAATGGTTATATGGTAAAAAGCACGAAGATACATGCAAAACAAATCCATTGTTATGCGACCCGAATGCGCGTGGGGTACAATTAGAAGCTTTTGGGGGGCTACAGCCTAATAACGATAAACGAAGTGGTATGATGGGGGGTGGGAATGGTTCAGCTTAGTTAGATAATATTCTCATGTAATAGTAAATGGCTTATCAGCTTCAACCCGGATTAAATTTAGTAGAAACTCCTGCACGCCCAACTGTTTGTGCGACGGAAGAGGTTTTTGCTTACCCTCAGCCCAGCACATTGAATTATGGATCCAGTCGTCCCAATACGATGCTTTATGGAACGGCACCTTTCAAGGCCGGCAAGGGAGCGCCCGCACAATTCATAGAAACGAGTGATGAATTGCGCCCCCAGTCTACATCTAGATTTAACAAAATAGTAGCGAAAACGTATGAACAGAATTTGTTCCCTCTTCAAAATGTCGCTTGTAAACTTCCTTTAAAAACCATGAGATATGAACCGAATAGTACTCGCGCAGATACGCAAAATCAAATGTTTCAAATGAGATATTCTCGTCAATAAAAATATTTATATCTTATAAGAATGGCAGATCCCGCTTCTATAATAGCTATTGCTGGACTGGCCTTTATGGGTAAAAAATTAAGCGATCCCAAGCCCGAAAAATATACAAATGCTCCTAAAACTACAGAAGCTCCATCCCCATTTTTGCCAGCGTATCCACAAGAAGTACCAAACCTATACCAACCAACTCCAACAGATGAACCAGGTTGGTTAGGATATCCCCCACCTAAAAAAGAACAAGGTAGCTTCGGTGATGTTGTCCCACAAGTACGAACCAGTGGAAATGAAGTATTAGATATGCGCAATAGGATGTTTGATAACGGTCGTATGAATAATTTATCACCAATACAAAAACAACTCGTAGGTCCTGGTATAGGTGTAGGACCCGAAGTACCAGCTACAGGTGGTTATCAGCAGCTAGTACGAATTAATCCGGAAAATGTAGGATCTTATAAACTCACTACATTACCGGGTAGAAGTGGTCCTGCGTTTGATATCTTCGGTGGTCGTCGCGGTAAAATGGGTGAAATTGCAAATAACCGCCCCGAGAAAACTGCATATTTACCAAGTCGTAGACCACTCGCCGGTGGTAAATCACAAGGTTTTGATGGTCACGTTGTTAGAGGAACACATGTTAATGGTAAACGCTTGACTAATAGATCTCAAACTGGTATGCGAAATGATGGTTTGAACTTTCCCGGTGCTAAACGCATTGTTTCTAACATGACAGTGAATTCAGATCCCACTAGGAACAAGAAGGATGGTAATATAGAACAATATTCTTACAATAATCAAGTTGCACCCAATATTAATAAATATTCACACGGTTATGTAGTATCACCTGGTGTAATGATCGGTACTTCAACACCTCATTCGAGTGATAAATTATTCCAATATGGATTCCGTCCAGACGATAAACGTGGAAAAGCGAATAGAGCTGGAAATGCCGGAAGGATGAATGTTCGCGCCGGACCCCTTAATCAAGGTGGTCTAGTAAGTAATATGCGTTCTGATTCTGACAGGTTACACGGTCGCACGGGACCCATCGACGGAGCTTGGACACAGCAATACGTAAGTGAAATGTATCACAAGTTTAACGCTTATAAAGGTAATATGAACCCTCGTTCTTCTTCTAAAAACTTGAATATAGCCAAGCAGCAAATTAAGAATAACCCCATAGCTCAGCAGATGTTGTAAGTGATTTTTTTTGAGTAATAACACCTATTAAAATATTGTCCATATATTTTAATGAGCGTATACACGTTAGATATAGATAGTAGTGAACGAAATCCTATACTTTACCCTAATCCAGGTGATTATGTAGTTGAATTAAAAAATCCAATATATGACGGAAAAAAATTATCTATAGTGTCTGGTCGTATTCACGCAAGTCAATTGTTAGTAAACGATAATAATAATACGTTTTCTATAACAAGTGATGGTTTAACGTCCAATATAACATTAGAAAATGGAAATTATAGTGGTAAAACGCTGGCAATTGAATTAGCGAGTAAACTAAATCAAGTGATAACAACCGCTGTTTATGATAAAGAAAAAAACGATATTACGTTAACTGGGTCAAGTGATTTTACATTTAATTTTTATGATGGTGTAAACGGTTTTAGTTCAGTTTCAAATGGCGTGAATAAAACTACACCACACGATATCATGGGATTTCCAGCTAATAATGTATCATCCTTAAATAAAACTTTAACTACAGGTAGTCTTAATTTACAGGGCCCTGATGCACTTGTTATAAAAATAAGTAGTGGGGCTGAAGAATTAAATAAAACTGTATATTCTGATACACCTTTTTACACTGGTAGAATTTTAATGTGTGGCGATGTAATCAATTATTCTGGACAAGACGATATCGTAGAACATAATTTTGACACGGGTTCGCAAAATATAAGTAAATTACGTATTCAATTTTATTATAGTAGTAATAACCGTTTAATTCCTTATGATTTTAGAAATGCAAACCATATATTGAAATTAAACATAACATGTACAACAGACAAACTTAAAACAATATCTGATATAAAAAAGGATTTTTCACTTCCTAAACCTATTCACATACCCGATATAGAGAATCTGAATAAGTGGAATGCATTTATATACATTTTTTTTATAGTATTAACCGGTATGTTTTTTATTATGCTCACAAAGCCTAATAGGATTAACGGGTAACCGCGTATACGGGAGAAGTGGGTTTCCTGACGCGCTTGGATAAGCGGGAAATGACCATGTAAACAATAACGGAAAGAAGAGTGGTGAAGAGCGCGGTGAGACCGTAGTTAAGACCACCGTTCTTTTGGACGCGTACGACCTGATGAATGGTCCAGCGAACAAGATCCATCCAAGAAAGGGCGGCAGCGAAAGAGAACCCGGCAACGACGGCGTTGAGAGATTGGGTCTCAAGCTCGCGGGAAATAGCCATGAGGGTATCGGTAGCAGCTTCTGCAGACATTTTATAGTATATATAGATTTTTTTATTCTGGTAACAATTCCTCTTCAATCAGAATTTTTTTATATTTTTGGTTTTCATACCCCCTGATAGGCTTGGGTTTTTCCTCACTTTCGGATTCGGATTCCGAATCCGAATCCGATTCTGAACTTGATTCTGAACAGTCATTACTCTTAAATAGTTTATATTTACGTTTACTCCAACCCTCTGGAGTATGACATGTTTTCATTACTATCAATAGCATTTTTAATCATCTCCTCTGACGGATTTGTCGGTTTCCACGCATCCCATGCATCATATGCATCATTTATACGTGTAAATTTTTCATCATCACCCGAATAAGGTTCGAACATTTCATCTTCGTCGTCTACCACTTCAATGTTATCTTCGTTATCAGATTCTTCTTCTGTATAAATTTCCGGGAAGTACGATCCAATTCTATCACCTACAGTATTCATAGCGCAATATTTCATACAATATTCCACGTCTTTCGCGAGAATTGTATTTCTTCCACACGCTTTTGCATATTGTCCGGATAAAACTACCGCATTTTCGAGTACAGGTGTTACTATATCAATTGCCGATTGGACCATTTGGGAAGAGAAGTTGTCCTGATCCATCTTTAATTCTAAATATGTTATTACTTAGCGCGTAAACTCTAAGTTCTCTTATATCCGACGTGTTATTGTTCAATGTGAGTGATATATTTTGATCTTTAATAGTACTAAAATTCACGTGGCCAGTGGGATACCATTTCTCTGGTTCTAATGCAAAGCTATATGAATAAAATCTTCTGAATAATTGTGTTCTTGAATGGTGTATACCACTTTGAACCGCCCTAAGATTTATCAAATTCCCTGTTACATCATTTAAGATAACCTCTTTATCTAAAGTTAATTCTAAGCTTACTAGATTCTCATAATTTATATATCTACCATTTACTGGATAAACTTGTGAAGGGTGATCGTAGTCAAAATGACTATATAACACGTTTTCATTACTTACACGTGAAATCACGAAATAGAGCTCCTTTACTGGGTTTGAAAAATTTAACCTAAATTTTGTTATATCGTTACCATCGTTCTTTGAAATAGGTATTCTAAAAACATTACGCTGGATTTGTGTAATCACGTAATCGCGATTCAATTTTTCTAGCATTTTACGTTCTGTTGAATCGAGTAATATCATTTCAGTATAGAGATTTATAGAATTAATTGTTGCAGTAGATTCATCAAATCCTTCATTAATTACATTTAAGTAATCATATATACAGAATTTCCTTTCGCTTAATTGAACCTCTATTTCACATTCGTGTAAACTAAATGCATGTAATGGGATATATAATTCGGGGTTATTATGAAAATAAAAAGGAATATCGACGATATATGTTCTAGATTCGATGGCATTATCTAAATAGTTATCTATAGATGTAGATACAGAAGTTCCAGATAACTCATTTGGATTTTTACCTATTAATTTGGATAAGTTTAATTGTTTTGACTGTGTTATATAATGTTCACTATATATTTGTAACCAATCACGCGGAATTCTTTGTATAAGTTGACCTCCTATTATCAAATCAATATGATCTATTATAGCATGACCAATTGATTCTATATATTTATAGTAAACATCATCTTTTTTTAAAGGAGGCAAATTAATATGTAACCTAATAGATTTAATTAGATCACCCGAATCTGCTGGTATTGTACATTTTATCCTATTTCCATATTTAACTTCTCCTTCAAAATCGTGTTTTATATCGTACACCGCAAAGTTTGCGTGTTTCCTGAAATTTTTTATAAAATGTGTGTACTCAGGATTTTCTGTAAAAAATATATCCTGAGAACCGGTTGTAGCGAGTTGTACACGACCGGCCATTACTACTATTACTTTTTAAAATTTTAACCCTGCTAAACCACTTCGTATGTTTAATATGTTATAATTTAATGCGTAAATATCAACTTTAGTGTTACGTGTGGTTGATACATCTTCCATTTCTATGTTTATATGTTTATGAACTATTCTACTCATATTTAATTGACCTGTTGGATAATATTTTTCGGGGTATAATGAAAATGAGTGTATATAGAATTCATACGCGGGGTCTGGACACCCTGTATGACATTTTAATGTATTATGATAAGCGAGTTCTGTACCAGTTTTATTAAACACACTCGAACCATTGCACGTGAATTTTATATTTTTTATTAATCTGTGATCCGATCTTTTATATTTAGATCCTAGACCTACGATAGTATCGGAAAATGATTGGTTGTTTGAATGTGTATCGAGTAATACATCGTAAATTTCACCATCTATGGGATCCGTGTATTCTTTTGCTAACACGAATAATTCTTTTACGGGATTTTTAAACTTTAATAACGCAGATTTACTTATTTCATTTGGTTTAAATGTTATAGTCGATTTTTGTAATTGAGTTATTACATATTCCATCGGACGTGTTAACAAGAAATTCTTCTCGTCATCTGTCACAAAGTAAAAATCTGTTATAAGCGATGCACTTAATATGGAACCGTCAAGCGTTTTTTCACGTCTCACATTTCCATCACTTTGTATTGTATATTTAAATGTTATATCATCATCTAAATCTTTGAATGTTAATTTAATCTCTACTAATTGTTTAGTTATAGCGCATATAGGAATAGATAAACTCGGATATCTAAAAAAATAAAATGGTAAATTAACATAAAACGTGTTATACGAATCAGATACCGTTAAATGATTACCATGACCATTTAAAAAATACATAGTTTGATCCCTGTCATCTTTATTACTGTATAATTGATCATACATATCTATATAATCACCTGTTATTCGCTGTATAGTTTGTCCACCTATTAATAAATCGACATGTTTTATTATATTTTTAGCTAATGGTGGGTTATAAAAATTATATATAGCCGGTGTACCATTTGCATCGTGATCAGGTAATTTTCCTAGTTTTATTTTTAAAATAACACTGCGCAATAAATCTCCTATATTGTTTGGTATTCTACAATGTAGCGTTTTACCAAGTGAAATATCACCAGTCAATGGTATTTCTACGGATTCAGTAGAGAATCTAGTATGTCTCTTGAAAATGGTAACAAAATACGAAAATTGTGGGTCACCGTTAAGCCATTGGTCCTGGATACCCCTGACAGCAAGTTGTACGCGACCTGCCATTCTTAATACATGTGAGTAAAATTTTATGAAATAAAACGGGGCGGTATTATAGATGGATTTACGATTACGAAAATTTAATCCTGCCAAAATTGCGGATGATAAAGTATGTATATTTATAGGTAAACGTAATACGGGTAAATCTACATTGGTAACTGATATTTTATGGCATAAAAAACATTTACCAGCCGGTATAGTATTATCTGCTACAGAAGAAGGTAATCATTATTATCAACAGTACGTACCCGATCTATTCATATACGGCGATTATGATAGGGATGCGATAGAACGGGTAATGGAGAGACAGAGGAAACTTGTAGGTGCAGGTAAAACAAATTGCGGAGCCTTTCTATTATTGGACGATTGTATGTACGATAGTAAGTTCATGCGTGACACATGTATCAGGCAAGTATTTATGAATGGACGTCACTGGCGCCTGTTCTTTATGCTCACGATGCAATACTGCATGGATTTACCACCGGCGTTACGTGCTAATGTTGACTATGTTTTCGTATTACGAGAAAATATCATTCAAAACCGTGAAAAACTTTATAAGTCATTTTTCGGTATATTCCCCAATTTCGATATGTTTAATAAGGTTATGGATGCTTGTACTGAAAATTACGAATGTATCGTACTAGATAATACAAGTAAGAGTAATCGTATAGAAGATTGTGTATTTTGGTATAAAGCTCGTTTACATAAGAATTTTAAAGTGGGAGCACCGGAATATTGGCAAGCGCATAAAAAGATGTTCAATCCCAGACAAAATGCATCAAAGCTAGATCCAAAGAATATAAAGGGGCGGGTGGCCCCACAATTTAAAGTTACTAAACAGGGGCATGGTAGATAAAAATATATTAGAATATTAAGATATGGCAACCAGAACGCCTATAAAAAAGACTATCACACCTGGTACTGCTAAACGTCGAACGGAGACCGTTAAACGACAGGGTAGAAATAGAAGTGTTAAATTGGGAAATGCAAGGAAAGATCCTTATGCGTCGATCAATAAGTTGTACAAAAATATAAAAAAGTTACACATCCCAAAAAACGTATATAATCTCGGCACGGTCACGAATATCAATAATAGATATTTATCTGTTCGAATGAGTAAAAAATTAGTTGACAATCTCAAAGATATATACGTCAATAAATCTATGAGAAATCAAGCGGAATACGTTGGTGTGATTCCGTTTACGTTAAAAAATACGAGAAACTATGTAAAATTTTATTCGCCTACGGCGCGCACAAATCATAACCACGCATTTGTACGAGCTACGGCGAACGAAGTTAAGCAATATATAGTATATCATACACACATTGTACCTCCAAATAATAATAGAAGTTTATTTACGTATCCGAGTGCGCATGACATTAAAGCGTACATAGAAAATTATCCACAGATACAGGCGAATTTAATTTTGGAGAATAATGGATATTACATAATAGATCTATTGGAAACTAATATGAGAATACCCAATTCTTCAACTGTTGTACAGTCTTTTTTAGGACTTTTAAACGATAGCGCGTTTTCGAATTTAATAATTGAGAATCGCGGTTTATTTTATATCGTAACTAATTCTGTTAATTGGAAGCGTTTTATTAATAGGCGCATAGATCCTATCATGCGTCGTCAATTTGGTATTTCTATAAGATATTATAGTTGGAATGAATTGGGTAAAATAACTCTGTTAGATAAAAATATCCTTATGAATCAGGGATGAATACAATAGCTTTTAAACCGCGGCATATAGAAATTCCAGCACAAGTTGTACGCGATTTGAAAGATATAAGTTACTTATCATCTAAGAGAAAATGGGAATACGCGGGTGCTATAGAATGTAAAATCAAAGGATGTGCGGCCATATTTAGTAAACCTACTTTCGTTACGTCTAAAGATCGGCGTCGAGTAGATTTAAAAGAAATCGAAACCGTGTGGCCTTCTTTAATAACATACCACACACATCCAGCTGTAGTTCAGCCACAAAATATACATTTTGAAAGTGACGAAATATTCACAACACTTCCCAGTAATTCTGATATGGAAGTGTGTATTATGGGATTTCCAGGTATTCAAACCAATATCATATGTGACGCACATGGATATTACATCATAGACGTCATTCAAGCTGTTCAAAAGAAAAAGATTCCTACACCTAGTATGGTCTTCAAAGAAATGGATGAATTTAGAAAAAGACCACATTTACGTGAACGCGTGTTTAGTGAAGATGGTTTAGAATATTATAACACGAATTTATATGAATGGAAACGTATAATAAATTTGGAATTGAATCAATATTTAAAAAATTTATTTGGAATTTCTATTAGATATTACGCATACACGGATAAATTACCATACATTATCATAGATCAGGATAGTATCGATTCATAGAATCTTCTAGTTCGTCTACTTCGTACCACGCAAAATGACATTCTTTTGAATTTTCACCCTTATCTTTACACGTATCTTGGGCTTCTTTTATCGCTTCCTTGAATCGTAAACGAAGTCTCATATTTTCTTTTTTCGTACGTTCGGGTTGAATAAAACTTTTTTCGGAATTTTTATAAATACCTTTCAATACATTTTCACGCGTTTTAGCTAACCTATACTTATACGAATCATTGGAAGAATAGGCCAACGTATTCATATAATATATTAACATAAAGATTTTAAGCATGATTATTGTACATGGATAAGAATAAGGATGAAGATATCGGTCCGCGACTTTCGTTTAATGAACGCCAGGTTATTTATGCGAATAACAAAAAAGATGCGATAGAAAAAGCCGAAAAGAGTGATAAATATGTATATAAATCAAATCGCGATGCGGGAAAGTTCATAAAATTTCTTGAACACCGACTCGAGATTTGGGATGAATTGAAAGATAAGACATTTCACGGTAAACGAATGTTTGAAAAAACGAAAATGATTCTAAATTCATATGAAAATAAAATTAATGTTTAAACGATATCCATGGACTCATGTTTATTACCAGGTTCCGTTCCTATACTTTTTCGCCGATCTTTTATATGACCAAACGCATTTAACCATCTCGTCACGGATCGTTTAGATGATATAACGGAATTGGTATCATCGTTAACCACTATACTTAATCCATTACATACATCTGGTTTATTCTCACGATCCGGAAACTGAAATTGAAATGCTTCAATAGAAATAGACGGTATATCGGGGGCTTCATCAAGTAACCGATCGTATTCTTCTCTACATTTTAAAACAAAATCTACCACGTTTGCTCTATGTTTTACGTCAAGTGATAGTTCCATATCAACATTTCTATAGAATTTACTCCATTGAATACACATAGCCGAGTGTGATTCAGATAAACTTAAACTTTGACTAAATTTGGATATACTCGATAAAATGCCAGCCACAACATTTAGGAAGGCAAAGAAATATTGGATCACCAATATACGCGTTTTAGTATCTGAACTGATATCATTATTACCACTTGGGTTTAAAACGGCGAACCCGCCAACCCCAGTAATCGAAGCTATAATTATACTCGGATAAGCTAAATAATCATTTTGACGTTTAAAATATAACCTAGAATGATTATGCAGCCATCGATACCCTGCTGCTTTTTCGGCCCAACGTATCAAAAGTTTTTCTTGCTTTTCACACCATAAACAGTCTGAAACTTCTGGGGATTTATCCTCCATCTTATAGTAGTCGATGAAAACAATTTACACCAATGTGTTTTGGTTGAGTATACATTTTTTATAATAGGGACTGTCTCCGCAATGGCTATGATCCTTGCCGCTCTCGGACCTCAGCTTGTAGAGACAACTTACATATTCGCCACATGTCAATTCACGCCCTGCTCGCGGACAGGGGTACCCGCCGCGCCAAGGCGAACAAAAGTTAACATTCGTCGTCCCGGTGTCCACAGTCGGACGAACGTATTCTGATTCGGCTACATTCAGCCAGTTTGCGAGATTGCTACTTGATAATTCGTCGGATTGTGCTATTTGTTCATCTAATTCCGCATCCGCTGCAAGAGCGTCGGCGTTCGCGCTTTCTAACTCCGCAAGTAGTTCATCAATCCTCGATTGTAGTTGATTAGACGTTTGACCTTTAGCATCTGCCTCGTTAGTCGCGGCGTTTATTTCGGCTCGTATGCGTTCGACTTCTGCATTCGCAGCAGTCACGCGTTCCTCTGCCGCGCTTATTGAGTTGTCGAATTCACTAAAATCTTGTGTTTTTGCTCTTCGTAACGCCGTGTGTGTAGGAAAACTTTCCGGATTTTCTAAGAAATTTGATACGAGTTGCTTACCTTCATCGGTTTTATAATGATTCGCCATGAAAACAACATCCCTTTCATCGAATATACCATCATCGATTGGTTCTACTGACCATCTACCAGACTCATCTTGTTCCCCCTTAAAATGGGATAATAATCTAGATTTCACAACACCACCTGTACCCTGATGCTGTGTAACTATACTCGCTGTCAAATATCTTTCGCTGTACATTTTACACCCGTGCAAAACGATAAGTATGATAACGAATGTTAAAAGTATTTGATACCCTTTTAACATTTATTATATATAAAGGAAAAAAATACGTATAATCTATTTATGAGAATAATATTAATAAACGAATAAATCGTCTTGGGTAGTCGCATCTTCGATCATATGCCAGTTGCTGGATTCGGCAGTTCGGGAACGGGACGGTCGTTAGATGTAGCCGGCAAAATTTCAAACGTACGCGGTGCCGTTTCATCTATATCGTCGCTATTTACATTTGAACTTGTTCTAACTGATTCGAATAATTTCACGAGAATATCAGAGAATGCAGTTAGTTTTCTTAAGTTTGACACTCTTTCTTTTGTGTTCGATATTTGATTTTCTAATTCTATAATATAATTCTGACGTTCTTCGTTTAATGATTCTGAATACGTTAAATCTTCTAATTGTTTTTTAACTTTTTGTAATTCTAGCTCGGCAGATTCGGCCTCCCTGACCGAATCGTCGACTCGCGTTTGTAATTTGATAGTTTCAATATCCGGATATAATTCCGGTTCTACTACATACCTATATATATCCTCTTTTCCTTCGTCGTTATCGTAAAATTTATCTATAAATTCAACTTCATCTATATTCATTATACCATCATCTATCCTTTCAATGTCCCAACCATCATTTGTATATTCCCCGTAATAATGTGTAGCTAATCTATTAGTTCTTCCACTTAAGCTTACATGTTGTGTCATTACAGTCGCGAAAAATCCTTCCCGCATATTATCATACTCTTCTACGTAAACGTGATGTTTATATATAATCACGATCAACGCAAAAATGATTATAATACATATGTAATAACGAGTATCCATATTTATATATGCAAATATTATATCTACCTGTACTCCGCGTATATATCTTCAGTATCAGCGGTGGCTTCCGGTAACGCTATTTTTTCGTAATCGCGTTCATCTGAAGCTGAGTCTGTCTCCGTCGTCGAGAAGCGTTTTTTATATACATCTAATACATAAAATTTTGTCAATATGAGCTTATGTTGATGTATCCACGTAATAGATTGTGTCTGGCCACTGGGACTACGCGGATCCCACCCGAGCGCCATATTACGGAGGCGCTTCATTTCATCTACCGTAGATCTGCGGACCGCACTACCGTTGCCAGTCACGTTTACAAGCCACCACATATAATTATTACTAGGTAAAAGGGTGAAACCATCTCTCGCTACTCTACCCGGTAAGAACATATATGCACCGTCGGCATTCAGATTGGTTTTTATATAATCTTCCATGGGGCGATCGAAAATCGTAGACGAGCTCGAGATACCCAATTCTTCTAACATTGTGTCGAGTGGTAAACCCCGTGTTACACCATGTTTGGTATCATGTTGTTTTTGTAACTCGTATCGTACAGCAAATAAAACTGATTCGTCGTAGTCCGCTGGTGTCTCTAGTAGCGCACCCAGAGTATAAGTTTTACCACGAAGGCTGAGTGGGTTGTTAGCGCCCGACAGCAGATTCGCACTCCATGGCGAATCATCCGGAATAGTAACCGTATCTTCGTTTGATAGACCTAAATCTTTCATTAAATAGTCCAATGGATAAGCGGATGTATTACCGTGTGCAAGATCAACACCCCACGCCCATTTATAGTATTCATGTGCAAGAATCTTATTATTCTTTTCCGACTGTAATACCCATCCCGGGTTCCTGTAACGATCACGTGAAACATCTTTGTCCAGCAGGTTCGCCATCCCTCCGTGATCCGCTACGCTCGTCACGTGCCAAATGGCCGGAAGGTGTAGCTGGTACCACCGATTCAAATCGCTTGCTGGATGCCAGAATTGCAATAACTCGTATGCGGATAGATTGGGTGTTATATCAGTTTTCTCCGGTGCCCCCGCACCTGCCGGTTTATAAACATCACCCATTAAATTACTTATAAAAATGGTAGAAGCATCCATTTGAGCCGATTCCTGACGCTTAACATCAGCATCAGTACGCGCTTGTTCAGCCTTCGCTCGAGCATCCGCCAATTGAGATTCGAGTTCTGATATACGTGCTTCGCGTTCCTCATTACCTTGTTGCAAAGGTGTAATAGACAATTTCACTTGTTCTAATTCTTGTTGAATGGTTTGAATTTGAGCTTCGGCGTCTGTAGCGCGTTGTTCCGCTTCGGATATACTCGCGTCGGTGTCAGAAAATGAAAACCCACTTACAAATTTATTAAGAACTGTAGTATCTGGGTATAAATCGGGGCGAGCCGTATATATTGTTAATTCTTTTCGTCCTTCTTCATCGTTGTAAAATCGTTTCAAGAAATCGAGATCATTGTCAGATAATATACCTTCATCAATTTGATTTACCACCCAGCCATTAGATTCATCCAACTGTCCTTCATAATGTGTAGCTGATAAAACTACACCAGACTCAAAACCCTCGCTGTCCTGTCCTGGCTTTTCGGTTATGATAGTTGCAAATACACCTTCACGTGTATCATACCATTCTTTACGACATGTATATACACATAAACAGCACAATATGATTATTAACAGAATAATTATATATTTATGAAGTTTCATTATCGTCTGTTATATATAATAAATATAATTATTGAGTTGCAAGTTCTCTGGCGAGTTTATCAACCTCTTCATTTTTAGGATTTCCGTTATGAGCCTTAACCCATATCCATTCTATAGAATCCATTTCTTGATTAAGTGCATAAATTTCAATCCATAAATCTTTATTTTTTACATCTTTACCCGATGACGTTTTCCAACCATTGCGTTTCCAGTTATGTATCCATTGCGTTATTCCATTTTTTACGTACATACTATCCGTATGAATACGAACGTTAAACAACGATTCTCTTTTACAACGCTTTAAAGCTTCGATCACGGCTCGCATTTCCATAATGTTATTCGTAGTATGTGGTTCGTGACCACATATGGTAAAAATATCACTTATCACACCCCAGCCTCCGGGTCCCGGGTTACCTATACAACTTCCATCCGTGTGTATATCTATCATATTTATTTATCGTTCGTATTTTTTATACCTGTTAGAGGTGATATTTGCGAAATTTTAGAAGGGTATTCGGATGCTCGTTTAGGTGTTTTGCAAATCGTATCTCCACAATGATCTCTGTTTTGGTAAATTGAATTAATATTCGCTGATAAATCGTTGCACGTCTTGAGACCCCATCGCCCTAGTATAGGTTTTTCGGACTTGAATAAAATATTCAATACTCGGTTTATCATTTTATAAAAATACACATTTATTATTTAAGTTAATTATGATTAACTTAAAAGAGTGCTACTTTTATAATTTAGATGTTTAGTTTATCTAAGCCATTCTCCGCTCCCAGTATTAAAATAAACGCAGATAAACCTGTATATAAACCAAAATCGTATAGCCAATTCATAAAGAGTTTAAAAAATAAAGAGTTACCCGAAGTTGTTGTTAATCCTTCAAAAAAGGTCGCCTTTTTTCAAGAGGAAAATGGAGATTACGGTGATGTACAGATAGTTCAAACCGATCAATTTTGGCAAACATTAATGGAAAGTGACGCGAATGTTAATATAGATACGAAAGAACCCGTATCACCTGTAGAAAATATTATCATGTTTTTATTTTTTGCGTATGTATTTACAATTGTGCGCACATTGTTTGCTTCAAAAGATAATGGCGGAATGGGCATGCCAAACCCTTTTTTAAAATCATCAGATTTTGCTATGGAACAAAAGGTGGATACGAGATTCAAAGATGTTGAAGGTATCGATAGCGCTAAATCGGAGTTAGAAGAGATAGTCGACTTTCTTAAACATCCACAAAGATATTATGGAAGCGGTGCTAAAATTCCACGAGGAGCCCTTCTTTCCGGTGATCCCGGAACTGGTAAAACTCTTCTCGCACGAGCAATTGCTGGTGAATCTAACGTTCCTTTTATTCAGTGTTCAGCGTCGGGTTTTATTGAGATGTTTGTCGGGGTAGGGGCTAAACGCGTCCGTGAATTGTTCGATCAAGCTCGCGAAAATCAACCGTGTATTGTTTTTATAGATGAAATAGACGCTGTGGGTAAAAAGCGTGGTGGTAATGGAGGATTCGGGGGTAATGATGAACGCGAACAAACGATTAATCAGTTACTCACGGAAATGGATGGTTTCGGTGATAATGTAGGTATAGTAGTTATAGCCGCTACAAATAGGGTTGATATTCTCGACGAAGCTCTTCTTAGACCGGGTAGATTCGATAGAAAAATTCAAGTCACGTTACCGAGTGTTAAAGGGCGACTCAAAATTTTAGGCGTTCACGCGAGAGGTAAAAAATTTGCACCCGACGTTCGACTTAAGAACATAGCGAAACAGACGACAGGGTTTTCTGGAGCCGATTTATCAAATCTACTTAACGAATGCGCTATTCGTGCTGTTAGAGATGGGGACGGTGTCATTACAAACGAAATCGTAGAAACGGTGTTTCAACGTATAGTTGTGGGAGCTAAAGGGGATGTTAAGTATTCTATGCGTAAAAAGGAACTCGTAGCATATCACGAAGCTGGACACGCTATTATGGGTGTACTCGTACCGGATTACGACCGAGTACGTAAAGTTTCTATAATGCCACGTGGTGCGGCCGGAGGTGTGACCTTCTTTCAACCATCGGAGGATAACGCAGACGCACCGTTTTATACGAAAGAATACCTATTATCACAAATAATGGTTGCATTAGGAGGTCGCGCGGCTGAAGAGATCGTATACGGTAAAGCGCGTGTAACCACCGGTGCAAGTTCCGATTATGCTATGGTATACAAAATAGCGCGTGATATGGTAACTACGTATAATTTCGGTGAAAACAACTTCGATTATAAGAATCTATCAACCGATGCTGCTGTAATAATAGATCGAGAAATAGATACCATAGTATCGAGATGTTATGATATGACTCTATCTAAACTTAAACATAACCGAGATAAACTCGAACAATTAAAAAATCAACTTCTTGAAGAAGAAATAGTAGATGGATCGTGGGTATATGATTTAATGGGTGTTCAATCGTGTAATGAAATAGATTGTTATGTGAATTTTAATTGATAATGTATGTGTATGTATGTAACTTTCATCTTTAAAAAATATGAGTATGTATATTTTTTAAATGTGAATTTCCGGTCGGACACCCGACGAAACGATAATTATTATAATACTTGTATGAGTATTTAGTTGGAGAAAGCGAGACCACCCATACCAGACTGAATGCGCAGGACATTGTAGTTAATGGCAAACATGTGAAGGTTGGTAGCGTCAGCGTTATCAGAAGCAGTGGTAATAGCAACCTGCGCATTATCTATGCGGCTGAAATTACAAGAACCGGTCGGTTGATGCTCCTCGGGCTTAAGCGCGAAAGAATAAGAGTAGATACCGGCGTATGGGGAACCAGTGTGGTGCTGGAAGGGCTGAAGCTGGTTGAAGTACTTACCGGACTGCTCCTTCATACGATCCTGACCGTTGAGAACAAGCTTGAACTTGTCGATAGTGCCAGACGCCTCCTCAGTGAAAGACTTGGTTCCGCATGTGGCAAGCATGGGGGCACCGGCGAGAGCGGTGGGAATGAGTACGTCCGCGACGGACGCGTCAGACTCCATAACAATGTCACCCGCAGTCTTGTGCTTGGTGAAGTTCCAAAGACCCTGCTGGGCATCATTCGCGCTAAGAGCCCATACAAGCTCCTTGACGGGGTGATTGTAAGAAAGGCGAACCTGCTTGGTACCACCGGAAGCGGTAACAGAGTCAACACCGGTGTGCTGAACCTGCTCTATGAGGTACTCGTGTCCTTTCTGTGCAAAACGCCTACGCTCCTCAGTGTCGAGGTAGATGTAATTAGCCCATACCTTGAAAGTGGAACCGTCTGTATGAGTAGTAAACTGATCAGTTAAATCGAAATCAAGACGGACCTCGTGGTACTGTAGGGCAATTAGTGGGAGAGCGAGACCGGGATTGCGGTTAAAGAAGAAAATAAGAGGAAGGAAGACCTGACCGTCAACGGCGGTAGTCATCTTACCCCAAGACGCCTTCTTAGACTCGTCGAGGTAAAGCTCGGAATAAAGACGCCAGAATTTCTGGTAAGTTTTGTCTATCCTTTGACCCCCCACGGATAACTCGACGTCCTTGATCGCACGCTCGGCGACCCAGCAAGCATCGGTGACAGAAGAATCCGCAGTGTTAGAAGCGAGGCCAGACTTAGACTTGAGCTCTACGTACATCTCGGATACGAGATCACCGTTACGCGCGATCGTGACAGATACGCGACCGGAATCGGCAGCGGTGCCATTTACGGTTTGCTCGATATTCTCCATGGCGAAATTCGTATGGCGCCTATAGACAGCCTGAAAAAAAGTAACCTTGGGATTACCAGTGAGGTAGACGTCCTGGGCGCCGTATGCTACAAGTTGCATTAAACCGCCCGCCATTTTTGTGTGTTGTTGTACTATATACCAAGAAAATAATTTAGGACAAAGTGCGAAAAAAACGTACCAATTTTTCCTGAATATAATTCATAATGTCCGAACCCACACAGAATGATCAAGTCAATGAGTCACAATCCGAATCTGAATCTGTTTCGGATGTACAGCCTATAGATGTTGATGATGAGTATAATATAGATCAATATGGGGATGACGAAGATGACATAGCCCCTGTTGAAAATATACTCGCTTCCACGCTCACAACCCCTGAAGGAGATACTATATGCAGTGCTTTAGTAAATATGGGATATCAATTGGAAGTTCAAAATAGAATTTTGGTAAAACTTTTGTCGACCCTCCAGAAAAAATAATACCGCTTAAAAAAAGAAATCTATACTTTATAAAATGACCGTGGCTACTACTCACTTCATAGGAGAAACCCCAAATGAAGAGGATGCGATGAGTGCCATGTGGTCTAATGAAATTCAAAATTATTCACATGACGAAGTTATTAAACTTCTCGTACAAATGGAAGATATGTGGAAAATTAACGAGCGTAATAATCCATATTTGCCACTAGGACCAGGTATTCGAAAAAATTTCTTCACACCCAGTGAACTATCTGAAGATGGATTGCCCATAAATATAGACATAACAAACGTTGAAGCAAAGTCTAAGCGCATCAAACAACGGTTATGTGAAATTTACCACAGAGCCCATACACTCAACATGATGGATATTGAAGATGATAATGATATGAAGTTATCTGTAAGAATTAATCGTCTAATAGACCAAGTTGATGATGGATGGCACATGGTTTTTCGATACGCACGTATGATAGAGCGCGTAAATAAACCTACATATGTTCCAATTAATCCCGAAACCGATCCATCTATTTTTAGAATGTCTACGATTTCAAACGTAGAAGAATTACAACCCTACCAACAAGCTCTTTTACAGACATTGAAGGATTTATACGATCGAGGAATTAAGCGATACAAAGGACACTGCTGTATTCAAATCAAAACGGATGACGGTGCTGGAACTAGAGCATGGAAAGCGTTTGAAACTATAAAGGAATATGTATACGGTGTAGCTGCGAAAGAAGTTCAATTTGATTTATGGAAAAACTTGACAACGCGTGCTTCTAGTCATAATGATCTTATTCGACACTTGGAAAATACAAAAGATATGCAATTCCCAGAAATTAAGAAAGATCGCCATGTATGGTCATTTAAAAATGGCATTTTTCTGGGTAAGGAATTTGACTCTGAACGTTCGGATATAGATCCGGAAAAGAAGGTCGTTAGGGCGGTATATAAATCTAATTTTTATACATACGATTCCCCAGAATTCAAAAATCTGGATCAAACCGTCGTAAGTTGTAAATATTTTGACCAAGAATTTCCAGATTACACGAATATTAACTGGCGTGATATTCCTACGCCGTATTTTGATTCAGTTTTGGATTATCAGGGATTTAGTCGCGTACATTGTACAGATCCGGGTAAGCCTAAGACGTCTGTATACGAATGGATTTTTGCTTTAGGGGGTCGTTTATGTTATGATGTAAACGAGATTGATAAATGGCAGTGTATACCTTTTTTCAAAGGTGTGGCTCGATCTGGAAAATCTACCCTTATTACGAAGGTATTTAGAAAGTTTTACTGTACCGAAGACGTAAAAACACTTTCTAATAATGTAGAAAGAAAATTTGGTCTATCAGCTATTATGGATGGATTTATGTTTATCGCACCAGAAATTAAAGGAGACCTAGCGCTAGAACAAGCTGAATTTCAATCCATAGTAAGCGGTGAAGATGTTTCTATTGCTGTGAAGCATGAAAAAGCGCGTTCATTTGTGTGGATCACTCCGGGTATATTGGGAGGTAACGAGGTACCTAATTGGAACGATACATCTGGTAGTATTGTTCGTCGTGTACTCACCGCAGATTTTACTAGACAGGTGCGAGATGCGGATCCTACTTTAGAAGGTAAACTCGAAAGCGAAATTCCAGCTATTTTACAAAAGTGTGTTCGCGCTTATCTTGAATTCGCCCAAAAATGGCCAGATAAGGATATATGGAAAATAGTTCCAAAATACTTTGAGGTTGTACAGAATCAGATTAGGGCCGCGTGCAGTCCATTGGAAATGTTTTTGGCCGAACCTTGTATAGATTTTAGTGCAGACAAGAAATGTCCACTCAAATTTTTCAAGAAGAAATATTCCGAGTTTCACGGTGTTACCAATAAGTCACTTAATCAAGACATTTGGGCGGGACCATTTAGTTCGCGCGAAATTAAGGTTAAACGAGTTACAGAACCTACTAAATACAAGAGTTGTGATGATACTATGCCAGTAATGGAGCAAAGTGGTACAGAGTTCATCTTCGGACTGGATATAATGGATATGTCGGCGAAACCTGTAATGTCTGTTGGAACCGATTAAAATCTTTACATAATATATGGGTTTATTCAACGAGTTTGAAAACAACAATCTCAGTATTTCTCCAAGTACAAAAAATAATATAATACGACAGGCCCCGTATCTGACCAACCAAGAAAGAAACAATTTACGACGTAATACAAGTTTGAATATTGGTAACGTAAATGCGCGTATTACAAAAATGGTGGGCAATAAAATTAAGCGCGCGAATTTATCGGGAATGAAGATATCCCCTCTTCAAGTATCTATATTTAACGGTTTTGTTAATAGGGATGTTAACAAGGGTAACTATAATGTTAACGTAAAAGAATTCTTATACAAAAAACCATTCAAAAAGCAGCGCGTTTCGGCAAATTCCAACTTTGAAATTGAAGTAGAAGCTATAAAATTGTTGTATGGTCGAATGCAGATAGGTGCTAAACACACGTTTACGGTAATCCCAAACGCTAACGCTGCTAATAAACATCAATATTTCGCAGTACAAATAGATGGATATAGCTTTGAAGGTGGTCAAAAAAAGAAGTTTATATTCAAAATTTATGCAAATGGTAAAATGCAAGTTGCCGGTGGTATCATAAACAATAATTCTAGACATCCCGAAATGATACGGAAATTTGTCATAGATAAATATGCATCCAAATATAAATTTTTATATAACCCCATTCGATATGTAGCTTTAGTTGGCACTTTTCAAACTAATGGCGCTATTAACTTGAGTGGAGTAGCCCGTGCATTCGCGCGTTCCGGTAATGTTGAATACGAACCAGAGCTTAGACCTGCGCTAAAAATGACATATTATGGAAATAATTTTCAGTTATTTACATCGGGTAAAATACAAATTATGGGATCTAAAACTGTAAAAGCTTTACATGATGCGTATAATCCGGTGGGTTATGATTTAGTTAAATCGCTAAGAGTTATGGGTCTTTTTAAACCTGGTTTTACGAATATGTCTAATAAACCAATAATTAAACCAAAGATTTCAACGAAAATGATTAATAAAAAAACAATCGCGAAATCAAATAATATAACATATTACAATAAATCTAAAAATGGTACAAACGGTGTACGTATAGGTGGACGTAAATGTGCTACCATAGACCGTCCTCGTTTAATATCTGTAGCAGAAAAATTAGGGGTGGTTGATATAACTAGAAAAACCACAAAACCTCAGATTTGTGCGAAAATAAAAGATAAAACTTTCGGTACGTTTAAAGTAAACAATATACCGTGTAAAGCTTATACAAAAGACAAACTCACGGCTATCGCCGTAGCACGGGGAGTGAACATATCCGATACAGATACTGTTAATACATTATGTGATAAGTTGAAAATACCTAAACGAAAAACTGTCAGTAAAAAAGAAACACGTTCAATAGAAGCTGCAAAAAAGCGCAAAAATATTCTCAATAAAACAATTAAACAACGTATAGACAAACGACGCTTATCTAATGATGCTATAAAACAAGATCTCGAAAAGGAATATGGGAAACGGTGGATGAAAAAATATAAAAATGTCATGCCGTCTTTGAACACTGATGTTACGGAAATCAAAAAGCGTATAAATGCTTTATCTTCTAAAAATAAAAATAAAGCTGGGGTTCCATTTAAGTCCGCGGTAAATAAAATTAAAAAAAATTCTGTACGAACTTGGAAATTTATTCGAGAAAAAAAATTGAATAATAAATTAAATAATTTAAATAATAATTTTGCAAAGGAGCTTAATAATATTTTAAATAAAAAAAATTCTCCGAATAAAAAAGTACCCCCGAAAAAATATCCGCCCGGTACAAAAGTCGAAGAAATATAAAGATTCAAATAGATGATATTTTAATGGACGATTCGAGAGAGCTCTTTGTTCAGTTGGTAAGAGAACACCATAAAGTTAATATAGATGATGTAAATTCGTGGAATATGGATTTTCGTACACCCCTTCTCGAATGTATATATTATTTGATATGTGCATATATTCGACAAGAGAGAGATATTGATACCGAATGGGGTATGGGGAAAATTGAGCGCGCGTATCTATGTTCAGATGATTTCATAGAATCTGAAGACGAAAAAAAATGGATAGAACAAAATCGGCAAAGTGATGATAAAGGATTGATAGTATTTGTATTTGATAATCTATATAGTATGAAACCGGGTAAGCATAGACGCGCAATATTATATCTACTTAACATGTTATATTTTGATTTATAATTTTATGCGGTTCGGACATTTGTTTGATGTGTTGTATATGATACGCAAAATCATAATCCGTATATATTTCTTTTATCTTATCTGATATCACGAAACCTTCATTTCTCAAAGATACGGAATTACACACGGAAAGTTGCACAAGTTTAAGAAATGCATCTTCCATGACGATAAATTGTTTTATTAAATCCGGTGATAATCGATCTATTTTCATATTTTCGAACATTTTTTTAGAAGCCCCGTCTGAAATATGAAAAAACTTAGTTTTATATCCTAAATATCCAATTTCGCTCCCTTGATTTTGATTTACATTTTGTATCAAAATAAATAGTATTATTAAAAATGCTAGTATTACTATCATCTATTGTTATCCAACATAATAAAAACATCGTTAACTTTGTGTAAGATCTTAAATAGATCATCCTTACATTTAACGTTAGAAGGGTTTATGATCTCAAATTCAATTTGATAAGACGTGGGATCTTCTGAATCTAGATCATGTGTATCCCCCGTAACAATGGTTATATCTATGGTAACATTTTTACGGTGAAATGATAGACGTTGTTTAGTTTTTTTTCTATCCATATCCCTTTCGATATCCTCTGGCATGGGAATTTCTTTAGAGACGCTAAATCGAACATCGAATGGAATATTGCTTCCTAGTTTAAAATCTTTGTTTAAGATGCGTTCTTTACGTATAATTGTTTCATCTCCAGTGGCTTGATCCGTAGAAATCCGAAGACCGTCAGAATTTCTATAAAATACGTCATGTTCTTCGCATATAACCTTATCCCATCCAGTATACTTCGTGAATCCGGTTTGAAGTTTTTCGAATATACCTTTTCCTACATTGGTGTCAAACATAGCTCCATTAAATTTACCAAATCTTAATTCGAGTTCGACATGTTCCGTATTTTTGTGTTCTTCGACGATTGGAAATAGCACATCCGTGATGTGACGAACGTCCATTGCAACTTAATAAGTTTGTGTATCTTTAAGCGACTTAGGTGTGATAATTACATGTATTGTGTAAGAATATCCGATGAATAAAAATTATGTTTTTTGAGTTGCACAATTTTATTAAATACATCATATACTTGTTGAATCGTAACATCGTCATGTTTTTCAATTACTTCTATAGCGTAATTTACGTGCATGGAATTCATTCCAGAGAGTAAATATGGAATACCCGATTTTTTATATGATTCGACCCATTTATCCGAATATATCAGTGATGGTAGAAGTCGATAAGATCCTTTACTTTCCATGTGTGCGAGAACGTATTCGGATTTTGCATTACCAGATCCTCTTCCAAAACCACCGAATGTTATATCGACGATAGCCGCTCCATTATACAGAGCGTCTATGGCTTTTACGGAGGCATTCTTAAGATTATCATGCGCATGAAATCCTATAGATCCTTTGAAATATTTTTTTACGGTTTCGAGTGTTTGACGCATTTTGTAAATTCCCAGATTACCATAAGTATCTGCAAGATAGAAATACTCAATCGGTGCATCGTTTATAATCTCACACGTCTGTTTAATTTGTTCGTCAGACATTTTATCGATTCTACCAATATTTATACATACTTCGTAGCCTAATTCTTTTAGTTTTTTACACATGTCTACAGTCTCGTGCACGAGTTCAACATCGAGTACGGAATCGTCTTTGTTTTTACAGTGATACGCGATTAGAACGCGGACCATAGAAATGTGTGATTCCGATTTTGGTACGAAATCTTCGATCGTAAAAGTCCCCATTTGTGCCATGAGTGCTAATTTACACTCGGGTACGATTATATCTCCGAACGTTTCATTGATTAAATCTTCCGGTGTATAAAACCATGGACCGTTGGTATGATCTTTTCTCCTAAACCCAACTTCACAATATTCGATACCACATTTTTTTACAGCGTCATAGCAAGACCTAGCATGTTCTTTTGTAAAATACCAGTTATTTACATACCCACCATCTCTCATTGAACAGTCAAAAAGTTTCATATATTTAAAGTATTATCTTTCTTTTATATAACTTTTACCTATAGTGGGATTTTTAATTTCATACGTCGAACCAAAAAAATCCGCCCATTCGGAGAGTAACATTTTTTTATCATATACTAAATCACAGAATTTGACTAGCTTTTTCTTACTGTTTACATATTCGTCAACAATCTCGTTCACGAATGAAATGCTTACGAAATCAAAATAACGGTCTTGGTCTATGATAATATGCCCTTCATTTTTACATACATAGCTAAATCTTGTATGAGGTTCGTGAGGTCCATAACACCCCCATATACGCAAAGAATATACGTTTGGTAATGTTTCTATACGCTTATCTATGATCCACTTAGAAAATCCATATGGATCTAGGGGTGGGTTTCCGCGTAATGCGGCTCCACTCGAAAAATATATAATTTTTCCCTTGAAAACACGAACGACGTTTTCAAACATGAGAACATTTTTATAAAATACGGCATCTTCATCTTTTTGGAGTCTGCTTCCACCTACAACTGCACAATGAATCACGATATCATATTTATTAACTGTAAAATGATCTTCTACGGCTTGTTGATCCGTTAAATCTAAGTCTTCGCGAGTTATTCCGACCCAATCGGAATGTTTGTTAATTAGATTCTTTCCTATAAAACCACCGGCTCCTAAAACGCAAACACGTTTCATTAATATAAAGTTTATAGAATACTTTAAATAAGATGTTATTCCTCATAGATTTAGATGGAACTCTTACAAATACGGACCATCTTCACTACGAAGCATGGTCTAAAGTCTTGGATTTGCCAGCGTCGTATATTAAAAAAATAGTATCAGATCATACAATAAATCATATTTTGGTAGATTATCCAAATCCTTCCTCGTTGAGGCAATATAAAATAAAAGAGATGCTAAAATTTAACGATATAGAATTATTACGTAACGCTGATATGTTTATTAATTATATAGTAGATAACAATATAAATCATGTCGTTGTAACGAATACAGATAAAACTGTTGTGGATCATTTTAAATCTCGTCTTCCAATTCTCAATAAATTAAAAAACTGGGTGGTCAGAGAAGACTACATTAGACCTAAACCAGACCCGGAATGCTATAAACTCGCTATACATAAATACGGAGATGAGGATGAAAAAAATATAATAGGGTTCGAAAATTCGAGAGAAGGTATTAACGCTATAACAAAAGTTACCGATAATGTATTTCGTATTACTCCCAATACAGACTACTTAAAAATATTAGATGATATTAAATTACAATGTCAAAGAAGATATGGTACGCCCCAAATAAATTTGAAGCATACGGAGAGGAAGAGATAAAGGCTGTAGAAGAATGTTTACGGGATGGTTGGCTCGCTGGCTTCGGTAAAAGAACGACAGAGTTTGAAGAGAAAACCGCAGAGTTGTTTGGAAAGAAATATGGTTTATTTGTAAATTCGGGAAGTAGTGCAATTTTGTTAGGTTTATGTGCACTAAATCTACCTAAAGGTTCTAAGGTGATAACACCTGCATGTGGTTTTGCAACAACCGTAGCACCACTTATACAACTTGGATTAGAACCTGTATTTTGTGATGTAGGATTAAACACGTATGTTCCGTCCATCGAACAAATACAAAAGGTTATGACACCGGATGTGAAGTGTCTACTTTTACCAAATCTCATCGGAAATCTGCCTAAATGGAAAGAAATTCGAGACACGTTTCCCGAATTGATACTTTTTGAAGATTCCGCAGATACTATTACGTATACACCGTATTCCGATATTAGTACTACGAGTTTTTATGCGAGTCATGTCATAACTGCAGGTGGAATTGGGGGTATGGTAATGTTTAACGATGAAGACCAATATAAAAGAGCTATCATGTTTCGAGATTGGGGAAGAATAGGCGATAATATCGAAGAGCCCAGTGAGCGTTTTAATCATTTAGTTGATGATATTCCCTATGATTGGAAATTTTTATACGGTGTGGCTGGATATCATTTAAAAGCTTGTGAAATGAACTCTGCATTCGGACTTGTCCAATTAAATAAACTCGGTAAGTTTTTACAGATCCGGAGAAAGAATATAGAACGATACATAGAAAACTTGAAAGATTGTTCATATTACACGTTACCAAACGATTCCGAAATTCCTAATTGGCTCGCTATGCCTTTACAGTGTCCAGATAGACTGGAATTAGTTAATTTTATGGAAAATAATGACGTACAAACTCGAGTTACGTTTGCCGGAAACATTACAAGGCATCCAGCGTTTCGAGAATATATGGATGTATTCGAGAACGCCGATACCATAATGAAAGATGGATTTTTACTAGGCGCGCATCACGGAATGACTATCGAAGACGTAGATCATGTGTGTAATTTATTAAAGAAATTTGCTGCTACTAAGTAGATGAGCGTACTTGTTACAGGTGGATATGGTTTCATAGCTTCCAATTTTCTTAACGTCATGAAACGTCGATATCCAATGATGCATTTTGTAAATATAGATAAACTTGATTATTGTTCGAATACAAATAACGTAGACATCGGTGTTGCCACTTTTATACAGGGTAATATTTGTCACCCTGAATTTGTAGAAGATGTAATAAAAAAATATAAATTTGAGACCGTATTCCATTTCGCGGCACAGAGTCACGTAGACAATTCGTTTATGGACCCTACCAGCTTTACCATAGATAATACGTATGGCACACACGTTTTATTAGAGTCGTGTAGAAAACATATACCAAACGTTCAGTTCATTCATTTCAGTACCGATGAAGTATATGGAGAATCCACTACAGATATACCATATACAGAAGATTGTACATTGAATCCCACGAATCCATATTCAGGATCGAAGGCAGCAGCTGAAATGATTGTTTATTCGTATATTAAATCATTTAATATGGATATAAAAGTAATACGTTGTAATAACGTCTATGGTCCGGGACAGTATCCAGAGAAGCTTATACCCAAATTTAAAAGGCTGTTACATGAGAATAAGAAATGTACTATACACGGTCCGCGCGCAGCTAAAATCAAACGGGGTTTTATACATGTTTACGATGTGATAGACGCAGTTAACGTCGTATGGAGAAGAGGTGAAAGCAGCGAAATTTATAATATAGCATCTGAATACGAATTCTCCATAGAAGAAATAACACATTTATTGATCGAGAACATAAAAGGAACTACAGACTACGATAAATGGAAAATATACATAGATGATAGACCATTTAATGATCAAAGGTATCTTATTTGTGGCGACAAATTAAAAAAAATTGGATGGTTCCAGAAGAAAACACGAGAGGATCTTATAGAATTTTTAGCTGAATAATTTCTCAGGTAATACTAATAAATAATGGGTTCTCCGAAACCATCTCACTTGGAAACGGTTTTATTCACCGCATTTTCTCTGTCCTTTGTCTATGTGATGTCTTTAGGTATTGGTAAATTTGATAACTGTCATAAAGATAATAAAGATGATGAAGATTACGATAAATTGTTATTGAGGAAGGATTACATGGCTCATTTACTCACGATATGTATAACAGTCCCGGCAACCCTATGTGCGCGATCATTTTTTGATGGACTGACTGGTTCAGGTAAAAGTTCCATGCCATTATTTGGGATAGCTATGGGTGTATTGACTTTTGTTGGATCTTACTTCGCTTATGAAATTATGTCCAAAGAGGTAACGGGTACCGTTAGTCAAGTCGAAGTATGGAAAAGGAAATCGACTGATGACCCCGATACCGAAGATGCTGTACTTGCTACAGAAGGGGGATATTCATTAAATCCAGATACGAACAGGTTTGAAAAAACTATGCAAGTAGATTTCGAGCAATCGTCTCACTGCTCTACAGAGGCTTCAAAACAGAACACGTATGTCACTTGGGTGGGTATGGCTGCGGGTATAATGCTATTCCTTTGGGGTGGTTACCAACTTGCACAAAATACCGGGTTTAGACCTTATCCGCCACATAATATTTCGAAACCAAACGTTCAATCAGGTGGATAATAACCATCTTTTATACTTAAAAAAATAAATAAACATACAAAGTATGCGCTTAGATGAAGCTACTTATATAGTTTGTATGCTTATCGTTTACGTGTTAAAAAATGTCGGTAAAATCTCATTCGAAGAGAAATTGCGAATTCTTCATTTTGTTTCTATTCTTTCGCGACGTTTTGAAGACAATGTGTATAAAATATACACTTGTGAAAATAAAGCCGTACTAGAATATAACGCAAAATAATTTGACCCGTTTTTATACTGATATATTAACCATATAAAACTTGTTATTATACCTAAATATAAATACGGGTATGTATATTCATCTATAGTAATTTTATTCGCGTTGTGCATATTGATTAACATCTGAGCTATACCTAATATAATACCCGAACCAGCTAATATATTATTAGTTTGTGTACCGGTCATTTATATAATTAAAGAAAATATTCTTGAAATATATAAATGGACACGGTATCCATTTTGAAATCGTATGCAACAAAGTCTAAGGAAAGTGCTGCTATTATTCAGAGGATAGAACGTTTAGTCACCAAGTACGGTAAAACTGGTGTGAATAAAGAGAATCTTTGTGGAATCGTCTCTACATTGATGATGGAAGTTCAGAATATTAAAACTATAACAGGACCCGAGAAGAAGGATCTCGTTATCGATTTGATTTATTCTGTAATAGAACAAATCGACGCCGGTGATCAAGATTCTGAACTCGAAACAGTTTTGAAAACTATGGTACCTCCTATGATCGACAGTTTTTCTGTCATGTTAAAGGTAAATAAGGCTTGCCGTTGTATGTAAAATAGATGAAATTTCCATCATTAGAAACGATGATTGCCTATGGTGTTTATACTATAAAAGATCTCATATTATTTAGTCATAATAAATTAAAAAAACGTAATATCATTCCATTAAACGAATGTAAATATTGTTCATTCGTTTATTCGGGTGACACGTGTCTTAATTGTCATTCTTCTTTGGTTTAATAACCAGACCCAATACCGATTCCAAATTATTTTGATCTCTTTTAAGCGGCTTCGCACGTTTAAGGCGTAGTGGTTCATTAACTCCCACAGCGCCTTTTATTTCGTACATTTTATTTGTATTTGTCGTTACTGGTACGACTATGTTAATTTCTTCCTCCTCTACGATAGTATTAATAGGTTCTTTATCTATCACTACGTTTTGTCTGAATTCTTCTATCGTTAGATTTCCACCAAACTCTTTTAGCGTTTGTCTTTTAGGAGCACAGCGTATACTACCTCTCTTGTTGTATAAATGTTTACGCATCAAGACGATATTTCCACAGATGATTCCTCCACGCGATAATCCGAATTCGTCTATAGCGTATGCTTTCATACAACTCCACGAACAGAATCTACCAGAGGTTACAAATTTATTGGTTCTATCGTTATATTTTAATGGTAATGATAGTGGTTCACTATTAAAATCGTGGCAGCACCACCAACACCACAGCATGTATATACTCGGATATTAATCTTTAAGTATTATTTTTTTATGTTCATATAACATAAGACCAATGTCTGGAAAGGTTACTAACACCGTCACTCCAGGCATAGTGTTAATAGCACTTCTAATAGCTGCTTATTATGGTATAAAAGTATTAGAAAATAGAAGTGAAGAGGGTTCAGACGACGATGATATTCCAGAAGAGTGGAAACCCGATAATCTTATGGATATTTTAGAATGTCAGATAAATGGTACATGTCCCGAACCCGGAGACGGGTCGGGCTCCGGCTCTGGGTCAAGTGATGGATCTGGAGGTGGGTCGGGCTCCGGCTCTGGGTCAAGTGATGGATCTGGAGGTGGGTCGGGCTCTGGCTCTGGGTCAAGTGATGGATCTGACTCTGGGTCGGGTGATGAATCTGGAGGCGGGTCCACCGGTGATAAAATATGCGCATTCCCTATTGATCAACCCGGAGTAGAAGGTTGTCCGAGTGGCATGACACAGGACCTTTTGACCGAAGGTCGCGAACATTGTTGTGTATTTGAAAATAAAGGTTGTGATGAGACGGAGTGGTGGGAGCTTGGTGGGAGTACTCCGATAATGGTGGGAGACTATCAAGTGGGTTGTGAAAAAACTGATGCAACACTCGAAGGGCTTGCTTTAGTTACAGAAATTATACTTTTTGAGTTTATGCAAAATAGAATCGCAAAAGCATTTAGACAATCTTCAGCTAAATCCAAACTTTCTATGAAAACGAGGAAACCAACTGGAACGAAACCAAACGTGTCAAGTCCCAAAACATTAAAAGTGGGTAAGGTACCTCCAAAAAAGCCGGGTGTGTCTTTTACACAGAAAAAAGCGAATCTAAAGGGTCCGACAAAGCCGGGTGTGTCTTTTACAAAGAAAACCCCGAATGTAAAGGGTCAGGTAAGACCGAAACCATCACTAAGTAAATTCGGCCCACCGAAATCCATTTACCCAAAGAACTGGCTGACTGTGCGGAGGTCGAATTATTATAATACAATTAGACCGGGTAAAAAAAATCCCACGCGACAAAGAGTGAAACCAACATATTCGAATGCGAATCGAAACATAAGAAGAAATGCACCCCTTCCGAAAATAAATCTGGCGAACGTGCGAACGCCGGCTTCAAGAGCCGCGTCGCGTGCTGGTTTGGTTGCGGCTCGTCGGACCTTTACAGGGGGTGCTTACGTGGCTAAATATGCAGCTAAAACGGGCAAGTCTGCGGGTATTAAGGTTGCTGGAGCGGCGGCAAGAGCGGGTGTTAAAATAGGGACGAAAGCTGCTGCAAGAGCCCCTGCGGCGGCAGCGACTGGACCAGCTGGCTGGGCTGCCTTCGCTTTGATGATAATGTTCGAAATCGTGATAGCAGTACTCGATATAGTTGGTTTAGAAAATTATGATACGTACACATCACAAGAATCTTTACATCGTGTAAGAAGAGTAGTAGATCTTCGTGCTTGGAAAGAGAATAAAGAAAGTTCAACACCCAAGGGGTACCCGTGTTTAATGCCTCTAAGTGGTGCAGGCTCGTACACCGAAGAATATTGGCAAACGGCGTATATGACCATGTTTACCGAATTAAGTGATAATTACATACAACCATTATTTGAAATCGCCGACGATGAACTAGACTCAAGAAAAGTGATAGCGAATATCAGCCCAGACACAAATAATCAAGACTGGGTTGTTGCTACAGTTATCGATGATACTACGGATAGCACACTTCGTATCAAATATCGAGACGGATCAAACGTCGAGTCAACACAAACAATAACCTATGATAGGATAATCGAACCAACTGAAGATGTTGCGATGGGTTATGATACATACATGAATGATTTTAGTGAATATATACAGAAAGCTACAAAAATAGAAGAAGAGGAGGCTACAAAATGGTTTGCCAGCAAGGGTCTGAATGAGTTTGGAGAACTCTGGTACGTTGAAGGTGCGGATACGACTTATGACTGGGAAGGCGAGACGTACACGGAGTTCGAGATTACGGACTGGAGCGGACCCGCACGGCTACAAAACCCTATTCCACCCGAAGGAAGCAGCGAACCTACTATGGGGGAGGTAATATCCGTACCCGCCTCTGGTAAGCCTTTGGGAAGCTGGAACTTATTTCTTATAGGTTCGACCGGCCATTACGATCCACTTATAGAAGAAGACGAAAATGGCGAATACATGTATGACGAGGACGGAAATGCTATACCTGTATTGGACGAAGACGGTAACATCGCTACAGTACTTTTAGGTCCAATGATATATAATACCACTAAAGACGCAGATAGTGAGGAATCTATAGAATATACTATTCCGGCGAGGAGTTCCGAAGAAACTGCGGATGCCGGTATAGATGGCAAATTCTTCGCTAATGCAGTTACATTGCAAGGAGAGGAAGTAGTGTTCATGCTGGATTATATTAAAAGGCGCTTCAGAGATAACCCTAATATCGTAATACCGGATGGAGAGGGGAAATGGAAGTTTCCATGGACGGAAACCACAAACCTGCGAATTTTGAATGAATTGGATAAACCCGCGGCGCGGGAGGCCGGCCTTGATGAAAGTGAGGCCGTGTCGGGACCGGATATGCCCGACAGTATAATCGAATGGCAAATGTCATTAATTGATAAAATGCATATAAAACGTGATGAGTTACTTTACAATGCATTGCAAGACGAGATGAAAAACAGACCGGTGAAAAATACAATTAATGGGGTCAAGAACGTAGAGGCTCCCCTTTCGAGTGAGAATCATATATTAGAGGATGGGACTATGATATTCCCACCAAACGCCGAATCACGTCGTAAGGGTCTTGTGCTCGTACCTTTCTTAAGTGAGCCCGGTCGCATTGGAATAACAATAACCGAAGATGCTGCCAAGGAATGGAATGCTACGTATAAACAATTTTGGTTAGAAACAAACGATATCTATAAACCACCGGAACGAACGATGCGAAATGTGACAGCAGATCCTATGGTCGCGGTATATACAGATTCATATTTAGTACCCAACGAGGACGATCCAGGAACTATGGACAATCCTAATATGCGAACTGAAAATATAAAAGATTTTAATGGTGAAAAGAAAAAAGTTGTAATATCCGGTCCATACGGTCCTCTCATGTCATATTGTCTTCGAAAGCGTTCCAATGATATTGGTAAAGAAGGTATGGCGGAACCGGTAGATCCGGTTAAAGAAGGTGTCACGTTTGATGTTGATACGTTAACTTGTAATTTTACCAGTAGTTATTGTGATAGATACGGTTTAAAGTTCAAAAGCACCGAAAATGGCAACGATTGCGAAACATATCCGGGTCAAGATTTTTTTGAATGTATTTTCGGTAAAACATTGACTAGAGGAGTTATAAGAATGTATAAGGATAAGGTATATGATAATATTGCATCCGGTGACCCTTTAAAGGTTGCTCTCGGGACACTTCACGTAATTAATCCGTACTCTTTAGCTATTCATGCGATTGGTGAAATAGTCGTTAAAGAAATAGGAGAAACAATTCACAAAGACCGTTCGGATATAAAGAAACGAAGTTGTAAATGGTATAATTCCAGATACAGCGATAACGGGACGGCGGGGACGGACTGTTGGTTAAACACCATACATAAAAAATCTAGCTTGAAAGAACAAAAGCCGTGTAGCGATTGGAGTGATAAATATGGAGATCATTTATATGATGATGGAACATCGTGTTGGCGACATGCTATACCTAAAAAATCGAGGATGGCCTATAAAGTAAAATGCGATGGGAAGGTTTACCATGATGGCGAACTCGACCCTGGCCCGTCGACGCCACTCATGTACGATAAGGGATGGAAAGATGCGTACGGAAAATTACACGACGACGGAACCAGTTGTTGGAAACATATATACGCTAAAACTACATCTATTGCGACTAAAAGAAGTTGTGAAGGCGACATAGTTCGAAGTTATGAAACGGGCGAGCTTTTAAAATACCCAAAAACTGGGAATCAAATATATAAATGGACGGATGATAACGATGGTAATAAACTTAGTGATGATGGTACGAGTTGTTGGCACATGCCACCGAAATGGCGTGGCGTGGGTACAATGCCTAAATGTCCACCCGGTGATGAGAAGGATGCTGGGTTGTGTTATACATCGTGCGGTGACGACAAGTTCAAACCATCGTCGAATAAAATTAATAAGCGGAAAGATGACCAAACTAACTATCAAGGTGTTGGCCCTGTATGTTGGCAAAAGGGGTGTTGGGAGGACGACGGGACCAAAAGTGTGGGTGTCAAAAGACTCCAACGTGGACTTCTATGTTATGAAGATTGTAGAGACAGGGCAACGAAGCCCACATCGCTCGGGGGGGAGGGTAATACACATAACGTGCCTGAGCACGGAAAAACGTGGTATAATATATCATTGTTAGAATGTGGAAGTTGCCCACCCAATAAGAAACCAAATTGGGGTCTCAAACTGTTTTGTGAAAAATCTGGAGATCACGACGTCTTTGAGCGAACGTCACACGTGTTTCAGGGGCAGACGCCGACGATGAATAGGCGCACGCGTGAACAGGCCTGGAAACATTCATTTACGCGAGGGGTAGGTAAAATTCCAGATGATTGTGGTGATAAAGAACGCAAATTAGGTCTATGTTATACGAGATGTTCGGAATATGAGAAAAAGAATGAGATGACTGGTGCAGATGGTCCATCGTATGAGGGTGTGGGACCATTTTGTGTACGGAAGGGTGACATCGCTAAAATTGAGAGATCTGTATTTGACCGTTATAAGTGTGGTCCATCCAAATATCAACCAGATATATGCGTGGCCATAGATACACTATTCGATCCGAACGTGAGTAAAGCGGATAAACTGGTGGCTCAAGATAAAGTGGTAAAAGCGTTAAAAGGTAGAAAGACATCGCGTAGTGGAGAAGATTTTTCATCGAAACGGAGTGGGGATGGGAATACGTACGCGCGCTGCGGGCCCAAGCGCGGATTCGACGCTCACCCCAGCGGGTGTAACGTCGCCCCTCAGGTTATAACCGATGTAGAAAATTTCATCCGAAGTGGCCCACCCAACGGCGTCGGGGTGGGTGAATTTAAAAAACGGATCCAGTTTTTATTAGACTGTCCGAGATTAAGAAAAAATGTAGGGGGTGTATGTTGGGATAGATGTAGACCGGGTGATGAGGATCAAGGTGCCATCTGTGCACCCAAGATTGGTGTAGGTATTAAGAAGTCATGGATCGACCAGACGCGTCAACTATGTGGTCAGTACACAAATGCGCCACAATACTGTAAAGCAGTTGGTGGGACGGGAACAAATACCGACGAAAACGTACGTAAACAGGTGAAGGAAGTGGTGGAATCGAAGTTGGGTCGCACTTGGCCACGTAATGGGGATGGATCGTTTCCAAAATACGATAAAAATCATTGGATATTAACAAACGATGAGGGGCAACCCATACCTTTGTTCGATCATGTAGATAAATACGGAATTACACCTAGAAACAGGTGGATACTAGAAAAAGAGTTGGACTGTCTGAGAAAGAATGTTGGTGGGGTATGTTGGGATAGATGTCCATCCAAGTATGAAGAAGATGGAGGATGGGGTGTTGAATTTGACGACTTGGGTGGAGGTCCTGTTTGCTGGCCCGTCAAAGATCAGCGCGACGGTGAAAATGGTAAGAGTCGGGGGGCTGGTATACGAGTGACTGATTTTCAGCGTAGAAAGAGATGCGGAATATCCTCGTATCAACCGAGCAAATGTATTGCCGTAGACGAAAAAGATGTTGATAGAACACTTCAAAACCTGAAACCCCTCACTACTAACAACGCGAAGGCTCTTTCTATATATAACGATTTAAAAGATAAAGGGTTTACGGATGAAAACACGGGAGAAATAAACGAACTTCTGGAATGCCCGAAACGAAGGAAATACGTCGCAGGTTTATGTTGGGATCAATGTCCACGTGCTAATTTAAACCCTAATAATAAAGAACAACTTAAGCTTGCAAAAGATGCGAAGGAACTCGCAAAGACATTCGCAGATGAAAGACAAATCGAGTATGATCAATGGAAGGGGATATGGGATTTGGGTAATTATATAGATATTGATACGTTTGGTTGGGATGATCAAGTACATCCCTCACTCGGAGAGGGTTATAACGGTATGATACCTAGTATATATAGAGGTGCTGATGGTAAAGCCGGTCCGTTGTTAAAAACTTACATGGAGGATATGACGGCTCAAGAGCGAACTGATAAATTAAACGAATTGCAAAGTGCACTTGAATCCGCGCGTAACACATATTATGACTTGGAGGGCACTTTCGATCAGGAAGTTGCTAAATTCCGTAGAGATTTCAGTCTCGGTTATAAAGATATAGGACTTTTGTGCGAGCCAAGAAATATACAAGGCTTGGATGGACAGGACAGGCGCGACGCCGACGAAGCTGCAAAATTAATTAACTTGACCCCCGCAGAAAAGGGGACTAGATCGCTTGGATCTTCATCTGCTAGACGCGTGATACCTTGGAAAGATAGAGTATACTGCGATCCACCTAAGGTGCGACTTCCAAATGATTTGGTAAGTTGTTGGAGTAGGTGTCCGGCCGGTTACAGGGATGATGGGTGGACATGTAATAAAATTTAAATATTCAAATAATATATATAGGCGTGATGGGGCTCGTTTCCGACGCCGCAGAACGTGCAGCTCGTGAAGCAGCTCAGAAAGCAGCACGGAAGGCTGCGAGAAAGGCATCTCAAGAGGCAGCCGAGCAACTCCTTTCCAAGAGTGTTAGACAAGCAGCACAGGATGCAGCCGCGAAAGCCGCGAAAGAGTTTCTTGAAGATGCAGCTACAGCTGGGCTGTCCAAAGCGGCGCGTGAGGCAGCGGAGGCGGCGGTGCGGCGAGCGGCGTCGAGGGCTGTGTATAAAGTTGCGGCTAAACGAACATTAAGAAAAGCGGCACCTTACGTACTCGGCGGCGCCGCCGTCGGGGCTTACATACTCGGTAACGAGGAAATTGAGAAGCAGAAGAAAGCATGTAAAAATACATGTTTACCAGAGCATTGGGATGGCTTTGTAGATCTATCGTTTCAGACAAATCCTGAAGCTAGTGACGAAGAACTAGCAGGGTTTGATGTAGGGTATAGTAACGTAGCGTCTACAGCGGAACAACCTATTTGCCCCGAAGACTTAGACGGTTTACCAATCGCCGACAGGGTACCACAGGTAGATGGTGACTGGTGCGGTTTAAAATATGATGAGTGGCACGATGATGAGTCGAAATGGGGTTGGTGTGAAAAAAGTTGTGATAAGGCTATTGCCGATGGTTTATTTGATAAATTGGCAGCGGGTGTCGATGAAGGAACTGGCAGTGATCTTGGAAGTGATGCACAAGATCTGGGTAATGATATAATTGATGATGGTATTGACTTAGCCGAAGATCTTACCGGAGATCTAATTAATGCTGGACTAGATGGCTTAAACAATGTTTTTCCGGGCGGATTTCCACCCGATTTAGGGTTAGGAGATTTACTTAACAGTATACTTATGTTCTTACTCGTGATCGTGGCCGTATTTGCTCTTGTTAAAGCGTTTGCAAGAAAAGGAGTGAATAGAGTTATGTAATTAATAATAGCTTAAAGCGATATACTCTTTATATATTTACATGTTGTTGAGTATAGATGTAGGAATAAGAAATTTAGCAATGTGTCAATTCGACGATACGTCTAACACGGTAATTCAGTGGGATGTATCGGGAATACCACCGGAGCATAGAGATGGTGTATACGTATCCTTACGTAAACATTTAGATGAAAGACCTTGGGTTCTTGATTCCGATACGATCTTAATAGAGAAACAACCGGATCGGAATAAACGGATGAAAATGGTCGAACATTTTTTACACGCATACTTTGTCATTAGGTGCCCCGAATCGGATACGATAGTGTACGACGCGCGTTTTAAGATACCGGACGTGTCTGGAGCGGGTAAGGCGCAATATTTAAAAAGAAAAAAGATTTCCATCGAAAGGTGTCGAAAATTTTTGGAAACGAGTGAAACTAATCGGCACTGGTTACCTATATTTGATGCGTCTCAAAAAAAGGATGATTTAGCCGACACGGTCATGCAAGCTATAAGTTATACGAAACGCGTGGAACCTTTACCTAAATCAAAGAAAGCTTTAGATAAAAAAATTGTACCAAGAAAACCGAACGATAATCAAAAACGAACAAAATATTCAAAGTCTAATTTAGCTTGGATATATAAAAATAAACCACCGTGCGAAGATTTAGAAAGTAATAAAAGGTTTATGAAAGATTTGAAACGGTATTATAAATCTATAGACGACTTGATTAAAGAAATGGACCGTTGAAAACCAAAATGGAACGTAAAGTATTAGATCACGGATTTGTTCGTTTAGTAGATTCGATGCCGAGAGAAAATCTCGATAATTCAATTGTACAAGCCGCTCGCGTCTCTTATGGAGAAGGGACAACGACTTCACGGGGAGATACGGGGCTTATACGATATTTAATGCGACATTGGCACACGACTCCATTTGAAATGGTTGAATTTAAATTTCATATTAAAATGCCTATTTATATTGCTCGTCAACATTTGAGACACCGAACTGCGAGTGTAAATGAAATGTCGGCTCGATATTCTATCGTTCCTAAAGAATATTATAAACCAGATATTTTACGTGGCCAATCACAAGTGAATCATCAGGGTTCGGATGGTGAAGTAAATATACAATCCCAACTACTCGAAGCCGGTTTATCAAATTTAGAACATTCGTTTGACGTATACGATAAACTTCTTGAACAAGGTGTATGTAGAGAACAGGCACGCGGGAATTTACCACAATCTACGTACACAGAATTTTATTGGAAGATAAATTTACATAATCTCATGCATTATCTTCAATTGCGTATGGATTCGCATGCTCAAAAAGAAATTCAGGAATATGCGAAGGCTATCTATGATTTAATAGAACCTTTAGTTCCAATCACTATGAAAGCCTTCACAGATTTCAGGGTGAATTCTATGCAATTGTCAGCTCTCGAGATCAGTGCTATCAAAAACGGTACCGTTATCAAGTCACCCGGTGAGCGTAGGGAATTCAAAGAAAAGTTGGAAGCGTTGGGTCTCGGTGATAAAAATATCGGCATAGAGTAAGCAAGTATGTTAGCTTTATTGTCTTCCCCCACTATCATGATGTCTACGCAGCAGAGATTTAAGAAATTTGGAAAAGAGACAGCGGATAAGCGAAAAAACGAACTCGCAAAGATTCGTGACGCATTTAAGTCTATCGCCGATGAGGAGAAAACTCGTGCCAAAAAGCTTTTCGAGGATCATAAATCTTTTTTTACAACAAAGGAAACAAGTACAAACACAACCCCATCCCCAGCTAAATCTATCGATTTTTACGAACAGTAAACAAAATAACAGCAAATATAAATACAAAACATTCATGCATATACCCATGTTCTATCATACTCGTAGCAAAAATGGTCGATAACACTGTATATTGAGCACTTTTGACTTCACGTCTCGTTTTTTCCATAGACCGTTTCATCGTCGTTCTAGACTTTTCTAGATTCAGAACAGCCGAATTGATTTCTCGTATCCTACCAGGCATTTCCACCGCCGTGGTTAACATTTTTTTCACATCTATAGCTTCTTCGACGGTTTCTTGTAACATGGGTTCGAGGTATTCGTAATACGTGAACATTGGATCTAATGCTACACACGTACCCTCTATCGTTGAAAACGCTTTAGCTAAATAAACAAATGATGTGGGTATGATGAAAGGTTTTTTCTGTGCGAGAGATATGAGTATGTCGTCATTCAAAATATCGTCTTTCACACTTTTTCCATCTAACGTTTCTAAATAATTGAGTGTCGTTTTAAAAAAAAGTTCGATATCACCCAAATCGGTCGTAGTAGGTGTAATTACCCCTAATTTTATTAGGATTTCTACGATTCCTTTTGTATCCCTGTCTACTATACATACAAACAAGTCCTTAAATCCATCTGTTAATTCTTTAGATAATGGAATGACTAGACCAAAATCATAAAATACAAGTTTACCATCTTCCGAGAAACCCAAATTTCCCGGATGAGGATCCGCGTGAAAAAATCCCTTTTCCATAGTTTGAATAAGGTATGAATTAATCAATGCTTCACAGATTTTTTTTCTGTTTACATTGGGATCCGGTATTTCCGTTAATTTAGTAGAATAGACATATTCCATAACTATCATTTCATTGGTACACATAGATTTATAAACACCTGGAACTCGGATCCAATCAACTTCTCTCATGGCGCGTTTAAACATTATGGCGTCGTTCGTTTCGCGCATATAATCGGTCTCAGCTAATAGATACTCTACAGATTCTTTTAACACATAATTGGTACTCGTTCCAGTATCTACACCGATTTTTTCTAGAAAATCTACGATTTTCATTATGGTATCCGTGTCTTCTTTCATCATTTCGTATATACCAGGTCTTTTTACTTTTACAACAACATCAGTACCATCTAATAGCCTTGCTTTATGTACCTGTCCGATACTGGCCGATTTATATGGAACTGGGTCAAATTTTTCAAATTTTGATACATCTATACAAGACATTACATCGTTTATTGGTGGTACATCGTCTTGTAAAGTTTCGAGTTGTTTTATGAATTCGGGTGGGTATAAATCTGACCGCGCGGAAGCGATCTGTCCAAGTTTTATAAATGTTGGACCCAGATCTACGAGTCTATCTCTTGTCCACCGACCCAATTCGGCTTGATCTTTTGTTACATTTTTGCGAATAAGAAATTCGGTAGCAAATTTCCACGTTTTATATTTACGTTTTGTATGCTTCACCTTACCCGGCACTATATTCCCTAAACATAGTGCCGCCATCTTATTACATACGTATAAATTTAATTCTCTAACTTGAATGAAAAACAATATAAAAATTTAAATGGAATATATGGTATGAAATTTAACGCGACGGTTCATACACCTATGTACGAATTTAATGAAAAAAGATATTTACGTATATTTGTCAGTGACACTACGAGGGATAACATAATTAGACATCATCAAAGAACAGAATTAAATGCCGACCATAAAGACAATCCTTTACAAGGAAATGTACTCACGGTTAAAGTACCATTTAGATATAGACGTGTCATGTGTAGATTCGAGGGTGCTCCTGTACAATCTCTTAAGCGAGGCGATGAAATTCATGTAGATATCGAATTTATGGGAAAATGGAATGTCGGAACTACGTATTGTGGGTATACATGGAAGTTGAACTATATAAAGTTAATAGACTCTATTTCAACATGAAACTCACGCGATCTGGGTGTATAATATCAGACGATCCTACTATAAAAAAAGAATTAACAGTTAGACCCATAGTACACGGTGACTATGGTATACAACCTCCATCGTTTAAAGTTTTCAGAAAAACTAAATCGGGGTTATGTGTACCGAGATATTACGCAGAGAATAAATTTGGAAATCCTATTGAAGACGTACGCCCGACTCCGGAAAAAATTAAAATATCGTTTAAAGGAAAATTGCGAAATGAAACACATCAAAATGAAGCGTTGGCTCGAGCTATTGAAGCTGGTCATGGAATCCTGTCGTTACCATGCGGGTTTGGGAAGACGACTGTATCCCTGGCCATAGCATGTAAATTGGGCTATAAAACCATGATCATTGTTCATAAAGAGTTTTTAGCGAATCAATGGAAAGAGCGTATTCAACAGTTTTGTCCGGGTGCTTCTATAGGTATGGTTCAACAGAATAAAAAGGAAGTGGAATCTGATTTTATCATTGCTATGCTTCAGTCGCTATCTCTTAAAGAATACTCGTTTAATGATTTTGATAGTGTAGGAACTGTTATAGTAGATGAAGCGCATCATATATGCGCTAAGGTGTTTTCACAGTCATTATTTAAATTATGCCCGAAACATATATACGGTTTATCTGCCACGCCTAATAGAAAGGATGGACTGACAAAAGTGTTAAATTGGTTTATGGGTCCTATTTTTTTCTCGGTTGAACGAGAAAATCAAGCACAGGTAGATGTCTATCCTTTAGAATTTACATGTGACAGATACGAAGATCCTCCTCCGTGTACGCGATACGGTAAATTATCATTACCTACGATGATAACTGAGATTACAGAAATCCCTGATAGAAATAGATTAATTCTATCGACTCTTTGTGATTTGTTAAAAACTTCACGTCAGATATTAGTTTTAAGCGATCGACGTTTTCATTGTGAATATTTACATCAAAAATTTAAGACAACATCCGGTTTATATATGGGTGGTATGAAAGAATCTGATCTTATGGAATCTAGTAAAAAACGAATTATTTTCGCTACATTTAGCCAGGCGCATGAAGGTTTAGATATACCTAGTCTTGATACGGTTATTTTAGCAACTCCTAAATCCGATATAGTTCAATCTATAGGCAGAATCATGAGGGAGACACACGGAAAGAAAAACAACCCGCGTATATACGATGTAGTCGATAAATGGTCTGTATTTTTCGCTATGTACAACAAACGGCGTAAGGTATACAAACAAGGTGGTTTTAATATTCCTAATCAAGATACAGAAGAACCGCAGCCGAATAATTTTTCAGTTGGAAAATGTCTTATACATATATAAGAATGACCCGATGTTCTGTTGGGAGAGCTACCCAGAAAAATACTCGAAGTGGGGGAGGGGCAGATTTTAGTGATATACTAGAATCAAAAGGTGATATAATATACGCCGA